>Ga0209761_1001379_pt1 | contig 15661 bp, 15 predicted proteins | sample GraSoi013_1_40cm_4_FD_185818 | JGI IMG/M metagenome (GOLD analysis project Ga0209761, IMG submission 185818) | Grasslands soil microbial communities from the Angelo Coastal Reserve, California, USA - Sample 09_25_2013_1_40cm (SPAdes) (version 2) | ecosystem: Environmental > Terrestrial > Soil >...
CAGGCATCACGAGATAGTGAAACACCTTCGTGCCGGCGATCCGTCCGTCGCGCGGCACGATCCGCATGCCCGTTTCTCCGGGATAGGGGCGGAAGCCGGGCGGCCAGCGGATCGCCGGCTCCGGCCAGAGCGCCACGTTCCCCGCTCCGGACACCGTCGCCGTCATGGCGATCGGCTCGCCGACGCGACCGTTCGGCGGCTCGAGCGCCAGATCGAGCGCGAGCCCCCGTGCGACGACAGGTTGGTCGTCCGCCGGCTGGCGCGCGGCGGGTAGCGGCAGCACGGTGACGGGCACGGTGTCGCTGCGCAGCGAGTACCGCTCCTCGCGCTTGAAAACCGAAAACCCGACCGGCACCGCGTACGCGACGGTGGCCGGCGGAATCACGATCCGCCCGGGCGCCAACGGGAACAGCGCCTGGTGGGCGACGAACAGGTCCATCCATCCGCCTCGCACCTGGCGCGACGCCGCGACCTCGGTCGGCACGGCCCCCGGGTACGACCACGCGCCCTCGGCCGTCTGCAGCGAGAGGATCGGCGTGTGGGTCAACCGGGCGCGCAGCTCGCGCGGAAACCACGCGGCGGCGATCACGTCGAGCTGCTGGCCCACCAGCACCGAGTCCCCGGGCAGGATCAGGCTGAGCGCGACGCGGTCGTTGTGCGCAGGCGGGGGAGCGGCGTCGATCAGCCGGCGGGCAATCGGGGATACGGCCGTGGCGAGACCGGTCGCCGCGCTGTCCACCGTCACGGTGAGCGGCGGGGTCGCGTTTTCCCGAGCGCCCTGCCACACGCGCACGGGCCCGATCACGAGCGTCCCGGGACGCTGGGTCTTGAGCCGCAGCTCGCGCGTCATGGTGCGGACCGGTCCCCCCACCCCTTCGAGGGCCACCTCCGTCACCTCGCGGGAGCCGACGATGGTGAAGCCCGTGAGACCGGGGAGGGCCACCGCCACCGGCTCCGCCGAGCGGGAGCGCGCTCGAATGGTGAGCGTCAGCTCCTCGCCCGCCGGCACTCGCGCGCGATCGACCTGCGCCGTCACATCGGGGGGCGACGCGCTCTGCAAGGCGACCAGCAGCCACACCGCGGGGGTCACCAGTCCTTCACGCCCGGCTCGGCCGGGTGCCGCATCAGGCCTGTCCGATCACGGCGCGTCCTCAGCTCCTCGTGGCCGATCGAGCGCAGCAGCTGCTCGGCCTGGGCCGGGCTCAGGCCGCCATCGGCCCCGCTCCCGCTCCGGGCCCCCCCGCCCGACGGTCCGCTCCCCCCACCCCCGCTGGGCGGCGCCTTATTCTGGCTGCTGCCACCGCGCTGCCGGACCGCGAGCTCGAGGTTCCATTTGGCGGGGCGGTCGTGCGGCCGCAACAGCAGGGCTTCGCGGTACGCACGCTCGGCGTCGGCGAGGTGCGCGTCGCGGCCCGCGCTGTCATCCTCGGCCTGGCGCAGCGCGAGCAGGCCGAGGTTGTACAGCGCGCGGAACCGCACGTCGGGATCGAGCGATGCCGCGGCGTGCGCCAGGCTGGCCTGGGCGGTTTCGACGTCCGAGTCGGCCAGTGCTGCGGTGCCCGCGTTGTACCAAGCGGCGTCCTCCTTGCGCCGAGCGGCGAGCTCCGCCAGGTACGCGGCGCGGGCGCGGCGGAGGTCATGGCGGTCCCACGCCCTTTCCGCGGGGCTCCGGGGGTGTTGCGGCTGCTGCGCCGCGCCCGGGGAGGGGGGCGCAGCGAGACACGCAAAGGCGAGTCCGACGAGCGCGGCGGTGCGTCGCGAGGCGGCCTGCACGACCAGCAGCACCACGGCGAGCATCAGCGGCAGCCAGGCCCGTGGCCGGCTCTGCTCGGTGCGCGTCTCACTCGCCCGCGCCCGCCGGTACGAAGCGACGAGGTCACGTACCGCGCCAGCCTGGTCGGGGAGGTCCGCAGCGACGAGCGTCCCTTGCGCCGCGTCGGCCGCGGCGCCGAGCATGTCGTCGCGTCGCGCCGTCTCGATGAAACGGCCCTCGTCATCCTTTTGGTAGGCGAGCAGACCGCCGCGGTCATCCCGCACGGGAATGCGCGTCGGGCTGCGCCCGCCCTCGGCCACGAGGATCAGGCGGACCCCGCCGGCCTTGAGGCGCTGCGCTTGCGCGGTGATCGGCGGCAGCGAGTCGTGCGCTTCGCCGTCGGTGAACACCACGAGCACGCGGTCGGCGAGGTCGGAGCTGGCCTGCAGCAGCTCGCCGCCCTGGCGCAGCGCCGGAGCGAGCCCGGTGCCTCCCTGGGAGGCCATGTCGGGGTCGAGCGCGTCGAGGTACAGCGTCAACGCGGACCCGTCGATCGAGAGCGGCGACAGGATGTAGCTCGAACCGGCAAACGCGATCAGACCGACGCGGTCGCCGTCCAGATCCTGGACCAGCCGTCGGGCCTCGCGGACCGCGCGCCGGAGCCGGCTGGGCGTCGCGTCCTCCGCGAGCATCGAACGGGAGATGTCCACCGCGATCACCACCGAGAGGCCGCGCGTCTCGGCGACGATCCGCTCTTCTCCCCAGCGTGGGCCGGCGAGCGCGACGACGCCGAGAAATGCGGCGACCGCGAGCGCGGTGGGCCCGAGGCGCCCCGCGGCGAGCGCCTGCCGCACCGTCTCCTGCGACCAGAGCGCCGCCCGCCGGATGCGGACCCGCCGCGCCCAGGCCGCTGCGAACCAGACAGCGCCGCCGATGAGCGGCGCCAGCGCGAGCACGACGGGGGCGTCGAACGCCATCACGGAACCCGCACGGCGAACGTGCCCGCGAGCACGATTTCGAGCGCGAGCGCGACCAGGCCGAGCGCGAGTGGCACGCGGTAGGCCTCGTCGAAGCGGCGGTAGACGATTTGCTCCACCGGGGCCTTCTCGAGGCGATTGATCTCCTCGAACACGTGCCGCAGCGACTGGGTGTCGGTGGCCCGGTAATAGCGCCCCCCCGTCAACGACGCGATCTCGGTCATGAGCGGCTCGTCGATCTCCACGGGCCGCATCTCGTAGCGCAGCTGGCCGTCCGCCCCGTATTCCGTCGGCATAGGCGCCTGCCCTCGCGTGCCGACGCCGATGACGTAGATCTTGATGCCGAATGTCGCGGCCGCCTGCCCGGCGGTGCGGGGGTCTACCGTGCCCTTGTTGTTGACGCCGTCGGTGAGCAGCACGAGCACCTTGCTCCTGCCCGGTGCGCGCCGCAGCCGGTTGGCCGCCGTCCCGATCGCCGTGCCGATCGCCGTGCCGTCCTCGAGCATTCCCGGGTGCAGCTCGCGCAGCGCCTGCTCCAGCACGGCGTAGTCGGTCGTGATGGGAACCTGGGTGAGCGCCTGCCCGGCGAACGCGACGAGGCCGATGCGGTCCGATGTGCGGGCTCGCACGAACTCGATCGCGGTCTGTTTCGCGACATCGATGCGGTTCGCCGGCGCGAAGTCTTCCGCCTGCATGCTGCCCGAGATATCCACGGCCAGCACGATGGAGATCCCCTCGCTGCGCGTTTCGCTACGCGCGGCGCCGATGCGGGGCCCGGCGGCAGCGATGATCCACGCGCCGAGGCAGGCACTGCGCAGCGTGACGGGGAGGCGCGCGACCCAGAGGCGCTCGGCCGCTCCCGCCGCCGACCGGACGTCGCTCATCCGGGTGCCGGACAGGCGGGCCAGCCGCTTGGCGCGCAGCCACCACCACACCGGCAACAGGGTGAGCGCGAGCAGCAGCAGCGGCCGGGCGAAGCTCACGGGGTCAACTCTCGCGCGAGCCGGCGCGCCATAGCGGAGAGCGCGGCGACATCGGTCCCGTGGGCGGAGGCGAACGCCACCCGGTCGAGCTGCTCGAGCAGGTCGCCCAGCTCCCGCAGCGGCGCGTCGGGACGCGCGCGCTCGACGGCCGCCAGGCACTCGGCCGTGTCGAGCGCCGGGTGCGCCTCGGATACCGCGCCCGCCAGCGCGGCCCGCAGCCGCCAGATCGCCCGCGCGGCGACGGCTTTGGGCTCGCCGGCGGCGAGCCACCGGGTGTCGGGAACCTCACGTTCCAGTGGAACTGGAGGTGCCGGCTCGAGGGCTCGGGGTCGCCGTCTCCGCGCGGCCACGCCCGCCGCGAGGAGCCCGGCGGCGAGCGCCAGTGCGGCGAGCGGCGGCAGGGAATTCCGATGCGCGGCGCGCAGCGGCGCGAGCAGCCCCTGCGGACTCGGGCTCCGCAGCGAGTCCGGGATCACACTCGTCACGCTGAAGGTCGTCGTGCCCCCGGCCGTCGAGTCCGCCCGCCCGTCGGGACCGAGGAGCCACAGGGGGGGCAGCGCCACTTTGTGAGCGCCGGGCTTCCAGGCGACGACCGTGTAGCGGACGACCCAGCCACCGGCGCTCCGGCGCACCGCGGGCTCGGCGAGCGGCTCGATGGCTTCCGTTGCGTCGAGTTTGCCGGCCCGGACCTGCCAGCCGCCGGGGACGGCGAGCGACCGCTCGAGCCAGATGGTGTCGCCGACGGTGGGTGCGGCCGGAGTGGCCGACCACCCTCCCCCCTGCCCCACCGCCAGACGCCCCGCCGCCACGACGCCAAGCAAGACGAGTCGGGCAGTCATCGCTTCAGCCGGCGGGCGCGCTCGGCGAAGGCGCGGCGCAGCAGCACGCCGTACGGCACGCTGGTCTGGAGCGCAACGCGGTCCACACCCGCCTGGACGAGCTTCCGGGTGCGTTCCTGGAGCTGGCGCTCGGCCGCGACGCTCACGCGCGTCCGTGTCGCCCCGTGGCTCGTATCGAGGAGGACCCGCTGGCCGGTCTCGGCATCCTCCATGTCGACCCAGCCCGCGTCGGGGAGCTCGCGTTCGCGCGGGTCGTCGATGGTGATGGCGACGACGTCATGGCGCGCGGCGAGCTGCGCCAGCGGGACCTCCCAGCCGTCGGCCCGGAAGTCCGACAGCACGACCACGATCGCATGGTGCCGCGGCAGCTTCGCCGCGTAGCTCAGCGCCTCCCCCAGGTTCGTGCCGCGCCCGCGCGGCGTGAACGCCACCAGGTCGCGGATCACGCGCAGCGCGTGGGGCCGACCCTTCGCGGGTCGTACGATCAACTCGACCTTGTCGGCAAACATCAGCGCGCCCACCCGGTCGTTGTGCCGCGCCGCCGCCAGCGCCAGGACGGCCGCGACCTCCACCGCGAGACCCGCCTTCGTGTAGGGGCGCCCGAATTGGCACGAGCCCGACTGATCCACCACGAGCAGCAGCGTGTTCTCCCGTTCCTCGTGATACGTCTTCACGAACGGGTGGCCCATCCGCGCCGACACGTTCCAGTCGATGGCACGGAAGTCGTCTCCCTGCTGGTACTCGCGCACCTCCGCGAACTCGATGCCCTGTCCACGGAACATCGACCGGTATTCGCCCGTGAAGAGCGAGCTGACCAGGGAACGTGTCCGGAGCTCGATCCCCTTGACCTGGCGGAGCACTTCGGGAGTGACGAGACGCCGGCGGGCGCGGAGCGGAGAGCTCTCGCGACGTCGACGATCCTTGCCTTCGTACCTCACGGCACGCCCACGGCCTCGAGGATCTTCCCGATGACGCGGTCCGAGTCCATGTCCTCGGCCTCCGCCTCGAAGGTGAGGAGTACCCGGTGCCGCAGCACGTCGAAGGCCATGGCCTTCACGTCCTCCGGCACGACGTAGGAGCGGCCGCGCAGGAACGCGTGCGCCCGTGCCGCCTGCGCGAGATAGATCGACGCGCGCGGGCTCGCCCCGAAGGCGATGAGCGGCTTCAGCTCCGGCAGGCCGATCGCTTGCGGCTCGCGGGTCGCCCGGACCACGTCCACGATGTAATCCACGACTTTTTGGTCCATGAACAGCTCCGCAATCGCGCTGCGTGCGGCGAGGATATCGTCCGCCTCCGCCACGCGCTGCACTTCGATCGGCCGCCCCGACGCCATGCGTGCGACGATCTCCTTCTCGGCGTCGCGCGTCGGGTACCCGACACGCACCTTGAGCATGAACCGATCGAGCTGTGCCTCGGGGAGCGGGTAGGTCCCCTCCTGCTCGATGGGGTTCTGCGTCGCGAGCACGAGAAACGGCTCGCCCAGAAAGAACGTCTCCCCGCCGAGCGTCACCTGCTTCTCCTGCATCGCTTCGAGCAGCGCCGCCTGCACCTTGGCGGGGGCGCGGTTGATCTCGTCGGCAAGGACCAGGTTCGCGAACAGCGGCCCCTTCTTCGGATAGAACTCCTGGGTCTTCTGGTCGAACACCATGGTCCCGATCACGTCGGCCGGCAGCAGGTCCGGCGTGAATTGGATCCGGGAGAAGGCGATGCGGAGGCATTCAGCCACCGTGCGCACCGCCAGCGTCTTGGCGAGCCCCGGCACGCCCTCGAGCAGGACGTGCCCGCCCGTGAGCAATCCGATGAGCAGGCGCTCGACCATCAGCTCCTGCGCCACGACCCGCTTCGCGACCTCGCGCGCGATCGCCTGGCTGAGCACCGCGTCGCCGGTCTTCACCGTCCGAGTGGTCATTTCAGCCCCGCCTCCGCCGCTTTGCGCACCGCCGGCTCCTTGTCCTTGCTGTAGAGTTCCAACAGCCCCCGAGCTTCGGGGCGCGCGATGTGCCGCAAGGCGTCCACCGCCGCCGCCCGCACCGTCGCACTCCGCCGATGCATCATGCCCCCCGGCTCGGCGTACCGGGCGAGCACCTCCAGTGCTTCCCGCGCCCCGAGTCGGCCAATGGCCCGCAGCAACTCCGCCTGTACCCCTTCGTCGGGCTCCTGCTCCACCCGGCGGATCAGCACGGTGGAGGACGTCGGGTCGCCCCCTGCGGCGACGGCCCGCACCGCGGCGGCGCGGACGGCCACGCTCTCATCCTTGAGCGCCGGCATCGCGGGCCGCGCGATCTCACGCCCGCCCGCCTCGGCGAGCCCGAGCAGCGCCGCTTCCCGTACAAACTCCGATGGATGGCGCAGCAACGGAACCAGGAGCATCACCGCCTGGGGGCTCCCCGTCAGGCCCACGAACTCCGCCGCTGCCGCGACCACCTGGGCATCCTGGTCCGCCAGCTTGCCCTGCAGCGGCTCGAGCGCCCGATCCGCCGCCTTGCGCACCGCTCCCCGGTACGGGGCACGCAGGTCCACGGGCGCCGCGAGGAACGCATCCAGGACGAGCCCCATGGAAAGCGACGCCAGCGCGGCCACGGCCGCCACCAGCGCCTCCCGCTCCTCGGGCGGCACGCGCGGCTCCCCGAGCCGGTGCACCAAGCGATCCACCAGGGCGCGCTCCGAGAGCGCGAGGGCCGCCTGGTCGATCGCCTCCGCCAGCTTCGGATCCTTTGCCGTCGGCAGCAAGCGGTCGAGCGCCGCGATCGCCTCCGCGACGATGGCGACGTCGTGCAACCCCAACAGCTGGGGAGCGAGTGCGGCGAGCCTGTCAACGGCAGCGGACTGCTCCTCGGGCGTGGTGGCGTTCCCGAGCGCGGTCACGGCCCGCTTCACTTCCACATCGACCGGCAGCACGTCGGGTCGGAACGCGGCGCTGGCGCGTTTTCCAGCCATCAGCGTGTCGGCCGCCGCGGCGGTCGACTGCTCCGTCGTGACCGCGGTCGGGGGACTCGGTGCGGCCGACGCCTCCGGGATTGCCGGCGCACCCGACGCCACGGTCGGCGTGCGCAGTCGCTCGAGCCGCGCGGAAGTGCGGCGTCCCAGGGCCAGGGTGATGCGGCCGAGCGTCCCATCATCGGGCGGGACGGTACCCGTGGCCACGTGGAACAGCGCCAGCACGTGATCCGGCACCATACCGGGATTGAGCGTCACCGCCCGCACGCCGCGCGCATACAACAGGCCGGCGAGCTCGGCAATCTGGGCGTTGCGGGGCAGCAGGTGCTGGCCGTGCCAGTGCAGCCCGGTGACGCCCACTTTCCACTCCACGGTGCCCAGCGCGGCGAGCGCCGGTAGCGCCTCGCCGATCTGCCGCAAGGCCTCGACCACCGCCGGGTGTGTCGGTGGGTAGAGCCGCATCAGGCGGAACGTCGTCCCGATGGCGCCGAGGGCGCGCTCGACTCCTGCGGTCTCGGCTGACATGGCCTAGCGCTTGATCCGCTCTCCCCGGTCTTCGAACCGGAATACCCACGTGGCGAACCGCGCGGGCTCGATCGGGTCGTCCGCGCCGATGGCCATCCAGTCCACGTCGCTCCCCGACTCGGCGGCGCGACCGATCCGACGCGCGTCCTGAGCGACCATCTCCTGGGCCCGCCTGATCCACATGCCGAACTGGTCCGGCCGCAGGTCCACCCAGCCCCGCGGCGCGGCGGCGCGGGGATCAGCACCGTCTCCCGGGACCACCACGAGGCTGCCGCGGTACAGGCCCTCCCCGTCCGGCGTGAGAATCGGGATCCCCACGGACAGAATATGGCTTCGCACGCCCGCGTCGCGCTGGACGCGGGCATGTGCCTCCGCCGCCAGCTCCACCGCCTGCGACTGGGCGAGGGCCCGGACGCTCGGGCGCAGCAGCCCGCACAGGTGCGATTCCCACAGGAGCTTGGTGAGCCGCGGCGGCCCGAGCATCTCGTAGGCGACCGCCCGGCTTCCGGTCTGCCGCTCAAGGGAACGAAGGTGCTCCAGCGCGGCGGCGCGCAGCATCCCGGCGCGGTACGTCGGGCCGGCGGTGGCCGCGTCGAGCGCCGCCACGACGTCGCGTCCGGTGGGCCGCCCCTCGAGCTCCATGACGGCGTAATCGGCGACCTCCTCCGGCGTGATGAACTCCATCTGGCCGAGCGCCGTGACCGTCTCGAACTCGTCGGGAGCGAAGAGGCCGTTCTCCCCCACGTCGATGAACACACCCTCGAGCGGCTTGCCGAGGTCGCACCAGGGCGCCGCGTCGGTGCCGAACGCCCGAGCCAACGCAACCGGCGTCGGGCAATCCACCAGCGGAATCAGCTTTCCCTTGCGACGGATCGGCCCGAAGCCGATCTCGCGCCAGGCAATAGTGGCTGTGGGCTTGATCTCGACCGTCGCGGGAGCGCCGGGCGTGCGACCGAGCAGAAACAGGAGCAGCGACTGGGCGCCCGCCACGGCCGACTTGGTCAGCAGCGGCCGGCTGGGGCGCTCCTCGGAGTGCGTGTAAGGAATGTTGAACCCCATGCCGCCGGTGCCGCTCGTGCCGATCTTGACGTACGCTTTCGTCTCGGCGCGCTTGAGCGACTCGACCAGGATCTGCACGTGCCGGATCAGCTGCGGCAGCGTCAGCACGAGTACGTGGCGCTCCACGGCAGCCTCGTCGACCTCGCCCCGGCGCGCCAGCTCCAGCAGGTCCTGCGCGCTCCGCAGCGCATCCTGGTACGCGAACGCCGTCGCGGTGTTGATGCTGTCCACGACGGCGTCGGGCCTGTACTTCAGGAGGAGTTGGTACAGGAAGCTGCGGTGGAGGACGTCGTCGGTGAGCTCGCTCAGCAGGTCCTGGAGCATCAGCCGGCGGTGCTCGGGGTTCGCCATGACCGACCCGCGCTCCAGCTGAGCGAGGCTGGCGGAGAGGAACACGTTGCCCCATTCGACCTCGATCGTCGCGCGCCCACGGTAGGGCTCGAGCCCCCGCGCGGTCGCGTGCACCTCCTCTTCGAACAGCGCGACGAGCACAATGCGCCGCGGCGCGGTGCCGAGCAGCCTGCGCGCCACCGCGTGGCCGACCAGCCCGCTGCCGCCGAGGATCATCACCGTCCGGTCACGCAGGTCCATGCAGTCGCTCGATGGCCTCGACTTCGTGCGCGGCGAGCCGTCGGTACTTGCCCTCGGCCAGCCTCCCGAGCCGCACCGGCCCGTAGGAAACCCGGTGCAGCCACTCGACCTTGAGTCCCAGCGCCTCCGCGAGCCGCCGGACGATGCGCTGGCGGCCTTCCGCGAGCGTGACCTCGATCTCGAGGCTGCGCTCCACGGGGCGCACCCGGAAGTCCACGACCCGCACCGGACGACCGTCGATCGCCGGAGGTCGCGCGAGGGCCGCGCGCACCTCGGCCGCGCCGTGGCCATGGACCCGCAGCCAATAGGTGCGGGGTACGGCGAAACGCGGGTGCATCAGCCGATGCGCCGCCGCGCCGTCCGTGGTGAGGATCAGCAGCCCCGACGTCATGACGTCCAGTCGTCCAACGTACGTGAGCCCCGGGACGTTGGGGAGGAGGTTGTAGACGGTCCGTCGTCCCTCCGGATCCCCGCGGCTCACCACATAGCCGACCGGCTTGTTGAGCGCGAGCCAGGTGACGGGCCCCGCGGCCTTCACGGCGCGGCCGTCTACCGTCACGCGCTGCCGCGCCGGATCCACGCTCATGCCGATCGTGGCCACCGCGCCGTCCACGCGCACGCGACCGGCGCGGATCAAGTCCTCGGCCTTGCGGCGGGAGGTCACGCCCGCACGCGCCAGGGCGCGTTGCAGGCGCATCAGCGTCATTCGGGTTCGGCGGGCGCGGGCGGCCGGAGCGCCACCGACAGCTCTTCCAGCCGCGGCAGCTCGTCCAGGTCCTTGAGGCCGAGGATCTCCAGGAACTGCGGCGTGGTGCCGTACAGCAGCGGCCGCCCCAGCCCTTCCCCCCGGGTTACGATCTCCACGAGTCCGCGCTCGCCCAGCTTCTCGATCACGGCGCCTGAATCCACGCCCCGGATCTCGTCGACCTCGAGCCGTCCGACGGGCTGCCGGTAAGCGATGATGGCCAGCGTCTCGAGGGCCGCCGGGCTGAGGCGCCGCGGACGCAGCGCGAACTGCGCGCGATCGATCGCCTCGGCGTACTCACGCCGCGTCAGGAACTGCCACCCCTGCGCGATCTCGATCAGCTCGACCCCGTGGTCGCCCGTCGCGAACGCGTCCCGGAGCTCGGCCAGGGCGCCGCGCACGGCCGCCGCGCCCGCCTGTGGATCGAGGGTCAGCAGCTCCTCGACCATGAGCGGTCGCGCCGACGCGAACAGCGCCGCCTCAACGAGCTTCGCGAGAGGACTCACGACGGATCTGAATCGGGGCGAACGGCCCCTCCTGGTGAACGTGCAGGGAGCCGCGCTTGGCGAGCTCCAGCAGGGCGATGAAGGCGGACAGGACGTCCACGAGTGTGGGACGCTCCCCCACGACGTCGCCCCACCCGAACGCCGCCCGCTCGGCGAGCAGCGCCTGAATGCGCTCGGTCGCACCCTCCACGTCGAGCGGCCGCGGTACCACGCGGTGCAGCACCGGCTCGGGAATGAGCGCGATCACCCGCTCCGCGGCCGCCAGCACGTCGTTCAGGTCGATCACGAGCGGCGCGGGCGGCGCGGCGGGCGGCTCGGGAGAGAAGCCGCGCCCGAACTGCTCGGCCCGGCGCGCCGCCGCCGCCCCCAGCCACTCCACCAGCTCGCGGATCTGCTGGTACTCGAGCACTCGGCGCACCAGCTCGGCGCGTGGATCTTCCCACTCGTCGTCGCCCAGGCGACGCGGCAAGAGCATCTGTGCCTTGATCCGCAGCAGCCGGGCGGCCATCTCGAGGTAGTCCGCCGCCTGGTTCAACCCCAGATCGCTGATCACGGCGAGGAACTGATCGGCGATCTTCGCGATCGGCAGGTCGGTGATGTCGACCTCGTCCTCGCGGATCAGGTGCAGCAACAGATCCAAGGGACCCGAGAACTGCTCGAGCTCGACGACGAACCCGGCCTGGTCGTGAGCCGTGGGCGGAAGCGCGGTCATAGGGCCGTCCCGATCCGCAGTCCCGCGACGACGGCCAGGCCCAAGCGCATCAGCTGGTCGGCCGGCCACAGGAAGACGTTGACCACGCCGGGCGCGAACCAGAGAATCAAGAAGAGCGGCAGCATGCCGAGCGCGTAGAACTGGCGGTACTTGAGGCCCCAGCCGGGCGGCAGCAGGTGATAGAAGACGTGACTGCCGTCGAGCGGCGGGATCGGGATCAGGTTGAAGAACGCGAGCACCAGGTTGAGACGCATCCCGTAGTACGTCATGTCCTGCAAGATCTCGAAACTCCCCGCGAGCGACGACACTCGCTGGCCGACCAGCCCGACCGCCCCGAACAGGATGGTGAACCCCACGAACAAGGCCAGGTTCACGACGATGCCGGCGAGCGACACGATCACGTCCCCCCGGACGAATTTGCGGTATTTCCTGGGGTTGACCGGCACCGGTTTCGCGGCCCCGAACAGAAAGCCGGCATGGGACAGCCAGAGGACGACCGGCAGGAGCACGGTCATGATGGGATCGATGTGCTTCAGGGGATTGAGCGTCAGCCGCCCTAGCATGTAGGCCGTGTCATCGCCCTGCCGATAGGCGGCTTCGGCGTGGGCGTATTCGTGGGCCACCATGGAGAACAGAAGCACCGGGGCCCAGATGAGGATGTCGAACGAAATAGCTCGGGCTCGGGGGTCGGTGACGGCCTAAGATAACGAGCGGGCGGGGGCCCGGTCAACGGCGTAGCGCCTTGACCGACCTGCACTTACCCTCTATCTTCCGCGCCTCACGAGGAGGCCTCGAGTGCCGAGAATCAAGTCTGCGAAGAAGGCGATGCGTCAGGGACGCGCCCGCCACCTGCGCAACCGCGCCCAGAGCTCCGCGCTCCGGACCGCGCTCAAGCGCGTGCGCACCGCCACGACGGCCGAGCAGGCGGGCGAGGCGTACCGGGTGGCCGCGCGCCTGCTCGATCGCGCCGCCAGAAAAAATCTGATCCATCACAACAATGCGGCAAGACACAAGAGCCGGCTTGCTGCGGTGGTGCGGAAACTCTCGAAGTAAATAAAGACGTCACGCAAAGACGTCGCGCGGAGGCGTCTCGCAACGACGTCGAGAACGGTTTCGCGTGACGTTCTTGCTTGACGGTTCTGCTTGACGTTTTCGCGCGACGTCTTTTTCGGTTTCAGACCGCGTCGAGTTGACCACCACACTGCCCGCAGTACCACTCCGTCGGCAGGTTCATCGTACCGCACTGCTTGCACCGGAGCGTCCGCTCGACTTCTTCATCGCCCGCCGCTGACGGGTCGGGGACGATCGGCGCAGGCACAGGGTTGGCGGCCCGCTGCGATGGCGGCGCGGCGGCGCGGGGGGGATCGGACGGGATCGTGGGCTGGAACTGGGCGCCGCTGGCGCGTCGCGGCGACGGAGCCGCCCCGGTGTCGTCCTCGGTGACGGACTTGATGAACTCGAGCTCGTCCACCTGGGCTGGTTTTTGGGGCGGCTCCTGAGGTATGACGGGGGGAGCTGCGGGGCGCGCCGGCGGTGCCGCGGAGGGCACAGCTGCCGGTCTCGGGGCCGGCCGGTTGCGGACCAGCGCGTCCAGCTCCTCGAGCTTCTGGATGTCCGCCTCGACCGCCTGCAAGTCCTCGCGCACCGACACCAGCTCCGCAAGGACGTCCTGGTGCACCTGGTCCCATTGCGACTCGTCGTACTCGCCGACCGAATGGCGCAGCTCGGTCTCCGTCAGCTTCTCAGCGGCGAGCGCTTCCTTCTTCTGCAGCTCGCCGCGCATGTGCCGCTTTTCCTGGATCGCCAGGCGGGCGCTCTCGGCGTGGGCCTTGAGCTCCTCCATCACAGCCACGAGCCGGGCCTCGTAGTCCTCGCGCACGCGCGCCCGCACGTTCCCCGGCGTCGCGTCCGCCGAGCTGTTCAGGCGCGCGATCCAGGCTTCGTATTGGCGCCGCTCCTCCAGCAGGCGCTGGATGATGGCTGTGCTCTTAGACATGCCCTTCGGCATCTCGCTCCCGTCGGAGGCGCGCCGCCGCCTCAGAACTCAGTTCGTTCACGCGCCCGAGCGTGCGCGCGATGCAGATGATGCGCGCGCCGTGCTCGAGACTCTCCATCCGGATCCACGCCGCGTCGAGCGTCGCGCCGACCGTCACCGCCCCGTGGTTCGCCAGTAGCCACGCCTCGTGCCCCGGCAGGTACGGCTCGAGCCGGTCCCCCAACTCCGGCGTCCCAGGCATCCCATAGGGGACGAGGGGTACGTCCCCGCACTGCAGGATAAGCTCAGGCAGGACCAATATATGCAAGTCTTGGCCCGCGACCGCCAAACCGGTTGCCACGGGGGGGTGGGCGTGCACGACGGCCCCGACGTCGGGCCGGCGCGTCAGGATCCGTAGATGTAAGTCCAACTCACTCGTAGGGTTATGGCGCCCACGCCGCTTGCGGCCGCGCAGGTCCACCTCGACCATATCCGCAGGCACCACAAGCGCTTTGATCACCCCGGTTGGGGTCACGAGCACCCGGTCGGGCCCCAGGCGGACCGCCAGGTTGCCGTCCTGTCCGGCGATGAGCCCCCGCTCCGCAAGCTGCCGGCAGCATTGCGCCATGCGGCGGGCCACCGCACGCGCCGTCACGAGCCGGCGGGAGCCGCCGCCTGGTGGGCGACCTTGCCGTCGACGATCGTGAGCGCGGCCCGTCCGGTGAGTGCCCGGCCCGCGAAGGGTGTGTTGCGGCTCTTTGAGAAGAACGCTGCGGGATCTACGGTCCAGCGCGCGGTGACGTCCAGCACGACGACGTCGGCGGCTGCCCCGGGCTTCAACGTCCCGCCGGGGAGCCGAAACGCGGCGGCGGGCGCGGTACTCATCCGGTGGACGAGCGCGGGGAGCGCGAGGATTCCTCCCGCTACGAGCTCGGTGTACGCCACCGCGAAGGCGGTCTCCAGCCCGACGATCCCGAAGGGCGCGTCGTCGAACGCGGCTTCCTTGGCGTCGTAGGCATGTGGGGCGTGGTCGGAGGCGATACAGTCGATCACGCCCTCCTTGAGCGCCTGGCGCAGTGCCGCCACGTCCGCCGCCTCGCGCAGCGGCGGGTTCATCTTGGCGTGCGTATCGTAGCGCTCGCAGTCGCGCTCGGTGAGCGTGAGGTGGTGCGGCGTGACTTCGGCAGTGACGCGAACTCCCTGCTCCTTGGCGCTGCGAATGAGCGCGACAGAGCCCCGTGTGGACACGTGGCACAGATGCACGTGCCCGCCGGTGAGCCCGGCCAGCAGAACGTCGCGCCCCACCATGATCTCTTCAGCAGCCGCAGGGATGCCTTTGAGACCCAGCCGCGCGGCGACCAGTCCCTCGTGCATCACCCCGCCCGCGGCGAGGGTCGGCTCCTCGCAGTGATCGGCGACCGGGATCTCGAAGGTGCGCGCGTACTCGAGCGCGGTGCGCATGAGGTGGCTCGAGACCACGGGCTTGCCGTCGTCGGAGACCGCCACCGCGCCGGCGCCCACCATCTCACCGAACTCGGAGAGCCGCTCTCCCTTCTGGCCGACCGAGATGGCGCCGATCGGATACACGCGCGTGAGCCCGGCACGCACCGACTGGCGCACGATGAAGCCCACGGCCGCCTGGTTGTCGGTGACGGGATCGGTGTTCGGCATGGCGCACACGATGGTGAACCCGCCGGCCGCAGCGGCCCGGGCGCCGCTCGCGACCGTCTCGACGTCTTCGTTGCCGGGCTCGCGCAGGTGGACGTGCACGTCCACGAGCCCGGGAGCCACGACATTGCCGCGCACGTCCCGCACCTCGGCGCCGTCGGGAATGCCGAGCCCGGTGCCGACCGCGGCGATCTTGCCGTCCTGGATGAGGACGTCCGCGACCTGGTCGAAGCCCCGGCTCGGGTCGATCACGCGGCCACCGTGCAGGAGCAGCGGCCGCATCACTCCGGGCCTCCAGAGCGCTTCGCCGCGTCCGCCAGCTCGGGCCGCCCGCCGGCCAGCAGGTACAACACCGCCATCCGGACCGCGACGCCGTTCGTGACCTGGTCGA
>Ga0209761_1001384_pt1 | contig 15650 bp, 13 predicted proteins | sample GraSoi013_1_40cm_4_FD_185818 | JGI IMG/M metagenome (GOLD analysis project Ga0209761, IMG submission 185818) | Grasslands soil microbial communities from the Angelo Coastal Reserve, California, USA - Sample 09_25_2013_1_40cm (SPAdes) (version 2) | ecosystem: Environmental > Terrestrial > Soil >...
CGAAAACCTGCGACAAGCGGAGGCGGCGCCGCGCAGCCGCAAGCCCCTGTCGGAGTTTGTCATGACGGGCGTGTGGGGCAAGCCATCGCCGCTCGTTCGTTAAGATTGAATCGAAGGTAGAACCGCTCTCCATGCACAGCGCCATCGCTTTTCTTTTGAAGCACGGCTCGTTTCTTGTGTTCGCCTGGGTGCTGGCCGAACAGCTCGGCTTGCCGATCCCTTCCGCGCCGCTTCTTCTGGCCGCGGGAGCGCTGGCGGGTACTGGGCACCTCAGCTTCGGGGTGTCGTTGTTGATGGCGCTGTTCGGAGCGCTCATCGCGGATTTTCTCTGGTACGAGCTGGGCCGGCGCAAAGGGATTCGGATCCTGGAATTTCTCTGCCGGATCTCGCTCGAGCCGGATTCGTGTGTGCGGCGGACGGAAGGGGTCTTCGCCAAGCACGGCGCGCGGTCGCTGCTTGTGGCCAAGTTTTTGCTGTACGACGCGCTCGGCGCATTGCTCTGGTCGGGAAGTTTCCTCGGGTTCGGTTACGCGTTTAGCGGGCAAATCGAGCGCGTTGCCGATCGCGCGCTGGCGCTGGGCAGCCGACTTCTGATTTTCTTGGCTCTTGCGTTAGCGGCGTGGATCGGATGGAAATTCCTGAAGCGGCAGCGCTTCATCCGCGAACTGCGCATCGCGCGCATCACCGTGCAGGAACTCAAGGAAAAGCTGGAAGCAGGCGAGGACGTCGTCATCGTGGATCTGCGTCACTCGCTGGATTTCGAAGCCGATCCGGAAACAATTCCGGGCGCTGTTCGCATGGACGCGAAAGAGCTGGAAGAGAAAAACGGCTTGCTTCCGAGGGACCGCGACGTCGTTCTCTACTGCACTTGACCGAGCGAAGCCACAAGCGCCCGTGTGGCGCTGCTGCTTCGAAAACAGGGCATCCAGCGCATCCGCCCACTGCTCGGCGGGCTGGACGCCTGGCGGGACCAGGGCTATCCCATGGAAACGCAATCACCGGCAGCGTGACGCCCACAAGAGCAGACTGCGGGTTGAGATTCGGCCTGAGGAATGCGTTTTCGATCAGAGCCTGGGCAACACAATTCCCTGCTGCGCCTGGTATTTCCCTTTCTTATCCTTGTAGGAGACTTCGCAGTCTTCATCGGACAGAAAGAATAGAACCTGGCAAAGGCCTTCGTTGGCGTAAATCTTCGCGGGCAAGGGTGTAGTGTTGCTGATTTCGAGCGTGACGAAGCCTTCCCACTCCGGCTCAAACGGTGTGACGTTCACGATGATGCCGCAGCGCGCGTAGGTCGATTTCCCGACGCAAATGGTCAGCACATTTCGGGGGATGCGGAAATATTCGACCGAGCGCGCGAGCGCGAAGGAATTCGGCGGGATAATGCAAACGTCGCCCTTGTAATCGACGAGGGAGCGGGGGTCAAAATGTTTTGGGTCCACGATCGTCGAGTTCACGTTGGTGAAAATACGGAACTCATCCGCGACGCGGATGTCGTAGCCGTAGGAGGAAACGCCATAGCTGATCACGCCCTCGCGCATCTGGCGGTCCATGAACGGCTCGATCATCTTGTGCTCGAGCGCCATGCGGCGAATCCAGTGATCCGGCTTTACCGACATCCACTCCTCCCGGCTCTCGGCTGAGAAATCTGTGAAGCAAAAAGAAGCGCAGTCTAGTACAGCGCGCGCAGCTTGACAACCTGCGGCGCAGCCTCTAGCATCGGCACCTCGGGAAGACGGAGGCGCGCGTGATCAAGCTGGACATCGTGAACGCTGTCGTAGCGAGGGCGAGTATCAGCCGGACAAAAGCTGAGCAGGCCGTCGAAACCATTTTCGAAGCACTCAAGAACGCTCTCGGACGCGGCCAGCGCATCGAATTGCGCAAATTCGGTGTCTTCAGCGTGAGGCCGCGGAAGACCGGCATCGGGCGCAATCCGAAAACGGGCGAAGAGGTGAACATTCCACCGGGCAAGGCCGTGCGCTTCAAGCCGGGCAAAGAGTTGCAAGGCCTGTGAAACTCGCCGGCCGGCTTTCTGGCTGGTTTTTCCGCGGAATATTCTGAGTGGTAAACGCACCTACCGCATTTGACACCCCTCGATCCAGAGACTGAATCTCCTCATCCCGCCTCGGCTGCGGAGCAGAACGCTGGCCGTGCGTATACGTTCCGCGCAACGGGGCGCGGCGGGCCTCGCTCCGGCTCCCTGCTCTTGGCCCTCGCGCTGTTTCTCCTGACGCTGCTCACCTGTTTGGCCGCCGGCGCGCAGTTCGCCGCATCGTACGCGCGGAATGAAACCGCATCCTTCGATGAATTCGTGCGCGCGCTCAAACTTCTTGTGCGCCATCCCAGCGGACTGGGCGGAGGATTACCGTTCGCTCTGACGCTGATGGGCATCTTGCTTGCGCACGAACTCGGGCATTGGTTTGCCTGCCGCAAACACGGCATCCGCGCCAGCTACCCATTTTTCATTCCCGCGCCCACGCTCATCGGCACGCTCGGCGCGTTCATATTGATCCGTTCACCGATCCGAAGCCGCCGGGCGCTCTTCGACGTGGGCGCGTCCGGCCCGATTGTGGGTTTCTGCCTCGCGCTGCCGGCATTGGCGTACGGAATCTTGCACGGAAAAGTGGTCCCACGCCTGGACGCCGGCTCCGAATTCGTCTTCGGCATCCCGCTTGCGCTTCGGGTGATGGCGGCGTTGCTGAGGCCGGGCGTCGCGGTGACGCACCTGCTGCTGCATCCCGTTGGCAGAGCCGCGTGGGTGGGATTGTTTGCCACGGCATTGAACTTGCTTCCTTCGGGCCAACTCGACGGCGGCCACATCCTCCGCACGTTGAATGACCGGTGGCACGCGCGCATCACGCAATTCCTACCCTTGTGCCTTATCCCACTCGGTTATTTCCTGTGGCCCGGATGGTACATCTGGGCGGGGCTGCTCTTCGGCCTCTCTTTCTTTCGGTCCGCTCCGATGCTGGATGCGACTCCTCTCGATCCGCGCCGGCGCGTCCTCGCGCTCCTGTCTTTCTTCATTTTTCTCGCTTGTTTCATGCCCGAGCCAGTCTGAGTAGGATGAGCCTGCTTGACAGGACGGCCCTCAAGCTTTAGAAGGAAGAGGCGCTGAAGTCTTAATGGGTGTGGATGCTCCGCATGCAATTTGATTCTCTCGGTTTCCCTACGGTCTTGCTCTCGTTCGCATCGCTGCTTTCCACCGAAAATCCGTTGGGATGCCGAAGATTCCTTTTCTGGAGATGAAGCCATGAAGAAACTGGACTTCCCGCAGAGGAGCCTCGTGATTTGCCTCACTGCTTTGTTCCTTCTTGCCTCTTCCGCGCTCGGGCAGCGCGGGACGAACGGCTCGGTCGAAGGCACGATCACTGACCCGCAGGGCGCTGCTGTCCCCGGCGCCGCTCTAACCCTTTTTAATTCGGATACGGGATTGAAGCTCGAGGCCACCAGCGACGAGAACGGGCTGTTTCATTTTCCCGTCGTGCCCGTTGGCAGCTATCGCCTCATCGCGGAGCACAGTGGCTTCGCCAAGTACGCCGCCAATGTCACCGTGGACGTCGGCGCAGCCATTAACGTGCCGGTGCAATTGACGATCGGCACGCAAGCTTCCTCGGTGAGCGTCACGTCCGAGGCGCCCGTGATTGAAGCGACGCGCTCTTCGGTCGAATCGGTAGTGAATGAACGCGTGGTCGCGGACTTGCCGACGCTCGGCCGTAACTTCATCAACTTCACGCTGCTCACTCCAGGAGTCACGACCGACGTGCGAGGCGGCGACATCAGCTTTGCCGGCCAGCGCGGAACGCTGAATTCGCTGATTGTGGACGGCTCGGACAACAACAACACGTTTTTCGGACAAACGCTTGGGCGCACGGGCTCGGGGCGCGCGCCGTATCAATTCAGTCAGGACGCGGTGCAGGAATTTCAGGTGAACTCCAATGCCTACTCAGCCGAATACGGCAACGCCGGGGGCGCTGTGATCAACGTGGTCACGAAGTCCGGCACGAATGCGTTCCACGGCACTGCATTCGAGTTCTACCGTGACCGCTCGCTGAACGCCTTCGACCCCATCGCCAAGGCCCAGGGCCGGCCCAAACAGCCTTATCACTTCAATCAGTTCGGGGGAAACGTAGGCGGCCCCGTGATCAAGGACAAGCTCTTTTTCTTTTTCGATTATGACGGGCAAAGGAACACTACGCCGAATCTTGTCTTTCCTGTCAGCGGCTGCGCCGGACCGCCGGCAGACGCGAACGTGGCGGCTGCTTGCAGCTATCTCCAGGCGCGGGACGCCTCCTGGACGAGCGGGTTTAACCAGGACGTTTACCTGGGCAAGGCAGATTGGCATCTGACTTCGAATGAGCTTGTGACCGTGCGCATCAACAGCCAACGCTTCGCCGGAACGAACCTGGAGAACGGCGGGAGCTTCAACTCCCTCGAGCATACCGGCGCATCGAATGTGGATTCGGATACCACTTCCGGTCAGCTCACCTCGACAATTTCGAGGCGCCTAGTGAACGAATTCCGCGCTGCCTACATCCGGGATAACGAGCCGGGACAGTCCAACAGCATCAACCCGCAGGCTACTGTGTTCAACGGCGGCCAGCAACAGCTCGTCGTGGGCCGCAATTTCTTCAGCCCGCGCTTCACCAACATTAAGCGCGGGCAGTTTGCGGACACGGCGACCTGGATCCGCGGCCGCCACACCTTCAAATTCGGCGGAGACATTTTGGCCGACAGGATCGCCAACTTCTTCCCCGGCAATTTTTCCGGCGCATACACCTTCAACAGCCTGGAGAGCTTTGGGTGCAGCGTGCTGGGAACGCCGTGCTACAACACGGCGCCTAATGGCTCCCAGGACAAATTCGTGGAAGCTTTCGCCGGAACCGGCACGACGGGGCCCACTACGAAACCAAACCTCACCGAGTTTTCGGGCTTCATTCAGGACGAATGGCGCGTTCGACCGAACCTCACGCTGAATCCCGGCCTACGTTACGACTACGAGGGCTTGGCGCAACCCTCCGTGCTGAGTTCTGTAGCCCAACAAGCCGGAATCCTGACCAACCGGATCAACACTGACAATAACAATTTCGGCCCGCGCCTCGGCTTCGCCTGGACGCCGAGCCGGTTCAACCAGAAGGTCGTCGTTCGAGGAGGCTACGGTCTTTATTACGGGCGCACGCCTTCGATCATGGTGGGCACGGCGCATTCCAACAACGGCCTCCAAGTGGAGACATTGACGTACTTCGGCACGGCCATTCCTTTTACGTATCCGAACACCCAATGCGGCCCGCCAGTGGCGAACCCCAATTGTCCGCCACCCTCGCTTCCCACACCTCCTCCTCCCTCGATCTTTGTGTTTAACCCGAATTACGTCGAGCCCTACACGGAGCAGTCGAGCCTGGGCATTGAATGGGCCGTGGCTAAAGACACGGCGCTTAGCATCTCTTATTTGGGCGTCCGTGGCGTGCACCTGCAACGCACGCGCGATGTTAATCTGGCGGGTGAAACTCCGGCGACCATCAGCGTCTCGGGAACGACCACCATGTTCACGTATCTGCGCTACCCGGGCACAAGCGGGCCCATACGACCGAACACCAATTTCGGCCGAATTGAGGAATTTGAATCGAACGCCAACTCAAGCTTCAACGGCTTGATTATACAGTTGAACAAACGTTTCGCGCAGAACTACCAGTTGCTGGCGAGCTACACGTACGGCAAGGTGATCGACGACGCGCCGGATGCCACGTCGGTGGTTCCTTTCTCGAGCGACGATGCCAAGATGGTGGAGGATCCGCTGAATGTTCGCCTTGATCGTGCCGCCGGCGTGAACGATCAGCGCCACCGATTCGTTCTGAGTGGAGTCTGGAACCTGAACTACGGCCAAAGCCTTTTCGCAGGGGCCAAGCAAATCCTGGGAGGCTGGGAGTTGAGCGGAATCTTCACCGGGCAGTCTGGCCAACCCTATTCCCCCATGGTCGGCGGAGATTTGAATAATGATTCAAACAGTTTAACCGACCGTGTGCCGGGGGTGGGCCGGGACACGCTGTACTTGCCCCGTACGATCGAGCTGGACTCCCGCATCGCGAAGAGAATTAACCTGACCGAGCACTACCGGCTGGAGCTCATCGGTGAAGCGTTCAACCTCTTCAACCACGCGAATATTAACGGCGTGAATCGCACCCAGTACGCGCTGAGCTTCTCCACGACTGCATGCGGCAGTGTAGGCACGCCCTGTCTTCTGCCTTCCGCGCTTTTCCGGACTCCGACTTCGGACATTTTCCCGCGAATTCTGCAGTTAGCGGCCAAGTTCGTGTTCTGAAATGCGAGAGGGTATAGCGCACTGCCTGGCCAAATGAAGAAGAGCAACGGGACACCGGGCAAAGCCGCCGCTGGCTCGAGCACTCTCCTCCGCACGCTCAACTTTCGTGATCTGTTGCTACTTTTCATCGGAGCGGTCATCGGCTCCGGCATCTTTCTCGTTCCGGGCGGAATCTTACAGCAAACGGGAGGCTCGGTCGCCCTGGCGCTGCTCGTCTGGGTTATCGGCGGAGTGCTGTCGCTTCTAGGCGCACTCACCTACGCCGAACTCAGTGCCGCGAATCCTACCGCCGGCGGCTTGTATTGTTACGTTCGCGATGCCTTTGGCCGTTTCCCCGCGTTCCTGTATGGCTGGTGTCTGTTTCTAGTGATCTCGAGCGGTTCCGTGGCCGCTCTCGCCCGGGCCTTTGCCATTCACCTCGCGGAAATCGTTCCTTTGTCTCGCCTGGAAATGACGATCGCGGCTGTGGCGGTCGTTGCGGTCGTCACGGCCGTCAACGTCTGGGGTACGCGGAAGAGTTCGGATCTGCTCAACTGGATGACGCTTATCAAGGCGCTCGTCATTGTCGTACTCAGCGCGGTTCTTCTCTCTCTCGGCAGGCACGCTTCGGAAAGCTTCACCGCCAACACGCCGGCTGTGCACGGCAAGGATCTCTTCGCCGGCTTCGGACTCGCCATGATTGCGGTGTTGTGGGCTTACGAAGGCTGGCAGTTCGCCACCTACAACGCGGGCGAAGCGCTTGAACCGCAGCGGAACTTTCCGCGCGCTTTCCTGGCCGGCAGTCTCACCCTCATGGGTCTATACCTTCTCGCCAATCTCGCGTATCTGGTAGCGCTGGGTCCTGTCGCCGCTGCTTCGAGCAACGCTATCGCTGCCACGTCGATGAAAGCCGTGGTCGGCCCCTGGGCAGGCAAGCTCATTGCCTTGACCATTTTGGTGTCTACTTTCAGCGCCGCCAACAGCGTCGTTCTTTCCTCGCCGCGCGTGTTCTATGCCATGGCGCAGGACAAGCTTTTCTTCCAGAAACTCGGCGAAGTACATCCGCGATTTCGCACACCGGCAGCAGCCGTGGTGAGCCTGGGAGTCTGGTCGGCGGTTCTCGCTTGCGCCGGCAAGTTCGCGGAGCTGATTGGCGGCGTCATTTTTATTGGCTGGATTTTTTACGGTCTCGGCGCTGCCAGCATCTTTCCGCTCCGGCGCCAGAGCGCGGGCAAGGCTTTGCCCTATCGCGTCCCCGGTTACCCCTGGACGCCAATCGTGTTCGTGCTGGCTGCCACAGCCCTGGTCGGCAACGCGGTTTATCTGGCGCTCCGCGATCCGAGAGAGTTTGTTCACCTCGCAATCGCGATCGTTCTGTTTGCGCTCGGCGTCCCGGCGTACTTCCTCTGGCGCTGGATGGGCCGCGAAAAGAGCGTTTCAGCTCCAACGGATTGAAGGGGTGACTACAGCAAACTCAGAGGGTCGACATCCACAAGCATCGCGCTCGCGGGGATTTGGCGCTTCTCGCATTCGGCAAGCGCGCCGTGGAGGAGCTTGCCGAGCAGGGAGCGCTTGGGCGACTTGAGCAGAAATTGGAAGCGGTGCTCGCGCTTCAGACGCATGAGCGGCGCCGCGGCCGGCCCCAGAATCTTGATCCCCTGCCCATCGTGGGGCGCGAAATACTCCGAGAGTTGGCGCGACCAGCGAATTGCATTCTCCAGTTGCTTATCGCGCACGATGATATTCGCGAGCGCCGTGAACGGCGGATAGGCCATCATCTTGCGGAAATGCAGTTCGCGCTCAAAAAATGCCTCGTAATCCTGTCGCGCGGCATCGCGAATCGCGTAATGGTCCGGGTAAAACGTCTGGACGAGGACGCGGCCCGGCAACTCGCCGCGGCCGGCGCGCCCGGCCACCTGCGTCAAGAGCTGAAACGCGCGCTCGGCGGCGCGAAAGTCGGGCAGGCTGAGTGTCGCGTCGGCGGAAACCACTCCGACCAATGTTACGCGGTGAAAGTCGTGTCCCTTGGCCACCATTTGCGTGCCGACCAGAATGTCCAGCGCTCCGGCGGCAAACGCGCTGAGCGTTTGCTGGTACTGGCGCTTCGTGCGCGCGGTGTCGCGGTCGAGCCGCGCCACGCGCACGCCGGGAAATTCTGTCCGCAGGCGCTCCTCGAGATGCTCGGAGCCTTCTCCAAAAAAATGCAGATACTGCGAATCGCACTTCGGACACTTTTCAGGCACGGAGCGTATCGAGCCGCAGTAGTGACACTCGAGGCGGTTGCGCTGCTTGTGATAAGCCATGGAGATGCTGCAATTCGCGCACTGCACCGATGCGCCGCAACTTCGGCACAGGACAAACCAGGAATAGCCGCGCCGGTTGATGAGAATCAGCGCCTGCGCGCGGTTCGCGAGGCAGTCTTCGACGCTGCGGCGAAGCGCTGCCGAAATGGGGCTCGTGCTGTGCGTTTCGCGGAAATCATCGCGCAGGTCCACGATCTCGACGGGGGCGAGCGGCCGGTTTTCGACGCGGGACGGAAGGGTCAGAAGTTCGTACTTTCCTGAGCGCGCATTCTGAAAACTTTCGAGCGAGGGCGTCGCTGAGCCTAGCAGCGCGACGGCCCCTTCCTGTTTCGCCCGCACAATCGCGACGTCTCGCCCATGATAGCGAGGCGTTTCCTCCTGCTTGTAGCTGTTCTCCTGCTCCTCATCGACGATGATCAGGCCGAGATTTTCGAGCGGCGCAAAAACGGCCGACCGCGTGCCGACCACGACGCGCGCCTCGCCGTTGCGCACGCGCCACCACTCGCGCGCGCGCTCGACATCGCTTAGGGCCGAGTGCAGCACGGCTACGCCTTCATACCGCGCGCCGAACCACGCGCGGCACAGCCGTCCGATCCACAGTGTCAGCGCAATTTCAGGCACAAGCACGATTGCTGTCTTTCCGCGGGCGAGCGTTTCCTGAATGCTGCGCAGGTACACTTCCGTTTTGCCGCTGCCGGTCACGCCGAAGAGCAGACTTACAGCAAACTGGCCGGAATCCAACTGGCTCCGGATTGTGTTCAATGCGCTCTGTTGCGCTTGGCTCAATTCGTGAGTCGGCGGCGTGAAACCGGAATCGAATGGATCTTCGCCGGGATCGATCGGCTCCTCCCAACTTTCCAGAACGCCCTTTTTCAGCAGTCTCTTGATCACGGCCGGAGACACGCCGCTCACGCGCGATAACACAGGCAACGGCAGGGGGCCGCGCTCGTGCTCGAGAATGTGCCGCAATTTCTCTACTGGTGCAGAGAGACCCAACGCGCTTTCGGAAGGCGCGCTCTTCCAAGAAACAATCCTTTGCGTCCGACGCTTCCGGGTGTGCACCACCTCGCGAAGCTCGACGAGCCCCCGGCGAAGCAGACCAGGAATCACTGCTGCGAAGGCGGGCTGTTTCCTGCCGGACGCCACGAGTCTTGCGCCCTTGTGATTGAGGAGATCTTGGAGAAGAGCGTGTTCGTCCGGGGGAAATAGACTCGCCGAGCCAGCAGTCAGCGCGGCGCGGCCGGCTTCAGTAAGGCGCAATTCACGGCGCGCGCGGAGCTCCGTTGCCGGGGGAAGCATGGCTCGAAAAACTTCACCCGGCCGGGCAAGGTAGTAGTCGGCAATCCAATCGCCGAGATCGAGCAGCGCGGGGGGAAGCGCAGGAACCAAATCAAGCGCGCGTTCGACAGGCCGGATCTTTGTACCCGCTGGAGGTTGAGTGCCGTTCTTGACGACGACGCCGACCATCGCCTTGCGGCGAAACGGCACAAGCACACGGCTGCCCGGCTGGACGCTTTCGCACAGCGGCGCGGGCACCGAATAAGTGAATAAAGTCGGTAGCGGAACGGGCAGCGCCACATCGCAGAAGCGCTCGCTCATGGCGAATCGTAGTGTAGCAGGAGGAAGGAGTGCAGCGCCGTCACCGGCTGAGCAAATAAATCCCCGCAAAGATGAAGACAATTCCGACCCACTGGCGTCCCGCGATTCGTTCGCGCAAAACCAACGCTGCCAGAGCAACCGTCACAGCGCCATAAAGTGAGGAAAGGACGCTGACCACTGAGATCTGTTCGAGCTGCATGCCGCGGTTGTTCATCACAAAGGCGCTTGTATCCAGCAGGCCCATTCCCCAGGCTTGCGCGCGAACGCTCCCCTTCGGCGGACGAACCGGAACTCGCAAACAAAACAGAATTGCGAGCGTCATGAGCGTGCAGGTCAAGCGGATCATCCAGACTGCTGCAATAGCTCCCGTGCGAGGAATGACGCGAGTCCCCAATAGCCAGAAAAGAACTCCAAAGCCCAGCGAGGAGAGCAACGCCCACGGGATGCCCGCATTGCTTGCATTTCTCTCTTCGGGCACGGACCCGGCTTCGGCGTTTGCCTTTGGCGCCTCGCCCGCCGCCACGAAGATGACGCCCATCAGTGTAAGTGCAATTCCGATCGCCCGAGCAGGGGTGAGCCGCTCGCCGGTCGCGAGCGAGAGAATGAGCGTCAGCGCCGGATAGCTCGCTGAAATGGGCGCAACAACTGCGAGCTTGCCGACTTCAAAGGAGCGATAGAGAGACAGCGTCGAAAGCGCATTTAGCAAGCCCGCAAGCACTCCCCAGCCCCAGGGCCGCCAGCCGGACCCATCGAACAGATGTCCCCACGCTCGGACGTAAAGAAGAAAAGCGGTGAGAAGAAGAAATCCGCACGCTTGCATGTACAACATCGTGAGAAGGGTTCCGATGCGGCGAGTGGCGAAGCGCGCGACGAAATCGGAAAATCCCCAGCTCAGCGCGGTGGCCAAGCCCAGTAGGATTCCCATAGCGCTAGGCGAGCTTGCCCTTTTTCGCGGTGAGTCCGAGGACGGTCATCACCTTTTGCAGATCCTTCCACACGTCTCCCTTGGCGTTCGGATTGCGCAGGAGATAGGCAGGGTGATAGGTTGCCAGCAGGCGCGCGCCGCGGTATTCGAGCCATTCGCCGCGGAAGTGTGAGATGCCGCGGTTTGTGTGGAGCAGGGTCTGCGCGGCGACGCTGCCGAGGCAAACGATGACTTTCGGATGGATGGCGTCGAGCTGTCGAAACAAAAAGGGTGAGCAGGTGGCGATTTCATCTCTCTCCGGCGTGCGATTCTCCGGCGGACGGCACTTCACCACGTTGCAGATGTAAACATCCTTTCGCGCAAGCCCCATCGCCTCGATCATTTGTGTGAGCAGTTTACCGGCCCGGCCGACGAAAGGGAGGCCTTGGGCATCTTCATCCGCGCCCGGGCCCTCGCCGACGAAAACCAGTTCCGCGCGAGGACTGCCGTCCCCGAAGACGATTGTGTTTCGACATTTACTGAGGCGGCAGCGCATGCAGTCGCCCATATCGGCGCGGATTTTTTCGAGCGTGTCGCCCTCAACGCGCTCGGCCGCTTCGAAGAGCGTAGGCCCTTGCGCGACCGGCAGCGGCTCCCATTTCGGTGCAGGTTTTGCAGCCGTCGCAAGCGGCTTCCAAGACGAACTCGCCGGGGTCGGCTTAGACGAGCTCGCGTCCACCTTGGAAGAAGCTGCCGAGGGCTCCAGGAATGTCGGGTTCTCAAGGCGAGGTGCTGCGGCGCGATGGCGATAAAAGAGCTTTATGCCGAGATCTTCGTAGAAACGGAGGCGTTCGCGCAAACGATGTTCGAAGGCTTCGTCGAGGCGGCCGCGCATCAGACTTAGTCGCCGGAGTGGCGCGCGGCAGGCGCAAGTCGCGGGACGGCGCGCAGCCGCAACACTTCATCGAGGATGCGCTGGGCGACTTCGCGCTTCGTCATACGCGGCAGGGCTAATTCACGATTGTCGCGCGAAAAAAGCGTCACAACATTGGTTTCAAGATCGAAGCCGGCGCCTTCCGCGCTCACGTCATTGGCCACGATCAGGTCCGCGTTTTTCGCGCTGAGCTTCTTGCGCGCGTTTTCGGCAACGTGATCGGTCTCCGCCGCAAAACCCACGAGGATGCGGTCGCCCTTCACGCGGGCGACATCTGCCAGAATATCCGGCGTTGCCTCGAATGATAGGGTGAGAGGGGACCTCGTACGCTTTATCTTGACCGCGTGTCTTTCCGCAGGACGATAATCGGCCACGGCCGCCGCCAGGATGGCGATCGAGCATGCGGAAAAATGTTCGAGCACGGAATGATGCATCTCGTCCGCAGTCCGAACCAAGATTCGTTCGACGCCGTCGGGCGGATCGAGCGCGACGGGCCCGCTCACCAAAATCACGCGGGCCCCGCGCCGCGCGGCCGCCTCGGCCACGGCATAACCCATCTTGCCGGAGGAGCGATTGGTGAGATAGCGAACTGGATCGAGATCCTCGCAGGTGGGCCCCGCGGTGACCAGAATGGTTTCCCCTTCGAGGTCTCGCTCGACCTGGAGGGTCTGGCGGACCGCCCCAAGGATGGCTTCGATTCCCGCCAGGCGCCCTGCGCCGGTCATCCCGCAGGCGAGGTAACCCTCATCGGGATCGACGATGATCGCGCCGCGGGCGCGCAACATTTCCACGTTTTCTTGCGTCGCGCCGTGCTGCCACATATTCACATTCATCGCCGGTGCGATGACCACCGGCGCGGTCGTGGCGAGGTACAGCGTAGTCAGAAAATCGTCGGCGATGCCGCGCGCGAATTTGGCGATGATGTCTGCGGTGGCCGGAGCAACGAGCAGGAGATCGGTGCGCTGCGCCACAGCGATGTGCTCGATGGCGCTCTCGAGGTTGGCGGGCCCTCCGGCGGAATCGCCGAAGAGGTCGGTGATGACTTTCTGGCCGGTGAGCGCGGCGAAGGTAAGCGGCGTGACAAACTCGCGCGCCGCGCGAGTCATCACCACCTGCACGGTGAAACCGTCCTGTTGAAGCCGGCGCGTGAGCTCCGCCGCCTTGTAGGCGGCCACGCCGCCGGTTACGCCGAGGGTGATACGCATGGCGCCTTTCGCGCGGCTACTTGCGGCGCTTTCCCTCCTTGTCCTCTTCTTCGCCCGGAAATTCTGGGACCTCGTATTCGAGAACGTTCTGGTCCAGCTCTTCGGTAGCGACGCGCGTGGCCTTCTGCGTGTGCGGATTGTCGATCAATGGCGGCGCGCCGGCCATGAGCTGGCGTGCGCGGCGAGCGGCAACGACAACGTACGCAAACTGGCTTTCGGGAGCTTTGCTCTCGACGCTCATCTCAAGTTTTCCTTCCGAACGACGCTAGAAGCCGCTCCACGAAGCCGCGGTTGCGCGCACTTGCGCAGCGCAGCGCCAGGAGAATTGCTTGAACATCCCGCCCGGCCCGTTCCATGTCGTCATTGACAACGCAATAGTCATAATACTTTCCGAAGGCCTGAATCTCATCTCGAGCCCGAGCCAGACGCCGCGCAATTTCCTCTTCGGAATCCTGGCCGCGGCTGCGGAGGCGCCGCTCGAGCTCTTCGCGCGAGGGGGGGAGAATGAAAATAGCCACCGATTCGGGCAGCTTTTCCTTCACCTGGGCCGCGCCCTGCACATCGATTTCGAGCACGAGGTCGCGGCCCGTGCGGCGCGACTCGTCGAGCCATTTTAGCGGCGTGCCGTAAGCGTGCTTCCCGAATACGCGCGCATATTCGAGAAACTCGCCGCGCGCGGCCATGGCGTCGAACTCGGCTTCCGTCACAAAATCATAGCATTTTCCGCTGCTCTCCGTCGTGCGGCGGGGCCGCGTGGTGCGCGAGACGGAGGGCATCGTCCGGGGCAGTTCGAGCAGGCGCTGCACGAGAGTCGATTTTCCCGACCCCGATGGCCCCGATACGATCAGCACGAGCGGCGAGACTTCCGTTCCCGTCGTCATTCGATGTTCTGCACCTGCTCGCGGAGTTTTTCAATTTCAGCTTTGATCTCAAGAGCCAATCCGGTAATCGCGAGGCCCTCGCTTTCCACACCGGGCGTCTTGGAGAGCAGAGTGTTCGCCTCGCGGTGCATTTCCTGGAGCAGGAAATCGAGCTTCTTGCCGATTTCGCCGCCCTCGGCCAGCAACTTGTCAAATTGCGTCAAATGGCTGCGCAGGCGGTCGAGTTCCTCGCTGATGTCGCTGCGCTCGGCGAGCAGTGCGGCCTCCTGAGAGAGCCTCGCGGAATCCACGAGCACGCCGCTCAGCAGCTCTTTCAGGCGCATCTCGAGCCGGCGGCGGAACGCCGGCAGTAGATTCACCGCCAGCCTGCGGATTTCTCCGGCCTGCTGGCCGATGCGGTCCGCGCGGGCGCGTAATTCCTGCGCCAAGTGCTGGCCTTCCAGTCGGCGCATCTCCCCGAGCTTGGTAAGTGCGTCCTGCAAGCAGGCGTCGAGAGCGCCGCCGAGTTGCTCCTGCTCGTCTTCCGATTCAGGGACTGCGGGCGCGATTCCGGTTACGACCCCGGGCAAGCGCAAGAGCGAGACGACATCCACCTCGGAGCGGGAGTCCGTCTGCTGGCGAAATTCTTCAGCCAGATGGAGGTAGGCGTGCGCGACTTCGCGATTGATCTGGAGCGGAGCGGCCGAGGCAAGCTGGATGCTCACATGGATTTCGATGTGACCTCGGTGGACGCGCTGGCGAACCCCCTGCCGCAAGCGCGATTCGTACAAATCGAAGCCTTCGGGCAAGCGCAGTTTTACATCCAGAAAACGATGATTGACGCTCTTCACGCTCATCCGCAGCGCCCAGCCGTTGTGCTCTCCGCGTGCGACGGCAAAACCGGTCATCGAGGCGCACGTGGGCTGTTTGGCGGTGGATGGATTCGCCGGCGTCATGACTTGCCGGCAGGCGCCGGAGCTCCGTTGGAAGCAACTCGGGCGGCGAGGCTCTCGTCGTCGGCAAATTGCAGCTCATGAAGCCGCGCGTAGAGGCCCCCGCGCGCCAGCAGGTCGGCGTGCCTGCCCGATTCACAGATCAGGCCATCTTCGAGGACGAGAATGCGATCGGCGCGGCGAATCGTGGCCAGGCGATGCGCGATGACGAAGACCGTGCGGCCGACCATCAAATTGCCGAGTGCTTTCTGGACAAGCATTTCGGACTCTGAATCGAGTTCCGAAGTCGCCTCATCGAGAATCAGGATGGGGGAATTTTTCAATATGGCGCGCGCAATCGCGATGCGCTGCCGCTGACCGCCGCTCAGGCGCTGGCCGCGCTCGCCGATCAGCGTGTCGTAGCCTTGCGGAAGCTCCAGGATGAATTCGTGGGCCAGCGCGGCGCGGGCGGCCTCGACGACGCTGGCGGGGTCCACATTCGCGAGGCCGTAGCAGATATTGTTCCTGGCCGTGTCGTGAAAGAGGATGTTTTCCTGGGTGACCACGGCAATCTGCGCGCGCAGGGAACGCAGTGTCACGTCGCGGACGTCCACT
>Ga0209761_1001385_pt1 | contig 15647 bp, 12 predicted proteins | sample GraSoi013_1_40cm_4_FD_185818 | JGI IMG/M metagenome (GOLD analysis project Ga0209761, IMG submission 185818) | Grasslands soil microbial communities from the Angelo Coastal Reserve, California, USA - Sample 09_25_2013_1_40cm (SPAdes) (version 2) | ecosystem: Environmental > Terrestrial > Soil >...
GCGGCGCTTTCCTGTGGCCAGACGTGAAATATTCGCGCGCCTCTTGCCAGCGCTGGAGATGGGCCAACGACATCCCCGCAAGGTAATCAAGTTCCGCTGGCTGGTCCGGCGGGCCCTGCGCCAGGCGCGCCACTTCCTCCCATTTTTTTTCTTCGTATAGCTTCTGAACGGCAGCAAGCCGTTCGATGTCGCTCGGATGAGCGTTTTGACCGACTTGCGGCTGAGCCGCAAGGTGCGCGCTAAAGGCCAGCAGCAAAAGAAGAATCACTTGCTGGGCTTCGGCGTCGCCAGGAGGGTCCAGTTGCCGGCGGCCCGCCACTCTTTCTCAAAAGCCGGGCGCTCGATGCGCAACAGCTTGCCGCGCGCGGGATCATTCACGAACACGCCCTCACGCTGCCAATCGAGGCCCGCAACCACTACGTAGTGCAACGGTGCGCGCGCAGTGGGCTTCAGGCCCACAATCAGCGGGCGTCCTTGCGAGAGATGCTGCTGGAAGTCGCCCCACTCGCCGCGATAGGCGAACACGCGGAAGCCCGACTCCTTGACGTACCGTTCCATGGCGGAAGCAAAGATGCCGTGGGCCTTGGGTGAATACAGCTCCTTCTGGATTGCCGCGGCGTCACCGCGGCCGGAATCCACCGCTGTGCCCTGAGCCTTCCAATATTGCAAAAGCATTGAAATCGCTGCCGACCCGCAGCCATTCGCAGTTTGCTTGACGAAGGGCACGTCGAGCCACACCCCGGCACTCTCCCGGGAGGTCGCCCTCAAGGCGAGTCCCGGAAGAACCACAAGGAGAATGCCGAAGCAGATGCGCTTCATTTTTGTTCGTCCATGCCTGCGCGGACAAAACTCAGCGGAGTGCAGCCACCAACGCGATAACCAGGACTCCGATGATCACAATGATCAGGATGTCCCGGTCCGACATGGTTCCCGCGGCAAAATCCTTCTCGACTTGCCGGGAACGCTCTGCCAGCTTCGCCAGCTCCTCGTCACTCAGCTGCCCGACAGCCTTGTCCACCTTTTGATAGTCCACGTGGGCGGACTTGAGGGTATTCTGCGCCGCATCGGAGCGGAAGAGTTCCCGCACTGCCGCTTCATTACCTTGGCGGGTCTGCGCCGCCTTTTGGACATCCTTCTGGAGATCCTGCGTCGAGACCACGTGTTCGCGATCCTGCGCGCGCAGGGCCGGCGCGGCGAGCAATGAGCATGCACCAAGGGTGAGGGCCCACACACACCATTTGAACTGGAACTTCATCCATCCTCCTTATGGCTGGGCGGCTCGTCCAGTGTACGGATTCCAGCCCAGTGTGACAAGATGCCGCGCAATTCCCGGCGCAAAACTTGCAACGCCCCGCGAAGAACTTGTTACTTCCTCGTCGGCGCCGGCGGATACTTCTGGTACTTGGACGCGTCTGTCTGTTGCCAAGCGCCGCGCACGATGCCGTCCCGGATTTCCGCAGCGGTTTTGTCTTTTTTCAGCTGCTCATACGCGTAGAAGGTCTCGCGCATGCAAATCTCGCAGCCCGCGGCGTGTATGGAGACGTAGCAGTCCAGCAGACTCCCGTGGCCTAGGCTGCGGTCGCAGTGGCAGTAGCAGGGCTGCTGATAGAGCGTCTTCTTGATCCGCGCGGCGATGGCGTAGGCGTTTTGAATCTTCGGTTCGCTGAATTGCTTCGGGCTAAGCGTCGCGGGGAGCGGCCCATCGGGGACTTGCATGTGGTAAGCCGGGACGCCGACTGCGCCCGTTTGCGCGCCGCTCGAGGCGCCGGACTGCGGGAGCCACGCCACACAGAGCGCAAAGCTGAGGAGAATTCCCGTGCTCAAAACTCGCTCTACAGGTTTCATGCGTGCTCCCTCCGGGTGCGCCCCGCTTCCCTGGCTCGTCTCTTCACTCTGCGGCGAAGCGCCTGGAATTTCCACTGCGCATACGCGCCGCAGCGGCGAATGCTCATTGCGCCATTCCCGCCGCAGCGAGCCGGCGTTCGCGCAGATGATGCTGGACGCGTCGGCCCCATGCGCGAACGAATCCGTAGTTGAGAGCGCCGCCGATCGCCGAGCTTGCCAGCGGCAGCAACCGGCAAACCCATTTTTCCGCGGACTCCTCCCCGAGCTTTACGGCTAGGCGCGCGATGAGCCGCGGCACAAGCTTTTCCGCAACCTCCTTCCCTGCGATCTCTTTGCCGTAATCCACGCCGGCGGCCGCCGCAACCGTGAGCCACAGATGAACGCGCGCATCTCGATCGGGGCCTGCTGCCGGGTGGCCCAGTGGTTCGAGACCGTAGAGCAGGCACAGGCGCTGGATCAGCCGCAGCGATAGAAATGTGAGAACACTGATATCGGGTAGGAGCGTGATCGCGCCGCCGAGTCCGAAACCCGCGCCTTCAAGCAGAGCCAGCCGTTCCGCATTGCGAATCATGACCGCGGCGACCGCATCCAGGCGCTCAACGGGCACGCTAAGCAACTCGTCGAAGTTGACTATGTAAATCCCATGTTTTGCTGCAAGTTCGCGGCGAAAAGCCTCTGGCTTGATTTCGATGGAGCGGAGGCTTCCCAGCAGTCCGAACCGGGCGACTCTCCCGAAAATCCTGCGGGCCGCAAATGAATGCACCCTTCGCATACCCTTCGCCATCTTATGGGTTTGGGCACTCGCGAGGCAACTGAAACGTTTCGCTGGTTTTTTGGCACGAAAAATGCTCCCAGTCACTTTCCCGCAGCACCAAACTGCGGGTACTACTTGACGCCGACGCGCTTTTCGGTAAACTGCGCTTTCTTTATGGCCACGCAGCCACACACCGTCTCACCGATGCTGCCGATCGAAACGCCGCAGGAGCTGGATTTTCCGCAGCGTGAGGCGGCGTTCTTCTACGGGCTATTTCTGCGTGGACATTCGCCCGAGCAGCTCCGCCGCGACATCAGTGTCCCGCCGCAGGTGGCGGCGAAATGGGGCCGCGAAGCCGAGCGGCAGCCGGAATTACGCGACCTCTTCGAGCGCATGATCGAATACCGCCGCCATGTGCTCGCCATTTTCGATTCGCTCATCGGCTCCGACGGCCAGATCCAGCGCCTACAATAAGCACCGTCGGTATTTCGCTTATTCTTCCAATCCGCCGCACACTTTTCCTCGGGGCCCATCGAAACTAGTACCGTTCCAACTATTTGAGCCGAACGCTCAATTGGCATTGGCGCACCGAGTCCGGGAGAACTATCTCCTAATACTTGGTCGAAGAAGTTGGAACGGCACTAGGCGCGCGTTCGTCTTGGCTGTTCTCTGTTCAGCAGATACGCGCCGCCGACTTCGAGAGAACTCGAAGAGCGACTCCCTTCATTTCTCAGGGAAAAGTTTGGCGAGGAAATCCTTGTCCTTGAGGAGAGAGCGTAGCGCCGGTGTCCATTCGAGGTCCGAGTCGAAGTGCTTCTTGAAATCCTGGTCCATGGATTTTGCCTGGAGAAATTCTTTGAGCGCGGCGTCTTTGTCGCCGTTGATGTACTGCAGGAAGCCGAGGAGCATGTGGCTGCCGGAGCGCTCGGGCCCGTATTGCGCGGCCCTCCGCCCGGCGGCGAGCGCCTCCTGATTTTTCCCCGCAGTGAGCAGCCGGTCGGCAGTGTCCTGGTAGAGGTAGTACAGATTGAGATTGAGGAGACGCCGCAGCTCGGCGATCGGCTGCGCGTTGTCATCCACGTTGATGTAAATGTAGCGGTCGTTGTTGGTGTTCCGCCCGCCCTGTTTCCGCACCACAAGCATCGAAGCCGATTGGTGCCCGCGCGAATCCCCGCCAGCGTCGTCGCCCGCCTTCAGCGCGGCAAACAGTTTTTCCGCAAGCTCGCCCTGTGTCGCTTCAAAGGCATAACCCATGGCCTCGGGCACCTGTGGGCCGACGAGGATATTTCCCTGCGCGGACCAAGTTTTTCCCTGGCGGTCGCCGGCCCACTTCGGAGCCTTTGGGCCGGTGAAGGTGGCGATATTTCCGTGCGCGTCGACGATGGCTACCTGGCGGCCGTCTTTGCCCGGAAACGTATCTTCATCGAGGAGCTTTTTCAGGACTTCTGGGGCGGACAATCCCTGCCGCAGAAGATCGATTCCGCGCGGGCCATAGCCGACATTGACGTCGGCTTGCGTGGCGATGGCGCCGACGCCCGCAAGCACCCACGGCACCACCGAACCCACCGAGAAATAGCGCGAAGCAACGGCGACGCCCAGGTCGCCATTCGCGGGGTCAATGGCCACGATAGAAAAAGTCGAGACGCTAGCCGGGCGGACCGCGAAGTCCTCATCGCTGCGCAGGGCGGGGGCGACAAGGAGCAGAAGGCCCGCGGTTAGGATGCGTTTCATCCACACCTCATGGCGTGCAAACAGGAAATGCGTTCGCGGAGGCGGATGATAGCACCACTGCGGTACACGAGAAATGGTCTGGCGCATACCCTGGTCCAGCGGGGAATCGCAGCTCGAAACACTTCTTTGCGCAAAGGGAAGCCCTAGGGGCTTGGGGAGAGCTGCAACGCTTCGTGGAGGACATGCTCAAGGTTTTCCATGTTCGAGATCGCGACGCTTCAAGTGCGCTCTCAAGGATTCTCCTTAGCTCTTTCGTACCAGACGCAAAACGTCAGGCAACCCTTTCCCGATGCGCGAACTCTAACGGGAATCGGGGGCAAGTGTCAAATAAATCAACAGATTCCAGGATTGACGCCGGCCTTCCCATGGAGATAGAATGCATCCTTCGCAGGGTTGAGGTGTCTCTTATGTCGCGGTTTCTTCGCGTCCTGACAGCCATTGCATTCTCTTTCAGTCTGATCGTCCTGCCAGCATTTGGCCAAGAAGCGCAAGACCTCACTAAGCCTGCTCAGAAGCCCAACAAAGAAGCAAAGCGAAAGATGAGGCAGGTGTACAAAGAATTGGGCGAAGCCTACAAGCACTGGCTCGATGAGGACGTGGTGTACATCATCGCGCCGGAAGAGCGAACTGCGTTTCTCCAGCTCTCGACGAACGAAGAGCGCGAGCAGTTCATTGAACAATTTTGGTTGCGCCGCAGCAGCAATCCTGACCTCCCTGATAACGATTTCAAAGAGGAGCACTATCGCCGCATTGCTTATGCCAACGAGCATTACGCTTCCGGCATCCCCGGTTGGAAAACGGACCGCGGCCGCATGTACATCATCTGGGGCCCGGCCGATGAAGTAGATTCCCATCCTTCCGGCGGGACGTACGACCGGCCGATGGAAGAAGGCGGCGGCACCACAAGCACGTATCCCTGGGAGAAGTGGCGCTATCGCTACCTGCAGGACATCGGGGAAAATATCGAGCTCGAATTTGTCGATCCCACTGGCTCCGGCGAATACCATCTGACGATGGACCCCTCCGAAAAAGACGCCTTGCTGCACGTGCCGGGGGCCGGTTTGAGCCAACTCGAGTCCATGGGCATGGCCTCCAAGACCGACCGCTTTACCCGCTCCGACGGCACGAATCTCCCAAAGACGATGGGCGGCACGCCCGCCAGCATGGATGAATTCAACCGCCTCGAGCTCTTTGCCAAAGTGCAGCGCCCGCCCGCGGTGAAGTTCAAGGATTTGGAAGCGATCGTGACCTCCCGCATCGTTCGGGATCAGGTCCGCTTCAATTGGCGTCCGGATTTCCTGAAAGTGACCAGCGAATCCGTCCTTGTGCCCATTTCCATCCAGATTCCCAACTCGCAGCTTTCCTTTACCAATAAGGAAGGCGTGCATTCGGCTACATTGAACATTTTCGGCCGCGTGTCCAGCCTGACCGGCCGCGTGGTGCAGACCTTCGAGGACGCCGTCAGCCGCGATTTCCCCGATAGCCTCTTCCAGCAATCGGTGAAGCTCTCTTCGATCTACCAGAAGGCCATCCCGCTTCGCCCTGGTCTCTACCGGCTGGATCTGGTGATCAAGGACGTGCAGAGCGGAAACGTCGGCGTCGTGAATTCGCGCCTCGTCGTGCCGCGCTATGAGGACGAAAAATTGGAAGCAAGTTCGCTCATCCTTGCGGATGGGAACAAGCTCGAGCACGTGCCCTCGAAACAGATCGGGACGGGGCAGTTCGTGATCGGTTCCACGAAAGTTGTTCCCCGGCTTGAAGGCGATTTCAACACCGGCGAAAAGCTGGGGATTTACCTGCAGTTGTACAACCTGAAGGTGGACGAGAAGACGCACAAGGCCAGCGCTACGGTGCAGTACCTGGTCAAGAAGGGCGATCAGGACGTAATGCAGTTCAAGGAAACTTCGGACGAGATGAAGCAGACCGGCGATCAAATGACGATCGAACGGCTGCTCCCGCTGGCCACGCTGGTGCCGGGGAAGTACACGCTGCACATCAACGCCACGGACCAGGTGGCGAATCAAACAATTTCACGGACTGCGGATTTCACAGTCAAGGCGGCGCCGGAAGCGCGAGCGGCCGCGAATTCTGCGCCTGGGAGGTAGAACGTCGTGAAGCATGGACGGCTCCGGTTCCGGATTCCGTGGACCCTGGTCCTGACGGCATTGCTGGCGCAGGTTTTCACGGCCACGGCGGCTGCTGAACCCAAACCTCTCCTTGGGAAAATCGCGGGCGTGGTGCGCGACGCCGGTGGAACAGCACAAATGGGCGCGACCGTCCAGTTGATCCGGGAAGGTCCAGCGGCACCGCCCTCGCAGCAATACCGGACCAATCCGGAAGGGATTTTCCGCGGCGAAAAACTCGTTCCGGGTCTCTACACTATTCGCGTCACGCTTGCCGGCTTCCTTCCCACCCTCGAACAACACGTCCGCATCGCCGCCAATCTCACCACCTTGGTGCGCATCGAGATGGAGTCGATGTTTGCCTCGCTGGACCGCTTGCGCCGCCAGCCAGTCGCGACCGCGGACGCCGAGGACTGGAAGTGGGTCCTTCGTTCCGCGGCGGCGATGCGTCCCGTGTTGCAATGGACCGGGGATGGTACGAATCCGGCCTCCTATCTCATTGCCGATACCGGCCTGAAGCGGCCTCATGCTCGCCTCGAATTGACAAGCGGTGCGCGGCGTCCCGGCTCTGTCTCCAATCTCGCTGAGTCGGCAGGTTCTGCATTTGCCTATGACGAGAAGTTGGGCGGGACGAACCGCCTGCTTCTCGCCGGCCAAATGAGCTATGAACGCGCTGCAGCGGGTGGTGTGGCGACTGTGTGGCTCCCCGCGGGTTCGCTCGACGCCGGACCGCATACGAGTTTGGTGGTTCGCCAGGCAAAGCTGGGTCCGGATGGCTTGACATTCCGCGGGCTCCGCATGGAGCAAGGTGGCACGGTGGCTCTCGGGGACCGAGTTGCCGTGCGCTACGGCGCGGAGTACGTCCTGGTCGGCGCGGGATCTGCGGCCACTTCCCTGCGGCCGCGGACGGAAGTGGACCTGCGCGTGAACGAGGACTGGCGCGCCTCGATGGTTTTTGCTGCGCAGCCAGGGGCACCGTACGCAACCGATCCTTCGGGCGAAGCGGACGCGGAGCTGCCGCTGGTCGCCGCGCTGAATGAGCTGGATGGGTTCCCCGTGTTGCTCTGGCGCGCGGGACGCCCCGTGCTGGAGGGCGGATGGCATCAGGAAGTTCGGGCCCGGCGGAAGCTCGGAACGCGCGGCAGCTTGCAGGTTGCCGCCTTCCATGACGACAACCGCCACGTGGCCGTATTCGGCCGCAACGCTCAAGTGAGTGGAACCGATTTCTTCCACGATTTCTTCTCGAACGCCATGGTTTATGACGGCGGCTCCTCGAGTTCGTGGGGCGCGCGTGCGGGGGCGCGTGAGAAGCTGAGCGAAAGTGTGGAGCTCACGGCCATGTACACCTTTGGCGGTGCCCTGGCTCCCCAGGAAAGTTCGACGCCCACCGCATTCCGCGACGCCTTGCGCACCGAACAGCGCCACGCTCTCTATGCGGGCGTAAAGACGACCGTCCCGAAACTCGGCACGCAGATCAACGGCGGATATCAATGGATGAGTGGCGTCGTTGTGTCTCTTCTTGACCGCTATGGCGAAAGCCTCTTTCAGGCGGATCCTTACGTTCACCTGAGTGTGCGTCAGCCCCTTCCCCGGCGGTTTGCCCCGGGACACTGGGAGGCGCTCGCGGATTGTCAAAACCTTCTGGCGCAGGGGTATGTGCCCATGAGCGGCCATGACGGGCAGGTCGTCTTCGTCCCAGCCTTCCGTAGCTTCCGCGGCGGCCTCAGTGTACAATTCTGAAGCCCCGTAAGAGGCTTTAGAAACTTGTATCCAGCCTTCCAGAAACAGGATTCCGGCATGGGTGTTCACCGTCCGCACGCGCAACCAAATGAAATAAAAAGAGTTGCGGGTCCACACTTCTACCAAACTGTGGAAGGTAAGTTGCTCCAACTCTCTTTCACGCGCGGACGGTGTGGACCAGCCAGATTATGAAACAATCTCTGCGAGTTAGCCTCGGGGCGGTCGTGCTGGCTCTGGCCACGCTTGCGGCAGTGATCTTTGCTGTTCTGAATTTCGATCAGCGCGCGCGATTTGAGAGCCCCGACGATGGCGTGACCTGGTATGACACTGACCACGGTGTGGAAGCCTGGCAGGTGGCCCCCGATTCCCCCGCAGCTCGCGCCGGGCTTCATGCTGGCGACCAACTGGTTTCGATCAATGGCACCCCCGTAACCTCAGCCGTGCAAGTCACCAAGCGTCTGTGGCGCGCCTGGCTGTGGACAGAACTGCGCTATCGTGTGGCGCGTAACAACGTGCAGTTTGAAACGCCGGTCGTTACGAGCCCGGGCGAGAAACCCTCCTCCATTGAAAACTATCTCAGGTTCGTCGGGCTCCTCTATCTGTTCATTGGGCTGTTCATCTTTGTGCGGCGCTGGAACGCGCCCCGCGCGGTTCATTTCTACGTCTTTTGCCTGGTCTCTTTCATTCTGTTTTCGTTCCACTTCAGCGGCAAGCTCGACGCATTCGACTGGGAAGTGTACTGGTCCAACATCGTGGCGCGCCTGTTGGCGCCGGCGCTGCTGCTCCATTTTGCGCTCGTCTTTCCCGAACGAACGGAGGGCGTTGCGCGCTCCGCCGCCAAGCTGGCCGGGGTCTACGCTCTGCCGCTCGTCTTATTGTTCGTCCATGCCAGCGTTGCTCTCAAGATGCTCGGTTTCGTCCCTTGGCTCGGCGCGCGCGTGGTCCTGGACAAGATCGAACTCAGCTACCTCGCTGCCTATTTCCTCGGGGCCGGCTGTGTCTTTTACGTGAACTATCGCCACGCGGCAGCCGGAGTTCTGCGGCAGCAGCTCAAATGGCTGACCGGTGGGACGCTCCTGGGCAGCCTGCCGTTTTCCCTCCTCTACATAGGGCCGTTCGTGTTCAACTCCGCCTCGCAGGGCTGGATGAAGTTTTCCGCCCTGAGTCTGGTTCTGATTCCGCTGTGTTTCGGCTACGCCATCATCCGCTATCGCCTGATGGACGTGGACATCATCTTCAAACGCGGCTTGGCTTACACAGCCGCAACGGCCGGCGTCGTGGCCGCCTATTTCGGCTTGATTGGACTGATGGGTTGGGTCTTCCGCACCCAGATTACTCCGGGAATCGCGGGAGAAATCATCGCCATCGTCATGGCTGCATTTCTTTTTCAGCCGTTCCGCGACTGGACGCAGGCGCGCCTTGACCGTTTCTTCTACCGAGACCGTTTGGACTACCGCCGCACGCTCATCGAATTCGGGCGCACGCTGACAAACGAGGTGCGGCTGGATCCGATGCTGGGCTCGGTCATGAGCCGCATCTCACAAACACTTCTGGTGGATCGCCTGGCGATATTCGTGGAAGACCCCCTGCAGCCGGGAACGATGCGCCTGGCGCGTTCCACGGGAGTCCGGCTCGCCGACTCACTGGACTTGAGTTTCCTCGATCCGGCCCGCCCGGAGTTCGCGCGCGGGGCGCTCTTTTTTGAGTCGCCCCGCAGCGCGCGGGATGTCGCCGAATCCGTTCGACGCACCCTCGAGCAGCTCGATCTGAACTATTTCGTTCCCTGCCGGATTCGCGAGCATACGGTGGCTGTGCTGGGCTTGGGCAAGACCGTGGATGGCGACTTTCTCTCCTCCGACGACGTCGAACTGGTGCAGACCATCGCGGGCTACTTGGCCGTGGCGCTTGACAATGCCCAGCTTTATACCTCGCTCGAGCAGAAGGCGCTGGAGATTGTGCGGCTGAAGGATTTCAGCGAAAACATCGTGGAATCGCTGAATGTCGGCGTGCTGGCGGTCGACCTCGACGGCATTGTGGAGGCATGGAATACGCGGATGGAGCAACTCTTCGGCGTTCCTCGACAGGACGCGGTCGGCCGGAAGCTTTCGGCCCTGGTGCCGCCCGATTTGGCCCTGGAGATCGCGGCGCGCCAGGGAGAACAGCAGGTCAGCGGCATCCACAAGCACCGATTCGACCGCGACGGCCGCACCGTGACCTTGAATGTCTCGATCACGCCGCTGGTGAGCAAGTCGGGCGAATGGATCGGCCGGCTGCTGCTGTTTGACGATGTGACGCAGCGCGAGCGCATGGAAGAGCAGATGACGCAGACGGAAAAGCTCACTTCGCTCGGCCTGCTGGCAGCGGGCGTGGCGCACGAGGTCAACACGCCGCTTGCCGTCATTTCCAATTACATCCAGATGCTTGCGAAGCAGATGCCCGATGCGGATCCGCGGCAGGGAATCATCGACAAGATCGTGAAGCAAACGTATCGCGCCAGCGAGATCGTCAACAACCTGCTGAACTTCTCGCGCACGAGCGCGGCGGAGTTCGCCGAGGTGGACCTGAACAGAGTGGTGGAAGAGACGTTGTCGCTCGTGGCGCACCCCCTGAGGACCGGGCAAATCCACGTGGTCAAGCATCTGGATGAACGGCTGCCCGCAGTGCGCGGCTCGTCGAATAAGCTGCAACAGGTCTTCCTCAATCTCTTTCTGAATGCCCGCGACGCCATGCCCGGCGGGGGCATGCTGCAGATCCGCACGGCCGCGCACAATGGCTCGGTGCAGATTGAAATCGCGGACACCGGCGCCGGTATCTCCCGCGAGAACATCCATCGCATCTTCGATCCATTCTTCACTACGAAGAGCAACGGCCGCGGAACGGGACTGGGACTTTCGGTCAGCTACGGCATTGTCAAGGAGCACGGAGGTAAGGTTGACGTTCGCTCCACGCCGGGGCGAGGCACCTCTTTCCACCTGGAATTTCCCGCCACAAGGAAGACCGTTCATGCCTAAGGGTACGATTCTCGTCGTTGACGACGAGGCCGAAATCCGCGAAGGCCTCGAAATGCTCCTGGTCTCGGAAGGCTACCGTGTGACCAGCGCGGAGACGGGCGAATCGGGCCTCTCTAAACTCGAAGAAAAGCCGTTCGACCTGCTTCTCCTCGATGTCAGCCTGCCGGACCGCAATGGCCTCGAGCTGCTGCGCGAAATCCGCCGCCGCGACCCGCATCTCTCCATCGTTCTGATCACCGCCTATGGCTCGATCGACATGGCCCGCCAGGCATTCAAAAGCGGCGCGCTGGACTACATCACCAAGCCCTGGTCGAACGACGAACTTCTGGCGCAAGTCGCTCAGGCCGTTGAGGCGCGCCGCCTGCGCGAAGAGAACGTGCACCTCAAGCGCGCGCTGAAGCAGCGCTTCAATTTCCCGAACATCATCGGAAAAAGCGAAAAGATGCTGGCCCTGCTGGACTTGGTGGCTCAGGTGGCGCCCTCGCGCTCGACCGTGCTGATTACGGGCGAAAGCGGCACGGGCAAGGAGCTCATCGCCAAGGCGATCCATTCGGCTTCGCCGCGCGCGGACAAGCCTTTCGTTCCTGTCAACAGTGGGTCCATCCCGGTGGACTTGCTCGAATCGCAGCTCTTCGGTCATGTGAAGGGCGCATTTACGAGCGCGATCGCTTCGAAAAAGGGCCTTTTCGAGGTCGCCGATCAAGGCACGATCTTCTTCGACGAAATCTCCACCATCGTACCCGAGACGCAGGCCAAGCTCCTCCGCGTGATACAGGAGCGCGAGTTCATGCGCTTGGGCGGCACCGAGACGATCAAGGTGGACGTGCGCATCGTGGCCGCATCCAACGTTGACCTGCTAAACCTCGTCCGCGAAGGCCGCTTCCGCGAAGATCTCTACCACCGCCTGAACGTCATTCATCTGCACCTTTCGCCGCTGCGCGACCGCCGGGAAGATGTGCCGCTGCTCCTGGCGCGCTTCCTTGAGCGCTTCTGCCAGGAAAACACGAGGCCGCCACAGCACTTCAGCCAGTCCGCCATGAAGCTCCTGATGGACTACGACTGGCCCGGAAACGTGCGCGAACTCGAAAATGCGGTCGAACGTGCGGTGGTGCTTTCGACGCAGGAAAATATGGACGCCGACCTGCTCCCCGAGAACATCCGCAGCAAAGAGATCGTCCGCGGTCTGCGCTTGCAGCTTTCTGAATTTATGCCGCACGCGCCCGGCGAATCGGGCGCGCGCATAGGCGCCGGCAATTCCCAGCCTTCACTTTTCCAGGTTATGGACGAAATCGAGCGGCGCATCATTGTGGATATGCTCGAGCGCACCGGCTGGAACCAGACTGAAGCGGCCGAGCGCTTCATGATTCCCCTCTCTACGCTGAATCAGAAGATCAAGCGGCTCGGAATCGACGTCCACCGGCGAGGTCGCGGCGGCGAAGAAGTCTTCACCGCCACCACCGGCAAGTAGCTCCCCGCGTTTTCCGCAAGAATAGACCCCTCCGAATCCCCGCCCACGGCGCTCATGTGAGTTTGCACTTGCCTCTGCGCCCCGGTCTGTGCACAGTAACCGGCGATGATTCTGCGACTCGAGAGCTCCGCCTCACGCTGGGTCTTCTTCGTCGCCTCTGTTCTTCTTGCCGCTCCTCTGAGTTACTTCAGCCTGCGAAGCGCCTGGGCGGAACACCTGGCCGAATCAGGAACGCGCGAGGCGCTCGAGCGCGCGACGCAGCTCGAGCCGGGCGACGCCCGCAACTGGTATCTTCTCGGTCGCGACTTCCAGTACAACCTCGAAGCGCCGGACAACGCCCGAGCCATCGCAGCCTACCGGCAGGCGCTCTCCTTTGACCCGCGATCGCCGGCAGTGTGGCTCGACCTTGCTGAGGCCCACGAAACGCAGGGCGACCTCGCCTCGGCGCGGAATGCATTCCTCGAGGCCGAGCGCAGCTATCCCATTTCCGCGGAGGCCGCCTGGCGCTACGGCAATTACCTTCTTCGCCAGGGCGAGTTCGCGGCCGCATTCACGGCGATTCGCCGCGCAGTTGAAGAAGAACCGGGCCGCGCCGCGGAAGCAACCTCGCGCTGCTGGCGCGCCAATCCGGACATTCAAATGATTCTGGACACGGCGCTGCCGGCTTCCCGCAACGTGTATCTCGATGGGATCGGCGTCCTTGCCAGGGGGAAGGCGACGGACGCCGCTCTAGCCGTCTGGTCGCGGCTCGTGCGCTTGCATCCGAAAATCGAGCTGAAGGAGGCTTATCCGTTCCTCGAGGTGTTGATCCAACAGCGAGAACTCGCCGGCGCAAGAACCGTGTGGAATCAAGCGCTCGAACTTTCAGGCGCTGCGTGGCCTGCCGATCCATCTGGCTCTCTGATTTTCGATGGAGGATTTGAAACGGATACTACGGGAGGCGGATTTGCCTGGAGAATCCAGCCGCGCGGCGCCGAAGTCGGCTATGACGGCCACGTAAAGCACTCCGGCAGTCGCTCGCTGAGTGTCCGGTTCGACGGCACGCAAAATGTCGCGTTTGATGGAGTGTGTCAGTACGTGCCCGTCGACCCGAGGACTTCCTACCAATTCTCCGCGTGGATCCGCGCGGAAGCGGTGACCACCGACAGGGGCGTCTCAATGCGCTTGTTGACGCCGGAAAGCCTCAAAAATCCGCCACTGATCACTCCCGATTTGAAAGGCACCGTACCCTGGACGCAGGTGACGCTTCCCTGGCGGGCGGAGAAGGATGTTCATCTCCTGCAAGTGTGTGTGACGCGCGCGCCGAGCCGGAAATTCGACAACAAAATTGCCGGGACGGTCTGGTTGGATGACGTGTCGCTCGTCCCTGCGCCGCCTGAGCATGCCCGCGCGCAATCCGCGCAAAAGGATAAGCCGTGAAGTTCCTGCGCGCCGGCATCTACGCCTTGATTGCGTTTGCAGTAGCGGCGCATGGCGGCGTCGAGGATTGGGCCAAGGCCGTTTTGGAAACAGGCGCGGGCCTGCTGCTGCTCGTCTGGGCGGCGCGGACGCTATTGCTTAGAGGGACGACTCTCCAGCTCCCGGTGGCTCTTCCTCCCCTCATTCTGTTTGCCGTCTTGGTCTTCGCGCAGTGGAAGTTCCATCTCACCGTCTATGGCTACGCCACACGCGTGGACCTTCAGCTTCTCTTGGCCTACCTCATCGTTATCTTTTTGGCGGCGCAAGCTTTCGAGACCACGCAGGATTGGAAAGGGTTCATTTGGTTTGTCATGTCGCTCGGATTCGCCGTGTCGATTTTCGGGATCCTGCAGCATTTGACTTTCAATGGGAAGCTGTACTGGTTCCGCGAAATGCGCTACGGCGGAATTCCCTTCGGGCCCTATGTGAACCGCAATCACTTCGCCGGTCTGGTGGAGCTCGTGATTCCTGCGGGGTTGGTTCCGCTGGCGCTGGGGAGGGTGCGCCGCGAGCGGTGGCCCATTGCTGGTCTCTTCACGCTGATACCGATCGGCGCATTGTTTCTCTCCGCTTCGCGCGGCGGGATTGTCAGTTTTCTCTGGGAACTTGCACTGCTGGCGATGCTGCTCCTCCTGAGGCGAAGCGGCGCAAAGCACGCCGTGGCGGGAGGAGTCATTCTGCTGCTGGCGCTGGCGCTGGTTTCGTGGCTCGGCGTAAGGCAAGCGCTCGAGCGCTTCGCGTCGCTGCAACCTCTCGAAGTGACCCACGCCAAGCGCATTTCCATGGCTCGCGACACTCGGCGCATTTTCTTGGACTACCCGGTTGCCGGTACCGGGCTGGGGACGCTGCAGAGCGTCTATCCGAAATACGAAACCCTCTATGACGGCAAGATCGTGAATCATGCGCACAATGATTACCTCGAGGCCCTCGCGGAAACCGGGCTTCTCGGCGGAGCGTGTTGCGCGTGGTTTCTCGTCTTGCTGATTTCGCGCGGGCTCAAGCGTGCGTTGAATCCCGAGAATACGTTCGCCGGCGCGCTGCACACCGCCGGCCTTATCGGTTGCTTGGGCTTTTTGGCGCACAGCGTGGTGGACTTTAATTTGCACATCCCATCGAATGTCTTGCTCTTTTTTCTACTCTCCTTACTCGCTACGGTGGAAATGCAGCGGACGACTGCCCATGTACCGTCTCGAAACTCCTGATTGACGCGCCTCGGCTGCTTGTATAATGGCCGCCGGGGGTCATCGATCCATGCAGCCAGCAAGACTGCGTGCGGGGGATGTGTGTATTCGCCGTGCCGCCCCGCTGGGGATGCTGGTCGTCATCGCCTGCGGCGCGTTTGCCGGAGCTCCAGCCTGCCGCGCTCAAGCCGGCCTCGAGACGCCGCAAGAAACTAACGAGCGGATAAAAGCGATGTCGCTCGCCGCGCTGCGCGAGCAGCGCGAGTACGTCATCGGCGGCGGCGACGTGCTTTCCGTCGAGGTGTTTGACGTCGATGAGCTGTCGCGCGACGTGCG
>Ga0209761_1001386_pt1 | contig 15644 bp, 16 predicted proteins | sample GraSoi013_1_40cm_4_FD_185818 | JGI IMG/M metagenome (GOLD analysis project Ga0209761, IMG submission 185818) | Grasslands soil microbial communities from the Angelo Coastal Reserve, California, USA - Sample 09_25_2013_1_40cm (SPAdes) (version 2) | ecosystem: Environmental > Terrestrial > Soil >...
AACGCCACCGCATCCTCCAGTGCAAGGTTCACTCCCTGTCCCGCGTGGGGATGGATAGTGTGGGCTGAATCGCCGAGCAGCGCAACTCCGTTCCCTACCCACTTGTCCACGTGTATGAACGAGGGTGTGAAGTACGCCATCCGTGTCCACGCCTCCACGCCGGTAAACGCGTCAGCCATCTCCGGCGCCGCCTGGACAACCTCCGCTGTCAAAGAGGTCAAGCCCTCCTTCTTCACGCTCTCAAAACTCCGGGGTCCGACACAGTAGAAGAAGTACGTGGCCTCCGGGCCAGAAGGCATGATCCCCAACATCTTCCCGGGATGCTGGTACTGACGCGCCCTGCCTTGCAAACTTGTCGGACCTGCAAGCCCCACGAGAAACGAATCAGGATATTTCTTCGTCTTCACCTCCGCGCCAATACTAGTGCGAATTCGTGACTGCGGTCCATCAGCCCCTACGATAACCGAGGCCTGAATCTGATCGGTTACACCATCTGCCTCGAAGACCACTCCATCGACCTTGCCCTCAGTCGTTGTTAGTTCTTGGAAGGATGATCCCCAGAGAATCCTCGCCCCCGCCTTCTCAGCCAAGTAGACCAGCAACCGCTCTACCTCGGTCGCGTTCGCTGTCAAGAGATAGTTCTGAGGATGATCCAACAAACTATAGTCTGCCTCAAGCAGGACCTCTCCGGTCCAGCTCTTCACCTCCAAGATCTGAGAAGCAGAACCAACTTCTTTCGCTCTATCGAGAGCTCCGAGCTTTTCTAGAACAGCCAAACCATTAGGCTGAAAAGTCAACCCCCGCGGAATCCCCTCCGGACTCTTCTGCCTTTCAACAAGGATCGTCGATAATCCCCTGTTCTGCAGTTCAACCGCCAGAGCTAGAGCGGCGATTCCTGCTCCAACTATCGCGACATCGGCCTTCCCGGGCATTTTCTTCTTCCTCAGATGTCCCCGACCCAGTATTGTTGATATCTTAAAATCCTGCCGGAACCATTGTCGAGGAGAGTTTTCTTGAGCAGAATTCACGGCCAAGGCTCGACCGAAAAGTTAACACTCTACGATCCCGGAATGTCAGTCGCACCCCACGTCTACAACAACGACCGACGATATGCTGTTCTAGTTGTGGACATGCTCTATGACTTTGTGTATGGAAGGATCAAGACCGATCGTGCATTGCCGATAATCCCGAAGTCTGGAGAGCTAACGGATGCGGCACGCAGCGCGGACATCCCGGTGTTCTATCCTAACGATTCGCACACACGCCGAGATTTCGAGATCCAGCGTTGGGGCGAACACGCCATGAGGGGCACAAAGGGCGCCAAGGTGATCAGCGCTCTCAGACCAAGAAAGAAGGATATTGAGATCCCTAAGACAACCTACAGCAGCTTCCACGACACGAGGCTCGAGAAGGAGCTGAAGAGGGCGCACGATCGCAAAGGCGCAAACACGCTGATACTCGCAGGCCTCCACGCGGACTGTTGCGTGAGACATACTTGCGCGGACGCCTTCTTCAAGGGATACGAGACGATCGTCGTGGAGGACGCTGTCAACTCCTTCACAGAGCTACAATACCGGACAGGATTACAGTACGTCAAATTCTGGTACTTGACAGACGTGCTCCCGACAAAGAAGATCACGAAATTATTCTAGGAAGGGCTCGGGCTCGAAGAAGCCCACCCGTGTCATCATCGATCAAGACGGAGGAATAGACGATGCGCTCGCCCTCATCCTCGCACTAAGATCGTCAGAGCTTGAAGTCGTAGCCATAACAGCAGTCTCCGGCAACGTAACAGCAGAACAAGCGACACTAAATGGATTGCGAGTCGTTGATCTCCTCAATAGAGGAGACATACCGGTTGCTAGAGGGCTAGGAAACCCTCTTGTCCGAGACGCAGTTCGGGCTACGAGCTTCCATGGAAAAGATGGGCTAGGCGATTCCAACCTTCCACTTTCAAGGATTCGTCCTGCAGAAAAGAGTGCTCTAGACACGATCTCTGACGAGCTAGCTATCTCAAAGCGGCGCGACCTAACCATAATCTGCACTGGTCCTCTCACCAACATTGCCGCTCTCCTAACAGGTTTCCCCGAATCCGCCAAAATGATCAAGGAACTCGCGATAATGGGCGGAGCCTACAGTGTAACAGAATACGGCGTTGGCAACGTAACGCCGGTTGCCGAGTTTAACATCTACGCGGACCCGGAGGCGGCAAAGATCGTGTTCGAATCAGAAATCCCATTACAAGCGGTCGGCCTCGACGTGACGATGGACCTCAAGAACCAGCTGACACTGAAAAATTACACCCATATCAAGAAGAGCCGGGGTCGAGTTGCCAGCTTCGCGGCCAGGATCCTCAACAAGAACATACACAAACATCGAATCTTCGCGTTGCACGATCCAATGACCGTCGCGACCAAGATCAAGCCCTCACTCTTCGAATACGACCGCTACAAGGTCCAAGTTGAGACAAGAGGCGAGATCACAGCAGGCATGACCATTGCAGACAGACGTGAAAGCCTACAGGAAGGCAAGACACCGCGCAAGAAAATGATGATTTGCAAGAATGTAGACTCTAGAGGTTTCAAACAGCTCTTTCTAGATCGTCTGACCCGCGCCTGAGTGGTTGATACATCAAAACGGGCGTTTCTGAGCCTAGTGTGAGAACTTTTAAACTCAATATTTGGCAATATACAGCTACTATGGGAAAGGAAATCGGCCACATAGAACTGACATCCAAGGACCTCATGGCGACAAAGAAGTTCTACTCCAAACTCTTCGGCTGGAAATTCGAAATGTTCGATGAGAGCTATGCAATGTTCAAGACCTCGCAGAAAGGTGTCGGCGGCGGCTTCCAACTAGGCAAAAAAGTCAAACCCGGCTCAACAACATTCTACGTCAACGTGGACACCATACCAGCAACCCAGCAGAAGGCAAAAAGCCTCGGCGGACGAATCCTGAAGAGGCGCAAGTCTATCGGCGGGGGAATGGGCTACTGGGGAACTATCGGCGATCCGCACGGCAACGTCATCGGCCTCTGGAGCAAAAAGTAACCATCCAACGCACGCCCGCGGTCCTCGTAACGCGCTAGCCTAGCGCAGAGAACCAAATTCCCTTTTTTCACCAAGTAATCTGTGACCCCCGGGGTGGTCGGCTTTCGCGCGCCCCGCCCTTCATGAAACAGGAACACAAATCCCAGGCTACGATCATGTCAACGGCTATCTGGCTTCAAAATCGGAAAACATCCCCAAATTTCGCAGGAATCGCCCAAACTCGGCGAGAACGAAATATGTTATATATACTGTTAGAACGTCGCTGAGACTGACCTGATATGGGCGATAAACCGACCGCCGCAATGGTTCTTTCACTTATCGGAGGAATATTCGTAATCATAGGAGGAGCATTCATAGCGTTCATAGGGTCGCTAATTGGCTCGCTTAACGTCGCAGGCTCGGGCTCTGCCAGCAGTACCGCATTGGCATTGGGAATCGTCGGCGTAATCATGGGACTCATCATGGTTGTTGGAGGATTCATGATGTACTCCAAACCAACCAGCGCTAAAATGTGGGGCGTTATCGTTTTGATACTCTCTATAATCAGCTGGGTTACTGCAGCTGGAGGACTTTTCATCGGCTTCCTTCTCGGACTGATCGGCGGCATACTAGCACTCACCTTCAAACCAACTATGGCTCCAGGTGCGATACCTCCGCCGATGATGAGCTCGTCAATGCCCATGGGCTCAGCACCAATGGGATCAATGGGCACGAACTGTAAGAATTGCGGTGCCAGCATTCCCGCTGGAGCAACACGCTGCCCTAGTTGCGGAGCGAGTGTCTAACAACCATGCAGCCGAAACCACCGCGACCAACCGGCGTAACAGTGCTCGCCGTACTAGCAATCCTAGGAGCAATAGCATTTCTGTTTAGCGGAGCAGTGCTCATTGGACTTGGACTCCTCCTTGGTACGCTAACCGCTTCTATTGACATTACAAACGCTATTACAAGTGCTGGCTATCCCGGACTGGCCTCGCTCGGCGTAGGAACCATATCGGCATTAATAATCGCCCTCGGCGCAGCAATTTTGATTCTCGGAATCCTCTATCTAGCCGTCGGAGTTGGGTTCTTGGGTGGAAAGAGATGGGCGTGGAATCTAGGGATCATAGTAAGTGTCATTGGAATAGTTCTCGACGTATTTCAGATGGTTGGTGGCAATTACGGTAGTATCCTCTCTCTGATAATCTCGCTACTGATAATCTACTATCTAATGAGACCGCACGTCAAAGTCTTCTTCGGTAAGGGAACCCCGATGGCATTACGCTCTACTGTGCCAGGGAGGGGTTCCTCGACACCTTAGTCGAGCCGATATCTCAAGCAATCAGACTTAGGCCTTCTCTCTCCTCTGCTCACTCATTCCGACCTAGCTCACTCTTCGAGAAGGAGGCTGGTAACAGTCCGCTTAACACCTTCCAGTGAGACTCGATTTTCCCATGATGCAGAAGCCTTCGCGGCCGATCGGCATTACACTTCTCGCAATAGTTCAGATCTTGATCGGTGTCCTTGGATTTCTAGTCAGCCTCGCGATCATCGGCTTGGCTGCCATATTCTCCACTCTTCCCACAGTTGGAACCCTGATCGGTACCGTCGGGCTCGTTATCGGCGGAGTGTTTGCGTTCTTCAGCCTCGTATGGCTGGCGACCGGGGTCGGCTTTCTCCATGGAAAGGGTTGGGCGTGGACTCTCGGAATGATCTTCACGGTGCTCTCCATCCTTGGCGCAGCCTACGTCGCGTTTACCGGACTTTACCAAGCAGGCTATGCGTTAGTCTTCTGGATTATCATGATCATCTATCTCACCAGATCTCATGTCAAAGTCTTCTTCGGCAAAGGAATGGTCCCAATCTCCATGCCCGCGATGAACACTCAACCGACGCTTAGATACGCTCCCACTCTCCAATCACAGACTCAGTACGCTCCGGCGGCACAGCCAACCCTCCAGTACAACCCTTCCCCCTCGGCACCGGTACAAGCACCAGTGGTGGCGACTGCAACGGCCAAATGTCGTTCCTGCGGCGTCCCACTTGCCTCGGGCAACTCGTTCTGCACTAACTGCGGCGCGAAACAGTAGCTCTTTTCGCTCTTAGAATTCTCGGCTGGGCTATTCCTAAAGCAGACGCGGTTGGCGAATGAACAATCTCGCCACGCCACAGCCGCTTGTAAGTATCCCGTAGGTTGAGAATCTTAACTTCCATACCAACCTCGTAGGGCTCCCGATGTAAAGATCCGGCTATCAGGTTGCGGGCAAGATGGACATACGCCCTCTGGGAAGAGAATCCTGGAGAGGGATGAAACCAGCCAAGCCTCTTCCATGAACCCGCGGAGAATCCCGTCTCCTCTTCCAGCTCCCGCCTAGCGCAAGCTTCGGGGTTCTCACCATTCTCGATGTGGCCGGCTGGAAGCTCGAGTTCCCAGCCTTGGATCGCGTGTCGATAGTTCCATATCATCACAAGCTTATCCCGACCAAGAACCGGGATGATGATTGAGAAATCGTCCGCGAATAGTCGTGGATGGACCATTTGGAAGCCGGTTTTGGAGACGATCCGATCGCGATGAAGCTTCATGTCGCCCAGCGACGCAATCTTCCTGCTCTCTACTGTCTTCCAAGGTTTCGGTGTCCTGCGAAACTTCAGGTCTTCTCTTGTCAACATGGAACACTTTGCGCGAGCGTCTTGCGCATGAGCAGGTGTTTCTCGCCCAGCTTAGCATGCGCCTTGAAGCCTTCTCTCTCAAACATGGCTACTGTTCCAAACCATAGCGACCAAGTTCCACCTTCCTTGGAAGTGGACGGGTAGGCCTCGACCATTCCTCCGCCCTGCTCACGTATCGAATCGAGCGCTGCCCTTAGCGCGACGCCTGCTACGCCCTTTTTCCTGAAGTCTCTGTCTACGAAGAAGCATGTGAGACGCCAGAGTTTTCGGCCTTTGTCACCTGACAGGTCCAGTTTGCTGTAGTTGCGGCCTGAATCGATCCGGGGCAATTCCTCTCTTGGACCGTATTGGCACCATCCAACAGCTTGACTCCCAACGTATACGAGGATTCCATGGGATCGGCCCTTAGTGACGAGAGTCTTCTTTTCCTTTCGATTCCAGGCGATCGCGTCTTTCCGCTCCAAGCCCTCTTTCAGCAAGCGACCTTCCTCATGGTGGTAGAAGGTGCACCAGCAACCGCCTTGGACTCCGTTGTGTTTTGCGAAGAATTTTTCGAGATCAGGCCAAGTGGTGGAGCTTAGTTGCTTGATCTCATAGCTAGTCCGAGCTTTTGCTGATGCCGGAGTCTTCTTCGTTGTTCGGGTCTCCTTGATCAGAGAATCGGTGGTTCCTTGTATTCGCCGAAAACCTTCCGTCCCACATCCATGATCTCCCCTAGCGTTGCGTAGGCTTTGACGGCTTTGACCATAGGATACATGGAGTTCGCTTTCTCGTCCTTGAATGTCTTCCGTAGTTCATCTAACGCTTGCTCGACTTTCTTGTTGTCCCGTGTTTCCCTCACCATGTTTATCCTCGCAACTTGTTGTCGTTGTGCCTCTTCGTTGATCTTCAAAGTGTCGATTGGTTTCTTCTCTTCGATCTGGTACTTGTTCACTCCAACGACAACCCTGTCCCCTCTCTCAAGTTCTTGCTGGAAACGATACGAGTTCTCAGCGATCTCTCTCTGAATGAACCCGGTCTTGATCGCGTCCAACAATCCGCCAGCTCTTTCTATCTTGTCGAAGTACTGGAAGGCACGTTCCTCCATTTCATCCGTCAACCACTCCAGATAGTACGATCCGGCCAGTGGGTCGATAGTGTCCGTGACACCGGTCTCTTCCGCGATGATCTGCTGAGTCCTCAGGGCAACGGTGGCCGCTGCTTCAGAGGGCAACGCCCACGCCTCATCGTAAGAGTTGGTGTGAAGCGATTGGGTCCCGCCAAGCACGGTGGCTAGTGCTTCGATGGTTGTTCGTACAATATTGTTGAGGGGCTGTTGCCATGTTAGAGACGCGCCAGAGTTCTGGGCGTGCGTCCTCAACAAGAGTGATCTAGGGTCTTTGACCTTGTACTTGTCTCTCAACACCCTTGCCCAGATTCGGCGGGCAGCGCGGAACTTTGCGACTTCTTCGAAAAAGTCCATTCCGCAATTGAAGAAGAAGGAAAGGCGGGGCGCGAAATCCTCGACCTTGAGCCCTGCTTCGATTCCGAGGTCAACGTACGCGAACCCATCGGCGAGCGTGAACGCTAGCTCCTGAACTGCGCTTGACCCTGCTTCGCGGATGTGGTAGCCGCTGATGCTGATATAGTTCCACTGCGGCATCTCTTTCGTACAATACACCATCATGTCACGGATGATCCGGAGATGCGCCTCAGGTGGGAAAGCCCACTCCTTCTGAGCGATGTACTCTTTGAGAATATCCGCTTGAACTGTCCCTCGAAGCTCCTTCGGTTTCAGACCCTGCCTCTCAGCAACACCAACATACATCGCAGTTAGAACTGACGCTGGAGCATTGATCGTCATACTAGTACTCACCTTCTCCAACGGTATGCCTTCGAGAATGATCTCCATGTCCTTCAACGAGCCCACCGATACACCGCAACGTCCCACCTCTCCCTCAGCCCGCTGACTGTCGGGGTCATACCCGTAGAGCGTTGGCATGTCAAAGGCAATGCTCAGACCCGTTTCTCCATGTTCCAGCAAGTAGTGTAGACGTTTGTTCGTATCTTCAGGGGTTCCGAAGCCTGAGAACATGCGCATCGTCCACGGTCTTCCCCGGTACATTGTCGGGTAGACCCCGCGGACATAGGGATACTCGCCTGGGAGCCCAATCTCTTCGGACTGGTTTAGGTGTGACACGTCTTCTGGAGTGTAGACTCTTTTCACCGGAATATTGGACAGGTTTCTGAATTCCTCTTTCTGTTCAGGGCTGGCGCGGGTCCATGGTTTGAGCGTCTTGGTCTCCCACCGAACCCTCTCTTGCTTGACCTTCGCAAGTTGCTTCTTGTCGAAGGTGGTTGGTGGAGCCCTTCGTTCCTGTTTGACCTCGTCTAGAACCTTCTTCCAGTAACCCTTTACCAAAACACGATCACGAAACAATAGAAGATGCCCGCAGGTTCCTATTTTTCCATTATCCCGACGCCCTTCATCGCCGAATCTTGAAATACGCTCTAAAAGCGAGAGAGCCCTGAGAATTTCACTTGGCACGGGAGCTATCTTCTCAAGTGCTCAAAGGGGACCACAGAGCCGTTGCCAAAGCGATCTCGACAATCGAAGCTGGTGGTGAACCGAGCCGAAAGCTCATTCAAGAATTGTACCCGCATACGGGCAAAGCATTCACCATCGGCGTTACAGGTCCGACCGGGACTGGCAAGAGTACTCTCGTCGACAAGATAGTCGGAGAGTATCGTGAGAGAGAACGTAGCGTTGGAGTTCTAGCAATCGACCCATCCAGCGTGTTCACAGGTGGTGCGTTGTTGGGGGACCGGGTGAGGATGATGGACCATAGCCTGGAGAAGAAAGTCTACATTCGGAGCATGGCTTCCCGAGGTGATCTGGGAGGACTTGCTCGAGCCGCGAGAAACACGATACGAGTACTGGACGCAGCCGGGATGGACATTGTCATCGTGGAGACTGTGGGAGCAGGCCAAACGGAAGTACAGATCGCATCAACGGTGGACGCAACAATAGTCGTTCTGATGCCTCAGCTGGGCGATGAGGTCCAGGCGTTCAAGGCAGGGTTCGCTGAGATTGGTGACTTGTTCGTCATCAACAAGTCAGACCTGGTCAACCCAGCGAAGACGATCTACAACATCGCAAGCGGTCTGCAAGAAAAGGACGGATGGAGGCCACCGGTTCTGAAGACTGTGGCGGTCAAGGGAACAGGTGTCCCCGCGGTTGTTGATGCGATCGAAAAATTCCGGAAGCATTTGGAGACTGGAAGCCTCATGGAGAAAAGATTGAGCAAAAGGATCCAGTCCGAGCTGGTTGATGCCGCTTTCTCAGATTTCTATCATCAAACCGTCAAGCGTCTCGGAGATCAGAAAGAACTCGACGCTCTAGTTGGAAGAGTTGTCAAACGTGAACTTGATCCAGAGACAGCTGCATCGAGGCTTGTGGAAATCATATCCAAGCTAGGGGAACACGCTTGACCGACCCTGTAACAACAGACTCTGGGATCCCCGTCAAGAAAGCCTACGAGAAAAAGGACATTCCACCGAACTGGACAAGGTCAGTGGGGAAACCGGGCCAATTCCCATACACGCGTGGTATCTACGACGGAATGTATCGGGACCGGCTGTGGACCATGCGTCAATACACGGGTTTCGGGTCCGCCAAGGAAACCAATCGCCGCTTCAAGTATCTGATATCTCACGGTGAGACCGGGCTCAGCACAGCATTCGACCTGCCAACACAGCTCGGTCTCGACTCTGATCATCCAAGAGCTGCTGGAGAAGTTGGGAGAGTTGGGGTCGCAATCAGTAGCGTCCAAGACATGAGGCGTCTCTTCGAGGGCATCGACCTCGGAACAGTCAGTACAAGCATGACAATCAACGCCACCGCACCAATCCTGCTTTCTCTCTACGTTACGGTTGGAATGGAACAGGGTGTCCCTCAGAACAAGTTGAGGGGAACGACGCAGAATGATGTTCTGAAGGAGTACATCGCAAGAAACACCTACATCTATCCTCCAGAAGCATCGCTAAAGCTCTCCGTCGATCTCATAGAATACTGCGCCCACAAAATGCCCCGCTGGCACCCTATCAGCATCAGCGGCTACCATATTCGCGAGTCTGGCGCGAACGCAATCCAGGAACTAGGCTTTTGTTTTGCAAACGCGATCGAATACGTCAAGGCCTCGCTGGATCGGGGGCTTAAGATAGACCAGTTTGCTCCCCAACTCTCATTCTTCTTTGCTTGCAGGAATGATTTCTTGGAGGAGATCGCGAAGTTTAGAGCTGCGCGTAGAATCTGGGCTCGGATAATGAAGGACCGTTTCAAAGCTCGCGATCCTGAATCGTGCAAGCTACGGTTTCATACCCAGACTAGCGGGGAAACCTTGACCGCGCAACAGCCTGACAACAACATTGTCCGTGTTGCAATCCAAGCCCTTGCAGGAGTCCTCGGTGGAACGCAATCTCTCCATACAAATTCCAGAGAGGAGGCACTGTCTCTACCAACGGAAGAGTCCGTTCAAATTGCGTTGCGTACACAGCAGATAATTGCTCATGAATCCGGAGTAACTAAGACGGCGGATCCACTAGCTGGTAGCTACTATCTGGAATCCTTGACGAGAAATCTTGAGGCCGACGCGATTCGTCTCTTAGAGAAGGTGGAAGATCTAGGGGGCGCTAGAAAAGCGATAGAGTCAGGATTTGTCCATCGCGAAATACGGGAAAGCGCGTACAGGTTCCAGAAGTCTGTTGATGAAGGCCGAACGATTATTGTTGGAGTCAATAAATTTACTGAGGGAAGCAGCGAGCCAAAAATCCAGCGCATCGATCCAAAGCTTGAGAGAGTTCAGATAAGACAGCTGAAGAAGATGAAAGCAGCGAGAAATATAGAGCAAGTCAAGAATGCTCTGAGACGTCTCTCCAGTTCCGCGAAACGTGAAGAGAATCTGGTGAATCACATCCTAGGCGCCTTACGGGCTAACTGCACCGTTGGCGAGATCAGTGATGTTCTAAGGGAAGCGTTCGGAGAATACCGGGTAAGAATGGACGTATGACAAGGACCCAAGAAAACTGGGGCCTGAATCGCCCATTTTCAACCCTGATCCCGATTCCAAGCCCACGATTTCTAGAACGGTACTTTTCACGCTGATCCCAAAGGGAACCAGCAGGGATCGAAAAATCGTGGACAAGTCGATAGTATGCTTGTCTCGAAGAAACAAGCCCAGAATCCCACCCCGACAGAAAGAGCATCTCGACAAGAAATTCCTACAACTTTTGCGGAGTCCTCGTATTCAAGAGCCTGCGACTGAGCAAGCAAAGAGATTGTGAAATCGGCTATTATCAGCCCTGATCTCGAATCTGGAAGCAGTCCCCTTAATTGCATAGCAAATCGTTCTTGATAACTCGTTAAGACAGCATGCGATCCAAGCCTGATCTGTGCCCTGAATCGCCCATCTCGCCCATAATCAATGCCAGGCAGAAAATTTTCTCCGGCTGGGGGGGGTCTTAGCGATTGACCCTCGCGACGCGAGAGTGAGAGAAACGGAGGACAGTGAAAATATCCTTGGATACAACGCGGCTCTAGGTTAGTCTTGGTTGGCTTCTATTCGAAGCTGGTGAAGCTCGCCGTCCGTTTTCATGACAGTAATAACGACCAGCTTCCGTTCGATATCGACCTTGAGAATTCGACCACAACGTAAGATGTGTCTTGCTTCTCTCGGGATGCCAGAGCTTGGCTTGGCCTTGGGCTTCGGTTGTTTTTCCAGTATCTTCTTGATGCCGTCGTAAAGGCTGATCACGGCCTCATTGTCAGTGTCCAGTTCTCTAGGCTCTTCCCAGGTCGCCAATTCCCCTCATTCCCTGCCCTAGTATTCCATACAAGGCTGACACAGTTAGCCAATTTGCTGGTCGTTACCAGAGCCTCAACCTCGAAGTGACTTGTTTCTCGGAGTACCTGCTCTGTCAAGGATGACGCGAAGAGCTGAAACGGACCCAGAAAGGTTGCCCTAACGTCTTCAGGCGAGGATCTTTTCCAGCGTTATCCAGCCAACTTCTCGCTTGAAACCGAGCTTCGTGTTGACCGCTAGCATGGGCACATTATCGGATGCGTTCCATGTCTTCACCTTCTCGTACCCGTTCCGTCTCGCGAAATCAATCACTCCCAGCTTCAATGCGACCGCTATTCCCCTTCCACGATACTCACGCCTAACACCCGTGTTTCCTTGGACGAGGCCTCTGGGTTCCTTATCGATCCGCCAGACAGTGCTGAGTCCAACGTAGTTGGAACCATCCTTCGCTATCATGTAACCCTCAGGCAGGAGATTCGGATTCTTGAGCTCGAATGCCTCCCACTGATCGTACGAGGTCGGCGTGAAAGACGCTACGCTGGGCATGTCAGCCGAGATAATCTGGACGAGCTCGTGGAGCTTTTTCGGCGAGTCTAGGCTTTCCTTCCGCTCCTCGGCGAGGCTTGTGAGTACGATTCCTTGCCTCTGCACTTTCTCAGGATACGCTCGGAATTGCTCAGAATCGACTCTGGTCACGTCTAGACGTGACTCCCACGCAATCTGCTTCTCAATGAAACCTCGCCGCTGATAGAAACGGGTGAGTCTCGGCAAATCCTCTCTGCCTCCCGCCCAAGCGGTAACAGCATTCAGCTTCTTCAGTTCACTACTTAGTCTCTCATAGATCGCGGCCCCAATTCCTCTTGCCTGCGATGGTGGATCGACAAGTATCTCGATCCAGAATTTGTGCGGATGAAACATGTCACTAACATGCGACACAACACCGAATCCGACAATCACATCACTCTCGAGAAAGGAGTATCTTTGCAGATAGTACTTCGACCTGTCCAAGCTCTCATCCCTAGAACGCCACTCGCCGACACTACGAGGATAGTCTGGATAGTTTGCACTGTAAATCTCAACCAGCCTCGCATAGTCGATGGGATCGAACTCCCTCGTCGCAAGGGAGAGAGTCCTCTGTCCAGACATGCCATTCCAAACTAGCAAGCGTTATGTTAACGTTCCCAGCCTGAGCCTACCTTTCGCTCGAGCTTAGAGAGTCAAGATTCTGACCCCCTGGCACTCTTCAGAGCGAGACTCGAAACCCATCATACGCAAAGCGCAACCTGTATTTCTTGAACCTCCTCTCAAGTTCAAGATAATCAACGTATGAGCGTCCATTCAACTCTTCAATGTGCGTTGCAATCGCCAATCGTGGATTGATTTTCTCGACGAGTTCGAGGGTCTCGTCGAATGAAGCTTCTGACTTGCGAATCCAGTGGCCTGTTGGGATGATCTGCTCGCCTTGCTTATCGTACTCGAACCAGCCAGTCTCGAGGACCAACACATCCGGTTCCAACAGCTCACTCCCTGGATTCCAATCTTTGATCTCATCAAGGGCAAGCACGACCCGTTTCCCACCCTGTTGAACTAGATACGAGGCGAGACCCGGCTGAGCCATACGAAAAGCCTTCACAGTCGCGCTGCCAAGCCTGACCACTTCACCCTCCGCGAACTCGTGAATCCGCACGATCCCCATCTTCTCAAAGAACTGGAAATGATCCTCCAGACCCAACATTTTTCGAAAGTCCTCGCGGATCCAAGACGGTAGCCACACGTCCGTGATCGTTTTCGTTCTCTTTCGAAGGTTCAGATTGAGTTGTTCTAGAACGCGACGACCCATTGTATGATCCGGATGCCAGTGACTGTAAAGCAGATGGGACACGTAATGAATATCCTCCCTTTCCAGACTGTGGGTGATGTCTTCCGGAGTATCAAGGAGCAAATCGCTACCGGTAAAGAAAACACTAGGCCCGTTACGAGCATATCTTCCCTTCCTTTGACGAGCTTCCGTGCATATGTCGCACAAACATCCTACGCGGGGAGTGCAATCTGCGCCACCCGTACCTAAGAAAACCAACGCTTGAGCGTCGGGACATGTAGCTGACAGAGGATTAACACCGGTTCAATGGTACCAGATGATTCCCCAATTTAGAACATACTCTGGCCCGACGACAATAGGCCTCGCAGTTTGGACTGAGCTTAGCTCGTTCCCGCAGAAGCTTGGAGGGTCTCGCGTGTTAAAGTTGTCTTGTGGAAGATTCGATGGAAGCCCAGCCCGACCAGCGTCAGAGCTCCAGCAAAAAGGTAGAGGTAGAAGCCTATTTGGAAGCCCCAGTTCAGAGTAATTCCGAAAAAAGTTTCTGTGCCGAAGGGTCCGCTCAGACAGTTCGACTGGCCACTGCAGGAGTTCGTGACAGCGTAGCTGACCACTCCCAGATATGCGATAGGCGTCAGAACGCTGAGAATGAAGCTGCCTATCAGAGGCCGAATATTCCATGTGAAACTTCCAGCTAGAGCCAGAAGAACGGAGATTACTGCCAGGGCTCCGATTATCGGGCTTGCTGAGGTCAAGGTCGGATAGGCCTGCGTTGAACCTCTAAAGATACTGTCCGTTGAGGGTCCGTTCCAGAGGGTCCAGCGGGCAGACACAGAAGAACCGAAGCCGGATGCGTCTATACCCCACCACGGGAGAAAGACGCTGGCAACTGCGAGAGCGCCGGCTAGAAGGGAAATCACGTTGATTCTGGAAAAGTTGACCGCGCCTGGTTTGGACATTGCTAGACCCCCGACTTCACCGAACATGGATTTAACGGGTTTCATGTTCTCCATTATTGAACAGAGCGAAAAGGAGCCTTTGAAACCGCCTATCTCCCCGAACTTTGAGTCCAAAGGGGACACGAAGGTAGCATGCGATGACAGGTTACGTCTGTCCGAAGCTGGGGGGCTCAATAGTACGCCTACGCCCAAATCGAAGCGAAGCCTAGAGAAGATGTGGGGGAAAGATGCGTTTGGGATCGGACTCAAAGAAACCCCCGAGGCCACGACACCGGTTCAGTTTTTCCGGCCAGAGCAAGCGACCTGAGGGTTCCTCTATGCCTCGAGCGGCCAACGTTACGAGGGATGATATTTTGAACAGTCTGACGAAACACGCACATCCACAAGAGCCCGAAGAAACCACTCCTGAAACGGAGGAGGCAGCCGGGTTCCAGGGACCTAATGGGACTGCTGTCGAGGCCAGAGCCCGAAATCGGGGTTCCGCTCGTGGTGCGATCGTAATCTTTCTGGGAGGATTCGCAGCTGTGTGGCTATACGGATATGTTACAGGAGCCTACGACATACCGTACTTGAGAGGGGTCACAGAGAGCCCAGCAGTTCGGGTGGGCGTTCAACTTGCGTCCTCGAACCCAATCTTATTCGGAGCCGTTTCAGTATCCGTTCTACTCGGAGCGCTCTATCTACTGCATAGGAAAAAGAACTAGGATCCGCGCCATCGACCGAATAATAAGAGTGAATCCTTGACGACAGCCCGTCTTTACTCGTTCAGAAAGGCTTCATGTTCGCCTCGGACCTTTACTAGCCGAGCCCCTCCAGGTGGAATACTTCGAGCATTTCTGTGCTTAGAGCAAGGGCTGTAGTCTGAAATGAGGCTGGGTCTTTCTGTAAGATCGTTCTTCGACTCCCCAAATTCGACCTCATAGATGCGGACCTTGCAACCGCAATTGTATATTTCAATCTCTAAGAATGATCACCTCGCTTCGGAATCTATCGGTTCATCAGGTTTTCACGTAGTGGGCGACGAGGCCGATTAGGCCCCCGATGAAGACCAGTATGCCGCCGAGGCTTCCAACGAATAAGCCGAGTATGAGGAGGATGAGGCTCCATGCAGGATTGACAACTTCCCTTGATCCCACTAGTGCCAATATTCCCACGAGGATTCCTACGACTATGCCTGTGAGACTTCCTAATCGGGCCAAGTTGGTACCGAAATCCATTAGAGCTCTCACGTCAATAGCCTGCAGTATTCCCCGATCAAGAGAACGATGCCTCCGATCAGGACAAGGAATTTCGCCAGTGTGAGCAACGGTACTTGCGATGCCATTTTCCT
>Ga0209761_1001388_pt1 | contig 15631 bp, 15 predicted proteins | sample GraSoi013_1_40cm_4_FD_185818 | JGI IMG/M metagenome (GOLD analysis project Ga0209761, IMG submission 185818) | Grasslands soil microbial communities from the Angelo Coastal Reserve, California, USA - Sample 09_25_2013_1_40cm (SPAdes) (version 2) | ecosystem: Environmental > Terrestrial > Soil >...
AGGGGGGTCTTCTGGCGTGCCGAGGGTCGCAATCAGCCGGACGCCCGGGAGCGCCTCCTTGAGAATCTGCACTCGCTTGGCGTTCAGGTCGAGCGTGAGGTTGGCCAGCCCTGTCATGTTGCTTCCCGGTCGGGCAAGGCTCTGTACCAGCCGTGAGCCGACCGGATCGGCGACGTCGGCGAAAACGATGGGGATTGCGAGAGCCCTGTCCCTCATGGCCAGGGCCGCTGGGGTGCCGGCGGCTACGAGGATATTCGGGGTTGCGTTGAGTACGTCGGCGAGAACTTTGCCGACCATATCGTTCGTCGGGAAACATCGGCGGTCCAGTATCACGTCGCGTCCCTCGATATAGCTGGCATCGCCGAGTCCCTGTAGAAAGGCCCTGGTGGGCGCCGTCAGCGGGCAGCCCGCTGGACCCGGCGCTAGGTAGCCGATCCGGTACATTTTCGGCGGCTGCTGCGCGCCGACGGCGAGCGGGACGACGAGAATGCCGAGAGCGACGACGACTGGGAAGGCTCGATGATGCATCACTGGATGATCTCGTCCGCCCGTACGAGCACGGACTGTGGAACAGTCAGCCCCAGCGCCTTGGCGGTCTTCAGGTTGATGATCAGCGCGAACTTGGTCGGCTGCTCGACGGGAAGTTCGGCAGGCTTGGCGCCTTTGAGGATCTTGTCGACGTAGATGGCAGCACGGCGATACAAATCGGCCAGGTTCGCCCCAAAGGTCATGAGGCCTCCGGCCTGCGCAAACTCCCTGTAGATAGCCGTCATCGGCAGCCGGTTCCGGGCCGCGAAGTCCGCGATCCGCAATCGGGCAATGAACACGAGGGGGTCATCCACCACGAAGAGAGCGCCGGCGTCCCCGCTGATTGCGGCTGGGAGGGCGCTCTCGAAATCGTCGGGACCGCGCACTTCGAGGGATTGAACCTGCAGCCCCAGCGTCCGGGCCGCGGCCTCCGTCTCTCTCATAATGAGCGCCGCGATTGGATTGGCTGCATTCCAAAGGATGGCCACGCGGGTGATCCCGGGTACGACCTCCTTGAGGAGCTGCAGCCGCTTCGCGGTCAGGTCCGCAGAAAGGTTGCTCAGCCCGGTGACATTTCCCCCCGGCTTGGCGAGGCTCGCCACAAGTCCAGTTCCTACTGGGTCGCCAGCCGCCGCCAAGACGATCGGGACCGTCCTGGTGGCGTGCTTGGCAGCAAGGGGCGCGAGCGTACCCCCGGACACGATGACGTCCACCTTGAGCCGGAGCAGCTCAGCCGCGAGGTCGGGGAGCCGATCGGCCCTCCCCTCCGCCCATCGGTACTCGAAGACGATGTTCTGGCCCTCGACGTAGCCGAGGTCGCGCAGCCCTTGGCGGAACGCCTCAAGGATGTGTGCGCCAGAGGTGGACGATCCCTGCGCGAGAACACCTATCCGGGCGACCTTCCCCGTCGCCTGCGCCTCGGCAGGGAGGGGCGCGGACAGCGTCCCAAGAGTGAGCCCGCAGAGGAATGTGCGCCGGTTTATCATTCGATGAGCTGATCCGCCCGGACCAGAAGCGACTGCGGAATGGTCAGTCCCAGCGCCTTCGCGGTCTTCAAGTTGATGACAAGTTCGAACTTCGTGGGTCGCTCTATGGGAACGTCTGCCGGCTTGGCCCCCTTCAAGATCCGGTCGATAACGGTCCCGACGCGCCGATTCATGTCGATGAAATTCGGGCCGTAGGCCATGAGGCCACCCGCGTCGGCGAACTCTCGAAACATGGAAATCGCCGGCAACCGACTCTTGCTAGCGAAGTCGGCTAATCGTTTTCTCTCATGGAGAAGGAGTGGAGATGACAGCACGACGAGCCCTCCGGGGCGTGTCTTCCGGACAGCGTCGAGAACGCTGTTGAAATAGGCCGGTCCTCCCACGGCGAAGGTCTGTGCCCGAAGGGCCAATGCTCGAGCCCCTTCCTCTGTGGCTCTTACCTGGGTTGTCCCGGTCGTAGAATCCCAGAGAACCGCAACACGAGAGATCTCAGGGGCCGCTTCCTTGAGCAGCTCCAGCCACTTCCCCGTGAGCTCCGGCATGTCGAGGAACAAGCCGGTAAGATTGCCGCCTGGCCGGCTCAGACTGGCGACAAACCCGCTCTCCACCGGATCGCTCTCGAGGTCGATCACAACGAACGGGGTCGTCGTGGTTGCCTGCTGGGCAGCTCTGGCGCCGGTGGGACCTCCCACGAGGATCACGTCAACCCTGAGTCGAACCAGCTCGTCCCCTCGGCATTCCGACGCTCGAGGACGAGGTTCTGTCCCTCGACATAGCCGACGTCGCGCAATCCTTGCCGGAGTGCCATAAGGAGTTGTGACCCCTCGGCAAAGCTGCTGCCGCCCGATACCGCCCCTATCCGGTAGACTTTCCCTGCCTGCTGCGCCTCGGCCGCGAGCGAGTTCGCCAGGACGGCGATCGCACCAGCGAGGAAGACCCGCCGATTCATTCGATGACCTGATCCGTCCGGATGAGCACCGACTGCGGGATCGTGAGCCCAAGGGCCTTCGCAGTCTTGAGGTTGATGATGAGCTTGTACTGCGACAGCTCCTCGACGGGAAGGTCGGCCGGTTTGGCGCCCTTGAAGATCCTGTCGATGTGCCGGGCAGCGAGCACTCCGACAGACGCGAGGTCGGGTGAGTAGGAGAAGAGCGCGCCCTGGTCGACCCACTCCTTCCGGTGGGCTTGGTACGGTAGTCCGTGGTCCAAAGCGAGACCGGTCAAGAGCGAAGAGAACCTGGTCCGGACGTCGGAAGACCCGTGGATGACGCCGTCAACCTCGCCTCGTTTGAGCGAGGCGAAGACGCGTTCGATGTCGGCCTGGTTCGAGACCTCTCGCTCCACGAGTTTGAGCTTCAGGATCGTAGCGGCCTTCCGGTACTCTCCCAGATACCTCGGTGCCGTGGGATCCCGGGGGTTGAAAAGCACGAGCACGCGGCGGAGTCCGGGAACCACCTCTTTGAATAGCTCCATCCACTTGGCGGGGATATCCCCGACCCCCGCAAAGCCGGTCAGATTCCCGCCGGGGTGAGCCATGCTTTTCGCGAACCCGGCCTCGACCGGGTCAGTTGCGTGGACAAAGACCACGGGGATCTCAGAGGTAGCAGCCTGGGCGGCCCGGATCGTGTGATTTTCGAACGCCACGATCAGGTCCACGCGATTGCGGACGAACTCCCTCGCGACCTCGCGGGCTGATTCCTCATCGGGCAGGTTCCGCCAGTCCAGGCGGATGTTCTTCCCTTCCTCGTATCCCAGTGCCTTCAGTTCCCTTTGGAGGGGCTCCAGAGAGGGAGGGACATGATCAAGGCCCACGTGGAATACACCGATCCGGTAAACCCTCCCCACCTGCTCCGCGTCCGTAGGGAACTGAGCCAGGAGGAAGATGGCAAGGGCGAGCATCAGGATCAGTCCCCCGAGGCCGACCGCGGCGGCGCGAGCCTTGATTGTACGTCCCCTATGAAAGGTGCCGAGACAGCCCGTTTTGGGGTACACCGTCATTCTCCTAGTCAATGAGCTGATCCGCCCGCAGCAGCAGCGACTGGGGGATGATCAGCCCGAGCGCCTTCGCGGTCTTGAGGTTGATGACCAAGTCGAACTTCGTCGGCTGCTCAACGGGCAGATCGCCGGGCTTGGCGCCTTTCAGGATCTTGTCCACGTAGGTGGCAGAACGGCGGAAGAGGTCGGGCAGGCTTGCGCTATACGCCATGAGGCCACCTGCGTGCACGAATTCAGGGTACGCGTACATCGCCGGCAACTGACTCTTGGCCGCAAGATCCACGATCCGGGCTCGATGCCGGACGGTGAGAGCATCCGGGTATACGATGAGCCCACCAACACGTTGCTTGCTCATCGCGCCGAATGCTCTGTCGAGTCCTTGTCGGAATGCGCCGAGGAGGTGCCGGTTCGTGGAAGAGGAGCCAGCTTCCACGAACCCGATCCTCCACGCTCTTCCCGCCTGTTGCGTCTCGGCGCCGAGCGGCGTCACGAGAGCAACGACGAGACTGGCAATGGCGGTGCGACGGTCGATCAAACCAGTCTTCGTCATAGCCTAATATTCGTCGGGCTAACGGCCAGGCTCAGCGGCCGGGGCGAGCAACGCGAGACCCGGTCCGTTGGAGCGTGATGTTGGGCAGCTGTTCATCACTCAACGACCTGATCCGCGCGCAGCAGCAGCGATGGCGGGATCGTGAGTCCGAGCGCCTTCGCGGTCTTCATGTTGATAATCAGTTCGAACTTTGTCGGCTGCTCCACCGGCAGGTCGGCCGGTTTGGCACCCTTGAGGATCTTGTCGACATAGGTGGCAGCACGGCGATACAAATCGGCCAAGTTCGCCCCAAAAGCCATGAGCCCCCCAGCCTCCGCAAACTCCCTGAAGCCATACATCGCCGGCAGCCGGTTCCGGGCCGCGAAGTCCACGATCCGCATTCGGTAGAGGTACGTGAGGGGGTCGTCCACTACGATGAGAGCGCCGGCCCGCCCCCTGATTGCGGCTGGGAGGGCGTTCTCGAAATCGTCGGGACCACGCACCGCCAGGGATTGAACCTGCACCCCCAACGTCCGGGCCGCGGCTTCCGTCTCCCTCACAAGGAGCAGTGTGTATGGATTGGCTGCATTCCAAAGGACCGCCACGCGGGAAACTCCGGGTACGACCTCCTTAAGGAGCTGCAGCCGTTTCCTACCGAGCTCCGGAGTAAGGGTGCTCAGCCCGGTGACATTTCCCCCCGGCCGAGCGAGGCTGGCCACAAGTCCAGTCCCTACCGGGTCGCCAGCCCCCCCCATGACGATCGGGATCGTCCTAGTGGCGTGCTTGGCAGCAAGGGGCGCGGGTGTACCCCCGGCCACGATGACGTCCACCTTGAGATTGACGAGCTCCACCGCGAGGTCGGGGAGCCGCTCGGCCCTCCCCTCCGCCCATCGGTACTCGAGGACGATGTTCTCGCCCTCGACGTAGCCGAGGTCGCGCAGCCCTTGGCGGAATGCCTCACCGCTATGTGGGGCATCGGTGGACGATCCCTGCGCGAGAACACCTATCCGGGCAACCTTCCCCGCCTGCTGCGCGTCGGCAGGGAGGGGCGCGGACAGCGTCCCTAGAGCGAGCCCCCAGAGAAATGTTCGCCGGTTCATCATTCTATGAGCTGATCCGCCCGGACCAGAAGCGACTGCGGAATGGTCAGTCCCAGCGCCTTCGCGGTCTTCAGGTTGATGACCAGCTCGTACTGGCTCGGCGACTCCACGGGCAGGGTCGCCGGGCTGGCACCGCGGAGGATTTTGTCGACATAGACGGCGGCGCGGCGGAACTGCTCGCTGATGCGGGCCGAATAGGACATGAGGCCTCCCGCCTCGGTGAACTCCCGGAGCGAGTACATTCCCGGCAGGCGGTGCTCGCGGGCCAGCGCGGCGACGCGCTGCCGCTCCGTGAACAAAAGAATGTCTCCCGGCACCAGCAGGGCGTCGACGCGATCCCTGGCCATCGCCGTGAAGGCGCGCCCAAGGTCATCGGCGCCGCGTATCTCGACGAACTGGACCCGTAGCTCGAGGACCCTTCCAGCGGCCTCGTATTCTCCCAGGCCCACCGTCGTGGCGGGGCTTCGGAGCCGCCACTCGAGAGACCTTGGGCAGCGCCTCCTTGAGGAGCTGGACCTGCTTGGCGCGGATTTCGGGTGTGAGCTGCTGGGACAGCCCAGTGACGTTGCCCCCGGGGCGGGCCAAACTGGCGACGAGCCCCACTTCCACGGGATCCGTTGCGTTGACCATGACGATCGGGATCGTCTTCGTTGCTCGCTTGGCCGCCAGGGCCGGCGCCTGGGAGGAGGCGACGATCACGTCCACCTTCTGCCGCACGAGGTCGGCGGCCATCTCCGCGAAGCGTTCGGGCTTGCCCTCGGCCCAGCGGTACTCGAAGACGACGTTCTTCCCTTCGACGTGACCGAGCTCTCGCAGGCCATCCGCAAAGGCCGCGACGATGTGTGAGGCCGCCACCGGAGTCGTGGACATCATCAGCCCGATGCGGCGCGCCTTCGCTGGCGTCTCGGCGTCGGCGGCCATCGGCGGCAGCATCACTGCGCCGGCCAACCCCCTGATAAACGCTCGCCGGGTCATCACTGCTCTATGACCTGATCAGCACGCACCAGCAGCGACTGCGGGATGGTCAGCCCGAGCGTCTTGGCGGTCTTGAGGTTGATCACCAACTCGAACTTCTTCGGCTGCTCGATTGGGAGGTCACCCGGCTTGGCGCCCTTGAGGATTCTATCGACGTAGACGGCGGTGCGCCCGAACTGTTCCGCTATGTTGGGTCCGTAAGACATCAGGCCCCCGTCTAATGCAAACACACCGAGTGTGTAGATCGCGGGCAGGCGGTTGGCGGCAGCGAGGCTTGCGATCCGCTTGCGATTGGGGACCGTCATGGGGTCTGCGAATACAACGAGCGCGTCGGCCTTTGCCTCGACCATCCGACTGAACGCGGAACGAAGGTCGTCCGACTGCCGTACCTCCACAGGCTGAAGCTTGGTCCCGATTGATCCTGCGGCGTTCTCAAGCGCTTTCAGGTACGACGCAAGACTTCGATTGTCTGGGTTCCAGAGGACAGCGACACGGGCTGCCTTGGGAACGGCCTCCTTGAGGAGTTGGAGCAGCTTGCCACTCATTAGCTCGGGGTCGACGTCCCAGGACAGCCCGGTGATATGACCGCCCGGTCGCGCCAGGCTTGAGACGAAACCGGACCCGACGGGATCGCTCACACCAGCCATCACAATCGGTGTCTTGTTAGTAGGAGCTGTCGCCTCCTTAGCTGCCACGAATCCTTGAGGGCCGGTGGCGACAAGCACATCTACTCCGAGGCGAACTAGCTCCGCTGCCTGCTCTCGCGCCGTATCCAGTCGTCCTTCGTACCAACGGTATTCGACGACGATATTCTGACGCTCTGTATAGCCGAGGTCACGTAGCGTTCGACGAAATTCATCGTGCAGCGGACTGTCGCCCCCGCCAAGGTAGCCGATTCGAGGAATTTTCCCCGCCTGCTGCGCCTCGGCGGCAAGGGGCGCGACGAGGATGGCGAGTGAGAGGCTCGTGGTGACGACGAGACGGTAGCCCCACATGTCCCCCTCCCTGATTTCCGACAGGCGCGCTCACGTCCTGAGACGGACGACGTTGAAGGCGGGCACGGGCTTCGAAAAGCCCTTGAGCGTGAGGCCGCCGAGCTGCTCGACCTCGACGGAGTCCTCGATCGCACCATACACGCGCTGGGAGATCAGGATCTGGCCGGCTTTCGCCTCGCCGCAGAGCCGGGCAGCGAGGTTGGTCACGGTGCCGATCGCGCCGTAGTCCAGGCGCCCCTCGAAGCCAATCGCGCCGATCGTCGCGTACCCCTGCGAGATCCCGACGCCGAAGTCGAGATCGTAGCCGCGCTTCTTCCACCGAACGAGGAGCTCGTCCACTCGCTGGCGCATCGCGACCGCCATGCGGACGGCGCGCTCGGGGGCGTCGGACACCGGCACCGGGTCGTTGAAGAAGATCATCATGCCATCGCCGGTGAACCGCTCCAGCGTGCCCTCGTGCTCGAGGATCAGACGGCCCATCTCGGTGTGGTACTCCCGCAGCACCCCCATGACCTCCTCGGGCTCGGAGGTCTCGGCGAACGAGGTGAAGCCCCGGAGGTCGAGGAAGACGACGGTGATCTCGCGGCGGTGGCTCTTCAGCGGATCGTCAGCGTCCCCGCTGACGATCATTTCGGCGAGTTGAGGGGAGAAGAAGCGCTTGAGCCGCGCGAGGCGCTCGAGCTGGGCGACCTGCGCCTCGACGCGCCGCTCGAGCGTCCGGTTCCACTCGGCGAGCTCGTCGTGAAGCACTTTGATCCGGAGGAGCGATTTCACCCGCGCGAGAAGCTCGTGCCGGTTGATCGGCTTGGTGAGGAAATCGTCGGCGCCCGCTTCGATCCCCTTCACGCGCTCCTGCGCGGGATCGAGCGCCGTCACCATGACCACGGGCAGCATCGCCGTCGCGCGGTTGTCACGGATCTGGCGACAGACCTCGTAGCCGCTCATCTCGGGCATGACGACGTCGAGCAGCACGAGGTCGGGCTGCTCCTTCTCAACCTTCTCGAGCGCCTCAGCGCCCGATGATGCGGTGGCGACCGCGTAGCCCTTGACCGCCAGCAGATCGGCGAGCAGCTTGACGTTTTGCGGCGTGTCGTCGACGACGAGGATCTTCGCTTGTGTCGTCATTTCCGGTCGAGCATCGCCCGCACCGCCTGGAGGAACTCCTTCACCCTGATCGGCTTGGACTGGTAGCCGTCGAAGCCCGCCGCCATGATCTTCTGTCGATCGTGCGTCATCACCGACGCCGTGACCGCGATGACGGGAATGACGCGCGTCCCCGCGTCGGCGCGGAGCTGGCCGAGGGCGGTGATCCCGTCGATCCCGGGCAGCTGGATGTCCATCAGGACGAGCGCGGGACGGTGCTCCTTGGCTAGGCGCACGCCGTCCTCGCCCGTCTCGGCCTCGATCGTCCGGTAACCCTTCGCCTGGAGCACGTCGCGCTCCAGCTTTCGGTTCTTCTCGTTGTCCTCGACGATGAGAATCAGCTCGCCGGCCATGGTCTCTCCGGGAGGGTGAAGGTGAAGGTCGACCCCTTGCCGAGCTCGCTCTTGACCCAGATCCGGCCGCCGTGGAGCTCCACCAATCGCTTGGTGAGCGCCAGGCCGAGGCCCGTGCCCTCGCGCTTGCGCGCGTAATCGCTCCCCACCTGACGGAACTCCTCGAAGATCAGCTCCTGGTCCTCGGCCGCGATGCCGATGCCCGTGTCGCTCACCGCGATCTCGACGCTCCCGTCCGCGCGTACCGCCCGGATCTCCACACGCCCGCCCTCGGGCGTGAACTTCACGGCATTCGAGAGGAGGTTCACGAGCACCTGCTTGAGCTTCCGCTCGTCGGCCACGAACTCGCCGAGCCGCCGGTCCACGTCCGGCGTGAGCGTGATCCCGTGGTTCGCCGCGCGGCCCTTCACGAGCGTCAGCGCGTTGTCGATTGCCGCTGGGAGGTCGAACCGCGTCAGCTCGAGCTCCATCTTCCCGGCCTCGATCTTCGACAGGTCGAGGATGTCGTTGATGAGCGAGAGCAGGTGGCGCCCCGACGCGAAGATATCTTTCAGGTACTCGTCCTGCTTCTCGTTCAGGTCGCCGAACATGCGCTCGATCAGGACCTCCGAGAAGCCGATGATCGCGTTGAGCGGCGTCCTGAGCTCGTGGGACATGTTGGCGAGGAACTCAGACTTGTGGCGGTCGGCGACCTCGAGCTGCCTGCTCTTCTCCGCGATCTCCTGGAAGAGCCGCGCGTTCTGTAGGGCCAACGCGGACTGGGTCGCGAACGTCTTGAGCAGCTCGACGACCTCTTCAGCAAACTCGCCCGGCGCCGTCCGGTTCACGACCAGCCCGCCGATGATATGGTCCTCTCGCAGCATCGGCACCGCCAGGAGAGCGCGGTAGCCGGTCCGCAGCAGCGCCTCGCGCACGCGGCTTCGGTAGGCGCCTTCGACGGTGATGTCGGGAATCTGGATCGGCTCCCGGGTGGTCGCCAGGCGCCCGACGGCGCCCTCGCCTATCCGGAGGGGCGTCGCCCGCAGCGCCTCCACGACGTCGTCGGGAAAGTTCTGCGTCGCGCGAAGATGGAACAACTCGGTCGCCTCGTCGTACTCGAAGATCGCGCCGGCGTCCGTACCGGAGAGCTGGTTCGCGCGCGAGACGATCGTCGCGAGCACGGTCTCCAGGTCGAGTGTCGAGCTCACGGCGCGACCGACTTCGCCGAGCGCCTTCAGTTCGTCGACCGACCGGGCGAGGTCGCGCGTGCGTTCCTGCAGCTCCGTGAACAGGCGCACGTTCTCGATCGCGATGACGGCTTGGTCGGCGAAAGTCTTGAGGAGGGCGATCTGCTTGTCGCTGAAGGCCTGGACCCGTCTCCGCCGGACGAGGAGCACGCCCACGGCCTTGTCCTCGCGGAGCAGCGGTGTGGCCAGGATGCTCCTCACGCCGAAATCCCGGTAGGCCCTGGCCACGCTCGGGAACTCCACGGTCAGGCCCGAGACATCCTCGACCTGCGTGGTCTGCCGGTCGAGGATTGCCCGGCCGGTGGGCAGGGAGCGGCTGATGGGCTGGCCGGCGGTTGGGAGGGGCGTGCCGTAAGCGGCCAGCCACCGAATGCTATCGCCCTCGGCCTGACCGATCAGGGCGTCGTCAGCCTCGGAAAGTCGCGCGGCCTTCGCCGCGACCGCCTCCATCACTGGCTGAATGTCGGTCGGGGAGCTGCTGATGATGCGCAGGACCTCGCTGGTCGCCGTCTGCTGCTCGAGCGACTCCGAGAGCTCGCGGGTGCGCTCCTCAACCTTGCGCTCGAGGGTCGCGTACGACTCCTGGAGCTGGGCCGTCGTGCTGTTGAACTGCGCGGCGAGCGCCTCGAGCTCGTCCCCCGTCCGGATCTCGATCCGGTGGCCGAGCTCGCCGGCACCGATGCGCGCCGCGCCGGCCTGGAGCGCCTGGATGGGCGTCACCATTCGGCGCGCGAGGAAGAGGCTCGCGACCACGGCGAGGGCGACGCCGAGTAGCAGGAGGACCGCCGTCCGGATCGCCGAGGCGTAGAGCGGTGCGAACGCCTCGCCTAACGGCTGCTCGACGAAGACCGACCAGCCGAGCGGTGCGATCGTTGCGAACGCGGCGAGCACCGGCCGCCGCTCACGGTCGTGGGCGGTCGTGACCGTCTCGGCGTCGGCGACGGCGGCGGACGCCGCGCGGGCCTGCTGCACCTGGGGCAACGCGGAGAGGTCCGTCTTCTGGAGCACGAGGCTGATGTCGGGATGCGCGATGAGCTGGCCGCGCGAGTCCACGACGTAGGCGTGGCCGGCCTTCCCGATCTTGATCTGCGATACCACGTCCCAGATGAACTTCAGATTGACCTCGGCGACGGTCACGCCGGCGCGCAGGCCCCCGCCGAGGGCGATCGTCATGTACGGCTCGGACTCCTTCCGGAAGTACACCGGCCCGTGGAAGATCCGGCCAGCCTTGGGCTCGAGGAACTTAGGCTCGCGAGAGAAGCTCGTGCCTCCTCCGGCCACGTCCATCGCAAGACGCGAGACGCGGAGCTGCTCCCGACCTTCGGGATCGAGATAGCTGATCTCGGTGATCGGTGGCGCCTGGCGCAGGAGTCGCAGGTAGTCGACGCGGCGCTGGTCCATCTGGGTCGCGGGCGGACCGAGCAGGGGCTGCGTGGTCCAGCCCATCTGGCGCTCGATCTCCTTGATGAACTGATCGATCTTCGCGGCCGCCGCGAGCGCCTTCTCCCGCTGGAGGCCCAGGAGCGCCGCCTTGTTCTCCTGGTACGAGAAGTAGATCTCCACGACGCCGCTCACGAGCAGCGCCCCGCTCACGAGCAGCGTGAAGAGGGCGACGTACTTGCGGAAGAGACGCCTGCGGCCGATCACGTGCGGCTCAACTCATCACTCGAGGACTCGGTCGGCTGGCCATACGACGATCAGTGACCACGTCGGACGTGGCAATTCCGCCTCCTCGAAAGCAGGGTCTTGAACGGAAGCCGCTTCACTATTGCACATCGCTGGTTCCCACGCCGGCCAGGAACTTTCGCGTCTGCATCACTCAAGCACCTGATCCGCCCGCAGCAGCAGCGCCGGCGGGATCGTGAGGCCGAGAGCTCTCGCGGTCTTGGGGTTGATGACCAGCTCGAACTTGCTCGGCTGCTCGACAGGCAGATCCCCTGGCTTGGCGCCCTTCAAGATCTTGTCTACGAAGTACGCAGCACGGCGAAAGTGCTCCGAAAAGTCCACCCCGTACGACATGAGGCCTCCGGCGTCCACGAACCCCCGCCATTCATAGATTGCCGGCACCCGGTTCCTTGTCGCAAACTCGACAGTGCGTCTGCTGTTGGCCACCGTGACGGTGTCGGCCAAGACGAGAAGCGATTCGGGCCGATCTCGAGTCATCGCGGCAAAGACGGTATTGAAATCGTCGGGGCTCTGCACCGTCACAGACTGAAGAGTCACTCCCAACACCGGCGCGGCGATCTGCGTCTCACGGAATCTGAGCCGCATGCCCTCATTGGCCGAATTCCACAGCACCGCCACACGCGAGATCTTCGGCAGAGTCTGTTTGAGCAGATCCAGGCGTTTCGCGGCCAACTCCGGAGCGAGAAGCGATAAACCCGTGATGTTTCCGCCCGGCCGGGCGAGGCTGTCGATCAGCTTCGCCCCCACCGGGTCGCCTACAGAGACCATGACGATAGGCACTGTGCTGCTCGCCTGCTTGGCTGCAATGGCTGCGGGCGTACTTTCCGCGACGAGCACGTCAACCTTGAGGCTCACCAGCTCAGCCGCGAGGACTGGATACCGCTCGGTTCTTCCTTCGGAATAGCGGAACTCGAGGGCAATGTTCTTGCCCTCGATATAGCCGAGGTCACGCAGCCGTCGCAAAAACGCATTGAGGCTGGGATCGGACCCGGGCACGGGCCCGGAAGTGACACCCAAGAAGCCGATCCGCCACACCTTCCCCGCCTGCTGCGCCTCGGCGGCAAGGGGCGCGGACAGCGTCCCGAGAGTGAGCCCGCAGAGGAACGTGCGCCGGTTCATCATTCGATCACGTGGTCCGCCCGCACCAGCAACGAAGGCGGGATCGTGAGGCCGAGAGCTCTCGCGGTCTTGAGGTTGATGACCAGTTCGAACTTGGTCGGCTGCTCGACGGGGAGGTCGGCCGGCTTTGCGCCTTTCAGAATCTTATCGACGTACGTGGCCGACCGGCGAAATGAGTCGGCCAAGTCGGCGCCATACGACATGAGCCCGCCGCCCTCGACGAACTCACGGTACGTGTACATCGCAGGCAAGCGCTCCATCGCCGCAAAGTCAGTAATGGACGCCCGGATGGTGAAGGTAAGAGCATCTCCGAGTGTCAGGAGCGCATCGGGACGCTCGTGTCGGATGGCGGCGAACGCAGCGTCGAAATCAGCGGGACGCCCCACTTCGCGCGACTGGAGGGCAATGCCAAGAGTTCGGGCGGCAGGCTTCAACTCTCGCCAGTCAAGCATCTTCGCTGGGTTCGCCGCGTTCCACAACACTGCGACGCGCGAGACGCGCGGCACAGCCTGTTTAAGCAGATCAAGTTGCTTTCCAATCAACTCCGGGTGTATGAGCGTCAGGCCCGTAATATTGCCCCCGGGACGCGAGAAGCTCTGGACGTCGCCCGCTCCGATGGGATCACCGTGAACCGCAAAGACGATCGGAACGTCCCCCGTCGCGCGCTTGGCGGCCTTCGTTGCCGGCGCGGCGTCTGCAACGATCACGTCCGGTCTGAGGTTGACAAGCTCAGCGGCGAGCGCAGGAAGGCGGTCAAGGTGGCCCTCGGCAAAGCGGTGCTCGATCGCGATGTTCTGACCGTTCAGCCATCCTAAATCACGCAGCCCCTGCTCGAACGCGATCGTCATCCTCTCCACGCGCGGCGTGGTCCATAGGAAGCCGACCGTCGGGATCTTCCCTGCCTGCTGCGCCTCGGCGGCGAGCGGTGCAGCGAGGAGGGCCATTGCGCCCGCGATGAAGGTTCGTCGGTCCACTACCGAGCCTTCTTGATCCACGCGCCGATCAGACCGAACAGCACACCACCGACGACAACGGCCAGCGCGAATCCGACCAGGGCGAGTCCCAATCGATCAAGGTCAGTCATGGAATAATCCCCCTCTCGAGCGCTGTCGCGGTCTTCAAGACGTGATCGGCAGCGTGAAGGCAAACGTCGAGCCCTGACCCACTTGACTCCTGACCCAGATCCGCCCGCCATGGAGTTCAACGAACTTGCGGCAGAGGGCGAGTCCGAGGCCGGTGCCCTCCACCTTCTTCACCGCCGTCCCCACTTGCCGAAACTCTTCGAACACCGCCTCCTGATCCTCCGGCGCGATGCCCACCCCGGTATCGCTCACCGAAATCTCCGCCGACTTGTCCTGCCACGCGGCGCAAACCTCGATTCGTCCCCCTTCTGGCGTGAACTTCAAAGCGTTCGAGAGGAGGTTCAGGAGCACCTGCTTGACCTTCCGCTCGTCGGCCCGAACCCTGCCGAGCCGCTCGTCTACCGCTTTGTGAAGTGCAATCCCGCGTCGCGTCGCCCGCTCCCGGACCAGTGTCAGCGCATCATCCAGGGCCTGTGGCAGGTCGAACTCCGAAAGGTCGAGTTCCATCCGGCCCGCCTCGACCTTCGAGAGATCGAGGATGTCGTTGATGAGCGACAGGAGGTGCTTGCCGGAGCCGAGGATGTCCTGGAGGTACTCTGTCTGCTTCTCGTTGGTCTCGCCGAACATCCCCTCCAACAGGACGTCCGAGAAGCCGATGATCGCGTTGAGCGGTGTGCGTAGCTCGTGCGACATGTTGGCGAGGAACTCGGACTTGTGCCGGTTGGCGACCTCGAGCTGGCGGCCCTTGTCCTCGATCTCCTGGAAGAGGCGGGCATTGTCGATGGCCACCGCGGCGTGGGAGGCAAACGTCTGGAGCATCTCCACCGTCTGCGGGAGGATCGGCCGCCCGCTCACCTTGTTGTCGCCGGTGAGGAGCCCCATCGTGCGGCCGCGCGCGATCATCGGGATCACCATGAACTTCTTCGTCCGGATCGCCTTGAGCGCCGCGTGCGGCGCCGGGAGCCGGAGCTCGCGCGGCAGCGGGTTCTGCTCGTTGAACACGAGCGGCACGCCCTCGCGGTACGCCTTGTACATCGCGCCCGCCTCCTTGAGCGGGATACCGGCGCCCGCGAAGTCCTGCCACTCCGCCTCCTCGAATCCGGCGCCAGCGAGCGCCACGAGCCCGTCGCCCTCAGGCGTCACCGCCCAGATATAGAAGCGATCGATGGCCACCACTTGCCGCGCGGCCTCCAGCACCCTAGCGAGCTGCTCGCGCAGCGAGAGCGGCTCCTGCATGGCCGTGGAGAGCCGATAGAGCTGCTCGACGTTCTTAGAGAGCGTCTCGACCTGCACCCTCTGGCTCGCGATCTCGCGAAACAGGCGCGCATTGTCGATGGCGACCTTGGACTGGTTGGCCAGCGAGATGAGCAGGTTGACCACGCGCTCGTCGAAGACGCCGGCGGCGCGGCGGTAGAGCACGAGCCCGCGTGTGTTGTTCTCACCACCCATCGGGATCGCGAGGATGGCGCTGAAGCCCTCTTTCAGCGTGGCGTCGCGGAAGGCGAATTCGTGGGCATCGGCGATGTCGGGATACTGGAACGGCTGGCCCGTCTCGGCCGCCTTCCGGATGACGCCCCGCCGCAGATCGACGGCCGTGGTCTGGACCGTCGCCAGGAACTCGGCGCTGAGATTGAGGCTGGCGACGCTGCCGAACGTCTGGCGGCTGGGGTCGAACTCGAACACTGCGCAGGCGTCGGAGCGGGAGAGCGCGACTGCCTGCCCCATGATCGTGTCAAGCACGCGCTCGAGGTCCAGCGAGGAGCTCACGGCCTGGATGACCTCGCTCAGCGCGCGGACCTCGGTCAGCGACTGGGTCAGGTCGTGGGAGCGGGTCTGGAGCTCCTTGAATAGCCGCACGTTCTCGATCGCGATCACCGCTTGGTCTGCGAACGTCTCTACCAGCTCGATTTGTCT
>Ga0209761_1001390_pt1 | contig 15628 bp, 14 predicted proteins | sample GraSoi013_1_40cm_4_FD_185818 | JGI IMG/M metagenome (GOLD analysis project Ga0209761, IMG submission 185818) | Grasslands soil microbial communities from the Angelo Coastal Reserve, California, USA - Sample 09_25_2013_1_40cm (SPAdes) (version 2) | ecosystem: Environmental > Terrestrial > Soil >...
GAAGGCGACGAGCGGCCATGCCAGCGCGAAGTGCCAGTTGAGCGCGCCCGCGAGCCAGCCGCCGAGCCTGCTCCAATGCGGGAATTGTGTGCCGTCGAACGGGCTCACGAAGTACGGCCCGCCGCGGTTTCCGAACCGGGCGTACGCCTCATAGATCTGGAGACCGCTCGCGATCAAACCGGCGAGCACGATCACGGTCGCCCAATGGGTGAGCCGGACGATCCAGTGGTGGCGGCGCACGGTTGGGGCAGGAGTCGTAGTCATGGCAGCACGGGAAACCTGGGGCCATGGCCCGATCCCCGCCACCTTCCGGGGTGCGAAACGCACTCGTCCGTGCGCTTCCCAGGCCGCCCCGCCCGGCCTTAGCTTGCAGGCCGGATGACTCAAACCCAACACAGCGGTCCCCCCCTCCCCGAACGGATCGGAGGGCTCGCCGCCGTTGCCGCGAACCTGTCGTGGAGCTGGAACCGCAACGCGCGGGCGCTGTTCCGCTCGCTCGATCCGGCGCTCTGGCGCCGCACCCAGCACAATCCCATCGAGCTGTTGCGGCGGGTCGATCCCGCGCGGCTCGCCACCTGCGCGGCGGACCCTGCGTTCCTGCGCCTGTACGACGCCGTCGCCGCCGCGGCCGCGCAGGACGCGACGTCCGCCGGCACCTGGTTCGCCACCTCGTATCCCGAGTCCGTCAAGCGGCCGATCGCGTACTTCTGTGCCGAGTTCGGACTGCACGCCTCGGTTCCTATCTATTCCGGTGGCCTCGGCGTCCTCGCCGGGGACCAGTGTAAGGCAGCCTCGGATTTGGGCGTCCCGCTGGTCGGCGTCGGCCTGTTCTATACCAAGGGCTACTCCGACCAGCGACTGCGGCTCGACGGATGGCAGGAGGATGCCGAGGAGCGCTTCGCTGTGGCCGCGACGCCGCTCGAGCCGGTGCGCGGGCCGAAGGGCGATCCCTGCCTCGCCACCGTGCGGCTGTCCGGGCGCCACGTGAGCGTGGGCGCCTGGCGCGTCATGGTGGGCCGCGTGCCGATCTTTCTTCTCGACACGGACCTCGCCCAGAACGACCCGGCGGACCGCGGGCTGTCCCATCGGCTCTACGCCGGCGGGCCGGATCTGCGACTGCGGCAGGAATGGGTCCTCGGCGTCGGGGGCGTGCGAGTGCTGCGGGCCCTGGGATACGACCCGGCCGTCTGGCACGCGAACGAAGGACACGCCGCGTTCATGCTGGTGGAGCGGGTGCGTGAGCTCGTGACGCGTGGGACCCCCTTCGCGGAGGCCGGGTGCGTGCGACGAGCGCCTTCACGACGCACACGCCGGTGCCCGCCGGGCATGATACGTTCTCGATCGAGCAGGTGGAGCAGTGCGTGGGTCCGGTGTGGCAGGAGCTGGGAATCGGCCGCGACGCCTTCATCCGCCTCGGCCATCATCCGGTGGTCGATCACGAGCGCTTTCATATGCCCGTCGCCGCCATCCGGCTCTCGGCGCGGGTGAACGCGGTGTCGCGCCGTCATGGGGAAGAGTCCCGCCGCATCTGGGCCCCGCTCTGGCCAGACCGCGACGTCGCGCGCGTGCCGATCGGCCACGTCACCAACGGCGTCCACGTCGCAACGTGGATGGCGAACCGCATACTGACCCTGTTCGACTCGCATTTTGGGCCTGAATGGCTCGCGCGGGTGGACGACCCCCGATTCTGGGACCAGGTCCTCGACTTGGACAGCGCCGCCCTGTGGGCGGTGCACAACCAGCTCAAGTCCCATCTGATGCGGAGCATCCGGGAACAGGCGCGGCGGCGCTGGGCGGACCAGTGGAAGGAAGCCTTGCACCTCGTGGGCGCTGGGACCCTGCTCGATCCCGAAGCCTTCACGATCGGCTTCGGTCGCCGGTTCGCGACCTACAAGCGGGCCGACCTGATATTCCGCGATCCCGACCGGCTGCAGCGGCTGCTGGTGAACCCCTGGCGCCCGGTGCAGATCGTGTTCTCCGGCAAGTCGCATCCGGGCGACGAGCCGGGCAAGCAGGTCCTCCAGCGCGTGTACGCCCACACCCGCGAGGCGCGGTTCGAGGGCCGGATCGCGTTCATCGAAGACTACGACATGCATCTGGCACACAGCCTGGTGCAGGGGGTGGACCTCTGGCTCAACGTGCCGCGTCCACCGCTCGAGGCGTGCGGCACGAGCGGCATGAAGGCGGCCTTGAACGGCGTGCCGCAGCTCAGCACGCTGGACGGGTGGTGGGCCGAGGGTTACGATGGGCCGAACGGCTGGGCCCTTCCGCCGGCGCCGGCGGGTCAGGACGCCGATGCGGCCGACGCCGAGCAGTTGTACCGCCTGCTCGAAAACGAGGTGGTGCCGCTGTTCTACGACCGTGATGCCCAGGATGTCCCGCGCGGCTGGGTGGAGAAGATGAGGCACGCGCTGCGCATCGCGGGCGCGCGGTTCACGGCCCAGCGCATGGTGCGGGAATACGTCACCGAGTACTACCTCCCCGCTATGCGGGGTGAGCAGCCGGCGGACGATCCGCCGACGGCTTGAGCGAGAGAGCCAGTGGAGGCCCACATGGGCGCGACACCACCAGCCCCGAAGTCCCGGCGGCGGAGCCCCCCCCCCGCCCAGCCACGCCGGACGGCGGCCGCCGCGACACCGCGGCCGCAGATCGCTCCGGCCGAGCGGATCGGCGTTACGCACCTGACGGCCGAGTACTGGCCGTTCGCCCGCACCGGTGGGCTGGGCGAGGCCGTGAGCGGTCTGGCGACCTGTCAGGCCGCCGCCGGCTTGCCGACGACGGTGATCATGCCGCTGTATCAGATCGTTCGTGAAACCACGCCGTCGCTGGAGCGCACGGGGTCGCCGCTCGCGATCGCGCTGGGCGGGCACACCGAGCGGGCGTGGCTGTACCGCACGCCGGCCGGGCCGGGGGGGGGTCCGCAGGTCTTCTTCATCGAGCATCCCGACTTCTTCGACCGGGCGGGGATCTACGGCGACAACGGCGGAGACTATCCGGACAACGCCCGCCGGTTCGCATTCTTCTGTCTCGCCGCGCTCACGGCCCTTCCCGAGATCGCCCCGGAGACGCAGGTGCTGCACGCGCACGACTGGCACACCGCGTTGGCGCCGGTGTACCTGCGCACCGCGTTCGCCGGCGAGCCGTTCCACGGGCGGCTCGCGGTCGTGACGTCGGTGCACAACGCCGGCTTCCAGGGACATTTCCCGCCCGAGACGCTGGCGGACTTGAGTCTTCCCGCCGAGCTGTACAACGCCGACGTGTTTGAGTGGTACGGCCGGATGAATGCGCTCAAGGGCGGGATGGCCCACTCCGACGTCGTCGTGACCGTCAGCCCCTCCCATGCGGAGGAGCTGCGCACGGCGGAAGGCGGGTTCGGCCTGCACGACCGGTTCACCGGGCTCGGCGATCGCCTGGTGGGGATCCTGAACGGCATCGATCCGGATCTGTGGAACCCCGAGACCGACCCGGAGCTCACCGGCAATTATTCGAGTGAGGATCTCGCCGGGAAGCGGCGGTGCAAGGCGGCGCTGCAGCGGGCATACGGCCTGGCCCAGCGGGGACACACGCCGCTCTTCGGGATGAGCGCGCGCATGGTGGCCCAGAAGGGACTGGACCTGGTGCTCGGCGCCGATCTCCTGGGGACGACGGACGCGCAGTTCATCTTCCTGGGAGCCGGGGAGCACCGCTACCACGAGGCGCTGGGGAACATCGCCGCCGCGGCGCCCGATCGCGTGGCAGTCGAGTTCATGTTCACCGATCGCCTCGAGCACCGCCTGCTGGCCGGCGCCGACGGGCTGCTCATGCCGTCGCTGTACGAGCCGTGCGGCCTCACGCAGATGCGCGCGCAGCACTACGGTGCGGTCCCGGTCGCCCGCCGCGTGGGCGGGCTCAAGGACAGCATCATCGACGGCGTGAGCGGGTTCCTGTTCGACGAATACTCGCCGGCGGCCCTCGCCGAGGCGGTACGCCGGGCGGTGGAGTGCTATGCCGACCGGACCGCGTGGCGGAAACTGGTGCGGGGGGCGATGGCCCAGCAGTTCGGCTGGCACCGCTCCGGCGAGCAGTATTTCGCCCTGTATCGGCGGGCGCTGGCCGTGCGGTCGGCGTCCACTTGACCGGGAACGCGATGGAGTTCGTCCTCGCGCTCCACAGTCACCTGCCGTACGTCCTCAATCACGGCCGCTGGCCCCACGGCAGCGACTGGCTGTGCGAGGCCGCGCTGGACACGTATCTCCCTCTCCTGGAGCGGCTCGAGGAGCTGGCCGCCGAGGGGACCCCGACCCCCCTGACGATCGGCTTCACGCCGGTGCTCGCGAACCAGCTGGCGAGTCCGGCCTTCGCCCGCGAAATGGAGACCTTCTTCACCCAGCGCCTGGCCGCCTGCGACGAAGCACCTGCGGCGCTCAGGGCCTCCGGCGAGGCGGCGCTCGTGCCGCTCGTGGACTTCTGGCGGTCGCGGCTCAGTCGCCTGCAGGCGCTGTTCCGGAGAATCGACGCGGATCTCGTCTCCGCCTTTCGCCGCCTGCAACAGCAGGGTCGTCTCGAGATCATCGGATCCGCGGCGACGCACGGCTACCTGCCGCTCCTCGGTCGGGACGAAAGCATCCGGCTGCAGCTCGCCGTGGGCCAGCAGGAGCACCGGCGCCTGTTCGGAGTCGCGCCGGTGGGCTGCTGGTTGCCGGAGTGCGCCTATCGCCCGCGCGGCAAGTGGCGGGGAAAAAATGTGCGCCGCGGCATCGAGCAGCACTTGGCGGACGCGGGGTTTCGCTATTTCTTCACCGACGCTCATCTCGCGCACGCGGGCAGCCCGCTCGGCGCGTACGGCGAGATCCCCCTGGGCGCGGAGCGGTTCGACGCCGAGCGGCACGACCCCGGGTCTCCGGCAGGTGCTCGGGCGCGGGCGGCGCGCTCGCCATACCGGGCGTACCGGGTCTCCGGTCGCGGCGTGCGCCCGCCCGTCGCGGCGCTGGTGCGCGACCCCCGCTCCTCCATGCAGATCTGGAGCCGGCACCAGGGCTACCCGGGCGACGAATGGTACCTCGAGTTTCACAAGATCCGCTGGCCGGGCGGCCTCAAGCTCTGGCGGGTCAGCGGCGCGAACGTGGACCTGGGCGGGAAACGCCCGTATGAGCCGCCGGTCGCGCACGAGCGGGCGATGGGGCATGCCTCCCACTTCGTTCATCTGCTCCAGGACCTCGCCCGGGAGAACCCGGCCGACCGGCGGGGGGGGGGGAACGGCGTCATCGTGGCGCCGTTCGACACGGAGCTGTTCGGGCACTGGTGGTTCGAGGGAGCGGATTTCCTGGCCGCGACGTACCGCGTGCTGCGCGGCTCCGGTACGGAGGGCGTGCGCGCCGTGACGGCGTCGAAGCACCTCGAGGCCCATCCCACCGGTGCGGCATTGCAGCTCGCGGAGGGCTCCTGGGGAGCGAACGGCGATCACAGCATGTGGCTGAACGAGCGGACGGCGTGGACGTGGCAGCGGCTCTGGGGTCTGGAAGACGCCTTCTGGGACGTGGCGCCGGCGGCGCTCGCCTCCGCCGCCGCGCAACCCGTGCTCGCGCAGGCGGCTCGCGAGCTGCTGCTGGCGCAGTCGTCCGACTGGCAGTTCATCATCTCCACCGGGGCGGTCGTCGATTATGCGGAGCGTCGCTTCACCCTGCACTGTGATGACGCGGAGTCGCTCATCAAGGCGCTCTCCGGCGGAGACATCGAGGCTGCGGGGCGTACGGCCGACGAGCTCGCACGTCGCGACGACCTGTTCCCCAACGTGCTGGCCCAAGTGGCAGAGGCGCTCGGCCGCTAAGACGCATGCGGTCCATCGTGATTCACGGCCACTTCTACCAGCCACCGCGCGACGACCCGTGGCTGGGCGCCATCCCCCGTGAGGCGTCCGCCGCGCCGTACCACGACTGGAACGAGCGCATCGAGCGGGAGAGCTACGCCCCCGTGGCCGCTTCCCTCGCTTCCATGAGCTTCGACTTCGGGCCCACCCTGCTGGCATGGATGGAGCGGCACGCCGCCGCGACGTACGGGGCGGTGCTCGCCGCCGATCGCGCCGGCGTGGCCGTGCATGCCGGGCACGGCAACGCGATCGCGATGCCGTACCATCATACGATCCTCCCTCTCAGCTCGCGGCGGGACAAGGAGACGGAGGTGCGCTGGGGGATCGGCGACTTCCGCCGACGCTTCGGGCGCGAGCCGGAAGGGATGTGGTTGCCCGAGACAGCGGTGGACGACGAGACGCTCGACGTACTGGCGGCGGAGGGAATTCTCTTCACGATCCTGGCGCCGCACCAGGTGGAGCGCGTGCCGGCGGGCGGGCGCCCCGGCTGGCATCGCACTGCCGCCGGCCGCCGCATCGCCTTGTTCCTCTATAACGGCCCTCTCTCGCACGACGTCGCCTTCGGGCCGCTGGTGCGCGATCCTGCCGCCTGGATCGAGCGGCTCACCGCCCGCGAAGGTGGGAACGGGGGCGGGGGCGGGGGCGGATCCGCCGACGTTCCGGAGGTCTTGGCGATCGCGACCGACGGCGAGACGTTCGGGCACCATCACCGGGAAGGCGCCGTCACGCTCGCGCGGGTGCTCGACGCTTTGCGCAAACGCGGTGACGTGCGGGTGGACAACTTCGCGGCGTTCCTCGCCCGGCATCCGCCGCAGGAAGACGTGCGGCTCGTGGCGCCGAGCGCGTGGAGCTGCCCGCACGGCGTCGAGCGCTGGCGATCGGACTGCGGCTGTCGGGTGCACGGGGATCGCGCGACGCATCAGCGCTGGCGCGCCCCGTTGCGGAGCGCGCTCGACTGGCTGGCGGCCGAGCTGCACAGGGTATTCGAGCAGGAGGGGAGCACCATCTTCGCCGCGGACCCATGGACGGTTCGCGACGTCTACGGCTCAGTGCTGGGAGCGCCGGACGACGCCGTCACGCGCTTCATCGGCGAGCGGCTGCGTCGCCCCGACGATCGGAGCGCGCTCACGCGGGCACGTGAGCTGCTCGAGCTCGAGCGCCACGCGCTGCGCATGTTCACCTCGTGTGGCTGGTTCTTCGATGACATCGCGGGGCTCGAGTCGTTGATCGTGCTGCGCTCGGCCGCGCGGGCGATCGAGCTCGCGGGGACGGACGCGGCCCGCCTCGAAGCGGCGCTGCTGGAACGCCTCGCCCCGGCGCCGAGCAACGATCCGGCGGTCGGCACGGGGCGGGAGCTGTACGTGAAAGGCGTGAAGGCTGTGCCGGCCCGCGGCGTGCCTACCTGACATGGATCCGGTACGGTTCGTGTTCGGGGTGCATTTCCATCAGCCGGTGGGAAACTTCGACCACGTCTTCGCGGAACACCTGCGGGACGTGTACCGGCCGCTGGTCGAGCGGCTCACCGAGCAGCGGTTCCTGCCGTTCGCGCTGCACGTCTCGGGGCCGTTGCTCGAATGGCTCGAGGCGCACGACGCCGCCTACCTCGATTTGATCGGTCGCCTGGCGGCGGACGGTCACGTCGAGCTGCTGCTGGCGGGATTCTACGAGCCGGTGCTCGCATCGCTGACGCGTCCGGATCGGCTCGAGCAGATCGGCTGGATGCGCGCGGCCATTCAGCGGCGCTTCGGCGTCGAGGCGACCGGCCTGTGGCTCACCGAGCGGGTGTGGGAGCCCGATCTGGCCGCCGACCTGGCCGAGGCGGGCGTGCGGTATCTCCTCGTGGACGACCGTCACTTTCTCGTGAGCGGATTCGAGCGGGATCGGCTGCACGCGCCGTTCCTGACCGAGAGCGGCGGCAAGCGCGTCGCCCTGTTTCCGATCGACGAGCGGCTCCGTTATCTCATCCCCTTCAGGCCGCCGGCGGAGATCAGCGCCTACCTCCGCGAGTTGCGGAGCGCAGGCCGTCCGCTCGCCGTGTTCGTGGACGACGGGGAGAAGTTCGGCGGCTGGCCCGGAACCAAAGACTGGGTGTACACGCGCGGTTGGCTCGCGCAATTCTGCGACGCCATTGCGGCGCTCGTGGCTGCCGGTGAAGTCCGCCTGACGACGCCGGGCGCGGCGCTGCGTGAGGTCGCGAGCGCCGGGCTCGCGTACCTCCCGACGGCGTCGTACCGCGAAATGGAAACCTGGGCGCTGCCGGCGCCCGCCGTCGCGCGGCTCGGCGCGCTGGAGCGCGACCTCGGAGAGGAACGGGTGGCCGGGCCCGACGGCGCGTTCGTGCGCGGCGGCCACTGGCGGAACTTCCTCGTTAAGTACCCCGAGGCGAATCGCATGCACAAGAAGATGCTGGCGCTGTCGGCGCTGTGCCGCGCGCGCGGGGACCCGCCGGCCGCGCGGCGCGCCATCGGCCGCGCCCAGTGCAACGACGCCTACTGGCACGGGGTGTTCGGAGGATTGTACCTGCCGCACCTGCGGGCCGCGATCTGGCGCCACCTGGCGCTCGCCGAGGGCGAGCTGCGCCGCGGCGAGGCAATCGTCGTCGAGCAGCTCGATCTCGACGGCGACGGAGCCGAGGAGCTGTGGATCCACTCGAGCGTCTTCTCTGCCCTCGTCAGCCCGCGCCGCGGCGGCGTGATCGAGGAATACACCGTGTTCGAGCAGTGCATCAACTATGCTGACGTGCTGACCCGGCGGCGCGAGCCGTACCACGAGCCGCCATCCCGTCAATCGGGCCACGTGGAGGCGGCGCACGCTGCGGACGGCACGCCCAGTATCCATGACCTCGAGCACGCCGCCCGGCTGCAACGTCTGCCGCCGATCGACGCTTGCGATCGTGCGCTGTTCGTAGATCGCGTCCTCGCAGGTGACGTGACGCTCGATGGCTATACCGCTGGAGCTTTCGACGCCGTCGCCTGCTGGTCACGCACAGCGTTCAACGCGAGCCTGGAGCAGTCGGCGCATGCGGTGGAGGTCGTTCTTCATCCGGCGCCGGGGGCTTCGCCGGGGGGGCTCCTGGAGAAGCGCATCAGGCTCGACCAGGCGGGGGAGCTGACGGTGCGCTACCGCTGGGATCCCGCGGCGTTCCCGCCGGACGCCTTCTTCTGTCCCGAGATCTCGGTCTCGCCCGAAGTAGAGCTCGATCTCACGCCGGCGGCCGACGTGTGGAGGTTTCCCGTCGCGACCGTGTCCCGCTCGGAGCGTGGCTTCGAGGAGACGGTGCAGGGCCACTCGTACACGCCGCGCTGGCCGGTGCGAGCCGGGGAAGCCCGGCTCACCGTACGCGTGCGCCGGTCAGTTTAAGGTTCCTACAAGATTGACCTGAGACTGCACGAGAAGTCCGGGAGCACGTCCTCGCCGTCGAGCGTGCCGGTCTCCGCCAGGTGCGTCTCGGTCCCATCCTGTCGGTACACACGAACGACGCGGCGCTCGGGGTCGATGACCCAGACGAGACGCGCGCCCCCTTCCAGCCAATCGCCGACCTTGGCGAGCGTTTCGCCGGGCCGGTCGTCGGGCGAGAGAACCTCGACGACCAGGTCCGGTCCGAGCGCCGGGAAGCCGCGGGTTTGAGGGTCCGGGAGTCGCTCCCGGCCGATGAATGCCACGTCGGGAGCGCGAACGGTGTCGGGGTCGCTCGCCAGCTTGAATCCTGTCTCGGCGCTGACGATTTGGCCCGCTCCCGTCGCCTTCACGTGTTGCGACAGCAGAAATGCGAGCTCCATGGACACGCGCCCATGGCGATAACCGGCGGGCTCGCGCACGACGAGGACGCCTCGGACGAGCTCGACGTGCTTATCGGGGATGCTCGTCTGGAGCAGCTCCTCGGCGGTCATGAGGGCCGGTGGCATGCTACGAACGTAGACGCGGTCAGTCGGCATAGCAACTGAATATCGCTGCACGACTCAACCATGCATCAACCGCCGTGTTCGCAATTGTTCGGTACGCGCCGCAAGAATCCGGTTCCTGCCCCGGGCTTCCCCCGCATATCGTTGGGGCGTGTCAGCCTACGAAGATTTGGACGCGTTCAAGGCCTGCCATGAACTCACGCTAGCCGTGCATCGCGTCGCGGAGAAACTGGAAGAGCGGGACACGACGCTCAGCGGGTACCTGTGGGCCGCGGCCTTGTGCGCCTCGAGTCGGATCGCGCGCGGGTCGGGGTTCCGGAATCGCCGCATGTTCGCGGCGTGTGTGGACCGGACGCTCGCCGCGCTATCCGAGATCTCCTATTACCTCGAGATGGGATACGCGATGGGCCTGATCTCCAAGGAAGAGCGCCAGGAGCTCGAGAGTCTTGGCGGGCGCGCGTTGTTTTACTCCATGAAGCTGGTCATGTCGCTCGCGGGCGGGAGTCCAAACGAACCCGCCTAGCGTGGCACGAGATCCAATAGGTCCTGGACCACGAAGTCAGGCTGGGGATCACCGGCCCGCCGGCCGGAGCCGGCGCGATCGATCCACACAGTCGCGAGCCCCGCCCCGGCCGCACCGGCAATGTCGCACCGCAGGCTATCGCCGACGAACACGATTTCCGAGCGAGGCACCGGGAGTGCACTAACCGCCTGGTCAAACAGCTTACGCGAGGGCTTGACGCTGGAGCCATCGGACGAGAAGACCGTGACGGCGAAGAGGTCCAGCACACCGGCGCGCCTGAACTCCTCGAGCCAGCGCTCCTTTCGAGACAAGATGTTGGCGACCAAGCCAAGTGGGTGGGAGCGAGCCAGGCCTCGCAACAATACCGCGTAGGGGTCCGGCACCTGGCCGCGTTCATGTTGGGCGACAACGTCCTCGAGGAGCTTCAGCTCTCCGTCGTCGAGCCCCTGCGCGTGAGGCAATGTGCGGAGCGTATCCAGAACTCGCGGGAAAGAATCGCACCGCTCGGGATCGTTGTAGATCCGTTCCATTGTCTCGTGGCACGCCGTAATGGTTGCCTGGACGACTTCAGGCGCGAGCCGCGATCCGCCGAGGGTTCGATACGTAGCCGCGTAGTCCTGGTCCGGGCCGAAGCGGTCCCCACCGAACATGAGTGTTCCGTTCATGTCGAGCAGCACGGCGGCAAAACGGGAGAGGATGTCTGGTGCGGTCACGCGCGTCATGCCTCAAGCGCTTGTTAGGGCGGCTCCCTATCGCAACAAAAAGTGGAGCACAACCCGATTGAAGGCAGCCGGGCGCTCCATGTTCACCATGTGGCCCGATCCTCGAATCACGACCACCGCTGAGCTCGTGATGCGCGACGCGAGAGTGTCGACGATCACACGAATGACCGGGCTATCGCGATCGCCGACCAGTAGGAGAGTGGGGGCACGAATGGCGGAGAGTCGACCGAGCGCGGGTGGGTCGGCCTCTCGCTCGAGATCTCCGTGTCGAAACAGCCCCATCCAGTAGGTCGCGTTGTCAGCGGCCATCAGACGAAGGCGCGTGGCGAGCTGAGGCTGTTCCATGGCCGTCCGCATGTAGTCGGAAGTCAGCCACGCCATCGCCATCCCAATCGAGTCGCGGGCGTGACCGGCTCGACGGGCCGTAAGGTGCCAGGTCGTATCCTCGGCGGACCAATCCCGCCAGCCGCTGAGGCCCGGGCCAGCAAGAACCAGCTTGTCGACCATATCTGGATGGTTGAGCGCGAAATCGATCGCGATTCGGCCCCCCAGCGACAAGCCGACCAGGGACACCCGGCCCACGGCGAGTTGCTGGAGCAACGCGTACAGATCGGTGTGAGCCTGATAGACGGTGTCGGCAGGGCCGGAACGACCGAACCCCCGGGCATCATAACGGATAACACGGAAATGAGATCGAAGGATTGGGAGCTGCTCGTCCCACATTCGGCAATCGAGGTTGCCGCCGTGAAGCAGGACGATTGTGGGTCCGCTCCCGATGGACTCGTAGTAGAGTCGGCCGCCGGAGACGGCGACGAATCCCGTATCCGCCACCGACCCCGGCGAGGGTCGCAGATCAGGCGACCGACCCGCAATCGGTATCAACGCAAGGAAGGGGACACGCAGGAGCTGCCGGGGTCGTAGCACTCGTCCTCTAGGTCGGCCGCTTCGGCACCAGCCCCAGCACCGAGAGCAGCACCGCCAGGGCGACTGCGGCGCACGAATGGATCAGGTAGCCGCGCCCTGCCTCTTGGATGATAGCCGGCCCTACCACGGGGTCCGCGAGCTCACTGAGCTGCGAATACGCGAGGAATGCGATAACGGCAAGCGCCGGGAGGACGAGCCAGCGCCGGAACCGCGCGGCCGCAAAGCCGACCACTCCGAGGAGCAAAGCGGCGCCCCAAACGGTGCGGAGGGTGGGCTCCTTATCCATCACTTCAAGAACGAGCATCATGTGTCGTGCGGCTTACCGGATGGCGCTTGAGCGGCGGACGCCGCCAGGCTGGGGTCGCCGAATGGCACCGTACTCCGCTGCTCCCATTGGTGGAATATATTTCCACTCATGCGAATCGGCGCGCTGGTAGCGCTTCTGTGCGTGGCCGCGTGCCAGACGCGGTCGCTCGCCAGAATGGCGCAGCAAAGCGACTCGGTGGAGTTCGCCCGGCTCGGGCCGCAGGACTCCACGGACGGCACCCTGCTCGTCCCGCGCGTGGTCGCGGAGCCGAGCGTGGTGCTGTTCTGGCTGCGCGCGGCCGACACGCTGGCGGCGGACGACCGCGCCGACACCTTCGACGACCTGAAGTATTACACTGAACAAATCGCGCCCGCGCTGGAAGCGGGCGGGATCAAGCTGCTCGCCACCAACGCCGAAACAGTCTACGTCGCGCTCCCCAACCACACGCGCCGCGCCATCCTCTTGTCGGGCCTCGACTATCCCTTCGGGTACCTGCTGATCGATCCAGGCGGACCGGAGCGCATCCTGACGGGCGTCTACGCGGAGGACGACCTCCTGGAAGAGCTGCGCGTCTACTTCGACCTGCCGGACGATACGACCAGCGCTCAGCCGCGCGTCGCGACCTGAGGCCGTGCCGCCCCTCCCGGACACCCCCGACCTGCTCCTCGTCGGCGGCGATGTGCTGCTGCACGACGGCGAGTGGCGGGTGGAGCGGGCGGATGTGACGGTCCGTGGCGGGAGGATTCAGGCGGTCGGGCGGACGGACGGACGGGCGGACCGGGGGGCCACGCCCGTGTCGGTGCGCGATTGCCGCGGCTGCCTGATCATCCCCGGTCTCATCCAGGCCCACGTCCATCTCTGTCAGACCCTGTTCCGGGGGCTCGCCGACGACCTGCGGCTCGAGGACTGGCTGGTGCGCCGCATCTGGCCGCTCGAGGCCGCCCACACCGAAGAGACGGTCTACTGGTCCGCCCTGCTCGGCGCCGCGGAGCTCTTACTCGGCGGCACCACCGCCATCCTCGACATGGAGACGGTGCGGCACACCGGCGCGGCGTTCCAGGCGCTCGAGCGGATCGGCATCCGGGCGGCGGTGGGAAAGTGTCTCATGGATGCGCATCCCGAGGGCGCGCCGCTCGAGCTGGCTGAGTCGACCGACAACGCGCTCGCGGAGGCCGAGGCGCTGGCCAAGCGGTGGCACAACGGGGGGGGCGCCGGCGGTCGGCTGCGGGTGTGCTTCGCCCCGCGCTTCGTCCCGAGCTGCTCGGGACCGCTGCTCCGGGCTGCGAGCGAGCTGGCCGAGCGGTTCGACGCCCAGGTGCACACCCATGCCGCCGAGACGATCGTCGAGCGCGAGACGGTGCTGCGCACCACCGGGCTCGAAGAGATCGCCTACCTCGACTCGGTCGGGATCGCGGGCCCGCGCGCGGCCCTCGCCCACTGCGTGTGGGTGGACGCGCACGAGACGGCGCGCCTCGCGCGCCAGGGGACCACGGTGGTGCACTGCCCGTCGTCGAACCTGAAGCTCGCGAGCGGCGTGGCGAAGGTGCCGGAGCTCCTGGCCGCGGGGTGCCGCGTCGCGATCGGGGCCGACGGCGCGCCCTGCAACAACCGGCTCGATGTGTTCGCCGAGATGCGCCTCGCCGCGCTGATCCAGAAGCCGCGGCTCGGGGCCGACGCGCTCCCCGCCGGCCGGGTGCTCGAGCTCGCCACGCTCGGGGGCGCCCGCGCGCTCGGCCTCGAAGGCGAGATCGGCTCGATCGCCCCCGGCAAGCGCGCCGACCTGGTCGTCCTCGACCTGCGCGAGCCGCATCTCCACCCGGCGACGGGCGACCCGGTGTCGCTGGTGGTGTACGCGGCGTGCGCGAGCGACGTGCGCGATGTGTTCGTGGATGGACAGCCAGTGGTGCTCGGCCACGAGCTTCTCACCGCGCCGATCGAAGAGATCGTGCGGGAGGCGGACCGCTCCGCGGCCGAGCTTCACCGCATGGTCAGCCCTAGCGTTGCTTGATGAAGGTGCCGTCCTGGAGCTCGGCGTACGCCCGCCGCAGCTCGTCCGGCGTGTTCATCACGATGGGGCCGTACCACGCCACCGGCTCCTCGATCGGCTTCCCCGACACGAGGAGGAACCGGATCCCGGCGTCGCCTGCCTGGACCGTCACCGCATCCCCGCTGTCGAACAGCACAAGCGAACGGTTCTCCACCTCTCCGCCGCCCCCGCCTACCAAGGGTCCCACCCGTTCGGTGCGGACGGCGCCCGGCTCCGAGGCGTCGCGGAACGTGCCACCGCCCTCGAACACGTAGGCAAACGCGTGCCCTGACGTCTCGACCGGCAGCGATTTGCGCTTGCCCGGCGAGACCCACACGTCCAGATACCGTGGGTCCGCCGCCACCCCCTCGACCGGGCCGGCCTTCCCCCAAAAGCTCCCGCAGATCACCCGGACGCGCGTGCCGTCGTCGTCGGTCACCTCCGGGATGTCGCCGCCCGAGATGTCCTGGTAGCGCGGCCGGGTCATCTTCAGGGAGGAGGGCAGATTCGCCCAGAGCTGGAACCCGTGCATGCGTCCCTGCGGGTCGCCGCGCGGCATCTCCTGATGGAGGATCCCGCTGCCCGCGGTCATCCACTGCACGTCACCGGCCCCAAGGGCTCCCTTGTTTCCGAGGCTGTCGCCGTGGTTGACCGTCCCCGCGAGGACGTAGGTGATGGTTTCGATCCCGCGATGGGGGTGCCAGGGGAACCCCGCGAGGTAGTCCTCGGGAATCTCGTTGCGAAAGTCGTCGAACAGGAGAAAGGGATCGAACTCTTTTGTGTCGCCGAAGCCGAACGCGCGGCGTAGCCGCACGCCGGCGCCCTCGATGGTCGGCTGCGACTGTACGATCCGCTTGATCGGTCGAATGGACATGATTGCTCCTCGGAATCTCAGTTTACGCACCATGCTGAGAACTCCAGCGGCCGCCCCAGGGTTCCGGTTACGCCTTCCCGTTCACGTTGAACCGCTGAATCGTCTCGGTGAGCTTGGCCGCCGCGACCGAGAGGTGCTGCGACGTCGTGGTGAGCTCGCCCAGCGAGGCGATCTGCTCCACTGTCGCCGCCGAGGTCTGCTCGGCGCCCTGGGCCGCCGTCTCGGTGATCCCCGCGACTTCTTCCATCCGCCGCACCACCTCGCGGATCCGCCGCGTCTGACCTTCGGTCTCGCCCGCAAAGGCGCTGGCGAACTTCACGGTGGCGTTCAGGTCGCCGAAGATGGCGTCCAGCGCCTGCCGGGCCGCCGCGGACACGGCGCCCACGCCCTGGGCCGTGCGTCGCCCCTCGTCCATCGCCGCGATCACTTGTCCGATCTGGTCCTGCGTCTGCCGCACGCGGGCCCGCACCTCCTCCGCGGAGCGGGCGCTCTGCTCGGCGAGCTT
>Ga0209761_1001392_pt1 | contig 15625 bp, 11 predicted proteins | sample GraSoi013_1_40cm_4_FD_185818 | JGI IMG/M metagenome (GOLD analysis project Ga0209761, IMG submission 185818) | Grasslands soil microbial communities from the Angelo Coastal Reserve, California, USA - Sample 09_25_2013_1_40cm (SPAdes) (version 2) | ecosystem: Environmental > Terrestrial > Soil >...
GCCGGACAGGACTCCGCGGCGCGGCTCGCGGCCTACGGGAATGCGTTGAGTGGAGTGGCGCAGGCGAACCGCGCCGAGGTGCTGGACCGCGAGCCACTGAGCGTCGCCGGCGAACCCGCGCTGTACGCCCTGGTGCGGTTCCCCGAAGCGTCCCAGGCGATCAAAGGCGGCACGGGCAAGCGCATGGATTCGTTCCGCGGCCTCCTGCTGCTTGCGCGAGGCGAGTTCTTCTACACGCTGGCCGTGGAGGTCGGCGGGATCTTCGGCGAGAGCCTGACGCGGGAGCAGCAGGTTGAGAGCGGCGAGCAGGCGGTGCAGCGGTTTTTCGGCGAGATCACCTTTCAGGGGTCGCCGATTCCGGTCGTCCGCGATACGGCGCGCGCGGCCCTGGCCGGTGCCGGGCAAGTCGTTTTCTCGAGCACCCGTGACGGGAACTACGAGATCTACGTCGCGAGGGCCGATGGCTCGCATCCCACTCGCCTGACGAATCACCCGGCGGAGGACCGGTTTCCCGCCTGGTCACCCGACGGGACGAGAATCGCCTTCGTGAGCGACCGCGACGGCAACCCCGACATTTATGTCATGAACGCCGACGGCTCGAGCCTAACTCGGCTCACGTCGGATTCTGCGCTCGACGGGTTGCCGGCGTGGCTGCCCGAAGGGCGGAGAATCGTTTTCGTGAGCCGGCGCGCTGGGGAGGCTCAACTCTATCTCATGAACGCCGACGGGTCGAACCTCGTTCAGCTGACCCACGGACCTGCCGTGCACTTCATGCCCGCGGTCTCACCCGACGGGACCAAGATCGCGTTCACGAGCAACCTCGACGGCGCCCTCGGCATCTACGTCGCGAACGCCGACGGCTCGAACCCCGTGCGGCTGACGAAGGGCATGGATGGCGATCCCGTGTGGTCGCCGGAAGGGACCCGGATCGCGTTCGAGTCCGGTCGTGAGGATGGCACCAGCGACGTGTACCTCATGAACGCCGACGGATCGAACCGCGTCCAGCTGACGCGCGGTTCGACGGGGAACTTGCTCCCCGCGTGGTCTCCCGACGGCGCGAAGATCGCCTTCCAGACAAATCGGGATGGCGACTGGGAGGTCTACGTCATGAACGCGGACGGGACCGGTCTGGTCAACCTCAGCGTTAGTCGGGGGCCGGATGTCGAACCGGACTGGCGGCCGAAGAAATAGACTGGCGCAATCGGATTTGAGCTGAGATGACGAGGACTCACGCTGACTCGCTCGTGCTCGCTGAGCGCTGCTCGGGGCACCTCCCTTACCCACAAGGGTTGTTGCCATGCCAACTCGACACTTTCCAAGCCGTGTCGCCCGTTTGACGGTCCTCGCCGTTGCCGTCCACGCAGGTTCGACGCGCGCCCAAGGCGTCCTGTCTGACACGGTGACGTTCGCCGCGGTGAGCGTGGGTGGCATCCACACCTGCGGGGTCGCGGTTGGGGGCGTGGCCTACTGCTGGGGCTGGAATACCAGGGGCCAGCTCGGCGACGGGACCAGCGGAACGGAGCGGTCGCTCCCGGTGCGCGTGGTGAGCGATGTGCGCTTCGCGGCGGTGAGCGCTGGCGACCGATACACCTGTGGGATCACAGCCGCAGGCGCCGCCTTTTGCTGGGGCTTGAATGGCTGGGGCCAGCTCGGCGACGGGACCACGACCGATCGCTCGAGCCCGGTGCCCGTGGCGGGCGGGCTGAGTTTCAGTGCAGTGAGCACGGGGTTTCGCCAAACCTGCGCGCTCACGGCCACCAGCGTCGTGTACTGCTGGGGCTTGAATCGAGCGGGCCAGCTGGGCGACGGGACCACGACCGACCAGTCGAGCCCAGTCCGCGTCGCGGGCGGTTTGACGTTCGCCGCGGTGAGCGCCGGTGACTTCCACACGTGCGGCGTCACGGGTGCGGGCGCCGCCTATTGCTGGGGGGCGAACGGTGACGGCCAGCTCGGCGACGGGAGTACCACCAATCGGTTGACGCCCACCCCGGTGCGGGCGGACGTGAGCTTCGCCGCCGTGAGTGCAGGTGGGTTCCACACCTGTGGGATCACAGCCGCAGGCGCGGCCTATTGCTGGGGAGCCAACAGCGAAGGCCAGCTCGGCGACGGGACGGCGAGGAGTCGAACGCGCCCCGTGCTCGTGGCGGGCGGTACGCGCTACGCCTCCGTGAGCGCCGGCAACAGCCACACGTGCGGGGTCACGCCCGCAGGCGGCGCCTATTGCTGGGGCCTCAACGCGCAGGGCCAGCTCGGCGACGGGACTACGACTGGCCGGCAGAGCCCCGTGCGAGTGGCGGGCGACGTACGCTTCGTTGCGGTCGACGCCGGGGGAAGCGGGCAGGCCCTCGGCTTCCATACCTGTGGGTTGACGGCCGCTGGCGCCGCTCTGTGCTGGGGACAGAATGCCAGGGGCCAGCTCGGCGACGGGACCACGGAAGACCGAACCAGCCCGGTGCCCGTAGTGCAGAAGGGTGTGGGTGCGGCGCCAGCGATCACGCCTGAAGGAGAGGAAGCGGAGCGCGTCGCGGCGATGAAGTACGACCTGAGAAGCCTCATCGTCGCCGAGGAGTCGTTCTTTGCAGACTCGATCAAGTACAGCTCGAGGATCGGCCCGGGTGGAGTCGCCTTGCGCCTGCGGGAGGGAAACTCGCTGCTGAGCCTGCAGCTCACCGCCGATGGCTGGACCGCCAAGATGGGCCACGCGAACACCCAAACGGTCTGCGCCATCTACGTGGGTTCTACGCCACTCCCCCCGGCGACAAGCGAGGGAACGCCGGCTTGTAGATGAATCAGCGATAGTCCTTCGCGCCCACTGACTGACGCGGGGTCACGCCTGGCGCCGCCTTTCCAGAGCTGCACCGCTCACCACCTCGACGATCTCTGTCGGACTCCGCACGCCAACAAACCGCACGTCGAGATCCCCTTCGCCGCTCCGACTGAACGCGACGGAGCCGATGCCGCCGACTTGCCAGGCCACGCGGGCGCTGTCCCATGCCTCGTGAAGGGTCCAGTCCGACTCGACGCCGCGCACCGCCAGTACTCGTCGGTCGGTGATCGCGTAGCAGGTGCCCCGGGCTCGATGCCACCCGTACAGTCCCGTGGCCACGGCTGCAACCAGCGCCACGATGACGGCCGCGAGCCCAAGCCCGAGGGGAAACCAGAGCACGAAGATCAACACCGGCGTGATGCCGATGAGCCAACCGAGACCCACGAACAGCGAGAGGGGTGCGCTGAAGAGCTCGACCGCGGCATTGGCTTTCTTGTATGCATAGCTGACCTGGGCCAGGACGGCCCCCAGAGAGGTGGGCCGCTCACACCATACGAGCCGCTCCTCAGGCCAAAGGTGTGGCTGAACCAGAGTCTCAGGACCGTTGCCGACCATTGCGATCAGTGCCTGGAGTGTCGGCGCGATGGCACCAGCGGTGAGTCGCAAATACTGCCTCGTCAGCGACGCGTCAAGTGCTTCGCCGCCTTGCGTGGGCCGCGACCGAGCCTGCAGCTTAACGCCTTACGTCCCTGCCACCCAAAGTGATCCACATCGCCCTCCTCCGAGGGATCAATGTCGGCGGCCACAAGCTGGTCTCCATGGCCGACCTGCGCGATCTCCTCACGCAGCTAGGCCTCGCGGACGTGCGGTCGCTGCTCCAAAGCGGCAATATCGTTTTTGGCGCGAACGGGCGAACCGCTACCCAGCTGGAGCGCCTGCTGGAAGCGGAGGCCGAGAAGCGCCTCGGGCTTCATACAGATTTCTTCGTCCGTACCGCGAAGGAATGGAAGGACGTCGTCGCGCACAATCCCTTCTCCAAGGAGGCCGCGCGCGATCCCGGCCATCTGCTCGTGATGTTTCTCAAAGACCCGCCCAGTGCCGTGGGCGTGAAGGCGCTGCAAGCGGCCATCACGGGACCCGAAGTCGTTCGCGCTGGGGGCAAACACCTCTACATCGTTTACCCGGCCGGGATCGGCCGCTCGCGCTTGACGAACGCCGTCATCGACAAGCAGCTTGGCACACGCGGTACGGGTCGTAACTGGAATACGGTCCTGAAACTCGATGCCCTCGCTGCAGGGTGACGCGCGCCTTCGTCCGCGGGTGGGCGGCGTAGAATCGAGAGGAATCCCGCTCCCCATTTGATTAAATTGCAGCCGTGAGCGAGTTCGTCTTCGGTACGCACAACGCTGCCTTCGTGCAGGTCATGTACGAGCAGTATCTGCGCGATCCCGCCTCGGTCGGAGACGAATGGCGGAACCTCTTCGACAACGGCAAGGTCGCCGATCTTCCGGTGATCCCAACGAGCCCCGAGGAAGTGCTGTCGGGAGGCGGGATGCGGGATGCGGGAGGCGTGGCCGCCCCGGAACGACCGCATCCCGCATCCCCCATCCCGCATCCCGGTCTCACACCGATCACCGGTCCGGCTGCCCGTCTGGTTCAGAATATGACGGACTCCCTCTCCGTCCCCACCGCCACCTCGTTCCGCGAGATCACCGTCGACGTGCTGGACGCGCGGCGGCGCGAGCTGAACGCTCAGCTCGTGGCGGCGGGCAAGAAGATCTCCTACACGCACCTGATCGGATATGCGATCGCTCGGGCCGCGCGGGAGCTCCCGGTCATGACGCACGCCTTCCAGGACGTCGAGGGGAAGCCACACCGCTTCGATCCGCACGCGGTGAACCTCGGACTGGCGGTGGACGTGGAGAAGAAGGACGGCAGCCACGCCCTGGTCGTCCCCGTCATCAAGCACGCCGAGGGCGTGGGCTTCGCGACCTTCCACGCGACGTACGAGGCGCTGGTCGACAAGGCGCGCGCCAATAAGCTCGTCCCCGATGACTTCGCGGGCACCACGATCACGCTGACGAACCCGGGGACCATCGGGACGGTCGCCTCGGTGCCGCGCCTCATGAATGGTCAGGGCTCGATCATCGCGACCGGCGCGATCCGGCAGATCGGATCCGCCAAGGTCATGACGATCACCTCGACGTACGATCACCGGATCATCCAGGGGGCGGAGTCGGGGATGTTCCTGCGGCGGCTCGATAGCCTGCTTCAGGGTGAGGAGAACTTCTACGGTGAGGTGTTCGAGAGTCTGCGACTCAAAGGGAGCAGGGAGCAGGGAGCGGTACTCGCCGCTGCACCGACTGCTCCCGGCTCCCGGCTCCCTGCTCCCGATGAGTTGAAGCACGTCGCCGCGGCCATGGCGCTCGTGAAAGCCATCCGCAACTTCGGCCACCTCGCCGCTCGGCTCGATCCCCTCGGCTCCGAGCCGCCGGGCGACCCGGCGCTCGATCCCGGACCCCTCGGGCTCACCCCGGAGATCATGGCCGGGATCCCGGCCGACCTGCTGCGGATCTACGTGCCCGGGCGCACGCTCGCCGAGGCCTACCCGAAGCTGCAGGAGACGTATTGCGGCACGATCGCGTACGAGGTCGAGCACATCGGCAGCCACCAGGAGCGCGTGTGGCTGCGCCAGGTGATCGAATCGGGGGACCACAAGAAGCCGCTCACGCCGGAGATGAAGCGCAAGCTGCTCGCGCGGCTCACGGCGGTCGAAACGCTCGAGCGCTTCCTGCACAAGGCCTACCTCGGCCAGAAGCGGTTTTCGATCGAAGGGCTGGACACGCTCGTGCCGATGCTCGACCAGACGATCGAGCTCGCCGGCACGAGCGGCGCCCGGCGGGTGGTGCTGGGGATGGCCCACCGGGGCCGGTTGAACGTGCTCGCTCACATCGTCGGCCTTCCGTACGAGACGATCTTCGCGGAGTTCGAGGGCGGGCGACACGTCGAGGGGACGCTCACGCCCGAGGGCGGCACCGGCGACGTGAAGTATCACCACGGCGCAGACGGCGTGTACCAGACCGCCGCGGGCAAACCGGTCAACATCACGCTCTCACCGAACCCGAGCCATCTCGAAGCGGTGAACCCGGTGGTCGAAGGGCGGGCCCGCGCCAATCAGACGAATCGCCGCGGCAAGGACGCGATCCACGACGGGACGGTGGCGCTCCCCGTGCTGATCCACGGCGACGCGTCGTTCGCCGCGCAGGGCGTCGTGGCGGAGACGTTCAACCTGGCCCGGCTCAAGGGCTACACCACCGGCGGCACGGTCCATCTGATCGCGAACAACCAGCTGGGCTTCACCACCGATCCGAAGGAAGGACGCTCCACCGATTACTCGAGCGACCTCGCCAAGGGCTTCGACGCGCCGATCATCCACGTCAACGCGGACGATGCGGAGGCATGCCTCGCGGCGGCCCGGCTCGCGATGCTGTACCGCGACAAGTTCCACGGCGACGTGGTGATCGATGTCGTGGGCTACCGCCGGTGGGGTCACAACGAAGGCGATGAGCCGGCCTACACGCAGCCGGTGATGTACGAGCGGATCAGACAGACGCCCACGGCGCGCCAGCGCTACGCCGACCAGCTGGCGCGCGAGGGGGTGGTGGATGCCCCCCAGGCGGCCGCGGAGGCGGAGCAGGTGTATCAGCGGCTCACGCAGATCCAGCAATCGCTCAAGGCGCAGCTGCGCGAGGCCGGGGCGGGGGAGGAGCCGCAACGCATCTCGACCACCCAACCCGCGCTGGCGGAGCCCGATACGGCCGTGTCCGCCCCACTGCTCACGACGCTGAACGAGCAGCTGCTGCTCGTGCCCGACGGCTTCGCCATCATTCCCAAGCTGCAGAAACAGCTGGAGCGGCGGCGGCCCGCCCTCACCGAGGGTCAGATCGAGTGGGCCCACGCCGAGGCCCTCGCCTTCGCGTCGCTCCTCGCCGAGGGAACGGCGATCCGGCTCACGGGCCAGGACACGGAGCGCGGCACGTTCAGCCAGCGACACCTGGTGCTGCACGACGCCCGGGACGGCCGCCGCTACGCTCCGATCCAGAACCTTCCGGGGGCGCGAGCGCCGTTCGAGCTGCACAACAGCCCGCTCTCCGAGTTCGCCTGCCTCGGCTTCGAGTACGGCTACGCGGCCGCGGCGCCCGAGACGCTGGTCCTGTGGGAGGCCCAGTACGGTGACTTCACCAACGGCGGCGAGGTGATCATCGATCAGTTCATCATCGCCGGGCTCGCCAAGTGGGGGCAGACGTCGCGCCTCACGCTGCTTCTGCCCCACGGCTACGAGGGCCAGGGGCCCGAGCACTCGAGCGCGCGGATCGAGCGCTTCCTCGCGCTCGGCGCCGACGGGAACATCCGCATCGCCAACTGCACGACGCCGGCCCAGTACTTCCATTTGCTGCGGCGTCAGGCGCGTCACCCCGAGCTCCGGCCGCTCGTGCTGTTCACGCCGAAAAGCCTGCTGCGACTGCCGCAGGCGAGCTCGCGGCTCGAGGACCTGGCGACCAGACGGTTCCAGCCGGTGCTCGACGACGCCGTTGCGACGCCCCGCGACGCCGCGCGTCGCCTCATCCTGTGTAGCGGGAAAGTGTACTACGACCTCACGCTCGCTCCGACGCGGGCCCAGGCCCAGCACGTGGCGCTCGCCCGGGTGGAGCTGCTCTATCCGTTCCCGCGCGAGGAGCTGGCGACGCTGATCCGCGGGTATCCCAACCTGCGCGAGATCGTGTGGGTGCAGGAGGAGCCGCGCAACATGGGGCCGCAGAAGTTCATGTTGCCGCAGCTGCGCGAGCTGGTCGGCCCCGACGTGACGGTGCGCGACATCGGGCGACCGGAGCGCTCAAGCCCCGCGGAAGGCTATCCCGCGGCGCACCAGGCCGAGCAGGCGAGGATCGTGGCGGCCGCATTGGGCGTTTGACGAGCAGGGGCTCAGCCACCCTACCTTCCCGCCGTACCCACGCTAGTTTGTTCACACATGGCTACCGCCACGCCTCCTCGGGCCCGGCAGGCACGCGAGTCGGTCGTCATCCGCTTCGCCGGCGACTCGGGCGACGGCATGCAGGTGACGGGTTCGCGCTTCACGGTGGAAGCAGCCCTTGCCGGCAACGACCTCACCACCTTCCCCGATTTCCCGGCCGAGATTCGCGCCCCCGCCGGAACGACGTACGGCGTGTCGGCGTTCCAGATCCACTTCGGTGGCGTAGACGTCACGACCCCGGGCGACGCGGTGGACGTGCTCGTGGCCATGAACCCGGCCGCCCTCAAAGTGGACCTGAAGGATCTGCGGGTCGGCGGCACCATCGTCGCGGACACGGGCGCTTTCACCGAGCGCAACCTCGCCAAGGCGGGGTTCCCGGCCAACCCGATCGAGGACGGCTCACTCGCTCCGTATCAAGTGCTCACCGTCGACATCACGCGGCTCACGGCGGAGGCCGTCAAGGCCTTCGGCCTCTCGACCCGGGAGGCGCACCGCTGCCGCAACATGTGGGCGCTCGGCCTGATGCTGTGGATGTACGGCCGCGACCGGCAGGTGACGACCGATTGGCTACGGCGCAAGTTCGCCGACCGTCCCGAGCTCGCTCAGGCCAACGTCGCGGCCCTGAACGCCGGCCACGCCTTCGGCGAGACGGCCGAGATGTCGGAGCACCTCGTGGGTTACACGGTGGCGAAGGCGCCGGTCGAGCCGGGGCGCTACCGCGCCGTGAGTGGGACGGAGGCGATCGCGTGGGGGCTGATCGCCGGCATGCGCGGGGCGGGGCTCCAGAAGATGATCTTCGCGGGCTACCCGATCACGCCCGCGTCGCTGCTGCTGCACACCCTGGCGAACCTCAAGGCGCACGGCGTGATCACGTTCCAGGCGGAGGACGAGATCGCCGCGATCGGCGCCGCGATCGGCGCCGCCTACGCCGGGGCGCTCGGGGTGACATCGAGCTCGGGCCCCGGGATGGCGCTCAAGACCGAAATGCTCGGCCTCGCGATCGCCACCGAGCTTCCCATCGTGGTGGTCGACTCCCAGCGAGCCGGTCCCTCCACCGGCATGCCCACCAAGGCCGAGCAGTCCGACCTGTTCCAGGCCGTGCACGGGCGTAATGCGGACGCGCCGCTCGCGGTGATCGCCGCGGCGACGGCGAGCGATTGCTTCGAGGTCGCGATCGAAGCGGTGCGCATCGCCACCAAGTACATGACGCCGGTGATCCTGCTCTCGGACGCTTACCTCGCCCACGCCGCCGAACCGTGGCGCCTCCCCGACCCGTCGGCGCTCCCCCGGTTCCCGGTCCACTTCCGGACCGACCCCGCGGGCTTCCACCCGTTCCTCCGCGACCCAGTGACCCTCGCGCGGTCGTGGGCCGTGCCGGGCACGCCCGACCTCGAGCACCGCATTGGCGGGCTCGAGAAGGACTACGATACCGGGCACATTTCCTACGACCCCGACAACCACGCTCGGATGACCCATACCCGCGCGGCGAAGATCGCCGGGATCGCGAACGACATCCCACCGCAACGGGCGGCGCTCGGCGACGACCACGGCGCGGTCGCGGTGGTGGGCTGGGGCTCGACGTACGGCGTGATTCAGCAAGCGGTCCGCGAGGCACGTGAGGACGGGCTCGACGTCTCGCACGTCCACCTTCGTTATCTGAACCCGTTCCCGTCGAACCTCGGAGACCTGCTGAAGCGCTTCGACCGCGTTCTCGTGCCGGAGATGAATACCGGGCAGCTCGTGCAGCTCTTGCGGGCGGCCTACCTCGTGCCCGCGGAGGGGCTGAACAAAGTGGAAGGAAAACCGTTCAAGGTGGCGGAGATCGTGCAAGCGATTCAGTCGACACTGAGGTTTAGCCCATGACGGTCACGACCATCACCGACGCCGAGCTCACCCCCAAGGACTACGCGTCGGACCAGGAGGTTCGGTGGTGCCCCGGCTGCGGGGACTATGCGATCCTCAAGGCCGTCCAGAAAGCCCTGGCGGAGCTCGGCGCGCGGCGCGAGCGCACCGTGTTCGTTTCGGGGATCGGCTGCGCGGCCCGGTTCCCCTATTACCTGTCGACGTACGGCTTCCACACGATCCACGGGCGGGCGCCGACGATCGCCACCGGGATCAAGCTCGCCAATCCCGAGCTCGACGTGTGGGTCATCACCGGGGACGGCGACGGCCTCTCGATCGGTGGGAACCACATGCTGCACGTCCTCCGCCGCAACGTCGATCTCCAGATCGTCCTCTTCAACAACGAGATCTACGGGCTCACCAAGGGGCAGTACTCGCCCACCTCGCGGCGTGGGACGCGTTCACCCTCCACGCCGCAGGGCTCGATCGAGAACCCGGTCTCGCCGTGCGCGTTCGCCCTGGGCGCCGGGGGGCGGTTCGTCGCACGCGCGGTGGATACGCAACAGGCTGACGTCGTGGCGCTGCTGAAGCGGGCGCACGCGCACCGGGGAGCGTCGTTCGTCGAGGTATTCCAGAACTGCGTGGTCTTCAACGACGGCGTGTTCGATAGCTTCACGGCGAAGGACGTGGCGGCCGACGCGCAGCTGCATGTGGAGCACGGCAAGCCACTGGTGTTCGGCGCGCATGAGGAGCGCGGGCTGCGCCTGAAGCCCGGGACCCTCGCGCTCGAGGCCGTCCCAGTGGGTGAGGGCGGCGTACCGCTCGACGACATCCTGGTGCACGACGAGACCAACCACGCGCTCGCGCAGCTACTGGTCGGACTCGAGCCCCCGCAGTTTCCCGTAGCGCTCGGCGTGCTGTACTGCGCTCCCGCGACTTCCTACGAGGCGGACGTCTACGCGCAGGCGCGGGCGGCCGGGCTCGGACGCGAGGCCCCCGACCTCGGGACGCTGCTCGCCCGCGACGGGACGTGGACCGTCGAGTAACCCTCATCGGCGAGCAAGTGATCGTGGCGGCGTTCGCGGGGTGAAGCGAATCCGGGCTGGAGGCATGCTGCTGGCCATCCTACTGCCCAACGTCTCACGGGCGAGCCCGGTCTCGGCGCGCCTCGCGGCCAGACTCGGCGCGGACACGGACTCCGTGTCCGACGCGGTATTCCTCGCCCGCACGTCGCAGGCCTGGCCGGACACGCAACATGCATACGGCTGGTGGCGGATCCCGCGGGATCGGCGTGCCCTTCCGCCGTGTCGAGCGACGACGCCCCTGTTGACAGGCGACTCGGTGGGCCCGGTGCGACTTGGAATGACGCTGGGCGAATTCCGACGCCTCTGTCCCAGGTTCCTGCACCTGTGGGACTATCATCCAGAGCGTTGGTCCCCCGTGCTCGCTGCGAAGCTTGGCGGCTCGGTTATCCTCGCGCACGTGACTGATACTACGGCATCGGCCGTCATCAGCGTCGTGTGGACGGGCGATGCCGCGACTCGTACTCGGGAACGTGTGGGCCCGGGATCCACGTACAAAGAGCTTGAGGCGGCGTACGGCGCGGGACATGTGTTCTCGGCGGAAGAGTGTACCTGGACGGAAGCGAGATTCCGCTCGGCGCCGGGTCTGTACTTCGTTCTCGACCACGAAGCGGGATGCGAGGACCCTGTCGAGGCCCAGGTCATCGACTCGCGCACCCGCATGGTGTTCATCAACCCCACGGCCTGGGCACGCGACGAGCGAGTGTCACGACGTACGAAATTCGGATTGACGAGTCCCGCGTTCAGCGACGCCGATACGCTTCCCGCTGCACACACGTGCGATGGAGCCGGGATCTCTCCACCGCTCACCCTCGATGGCGTTCCACAAGGCACGAAGACGCTGATCCTGACGCTCGAGGAGCCAGCTGCCCCGGTGGGCAAGAGAGTCCTCTGGCTGGTCTATGATATTCCGGACAGCATTCGCAGACTGCCCGCCGGTATCCCCAAGACCGAGCGACCCGCGGAGCTCGGCGGGGGCGTACAGGGGAGAAACGACCGTGGAGAGATCGGGTACGGAGCCCCTTGCCCTGACTCGAGTGGCAGCCATCGCTACGTCTTCAGGGTGCGCCCGCTGCAGCGATCGCTGCCGCTTAGCCCTGGAGCCACGAAGCAGGATGTCGACCGCGCGGTACTCACTTCGGTGGGTAAGGAAACCGCCGCTACGAGGATAGCCATCACCCAAGTAGCGGACCTCACCGCAGTCTACGCGCGACGCCGGCCCTAGGCCCCGAGCCCGCCAGCAACGTGCTTTGCCTCGTCCTCGTGTCGGTGAGCACCGTATTCCAGAGCGGTGCGTGGACCTCCGCCGCTCCGCTGCCCGAGCCGCTCCAGGAGCTCAGCGCCGCTGTGCTGCGCGGCAAGATCTACGTGGCCGGCGGGATCGACCACACCGGCCGGGCCACCGCGGCCGCGTTTCGCTACGATCCGCTCGCAAACCGCTGGGAACGCATCGCCGATCTCCCCGCCCCCCGCCACCACATGCCGCTCGCCGTCGTGGGCGACACGCTCTACACCGTGGGCGGGCTCGCCGAGCAGAGCTTCGTGCCCGAGAGCAGCCTGTGGCTGTATCGCGAGGATCGAAACCGGTGGGAGCCGCGGGCCCCGCTCCCGGCGCGCCGCGGGGCGTCGGGCGTGGGCGTCGTGAACGGCCGGCTCATCGTCGTCGGCGGGTGGGGCGCCCATCGCCGACTCATTGACGAGACGGCGATCTACGACCCGGCCACGGATCGCTGGCATAGGGCGGCGCGGATCCCGACGCCGCGGGACCATCTCACCGCCGCCGTCGCCGGCGGTCTCGTGTACGCGATCGGCGGGCGACCGCTCAATCCTGACCGGAACTACGATGTGGTGGAAGCCTACGATCCGGCGGCCGACCGGTGGACCAAGCGATCGGCGATGCCAAGCCGGCGTGGGGGCCTGGCCGCGGCAGTGTTCGACGGTGTGATCCACGTGATCGGCGGAGAGACGAGGGGCTCTGTATTCGCGAACCACGAGGTGTACGACCCCGCGACCGATCACTGGACCACCGCCCCCGCGCTGCCCGTGCCACGCCACGGCCTTGCGGCGGCTGCGGTCGCGGGCAAGCTCTACGTGATCGGCGGCGGCCCTACAGCGGGCTTCTCGCAGACGGACGCCGTGGACGTCTTCGCGCCCTGAGAGGGCGGGCGCCGCTGAAGGATGCGGCGCATCGCGCTAGACTTAAGGCATGCCGGAGCTCCAGCTCGCCCTGCGCTACGTCGTGTTCGCGGCGTTCGCCGCGAGCGTCCTCGTCGCGCTCGCGTCCTGGCTGGTGCGCACCCGGCGCGTCTCGCCGTTCGGCGCGCTCGGCCGGGCGCTCCGCACGGCGAGCGACCCGCTGATCCGTCCCGTCGAAACGCGCCTCGTGCGGGCCGGTGGTAACCCGGTGCACGCGGGATGGTGGCTCGTCGTTGCGGTGGCGGCCGCTGGCGTGCTGCTCATGACGCTCTGGAACTGGCTGGTGGACACCGCCTACGCCGTGACCGCCGCGTTTGCGGCGGGGCCGCGCGCGGCGATCGCCCTCACGGTCGTCGTGGCGTACAGGATCATCGTCGCCGCGCTCGTCGTGCGGGTGCTCGCCGGCTGGTTCGGGTATTTCCGGTACGCGCGGTGGGTGAGGCCGGCCTACGCGCTGACCGACTGGCTCGTCGAGCCGATTCGCCGTGTGCTCCCGCCGGCAGGAGGGCTCGACTGGAGCCCGCTCGCCGCCTGGCTCGTGCTGTGGGTGCTGAAGCGCGTGCTGCTCACCGTCATCGTGGGCTGATGGCGATCCTCGTGGTGCACGTGGTGCCGCGCGCTCGCCGGACCGAGGTGTCCGGCCGCTCGCGCGGGCGCTGCTCCGCACGGATCCGGAAGGAGCGTAGGGCGTGAAAGACGCGATCATCAGACGATTCGACCGGCCCGACGAAACACGCAGCTTCGAGAAGGGGAGGTTCGATCTCGTGAGGATCGGCGACCTCGCCGTTGGGCGCGCCAGCTACGAGCCGGGGTGGAAGTGGTCCACGCACATCGGCCCCATCGCGGGGACCAAGAGCTGTCCGGTCGAGCACGTGGGGCTCGTCGTCTCGGGGCGGTGCCGCGTCGTCATGGACGATGGCAAGGCGTTCTCGCTCGGGCCCGGCGACCTGTTTCACATCGCGCCGGGGCACGACAGCTGGGTCGAGGGTACCGAGCCGTACGTCTCGCTGCACTTCCTGGGTGCGGACCAGTATGCTAGGTAAGCCTGGCTGAGCCCTTGAACACCCGAAACAAGTAATACAGCGACGGCACCAATACCACCGCGCCCAACGCCAGTGCGCCCAGCACGAGCCGCAGCGTGGCCGCCGGGGCGGCAGTGTTCGCGATCGAGAGGTCAGGCGGCAGGATATAGGGATACTGGCTCAGCGCCCAACCCCACAGGATGAGCGACACTTGCGTCACCGCAGCAACGCGCGCCACGCGCCAGCGGCGGACCCACAGGGCCGCGAGCGCCGTGATGGCCGCCGCCGCGGTGAGGAGGTGCAGCGGGAGGGCCCAGGTTGCGAAGATGAGCGCGTCGCGCACGCGGGGCGCGCCGGTGAGCGAGAGGAGCAGCGCCACCACCGCGGCCAGAAACACCCCTACGCCCGACGCCAGCGCGCGGCGGCGGAAGTCTTCTTGCAGCTCCCGCTCGCGGGCTTCGAGGGTCAGGTACACGGCCGCCAGGAAGGCGAATGCGACCAGCGCGAACAGGCCCACGGACAGGGCGAACGGATTGAGCCACGGGGCGACGTACGTGCCGTAGAACCCGTCCCCGCTCATCGGTCCCCGGTCTCCGAGGGCACCCGAGGCAATCGCGCCCGCGGTGGTTCCGAGTAAGAGTGGAGTAATGAGACTCGCGATCGCGAACACCACGCCCCAGTAGTGTTGCGCCTCGTCCGCCCCGTAGCGCCAGAACGTGAACGCCGACCCGCGCAGCACGATGCCGATCAACACGAGCGCAAGGGGGATGTGCAGCAGCGTGCCGAGTCGCGCGAACGCCGGCGGGAAGCAGGTGAAGAGCAGCACGATCGCGAGGATGAGCCACACATGATTCGCCTCCCACACCGGGCCGATCGCGTCGGCGATGAGCTCGCGCTGACGCTCTCTACGGGGACCGAGCGCGAGGAGGTCCCACACGCCGCCGCCGAAATCTGCGCCGCCCAGCACCGCGTAGGTGTTGAGCGCGACGAAAATGACTCCCGCGAGCCAATCGGCGAGAGTCATGATGCGCCTCCCGTATCCCGCGTCCCGCCTCCCGGCATGTAAAACCCCCGCCATTCCGGCACCGCCGGACTGCGGATGATGTGCCGGTACAGGAGCCAGACGACGATCACGCCGAGGAAACAGTACAGCAGCGTAAAGGTAAGGAACGGGACCATCAGCCCCGGCATCGGGGTGACGGCGTCGGCGGTCTTGAGGACGCCGTAGATTACCCACGGCTGACGTCCCAGCTCAGTGACCATCCACCCCGCCTCCGCGGCCACGAAGCCCAGCGGGGTCGCGAGCGCGACCGCGCGCATGAGCCAGCGGTTGCGCGCCAGGTCGGCCCGTCGCCACGCGAGCCATCCCGTCCACAGGGCCACGAGGGCGAGGTACGTGCCGGCGGCGACCATGAGGTCGAACGAGAAGTGCACGGCCCGGACATTCGGCCATTCCGACTCCGGGACCTGGTCGAGGCCCCGGACCACGGCCTGCGGATCGTGGAACGCCAGCAGCGACAGCGCATAGGGGACTCGGACGGCGAATCGCGTCTCGCGCGCCGCGGCGTCGGGCCAGCCCCCTAGGGTGAGCGGCGCGCCGGCCTGAGTGCGAAACACGGCCTCGGCGGCGGCGAGCTTCACGGGCTGGTGCGCCGCGATGTGGCGCGCGGAGAGGTCGCCCGAG
>Ga0209761_1001393_pt1 | contig 15621 bp, 16 predicted proteins | sample GraSoi013_1_40cm_4_FD_185818 | JGI IMG/M metagenome (GOLD analysis project Ga0209761, IMG submission 185818) | Grasslands soil microbial communities from the Angelo Coastal Reserve, California, USA - Sample 09_25_2013_1_40cm (SPAdes) (version 2) | ecosystem: Environmental > Terrestrial > Soil >...
CTGCTTCTGTAGCTGCTCGATTTCCCTGCGCAGCGCAGCCGCGTCCTGCGCCGTCGCGACTGCGGGCGCCAGAACGGCGCACAGCAAGACGAAGACAAGGGCCCATGGACGCATGGCGATCCTCCCGTGTGAATTCGGAACGGCTCGAGCTCTAGCCGAGAGCGCTAGAGGGACGGCGGAGGAGCGCTAGCGAAGGGGAGGTCCCCGGGGTGCGGAGCGGCGGAGCGGGGCGCTGGCGGGACATACATGAGCCAGCACGAGCATCGCCGCGAGTGCCAGCACCAGGGACAGGGCCGGCATGGAGTCGGGCTGACACGCATGAGTCCCGAACGCCGCCATGAGAGACAGGTCGTGGTCCGCATTCCAGAACCCCGAATCCGGGCCGATGTGCAGGTGAGGCAGGCTCGCGCACGCGAGCAGGAACGCCGCGAGTCCCAGCAGGAGCGGGAGGACACAGCGGCGCTTCGTCATGGCGCTTAACAAAATCACGATCGGCGCTCGATTGCAAGGGGTTGCCCTCGATGAGGCGAGCGACGCGCCGTCACCGCGGGCTCCTGACCGTGAACGTCAAGCTGGACTCGACGACGTGGCCGTCGACCGACAGAACGCGAAATCTCACCGTGTAGCGTCCAGGCACCAGGGGAGGCAGCGAGAGGGAGAGCCGCTTGGGATCCTCCGGGGACACGGCGACATCGCGGAGATCGATCTGGGCGCCCGCCTCGTTGATCACCGACGCGCGTGAGTACGCGGGCTCGAGCCGCTCGTTGAACCAGAGCTCGACGCGCGTCGGAGACTCCGCCAGGGCCGCGCGCTGAGCCGGAATCGCCTTGACCAGGACGGCGTGGGGCAGGGCGCTCGTCGGCAAGAGCGCGAGACCGAGCACCCACGCCGGAAGCCATCGCCTTCTCATCTCCCCTGATCCGAAGTGGCCCGGGCGGCGCCCGGTTCTATCGCGGGCGGAGGGCCATGCCGTGCGGCGCCTTGCCCACCGGGATCGTCCGCACCTGGTTATGCGACGCGAGGTCGATCACGCTGACGAGATCGGCCCAGCGGTTGGTGACGAGCGCCCAGCGACCCGTCGGCTCCATGGTCACGAGGTCGGGATAGCCCGTCTGGGGGATGGTCGCCACGATCTTGTCGTCCGAGGTCCTGACCACGGCGATTTTGTTGATCTTGCGGAGAGTTGTGTAGAGGTACTTGCCATCGAGGGTCAGGGTTGCCTCGTGGACGATTCCCGGCAACGGGATTTCGCCGACGGCCTTGTTGGTGCTGGTATCGATCTTCAGGATCGCCTTGTTCTCGCCCGCGGCGGCGTAGAGAGTCTTGCCGTCCGCCGTGACGGCCAGGCCCATCGCGTCGCCCCCACCGTGGACGAGCCGCCCCACGACCGTCCGCTGGGCGACGTCGATCATCGTCACGTCTCCCGCCGTCTCGCCCGAGACGTAGAGCAACTTGCCGTCGCGGGAGAAGATCGCGTGGGCGGGCCAGGTCGAGACGGCCACCCGCCCGTCGATCTTCTCCGCCTTGAGATCATAGAAGATGACCTCGTCGGTGCTCGTGTCGCTCGACCAGTCGAGGACGAGCAGATGGCGCCCGTCCGGCGTGAAGGCGAGGTTGTAGGGATTGCCCCCGATCCGCACGCGCGTGACGAGCTTGCGCGCCTCGGCGTCGATCACCCCCAGATCGTGGCTCTTGTCGTAGACGACCCACGCGGTCCGGCCGTCCGGGTGGAAGACGATCCGGTTGGGCTTGCCCTGGCCGAGGGCGATCGTGCCCACGACCTCGAAGGTGTCGGTATCGATGATCGAGGCCGATTCGGACTTGGTGTTGGTGATGAAAAGCGTCGCCCCCGTTGCCGCCTCGGCGCCACTCAGGACCGTGGCCAGGAGCAGAAGCACCACGAGTCTCGGCACGGCTGCCCTCGCTTTCTGGTTTGTCATCGGGTGGCCATCTTGTGGATCGCGGTCACCGCGATGGTCGGCGGTACACCCCGTAAAGTAAATCGTACCGCGTCTCCCACGGAAACGGCCTCCTGAATCTTCGGGGACGCCGTGCGGAAGCCCATGGTCATCGCCGGCATGTAGCCGGCGATGTCGCCGTGCGTGATGACGAGCACGTTGAGCTCGGGAAAGATCGCGCGCACCACGCCCTCGACGATCCACTCGCGCTCCACGCCCGCCAGCGCCGTGGCGCGCGCCACGGCCAGCTCGCGCTCGAGCCGGCTCGCGCGCAGGCCCCAGACCGCGTAACCCCAGCCCACGCCGATGACGAGGGACAGGTTGATCAGCACCACCGCCTTCCACGCCCGCATCAGTGCACGTGCTCTGCGGGCGCCTCGGCCGGCGCTTTCTCCTGATTGAGCTCCTGGATCTGCGCCAGGAGCGGTTCGAGCTCCGCTGCTTCGCCGCCGCTCTGGGCGATCGCGCGGATGTAGCCCTGACGGTCGATGAGGAACTCCGCGTGGGGCGAAGCGGCGAAGAGCCGGTACGCGGTCACGATCGCCTCGGCGCCCTCCGTCACGACCGGGAACAGCACGCGCGGCTCGGCGCCGAGACGGCGGATCGCGTCGGGGGCGGCGTCGGTCGGGACGGCGATCACCTCGACGCCGAGGGCGGCCAGGGTGCCCTCGCGGCCGGCGAGCTGGCTCATGCGCGGACGCGACGGGGGCAGGTGATACAGCACGACCAGCACGACGCGCCCGCGATACTCCTTGAGGGCGCGCGGAGGCGTCGGGCCCACGGCAAACGTGAAATCGGGCGCGACGAGCCAGCGCCGGTCAGGCTCGACGGTCGACCCCATACCGCGCGCGGCGTACCCGGCCGACAGCGCCCGCAGGAAGTTGATCACGTCCCAGCGCTGCTCCTCGGTGAGTCGCGCGCCGAACCCCGGCATTCCGGCCGCCGGGATACCGTTGGTCAGCCACCAGAAGAGATCTCCCGCCGTGTGCTGAGCGGTATGGGGCGCCCGCAGGTCGGCGGGTGGTCGAGGTAGGGCGAGGCCGGCGGACCCATCGCCGGCGCCCCTCGCGCCGTGACATGCCACGCAGCTCTCATGGTAGAGCGCGGCGCCCGAGGCGATCGAGGTGGCCTGGTAGGGCACGGACGGGCGCAGGTAGGTGGTCGGGTACGCATCGATGGCGAGAGGCGGCAGCGCCAGGCCCACTCCCGCCCCGAGCGCGATCAGCGCCGGCGCGACGAGCGGCAGTCGCCGGGTGCGGAGCATGCCCCCGGCGATCATGACGGCCAGCCCGAGCACGGCGATCTGGCTTCCGATCAGGGCCCGCGTCGCTTCGCCCGTCGTCCCCTCGAGCGCCGCGATCGACAGCCGGATCCCGAACGGCCACACGGCCGCCTCGTGGCGGGCCGGCGGCGTGACGCCGAGCGCGGCAACGATTCCGAGGATCGCGAGCGCCAGAAGCCCCTCGGCGCCGACGAATCCGGAGAGCCGGCGCATCGCCGGGCGCCCGACGGTCGGGCCGTCGCCGGCAAGCCGGGCCAGCAGGACCGAGCGGTTCAGCGCGGCCAGCAGCAGGACGAGCACTAGGAGCGCGAGCTTGGCGAGCAGGAGCCGGCCATAGCTCGTCCCCACCAGCCCCGCAACGCTCCCGACGTGAATGGTCGCGAGCAGCGCTCCGGTGACGGCGAGGACGACCATCGCGCCGAGCGCCACGCGCGAGAAGCATCGCGCGGCCAGAACCGCGTACGGCCGTGCGTCCGCGCCCTCGGTCGTCGCCGCCGCCCTCAGCAAGAGCGCCAGGGGCACGAGTCCCCCGACCCACACACCGGCCACGATCACGTGCAGGCCGTCGAGCGCGATGGCGCGGGCGGTGTCCGGCTCGACGGCCGCGGCGTGGCCGGCGGCGGCGATCGGGACCAGCGCGGCGGCTCCGAGGAGCACCCCCTCGCCGCGCGCGGCGCGCCAGTCCACGCGGCGGTCGACCGAGAGGCGCAGCAGCAGGAAGGTCGACAGCAGCACGAGGCAGCCGAAGCGAACGAGCCACACGTGTCCGGTTTGCGTCTCGGTGAGCACGCGCGCGATTGCGCCGAGCTCGAGGGCTGCGCCGGCGCGCCCCTCGAAGAGCGCGGTCTGGACGCCGAGCACGACGAGCCCGGAGGCGAGCGCCGCGACGGCCAGCCCGCGCGCCGAGGACAGGATGCGATGCTCCCAGCGCCGCGCCGTCGGGCGGTCGGAGCGGCCCGCGATCACGATCATGGTGGAGGCGCCGACGAGGTAGATCGAGCTGGCGAGATGCATCCAGCGCGCGACGAGGCCGAGCGCGTACACGCGGGCTAGTGTACCGGAGCCGCTATACTGGTCGTGACGGTCGATTATCACGCATGCCGCCCACCGAGCGCCCCCTCCGCGCCGTCTTCTTCGACGCCGGGAACACGTTGCTGCAGATGAACTACACCGTGATCGCCGCGGAGCTGATGCGCCACGGAGTGCGCGTCGCGCCGGAGAAGGTGCAGCGGGCGGAGTGGCGGGCGCGCGTCCGGCTGGACGAGGACGTCTTCGCGCGCGCCACGCCGGGCGACTCCACCGAGAGTCGATCATCCGCCGGCCGTTATCTGCGCTATGTGCTGGAAGAGCTCGGCGTCGCCGACGCGGCGACGATCGAGCAGGTGGCCGAATGGCGGCGCACGTACAACCTTCCGGTCGGCGTCTGGAACACTCCCGATCCCCAGGCGCACGAGGCGCTCGCGCTCGTGCGGCGGGCGGGGCTCCGGGCGGCGGTCATCTCGAACTCCAACGGCTCGGTCCGGTCCATCCTGGATTCACTTGGATTGACGACCCACCTCGACTTCGTTCTCGATTCAGCCGAGGTCGGTGTCGAGAAGCCGGACCCGAGGATCTTCGAGCTGGCCCTGACCGAGGCGCGCGTCGTTCCCGGCGAGGCGGTCTACATCGGGGACCTCTACTCGATCGACGTGAGGGGCGCCCGGGGTTCGGGGATGCGCGCCGTCCTGCTCGATCCGGGCGGCCATTGGGGCGCCCGCGACTGCCCGACGGCACCGGACCTCATGGGCGCTGTTTCCCTGGTGCTCGGCTGGCGCTGATCACGCGGGCTTGCGGCCGAGCGCCTGGACGTGGATGAAAGACCAGAGCGCGTCGGGATGGACGGCCCAGGCCCGGAAGGCGGCGGCCATCGCCTCGAGATCCGCCCGCGATGCGTATCCGTACTCGACGGCGCGCTCGCCCATGGGTGAGGTCAGCAGGCGCTCGGCGTAGGACTCTCCCCAGTCGACGGTCTCGCTGAGCGTGGTGTAGCACCACACGGCGGCCGTGACCTGGCGGTCCGCGACACCGGCGGCGTTGAAGAGCGCGCGGAGCCGTCGGCCCATCCGAGGCTCGCCGCCGTTGCGGTACCAGGTTTTCAGATGGACCTCCACGAAGCGGTCGATCCAGGGGTCGAGGGGCCAGTACGTCGCCGTGCCCCAGTCGACGTCGCGTACGGCGACGAGCCCGCCAGACCGCACCACGCGAAGCATCTCGCGCAGCGCCGTCTCGGGCTCGCGAAGGTGCTGGAACACCTGGTGGGCGTACGCGACGTCGAACGAAGCATCCGGGAACGGGAGCTGGTACACGCTTCCCTCTTCGTACTGGAGATTCGTGAGGCCGCGGGCGGCGGCGTCTTGCCGAGCGGCGGCCAGCGTCTCTCGAGAGAGGTCGACGCCGACGACCAGCCCGGGGGCGAGCCGCTCGGCCAGGCCGCGGGTGATGCTCCCGGGACCACAGCCGACGTCGAGAAGCCGCATGCCAGACCGCAGCTCCGGCAGGAGGAATGCCGCGGCCTCCTCCGCCGTCCGCCGAGCGTGCTGGCGTACGGTCGCGGGGGCGTGCCCGTGAGTGTACGTTTCACGCTTCAGAGGCTCGCTGGCCACCGCGGCTAACCCGGGAGCGTCACGAAGGGATACCGCCGGAGCACGTCGTAGATCTCGCGCTTCATCTCCTCGATCTCCGCGTCCGTCCGGGCCTCGAACCTGAGCGTCAGGTACGGGTTCGTGTTCGAGGCGCGGACGAGCCCCCAGCCACGGCCGGGAAAGATGACCCGCGCGCCGTCGGTGTCGATCGTCTCGTATCGTCGCTTCAGCTCGCGCGTCACCTCCGCGACGACCCTGAACTTCTCGCCGTCCGGACAGGGCGCCTTGAGCTCCGGCGTCGCGCGCAGGTGGGGCACCGAGTCGAACAGTCGCGAGATCGGCCCGCCGGCGCTCGCGGCCATCTCGATGATCTTGCACGACGCCAGGATCCCGTCGTCGACGCCGTAGTAGTCCTCCGCGAAGAACATGTGGCCGCTGACTTCGCCCCCGAGCAGGATGTGGTCCTCGCGCATCTTGCGCTTCAGGTGCGAGTGGCCGGTCTTCCACATGATCGGCACGCCGCCGTGCGCCTGGATGTCGTCGACGAGAGCCTGCGAGGACTTGACGTCGAACACGATCTTGGCGCCGGGATGGCGTGAGAGGAGATCGCGCGCGAGAAGGATGAGGATGAGATCGGCCTCGTGGCGGTGGCCCCGCTCGTCGATCACCCCGACCCGGTCCGCGTCGCCGTCGTAGGCGACGCCGAGGTCGGCGCCCACCTCGACCACCTTCGATTTCAGATCCTCGACATTGTGCTCGTCCTCGGGGTCAGGCAGGTGGTTCGGGAAGCTTCCGTCGGACTCGCAGTACAGCTCGACGACGTCACACCCGATGCGGCGCAGGAGCGCAGGGGCGTAGAGGCCCGCGACGCCGTTCCCGGCGTCGACGACGACCCGGAGGCGGCGGGCCGGCCGGACCAGCCCCGCGATGGTCTCGACGTAGTCGTCGCGGGGGCTCCGCTGCGTGAGGTCGCCGGCGCCGCTCTCGTAGTCGCCGCGCTCCGCCGTCGTGCGCAGCGTCTGGATCTCCTCCTCGGAGAGCGGCGCCGCGCCCGGGTGGACCATCTTCACGCCGTTGTACTCGATCGGGTTGTGGCTCCCCGTGATGTTGGCGCCTCCGTCCAGCTTCCAGTGAGCGGTCGCGAAGTAGAGAATGGGCGTGGTCACGAGGCCGATGTCGATCACGCTGACGCCGGCGGCTCGCACGCCGTCGACGAACCCGGCCTTGAGCTCGTTCGACGAGAGCCGATTGTCCTGACCCACGGCGATCTGCCGGCCACCGTTGCGACGGATCAGGGTCGCGTAGGCGCGCCCGACCTGACGGAAGACGTCGGGGTTGATGTCGGAGCCCACGAGGCCGCGCACGTCGTAGGCGCGGAACACGTGCGGGTTCAACATTGTGCGGTCCTCTCGGCTACGATAGTGTGACGGCGCGATGCGCCGCCGAAGTCGGAGGTTACCATAAGGAGACACGCATGGCGCTCATGGACGACGCCGACCTGAAGGCCCGCACGAAGCGAACGAGCCACACGCTGTTCCACACCCTGAAGGGCGGCCGCGAGGTCCTCTCGCAGCCGCAGCGCGAGCTGTGCGCGGTCGCCGCGCTCACCGCGCTCCACCGGCCGAACGAGGTGCGCGCCCACATCCACGCGGCGCTCAACGTCGGCGCCACGCGGCAGGAAGTGGCGGAGGTCATCTTCCAGATGGTCACCTACGGGGGCATGCCCGTGGTCGTCGACGCGCTGGAGGTCTACGGGCAGGTGCTCGCCGAGCGCGGCGAGCCGTTCCCGGCGGAAGAGCCGGCGCGGTGAGCCAGGCGGCGCTGGACGCCGCCGTCGAGGCGGCCCGCGCGGGCGGGCGCGTCGCGCTGAAGTACTACCGGGGCGGATTCGAGGTCACGCTCAAGCCGGACGACACGCCGGTGACGCAGGCCGACCGCGAGGCCGAGCGGGTGATCATCGAGATCCTCAACCGTGCGTTCCCGGAGCACGGCGTGCTCGGGGAGGAGTTCGGCGGCGCGGGCGCGGCCGACACGCGCTGGATCATCGATCCCATCGACGGCACGAAGAACTTCGTTCGCCGCATCCCGCTCTGGGCGACGCTGATCGCCCTCGAGGAGCGCGGCGAGATCACGGTCGGCGTCGTCCACAATCCGGTCACCGGCGACCTGTACACGGCCCGTCGCGGCGCCGGCGCCTTCCTCAACGGCGAGCGCATCCAGGTCTCCGGCCAGGGCGATCTCGCCCGCGCCTTCCTCGTGCACGCGGGCCTTCGCACCGTCCGCCGGGCAGGGCGCTGGGAGGAGTTCATGCGGCTCGTCGACGCGACCGACCGGCAGCGGGGCTTCGGCGACTACGCGGGCTACGGTCTGGTGGCCGAGGGCAAGGCCGAGATCTACGCCGAGCTGGATCTGAAGCCCTGGGACCTGGCGCCCTGCAAGCTGCTCGTCGAGGAGGCCGGCGGCCGCTTCACGGACTGGGACGGAAGGCCGACGATCTATACCGGCACGGCGCTGGCGACGAACGGTCGTCTGCACGATGCCGCGCTCGCACTCCTCCGCCCCTGACGCTCGTCGTCCACCCCGGAGCGTTGGGCGACGTCCTCCTGGCGGTCCCGGCGCTGCGCGCCCTGAAACGTCGCTGGGCTGCCGACCCACTCGTGCTCGCGGCGCAGCCGAGGATCGCCGGGCTCCTGGCCGCGCTCGGCGTCGTGGATCGGTCCTCCGACTTCGAAGCCCTCGGGCTCGCCGCGCTGTTCGAAGGGGGTGGCATGGGCTCGGAGCGCGGTTGGCCGGCGCGGTGCGGTGAGGATCTGCGCCGGGCCACACGCGTGGTCGCCTGGATCGGTTCGCGCGAGCCGCACTTCGTCCAGAAGCTCACGGCGCTGGTCCCCGGCGCCATCGTCGCCCCATCGGTCGGCATCGACCGGCCGGTCTGGGAGCATTTGCTCGAGACGGTCGGCGCGACCGCCGTGGAGCGCGCGCTTCGCGTGCCGGTCATCGTCCCGGCGCCTATCGCCGAGGAGTCGCGGCTCGCGCTTCGAGGACAAGGCTGGGACGATCGCGCGCGGTTCCTGTTCGTGCATCCCGGCGCCGGCGGACCTGGCAAGCGGTGGTCGCCGGCGGGGTTCGCCGCCGTTGTCGAGCGGCTCGGGGAGACGCTGCCGCGTCTCGCCTTCCTGGTTCACCGCGGCCCTGCTGACTCCGAGGCGGTGCGCGGTCTTTGCTCTCGGCTGACCCGCCGGGTGACGCTGCTCGAGGAGCCGGCGCTTCCCGTCCTCGCAGGTGTGCTCGCTCGCGCGACAGCGTATCTCGGCAACGACTCCGGGATCAGCCACCTTGCTGCGGCCCTGGGTGTCCCGTCGGTCGTGCTCTTCGGGGCCGAGCGGATCACCTGGCGTCCGTGGGCCGAGCACGTGGAGCCGGAGGTCGTATCGATGCCGACCCTGGACGCGGCGGACGTGACCCGCGTGACTGGCGCGCTGGCGCCGGTTCTCGGGTCGATCTGAACGCCGGGAGCTAGAAGAAGTCCGCCGCCCGAGCGCGTGCCTTTGTTTCCTCGGGATCCGGCTCGGCCCCGTCCGAAAGATGGAGCCGGGCGATCACGTCCGCCTCGAGATCGGGCTCTCCCCTGATGGCCAGGTCGAACCAGAGGTCGTCCATGTGCATCACGTCACCTCCGGGCGCCTCGCGGCTCCTCGTTCGATCCTTTACTTCTGGAGAACGCTGTATAGCAGGAGTCGTGCCCTGGGAGGGAAGTCCGCTGAATCACCTGGTTAGTGTCTCGGGAGCTCCACAGCAAGCGGGCAGGTTTCCGGAAGCACCTGGCAATGTGCCCGATACCTCGGGGGCGGCGCGCTGTCACCGGTCGGGCCTCTTCCAGATGTCGCGGTCGTGCATGAGCCTGATCTGCCGTTTGATCACCTTGTCGCGGTACTCGGCGTGTTTCATCGGCGCCCGCTTCAGATAGAGGTTCTTCGGGTAGATCGGCCGCTCGTAGAGGATCTGGTAGAGCTCGGTCCGGAGGTCCTTCATCCAGTTGTCCCACTGCGCCCGCGCCCGGTGGTCGCGGAGCGCCTCGACGTCGATGACGCCGCCCACGTACGTCGAGCCCGCCCCGTAGTCCTGCCGGCCGACGATCCGCCCCTTGTAGTCGATGATGAAGGACCGCCCGCCGAACGTGTCGATCGGCGTCGTCTCTTCCGGAAACAGGTAGTAGGTCCCCATGTTCGGCGCGACGATGTACATGTTGTTGTCGAGCGCGCGGGCGCGGCTCTGGATCTCGAAGATCTCGTTGCCGGTCGCCGGGTGCGGGTAGGATGCGCGGTAGACGACCTCGGCGCCGTTCAAGGCGAGCGCGCGCGCGTTCTCGGGATACGAGCCCTCGTTCGCCATCATGATGCCGAGCCGGCCGATCTCGGTGTCGACGACGGGCCAGAACGCGTCGAGGGTCTTGCCGTACTTCTCGATCCACCAGTCGTAGACGTCGTGCGGGCACACGGAGTGCTCGACCGGGAAGAGCGGGGAGACCTTGTAGTGCTTCAAGATCACCCGACCGCGCGGGTTGATGATGAAGCCGACGTTGAAGAAGCGGTCCTTGAGGTCGGGGTGCTTGGCCTTCGCCTGCGCCATGACGAAGGCGTTGTACTCCTTCGCGATCTTGCCGAGGAACTCGGTCTCCTCGCCTGGGATATCGATCGCGCACTCCCGCGCGAAGGTCGCGTGGTCGAGGTCGAGAACTTCGTCGTTGAATGCTTGAAGGGCTCCCTCCGGAAACGCGATCAATCTCACGGGAATATCGAGACTGGACAGCCACGACGCCGCCTTCACCAGGTGCGAGAGGTGCTCCAGGTTGATCTTGATGTCCCTCCGCTTCCGGATGCCGCGCACGGTGGGGACGAGCCCGACGGCGGTGTACGGTTTGATCATTCGCTCGCTCCTTCGTCCATGGTCGCGCCTACCGCTGCGACGGCTCAGTGGCTGGTGACGCACGTGACCTCCCGGACGCGGTCGTCGTACAGCTCGATCGCGACCTCGTGATGCTCCGTGCCGTTGGTCCCGCGATAGAGCAGCGTGCGCCGTCCCGGCGGCGTCACGCGCTCGTGCTCCTCGTCGGGACGGCCGAATCGCGCGACGACCTCGTCGTAGCGTGTGCCGGCTGGGATCAGGGTGGCGAGCGCCTCGCGCGAGGGCACGCCGCCGTTCGGCGCGGCGGCGGCCATCGCGAACCGGCGCCGGGCGCGCCGCCGCCGTCGGATCCGGCGGCTCACGTCCGTGCTCAGCATGAGCACGCCCGCGAAGTTCGTCACGAGCAGAATCACGGCGGAGACGACGATCGGGCGCCAGTTGATGCGGCCGGTGAAGTAGTGGAACTGCACCCGCAGGCTCTGGGTGGTGATGTCCTGGGACGGCAACAGCGTGAGCGCCACGACTTCGCCTCCGGCGCGCACGCGGCTCTGGCGTCGCAAGGCGGTGGCCGGCGAGATCTCCTCGATCTTGAGATGATCGGAATCTCCGAAGTTCGCGATGACCAGCGAGTAGTCGCGGGCCAGGTGCACGATGCGGTCGCGCCGCTCGTAGTAGAGGGCGAAGAGGCCGAGCGCCGGCGGCCCGAGATCGCCGAAGCCAATCGTGAGGACCTGGCGCCGGCCCCAGAAGAGGTCCTCGAGCCACGTTCCGGCCTTCGGGACGATGAGCCCCCGGAGCGGGATCACCAGCGTGACGATCGAGAGGGAGTCGGCCAGCATCGGCGTCCACGGGATCTTGATGTAGGTCACCGCGCCGGTTTGGCCCCCGGGACGCGTGAAGTTGACGTACGAGGCGACGACATCGGTCGGCTCTCCGAGCGCGGCTGTGCCGAGCTGCATCCGGTCGCGTCTCCTGAGGATGAGCCGCCCGCTCCCCGCGACGATGAGGCGACGGCCCTCGATCTCCCGCAGGAGGGCGGGTTCGGCCGGACCGGGCACGGTGCTCTCGGTGACCTCCGCCGGCCAGAGGAGGTAGAGGTCTTGCTGGATGTCGACCGGCCGACGCGTGGGCCTGGCCGTGAGACTCCACGAGAGGTTCACCGTGACGGGGCCGAGCCCCGGGCTCACGTTGGCGACCACGAACAGGGGACCGACCAGGAACTCCGGGTGCGGCCTGGAGGCGAGGAAGACCTGGCCGTGAGCCACGGCGGGCATGGCCGCACAGAGGAGAGCGGCCAGGGCCACGCACGATTTGATCATGAAGCGCTCCTCAAAACAGTGAACAGTTAACACAGTTTTCTCCGCCGCGTACAGGGAGGCGCGCGGGGGGCCTTCACGCCGATGCTAGAATCGCGCGAGAGCCCGTGAGGAGGATCGCATGGAGCAGGTGACCGGGCGGGAGCGGGTCGTTGCGGCGTACAAGGGTGGCTACGCGGACCGCGTGCCCGCGTACCCGATCGCGGGCTCGTTCGCCGGCTGCCTCGACGGGCTCTCGATCGAGGAGTACTGCACGAATCCGACCAGGGCCGTGCGGGCGATGCTCAACTACTACGAACGGTACCAGCCGGACATCATGATCGCCTTCAACGACCTCGCCAAGGAGGCGGAAGCCGTCGGTTGCCACGTGAAGTACTCGGACTACGTCGTGCCGTCCGTCGACCGGCACGTGCTCCAGGACGACAAGGGGCGCCTCGCGAAGCTCGAGATTCCCGATCCGCGCCGGGACGGGCGCCTGCCGGCGTTCCTCGAGCAGTGCGAGGCGCTCTCGGCGGCCCGGCTCCCGAGCGGCCTCGGCGCCGTCCTGGTCGGGCCGTGGACGATCGCCATGCTCCTGCGCAACCCCGAGCTGATGTGCCTCGACACGATCGACGATCCGCCCTTCGTCCACGCGCTGATGCGCTTCGCCACCGAGTACGCCAAGCGGTTCGGCGACGCGGTGCTCGCGACGAAGATCGGCCTCAGCTACACCGACCCGACCGCGTCCTGCTCGCTGGTGGGGCCCGACACCTATCGTGAGTTCATCAAGCCGTACCACCAGGAGCTGGTGGAGTACTTCCGCGCGAAGAAGGTCGGGACCACGATCCACATCTGCGGGACGACGCACCAGATCCACGAGGACCTGGTCGACGTGGGATTCGTCGCGATCACCATCGATCTCGATCAGCAGGCCGATCCCGGGCTGAAGGTCGACCAGCTCGACAAGCTGGTGACGCTCGGCAACCAGCGCGGTGTGGTGGCCATCGGCAACGTGGACGTGACGATCTTCGAGCGGGCGACGAAGCCGGAGATCGAGGCCGAGGTGCGCCGGTGCATCGACACGGTGGGCAAGCGCTCGCGCTTCGTCCTGTCGACCTCGTGCGAGCTGCCGCCGCGGGCGAACCCCGACTGCGTCAAGTGGATGATGGACGCGGCGCGCGACTACGGCCGCTACGACCGTATTCTCTCCACCTGACCGGCCGTCGAGGGTTCCGGGGGAGTGCGGTAGGGTCGACGGACCACGCGGCACGCTCCCGTTTCCCCGTGACGGCTGGGCTCCATCCGGGCGCGCGACGCCCGTCGCGCGCTTGGAGGGAACGGGTCCTTTCGACCCTACCGCACTCCCCCGGAACCCTCGACGGCGGGCAGGCTCACGACCTGGTCGATGACGCGCACGACGACGGGGGCGGCGCGGTTGCGGAGCGCCACTTCGTGGCGGGGGAAGGCGGCGGCGTCCAGCCCGGCGCGTGTGACGACGTCGTCGGAGATGACCAGCTCGCAGGCATAGTCCTTCGTCGCTTGCTCGAGTCTGGCGGCGACGTGGACGGTGTCACCCACCGCGGTGAAGTAGGTGCTGTCGCCATAGCCCATGCGCCCGACGACAGCGTGGCCGACGTGAATGCCGATGCCCAGGCGCAGCGGCTGCGGGAGATCGCCGCCCAGCTCGCGGCTCAGCGAGTCGACGCCCGCGATCATGCCCCGGGCCGCCGCGAGCGCCTGGCGGCACCCGGCCTCGGGTCCGCTCTCGACCCCGAAGAGCGCCATGACGCCGTCGCCGGTGAACTGGTTGGCGATGCCGCCCGCGCGCTCGATCGCCGAGCCCACGGCCTCGAAGTAGCGGTTGAGCAGGTATACCACGTCGTACGGCAGCCGCTTCTCGGCCATCCGGGTGAATCCGCGAAGGTCGGCGAAGACGACGACGATTTCTTGCTCGACGCCCTGTCGCTCCTGGCCGAGGACCGCGGCGAGCGCGTCGCGGGCCGCCAGGAGGGGCACGACCGCCACGCCGTGCGCGGGTCGGAGCTGGCACGCCAGGCGAACGTCGGGTGCCGCGCCGACGCGGCGGAGCACGCGCCGCTCGGCCTCGCTCGGTGGTGGCAGCGCGTCGAGGCCACCGGCGATACGGACACGGCACGTCGAGCAGCGCCCGCGGCCACCGCAGACCGACGCGTGCGGGAGGCCGGCGTGGCGGCTGGCCTCGAGGACGGTAAAGCCGATCGGCACCCTCACGACCCGGCCGCCCGGGTACGTCAGGCTGACCGAGCGCCAGCCGCGCAGGTACGCGGCCCGTGCGCCGCGCACGCCGAGCGTGAGCACGAGCAGCCCGCCGTAGACCACGACAATGATTTCGGCGACGCTCGTCATCGCCGCGCGTGTCAAGGCCGTGTCCCTGGGCGTGGCGCTCCGCATCCATCCGGGCGTGCGGGCCAGCTCGGCGACCTCGAGGCCGCCCTGCACGAAGCCAGCCATCGCCAGCACCGGGACCGCCACCGCCATGCCGAGGAACCACACGGCGGCGCGCGGGTACCACGGCCGGAAGCGGAGCCAGAAATGGATGCCCATGCAGCCGTGGATCCAGGCGATGAGCAGCAACACCGCCTGCGCCGCGCCCCGCCACGGAGACGTGACCCAGTACACGAGCAGCACCCGCGCGTAGGAGTCGCTGATGCCGTAGAGCTCGTGGGCGAGGCGATTGCCCACGATGTGGGCGGTCAGGAGCGGTGGAATCGTCAGGCCGAGCACGAGCTGCGCGGCCTCCCACGCCGGCATTCTGAGCGTGCGTCGCCGGCCGAGAGCCCAGAGCCCGAGGAGCGCGTGGGTGATCAGCGCGCCATAGAGGGCGCCGGTGGCAACGGGATTGCGCCACAGCAACAGGAACCATGCGCGTCCGGCCTCCATCGCGTCGAGCGAGACGATGCCGAGCGCGTGGTTCAGAAAATGGGTGGTCAGGTAGGTGAGCAGGATGAGGCCGCAGCCCAGACGGAGGCTGCGGACCGCGGGCGGGCTCACGGGCCTTCTAGATCTGCGGCACGCTCCGCAGCGCCTCCGCGACCTGCGAGGTCGGGTACTCGTAGTCCTGAAGCTGGCCGCCGAGGTAGGCCTCGTACGCGCCCAGATCGAAATGGCCGTGGCCGGAGAGGTTGAAAAGAATCGTCTGACGCTTGCCGTCGCGCTTGCAGCGAAGCGCCTCGTCGATCGCGACGCGGACGGCGTGCGCGGACTCGGGCGCCGGGATGATGCCCTCGGTGCGCGCGAACTGCATCGCCGCCTGGAAGGTCGCCAGCTGGGGTACCGCCAGCGCCTCGATCACGCCCTCGTCGTAGAGCTTGGAGACCAGCGGGGCCATGCCGTGATACCGCAGTCCGCCCGCGTGAAGCGGCGCCGGGATGAACGTGTGGCCGAGCGTGTGCATCTTCACCAGCGGCGTCAGACCGACCGTGTCGCCGAAGTCGTAGACGTACTTGCCCTTGGTGAGGCTCGGGCAGGCGGCGGGCTCGACGGCGACGATCCGCATTTTCTTGTTCCTCCCCCTGAGCTTG
>Ga0209761_1001396_pt1 | contig 15601 bp, 15 predicted proteins | sample GraSoi013_1_40cm_4_FD_185818 | JGI IMG/M metagenome (GOLD analysis project Ga0209761, IMG submission 185818) | Grasslands soil microbial communities from the Angelo Coastal Reserve, California, USA - Sample 09_25_2013_1_40cm (SPAdes) (version 2) | ecosystem: Environmental > Terrestrial > Soil >...
TGCCAAGGCTCGCGTCGTGAATGCGATCGGGAAGGTCGTCGCGACCGAGCTCAAGCCCGCGACTCCTCACCAGTTCCATTTCTGGACGGCGACGGACACGAGTATCGGCATCGGGGCGATCGTGAAAGTCGGGGGAAGAGGGACGGGGGACGAGGGAAGGGTGGTGTACGGGGTGGTCACGGAGGGCTTCGCCTACTCTGACCTGGCGACGCCACTCCATGACGTCGTGGGTGCCGAGGGAGATCCCACGCGCGCCGAGGAAGCGCCGACGGCCCGCCAGCAGATCCGGTACTGGACGGCGGCGGTGCTGCGCCAGACACCGGAGGAACCCCTGCAGCCGGTGCCCCTGGGTCAGGTCTTTGTCGCGGATGACGCGGACGTCGCGCAAGCGCTGCGCATGGACGCCTTCCTCAATTCGGCGACGCCCACCGCCATTCCCATCGGCCTCTACACCTCCGCCAGCCACGAAGCCCCCGTCTACCTCGACGCCGACTTCCTGCTCGGCCCCGAAGCCGCGCACCTCAACATCTCCGGCGTCTCGGGGTTGGCGACCAAGACCAGCGCGGTGGAGTTCCTGCTCGCGTCGATCTTCGCGCATTTCCCCGCGCACAAGGGTCGAGTGGCGGCGCTCTGCTTCAACGTGAAAGGGCCGGACCTCTGCTTCCTCGATCAGCCGGGCGATCTGACCGATGCAGACCGGCACCGCTACGAGCTGCTCAAGGTGCCGGCCGAGCCGTTCCAGCGTGTCCACCTCTACGCCCCGCTCAAGGCGGACGGCGTGAATCTCAACACGCTGCGCACCCATCCCGATCTCGTCGGCGACGTCGAGCCACTCACCTGGGGCTTGCAGGAAGTCGTCGATTTTGCCGAGGTGCTGCTCAATCGCGACGACATCGACGCCAAGGCGGACGCGTTCATCGATTTTCTCCGAGACCGAGTCCTCGGCAAGTCCTTCGATGACGGGTTCGGCACCACGCATCGGGTGCAGACGTTCGCCGATCTGGACCGCCTCTTCCGATCGATCTTTGACGGTCTGGAAATCCAGTCGGGCGGCCGCAGCGGCAGCGACTCCTGGCGGACCCATCACATCGCCACGATACGCAAGGTCCGGAACCGCCTGCTGAACATCTCGACGCGCTGCAAGGGTCTCGTGACCGACGACGGACCGTCCAGCGATCTCCCCTGGCAGGGGTTTGAGGACCGGACGGTCTACGTGATCGACATCGCGAACGTCGATCCGCTGGGGCAGGACCTCGTGTTCGCGCGCGTCGTCTCCAAGCTGCGCGAGCAGCTCGAGCGCCGCGAGCTCGGCGTGGACGCGGTCGTCGTGTTCGTCGACGAGCTCAACAAGTACGCGCCCGGAGACGGACCCGAGACGTACGTCAAGAAGATGCTGCTCGACATCTCCGAGCGCGGTCGCTATCTGGGCCTCGTGCTGTTCGGAGCGGAGCAGTTCCGGTCACAAGTGCACCGGCGGGTCGTGGGGAATGCGGGCACCCAGCTGTTCGGCCGGATGGACATGGATGAGCTGGCGACGCCGGGCTACCAGGTCCTCACGCCTGCCACCAAGAGCAAGCTTGCCACGCTGCCGATCGGCGAGCTGATGGTCCGGCACCCCCATTTCACGCAGCCGATCTTCGTGCGCTTCCCCAAGCCGCCCGTGCTGCGCGGCCGGGACGGCGTAGAGCGGTTCGCTCCCGCGGCGGATGTGCCGTTCGACGATGCCGTCGTGCGTCAACTCGTGCGGCTGGATCGCCGCGTGCGACCGAACCAGGTGAAGGACCTGATCGCGGATCGCGCGCCCGAGGACGTGCGGCGTGCGCTCGCCGCGGTGCGGCGGATCCGCCCCGACGATGTGCTGGCATACTTCCGAAGGGTGCTGGGCGCCCGTGTGGACGCCGAAGCCGCCATGCCTCGAGAACATCACACGGTGCCGCCGCTCAATCCGATCTCTGACGAGCCGTACTGATGAAGCTCGCGCACCTCGCCGACCTGCATCTGGGCTTCCGCCAATTCGACCGGCAGACGGCCAAGGGGGCGAACCAGCGCGAAGTAGATGTCGCGGAAGTCTTCAAGCGCGCGGTGAACGATCTGCTGGAGCAAAAGCCGGAGTTGATCGTGGTCGCGGGTGACCTGTTTCACTCCGTTCGCCCAACCAACGCCGCCATTCTCTACTGCTTCCGCCAGCTGCAGCGGCTGCGGACCGGACTGCCGCACACACCGATTGTCGTCATTGCGGGGGAGCACGACACGCCGCGGTCGACCGAAACGGGCTCGATCCTGCGCCTCTACGAAGCGCTGGGTGTCGAAATCGCGGTGGAGGAGGCGCGCCGAATCGTATTTCCCAAGCTCGACTGCGCCGTGCTCGCGGTGCCCCAGCAGGCGCTCGCCCAGGCGGACCGGCCTGCGCTGCGGCCGGAGGCGGGCGGGCCGACGCTCAACGTGCTGGTCACGCACGGGGTGTACGGCGGGTTGGGTGAAGAGCGCGGCACGGTCGAGTACGGCGGCGCGGAGTTGTCGCGCGAGCTGCTCGCGCCCGAGAAATGGGACTACATCGCGCTGGGCCACTATCACACGGCGCAGTCGATCGCCACGAATACGTGGTACTCCGGGAGCCTCGAGTACCTGCCTCCCAACCCGTGGGGACAGCTGCAGGACGAGGCCGCTCGGAAAAAAATGCCGCGGCCCGGGAAAGGCTATCTCCTGGTGGAGCTTCCCGGCGCGCGCGTGGCATTCCGCGCCATCCCGCCGTCCCGACGCCACATCGATCTGCAGCCGATCCAGGCGGCCGGCTTGAACGCCAAAGAGCTCGATGCGCGGATCGCCGAGCGCGTCGGTGCCGCGAAGATCGACGATCAGATTGTCCGCTTGCTGGTGTGGGATGTCGAACGCGCGGTCGCGCGCGACCTCGACCACGCCGCGATCCGCGGTTACAAGGCGCGCGCCTTGAACTTTCAACTCGATCTCCGCCGGCCGGAGGCGCAGCGGGCAGTGGGGACGAGCGCGGGCGCCGGCGCGCGCCGCCAGACACTTACCGAGACGGTGCGCGACTTCCTCGGCCGCCGGCCCCTCGATGCCGAGTTGAGTCGCGAAACATTCGTGAAACTCGGCGTCGAATATTTAGAGACGGCCGCGCGCGCGGACAGCGAAACGGGCGGGACCGGATGAAGCTGCACCGGTTGCGGCTCGTCAACTTTCGCCAGCACGCCGACACCGACATCGTGTTTGGCGACGGGATCACGGGCATCATCGGACCCAACGGCTCCGGCAAGACGTCGTTGCTGGAGGCAATCGCCTGGGCGATTTACGGCAATCCCGCGGCGCGCGGCGATAAGGACTCGATCCGCAACCTGCGCGCCAAGGCGCGCGCTCCGCTTCGCGTAGAGCTTGAATTTGCACTTGGTGCCAGGACCTACATCGTCGAACGAAAACTGAACGAAGCGACTCTCCACGAAAACGGCGTTGTGGTCGCCAACTCGATCAAAGAAGTCACGGCACGGCTGCAGCGCGTGCTCGGCATGACGCACGACGAATTCTTCAACACCTACTTCACCGGCCAAAAGGAGCTGGCCGTGCTGGCGGACGCGACGCGGCCCGAGCGCGCGGCCTTTCTGTCGCGCGTGCTGCGGCACGAGCAGCTCACCGTGGCGCAGGAACGCATCCGCGAGCGTCGCAACGGGCTCGGACACGAAGTCGATGGGCTCGAGACGGGGCTGCCGCCACAGGCCGAGCTCGAGAAGGAGCGTAAGACTGCCGAGAGTCGGCTGGCGGGAGCGCGGAAGGCCGCAACGGCGGCGGCCGCGGAACGGACCACGACACAACAGGGGCTCGCCGAGGAGGAGCCGCGCTGGCAGCAGTGGGTGGAGCGGCGGGAGCGGACGCTGTCGCTCCACGGCGATTTGCGCGTGGCGGAGCAGGGCGTGGTCGTCGCGCGCCAAGAATTTCAGCGGCTGGACAAGGAGTTGGCCGAGGCGTTATCTGCGCGCGAGGAGCTGCGCAAGCTCGAAGGCGAGGTCGCCCCGATCTCGAAGCTCAAAGCGGAGCTCACCGAGCTCGAGCGGTTACACCGGGAAGACGCGGCGCGGCGCGAGGAACAAGCGAAGCTCACCGAGCTGACGCGCAACCTCAACGTGCTGGCTCGGCGTATCGCAGAGCTGGGTGAGGCTGAGGCGGGACTGGAGCGCGCCGGCCAGGAGGCTCGCGCGCTCGCGGCGCGGCTGGAAGCCGCCGACAAGGTCGCCCGCGAGCACCAGGCGGCCTGGGTGCGCGAGAAGGAATACGCGAATACCAGGCGCGCCGAGCTGCTCAAGCAGCACGAGGAAGTGAAGGATCAGCGGGACAGGATCGAGCGCCTCGGCCCCGAGGGGCAATGTCCCACCTGTTTGCGACCGCTCGGCGCCGAGCATGGCGCGGTGCTCGATGTCCTGAACAATCAGCTCGACGTGATCGTGACGGACGGGACGTACTTCAAGCAGCGCATCGAGCAGCTGGCGACTCCCCCGGCGGCCGTGACGGAGGCGGAGGCTGGGCGCGACGCGCTCCGCGAGGAGGCTCGGCAGGCGAGTGAGCGCGAGGTCACGTTGCGAGAGCAAACCCGGGAACGGGCGAGGCTGCAAAAAGAGCGCGCCGGTCTCGCCAAGCGGACCCAGGAAATCGAGCGCCGTGTCGCCGAGCGCGACGCGGGGTACAACGCCGAGCGCCACGATGCCGTGCGGACGGAATTGACGCGCCTCGAGCCGGTGGCCCTCCAGGCGGCAGCCTTGTCGGCGCGGGCTGATCGTGCCGAGGCGCTGGTCGGGGAGGCGGAGATCGCGGAGAAGGCATTGTCCGCTCGGGAGGAGCACGTCCGGCAGCTCGCGGAGGCCGTGAAGGGAGAGGGGTTCTCGGAGCCGAAGTTTCAGGCGGCGCGCGAGCGTCACGACCGCGCCGCGCACGCCCTGCGGGCCGCCGAGCTGGCGGTGGCCGAGACGCGCGGCGAGCTGGTCGCGGCCGAGACGGCGGTCCGCGAGATCGAGCGGCGCGTGACCGAGCGGGCGGCGCGCGAGCGCACCATCGCCGAGCGGAAGATCGAGCTGCGGCTGCATAATGAGCTGGATCGCGCGTTCTCCGATCTGCGCGCCGAGCTGAACGCGGCCATGCGGCCCGAGATCAGCACGCTGGCGTCGGGATTTCTATCGGATCTCACGGATGCGCGTTACGATGAGGTCGATCTGGACGAGGACTACCGCGTCGTCGTCCTCGACGAAGGGGTGCCCAAGCCGGTGATCTCCGGGGGAGAAGAGGACATTGCGAATCTCGTGCTGCGGCTCGCCATTTCCCAGATGATCGCCGAGCGCGCCGGGCAACCGCTCTCGCTGCTCGTGCTCGACGAGATCTTCGGCTCGCTCGACGAGTCGCGGCGCCAGCACGTCCTCGCGTTACTCCGCCGCCTGGGCGACCGCTTCCCACAGGTCATTCTCATCACACATATCGAGCAGGTCCGGGACGGCCTGGACCGCATCATTCGCGTCGTGTACGACGCCACGACCGGTACGAGCGTCGTGCGCGATGACACCGCTACCCTGGGACCCCCCGATGCGAGCGTGGCTGCCTGACACCCGGGTTACCGGCCCCGAGCGCGCCACCGAGCGCGACATCGAGGGGCTGAACCGCGTTTTTGCGGAGGCGTTCACCGACCGCTATCGCCGCGACGGGCTGATCGGCGTGCGCGTGCCGCAGCTGAATCCGCTGGTGTGGCGCTACGCGCTGCTCGACGCCGGGGACGGCGCGATGGTCTGGCGCGACGAGCAGGGCGACGTCGCCGCGTTCAACGTCGCGCACCAGGCGGGCGCCGAGGGGTGGATGGGGCCGCTGGCCGTGCGCCCGGACCGCCAGGGTACGGGAGTCGGCAAGACGATCGTCCGCACGGCCGCCGACTGGCTCATCGACCGCGGCGTCACGACCCTCGGCCTCGAGACGATGCCGCGCACGCCCGAAAACATCGGCTTCTACGCTCGACTCGGCTTCACGCCGGGATTTCTGACCGTCACGCTGACCAACGAGATCGCGACGCGCGGCCATCCGGCGCCGGTCTTGTTGTCGAAGGCATCCGCCGCGGACAAGGAGACGACGATGGCGGCGGCCCGGCGCCTGGTCGACGATCTGGTCCCGGGCGTCGACTTCTCGCGTGAGATCCTGCTGACTGCCGAGCTGGGGCTGGGCGATACGTCGCTAGTCGAGGGGAACACGGGGGGGGCTCGAGGCGATGGCGGTCTGGCATTCCGCTCCCCTGGCGGACAGCCGCACGCGCGATGAAGTGCGGGTGCTAAAACTGGCGGCGCGCAGCGATACGGCGTTCGATGCTGCGATCGGCGCGGTCGAAGCGGCCGCGGCCAAGGCGGGCATTCGGCGGATCGCGATCCGCTGCCAGAGCCGCTACGCCGAGGCATTCCGCCGCCTCGTCGCGCGCGGCTATCGCGTGCGCTGGACGGATCTCCGGATGACGTATGAAGGCTACCCTGAGCGTCACGCCGCGCAGGGGATCTTGTTTTCCAATTGGGAGATTTAACCCGGGCTGGGTTTCCCCGAGACGTAGACCACCTGGGCTAGCCCGATCACCTCGGTCGTATGCGGCAGGTTGGGCGGCAGGTCGAGCCGGTCTCCCGGACCGAGCTCGACCGCGTCGCTGCCGGCGGTCACGCGTAAGTAGCCCTCGACGACCCACCGCGTTTCCGGAAACGCATGCGCATGCAACGGCATCTGCGCGCCCGGCACGTCCGACCACCAGGCGGTGACCATCCCCTCACGCTCGAGCGCGCGGCGCAGCGTGGCGACCTGCAGTGGTCCGATCCGCGGATCCCAGGGTCGCCGGGCGAGTGTCACGACACGAACCGCGGCGCGCCCACGAGAATCCGCCGGGCGAACAGGATGATGGCTGCCGCATAGAGCAGATGAATCGTGCCGCTGGGCACCTGGGCCACGAAGAGCAGCAGCGCCCATACGATCAGCATCACGACAGCGGCAAGTAACGAGAGATTCAGGGTGATTGACCTTTGAGGGACAGAACCTATTCTAGTAGCCAGGAGCGGGGAGTCAAATTATTGAGCCAACAAGCTCGATCGTGGACCCAGATACTGCGGCCCATGTCACGCCCCCTCGATTGGGGAAGACAGAATCCGTGGTGAGGGACCAGTCATTCGTTTCGGGCTTCAATAATCCTCTCCGTTCCTGTTCTACCCGGTCGGCCGGCCTGCGTTAAGCAGTCCCGGCCGATCGTTTTTTGCGGACCGTTTGCCAGAACAAGGTCGGGGCCCGCAGCGGCTGCCCTTTCAGCGCGAATCCGATGACGAGCACGGCGATCCAGACGCCGTACGCTATCATGATGGGGACGCGCAGCTCCGGCACGGTGAATTGCACCGCCCACAGCACGAACAGCGCGGTCGCGTCCAACCAGTCGAACTCCATGTTCGCAAGCAACAACACGCCGAGCATCGTCTGGAGCAGCGTCAGTGCGAGCTCGTTGCGTTGCGCGATGTCGAACGTGAAATCCGCCCACACCCCGTAATGCCGCAGGTGCGAGAAACCGTACACGATCGGAATCATCGCGGCGAGAATTGTCCACTGGTTGATGTTGCTCGACACGATGTTCATCAACGCCATGGGCGCCTGCGTCACGCGGCGGGCCCAGCTGAACGTCGAGACGAATTCTGGAAACTCGGACAGAAATGGAGCAACCCACTGCACGAGGAAGAACTGGCTGATGCCCACGGCGGCGGCCACCGCGATCATCGAATCGAGGAAGGGATGGGCAGTGAGGTAGAGCAGCCCGCCGCCCACAACGAACAGGCCGCCGATCGCGGCCGTTTGCCGCCACCCCGGCTGGCGATACGCCCAGCGCGACACCACCGGCGCGTCGGCGAGGGACTGCACTTCGCGGGCTGGATTGCGCATCAGGATCCAGAGATATCCGATGTAGAGCGCGATCAGCACGCCCGCGTCGATCACGCCGATGCGCTGCCGCCAGATGACCACCAGAAAATAGAGCAGGGGGGGCACGAGCCCCATCACTTCGACGGCGTGCTCGGGCTCGAGCGCGATCGGCGGCAATCCGTGCTGACCCTGCCGGCGGCCGGCGATGGCGAACACGAAGTAGATCATCGGCCACCCGAGGCCAAGCAGCAGGCGAATCGCGCCGGTGAGATTGGCAATGGCGAGGTGGGCGCGCTCGGGATTCCGCCCGGCCTCCCACGCGATGACCGCCTCGACCGCGAATTCGGGGAGGGTCTGGAGCCAGGCGAGGATCGCGAGCGCGAGGCCCTGAGAGATGAGGAATTGCGCGGCTTCCGCGCCCCAGGCGACGAGGAACGCCGACAGCAGCATACTGGGGAAGGTCCACAGCGCCGCGAGCGCTGCGCCTCCCGCCTGGATCGCCGGGGCGAGTAGCTTTAAGAATCGCACGGGGTACGGGGGTCCAAGATACCATGGCACGAGATCAAATGAAGTCGGCGAGCCTGCAGAGCTTCCACGAATCGCACACGGAGCCGATCGCGGTGCGCATGCCGTTCCAGACGCTGGTGCACGAGATGCTCGAGCAGCTGGGTGAGGATCCCAAACGCGAAGGCCTGCGGCAAACGCCGGCCCGCGTCGAGGCGTCGCTGAAATGGCTCACGCGCGGCTACGGCATGAACGTCGACGAAGTGATCGGCGATGCCCTGTTCGAGGAGACGCACGAGAGCATGATCTGCGTGCGCGACATCGAGATCTACTCGATGTGCGAGCATCACATGCTGCCGTTCTTCGGCAGGGCGCACGTGGCGTATCTGCCGAACGGCCGCATCGTCGGGCTGTCGAAGATCCCACGGGTCGTGGAGGTCTTCGCGCGGCGGCTCCAGGTGCAGGAACGGCTGACCGACCAGGTCGCCGAAGCGCTCTGCCGGGTGCTCACGCCGCTCGGCGTCGGCGTGGTGATCGAGGCCTATCACCTCTGCATGATGATGCGCGGCGTCGAGAAGCAGAATTCGAAGACGGTGACCAGCGCGCTGCGCGGGGCCTTCCGGGACGACGCCAAGACCCGCGATGAATTCCTGAGGCTCGTCCACGGCGGCAACTTCTCCCTGTGACGATCGCGCTCGTGACGGGCGCGTCGCGGGGAATTGGGCTTGCCGTCGCCGATGCACTGGGGGCCCGGGGAATGCACGTCGTGCGGGTCGCGCGCAGTCTGTCTGACGCCGCGGTGGAGCGTCGCACCGACATCGCCTGCGACGTCACGAAGCCAGCCGATGTCGAACGCGCCCTCGCCCGCGTCGAGCGGGACCTCGGCGTGCCGGACGTGCTGGTGAACAACGCCGGCATCTTCTTCATCAAGCCGCTCGCCGAGACCACCCCCGCCGACTTCGCGAGCACGCTCACGACCAATCTCACGTCGGCGTTTCTCTTCGCCCGCGCCATCGTCCCGAAAATGGTCGGCCGCGGCAGCGGGCATCTGGTCACCATCGGATCGATCTCCGACTACATCGGGTTCTCGGGGTCGACCGCCTACGCCGCCAGCAAGTTTGGCTTGCGTGGCATGCACGAAGTGATTCGCCAGGAGACGGCGAAAAGCGGCGTACGCACGACCCTCATTTCGCCGGGTCCGGTCGATACGGATATCTGGGATGCGGTCGATCCCGATTCCAAGCCGGGGTTCACCAAGCGGAAGGACATGATGCGCGCCGCAGACGTCGCGGCCGCGGTCGTATATGCGGTGACGCAGCCTGAACACGTGGCGGTGACGGAAATCCGGCTGTTGCCGGCGATTTACACGGCCAGGGGCTGATGCACATCGAGCTGACGGAGATGCTGCGCTGCCCGGAGCCCCACCGCGAGGAGATGCTCGTACTCTCGACCGGTGAGATCCGAGACCGGATGGTGCGTTCGGGAGTCATCGGCTGCCCGGTGTGTCACAAGGAGTATCCGATTTCGCGCGGGATCGTGAACTTCCGGCGCAGTCGCGAGCGGGTCTCGAAGGACTCATCCGGGCCCCGGCCCGCCTACGCGCCCCCCTCGCCATTGCCGTCGGCGGATGCCACGAGCCTGCAGGCGCTGCTCGAGCTGTCAGGCCCCGGCGGGTACGTCGTGCTCGTCGGTGCCGCCGTGCGCCAGGCCCAGCGGCTCGGCGCGCTGATGACGGGGATTCACTTCGTGGGCATCAACGCGCCGACCGAAATGGAAGAACAGCCGATGCTCTCGCTGCTCTACGCCAACGAGAAGGTGCCGCTGCGCACGTCCGTCGCGCGCGGCGTCGTCGTCGGCGCCGATCTCGCCACGTCACCCTGGCTCGTGGAAGCGCACCGCGTGCTGCTCCGCGGCCGCCGCTTTGTGGTAGAAAACGAGGAGCCCGAACTGCCGATCGGGCTCATCAAACTGGCGGTGGAAAACGGACTCTGGGTGGGCGAAAAACGTTAGCGCTCGATCGCCGCGGCCATCGCATCCCCGGCCGAATAGGTGGCGTCGATCAGATCCTTGTAGTGCTGCTCCACCACGCGACGCTTCACCTTGAGCGTGGGCGTCAACTCTCCCGACTCGATCGTGAAATCCTTTTCCAGCAGCAAGACTTTCTTCGGTGTCTCGAACTTGGCGAGATGGGACAGCATGCTCATCACTTCGCGCTCGACCTTCGCCTGCACGTCCGGCAGCCCGATCAGCTCGGCGCGCGTGCCGTAGGCGAGGCTCCGCTCCAGCGCCCAGCGCTCGAGGGTGTCGAAGTTCGGGACGATCACAATGATCGGGAACTTGCGGCGGTCGCCGTACAGCATGGCGTTCGCGACAAACGTGTTGCGCTTGACCGCCAGCTCGATCGGCTGTGGCGCGATGTACTTGCCGCCCGCCGTCTTGAGCAGCTCCTTCTTGCGATCGGTGATCTTCAGGTATCCGTCGGAATCGAGCTCTCCGATGTCCCCGGTGTGCAGCCAGCCCTCGGCGTCGATCGTCTCCTTGGTCGCCTCCGGCAGCTTGTAGTAGCCCTGCATGATATTGGGGCCGCGCGCCAGGATCTCGCCGTCCGCTGCGATCTTCAGCTCGATACCCGGGATCGCGCGGCCGACGGTCCCAAGTTTGATGCGGTCGAGCGGGTTCAGCGTCAACACGGGCGACGACTCGGTCAGCCCGTATCCCTCGATGACCGGCAGCCCCGCGCTGTAAAAGAATTTCGCGATATCGGCTGACAGCGGTGCCGCGCCGGAGACAAAGAAGCGAATCCTGCCGCCCGTGCGCGCGCGGAGCTTGGCGAACACCAGCCGGTCCGCCAGCTTCTTTTTGATCGCAAGGCCGCCCGGGATGGGTAGTCCGGCGAGTGAGAGCGTCGCCCACTGTTCGCCTGCATGTTTTGCCCAGAAAAAGATGTTTCGCTTGATGGCGCTTCCGGAGAGCGCGTTCTCGAGTACGCGCGCGTACACTTTTTCGTACAGCCGCGGCACGGACAAGACGACGGTCGGCTTCACCTCCTGCAAGTTCCCCGCGACCGTGTCGAACGACTCCGCGTAGTTGATGATCACGCCGGCCTGGAAGAGCGTGTAATCCACCATGCGCTCGTAGCTGTGCGACAACGGCAGCATCGACAGGCACTCGTCGCCGCTGCCGATCGGAATCATCTGCAGGCAGGCCTGCACGTTGGACCAAATGTTGTAGTGCGAGAGCATCACACCCTTCGGGTCGCCCGTCGTGCCCGACGTGTAGATCAGGGTCGCGAGATCCTCGGGACCAACGGTCAGCGCTTCCGCCTTCCAGTTGGGATGCTTCGACTCGACCGCCCGACCTTTGGCCTCGAGCGCCGCGAGCGACATGGCCCCCGGCCCCCCCCCCGCTCCCCCGGGACGCTGGGCGGCGGCCCCGCTGTCGAACACCACGATGTGCTTGAGGCCGGGTAACGTGCCCCTCACCTCGAGCACCTTGTCCAGCTGAGCCGTCGTCGAGCAGAACACCGCGACCGATTCGGAGTCACGCAGGATGTAGGCGGTCTGCTGTGGGGTGAGCGTCGGATAAATCGGGACGTCAGTCGCGCGCGCGCACAGACAGGCGTAGTCCGTCAACGCCCATTCCGGGCGATTCTCCGAGACGATCGCGACCTTGTCGCTCGGTTTGATCCCTAATTCGCGCAGGCCGAGGGAGATCGCCTGCACGCGCCCGAGCGCTGCGCGATGCGTGATGGAGACCCAGGCGCCACCCACCTTCGACCGGAACGCCGCCGGGAGGCCGGCGTGCCGATCCACCGTGGTGAAGAACAGCTGAGTGAGGGTGCCTCTGTTCATGGTCGGAACTCCACGACGAAAGTCACCGAATCGGGTACGACCGTACCATCCAACCGCCGCATGGTGGCCGTTACCACCACCGAGTCGGGGACGGGGCCCCTGCGCAACTTTACCCGCGCGAACGCCACGCCTGCCGTGCTCGTCAAGACGCTGTCATGGGGCAGTAATGTGACCGTTGAATCGCTGGCGGGAAAGGTGGTGGCGACATACACCACGCGCCGGTTGCTGGGGATCCCCCCGAATGCATAGGCCTGCACCTGCAGCGAATCGGACAAGGAATCGGCGAGGGTAGCCGGTGGGACAGGGGTCACGACGACCGTGTCGCGCGTCGCTCCGAGAGCCCGGATGGAATCGAGCCGGGCCAGGACGGTGACGATTTGGGGGTTCGAAAACAGATTGCCCGTGCGCGCTTGCAGGCGGCCGGCACCCACGACTTTGGGGAGTGTGGCGCCTGTCGTCGTATCCAGCACGGCGATGATGGTGGTGTCGAGTGAGCTCCACACGAACTGCGCCGCGACTGAATCGCCGAGCCCATTGAGTGCGCGGGCGCTGGGCCGGAACGTATCGGTGAGCTCGACGCGGCCGCTATCGGGCAGGCGAATCTCGATCGCCACCGGCTGTTTCACGTCAGTGTTGATTTTGCAGGCGAATACGGCGGCGAGCGTCAACGCGACCAACGTCCGAATCAGGAGCTCCCCGTCCTCTCCTCGGTGGCACGAGTGGGCGCGGCGCGCAGGTCCTGGAGTGCCTGGTTGGCGTGTTCGATCCACTTCTGGGCGTCTGGTCCGCGCGGCGGGTGCGCCAGGAAGGTCTTCAGGTGCTGCGCCGCCCCGTCGGGATCGCCGCGCTGCAGCAGCAGAAACGCCAGACCGTAGTGCGCGCCCGCGAGCGAGCCGTCGAGCTCGAGCGCGCGCCGGTAATGGCGGATCGCTTCGTCATAGCGGCGCGTTTTGGTGAATGCAATCGCCATGTTCTGGAGAATGCGCGCGTCGTTGGGGAGATCGCGCAGCGCCAAACGGTACGACGTCAGCGCCGCGTCATAGTCGCCCTGGCGCTCGAGGGCTAACGCCTCGTTGAGATAATCGAGACGTTGTGGTTTGAGATCGTCGCCCCCCCCCCGAACAAGCGGCGCCAGAAACCCATGGCGCGAAAATAGCTTGCGGCTGCCGACACTGGCAATGTAGAATCCCCCACCATGGCTCAATCCGCCGGAATGCGTCCTCGCAGCAAAACCCCCCGGGGGGTGCTACAGGTAGATTGGCCGTTCTTCGGTGAGCTGTGCCGGGTGCTGGCCCTGAAGGTCTTTCGCGAGTACGACCCCGAGGTCGTCATCGGGATCGCGAAAGCGGGCGTGATCCCGGGCGCGGTGGTCGCGAGCATCCTGCAACGCGACTTCGCGTCGATCGCCGTCACGCGGGAAGGCTCGGTCATCGCCGGCCCCCCGCGCCTCGTGACCGGCAAGCGCGTGCTGCTGGTCGACGAGACCTGCGAGTCGGGCAGCACGATGAAGCTCGCCCTGGCGGCCGTCCGCGATCTGAAGCCCGCGGCGGTGAAGACGGCCGTGTCGTTCAAGACGGGGACGTACAAGCCCGATTTCTTCGCCCTCGAAAACGAAAATTTCATCATCCTGCCCTGGGACCTCGAGGTGATCGTCAACGGGGAGATCGTCGTCCGTCCCGATTACCGCGCCAAACTGAAAGAGAACAGTTGAAAGATCGTCTCGCCCGGAGCCTCAAGCAGTCCCGCGCCGATTACACCGAGATTCGCGTCGAACGCACCTGGAGCTCCGCCGTCGCATTTCGCGGCCGGCGTCTCGAAACCGCGACGGTCAGCGAGGATCAGGGCGGGTTCGTCCGCGTGCTCAATAAGGGCTGCGGCTGGGGCATCGCGTCGTTCACGTCGCTGGACGAGCTGCCCCAAATGGTCACGCGGGCCAACGAGCTGTCCCGCGCGGTCCGCCTGGACGAGCCGATCCGGCTGGCGGACGTGTCGGCGCAAACGGGCGACGCGGTGCTCGATCTCGATGGCGACGTCCGCGGCGTTGCGCTGTCGGAGAAGAAGAAGCTGCTCGATCGCTACAACGGCGCGATGCTGGCCGTCTCGGACAAAATCGTCGACACGCAGTCGAGCTATCGGGATGAAGTCTCCGAAGTCTGGTACGTCAACTCCGAAGGCGCGTCGCTGTACCAGCTGCGTCCTGAGGTCGTCGTCTCGGGCACCGCGATCGGCCGGCGCGACGGCACCATCGAGAAGGGCCTCGAGTCGATCGGCCTGCGCAAGGGGTGGAACAGTGTCCAGGACTTCGACGACCGGTTTCGCGTCGTCGCGCGGCGTGCCGTCGACTTGCTCGATGCCCCGCGGGTGCGGGGCGGCGCGTATCCCGTCATCCTCGATAACGACCTGGCCGGCGTCTTCATTCACGAGGCGTTCGGTCACCTCTCCGAGGCCGATTTCGTCTACGAAAACCCGCAGGCGCGCGAGATGATGACGTTGGGCCGGCGGTTCGGCAAAGCGGTGCTGAACGTGGGGGACAACGGCGCGGCCAAAGGGCTGCGCGGGACGCTGCCGTACGACGACGAAGGGACGCCCACGCAGGACACACCCTTGATCACAGACGGGGTCCTCGTCGGTCGCCTGCACTCGCGCGAGACGGCGGCGAAGCTGGGAGAGCGGCCGACCGGCAACGCCCGCGCGATCTCGTTCCGCCACCCGCCCATCGTCCGGATGACGAACACCTACATCGCCCCGGGCAAACAGGGCGTCGGCTTCAACGATCTCATCAGCGACATCACGCTCGGCGTGTACGCCTGCGGGGCGTTCGGCGGCCAGACGATGCTCGAGAACTTCTCGTTCACCGCGGGCTGGGGCTACATGATCCGCGACGGCAACGTCGCGGAGCTGGTCAAGGATGTCGTGCTGGCGGGCAATCTGTTTCAGACGCTGGACCGCATCGATCATATCGCCGGCGACTTCACCTGGAATCAGATGGGCGGCGGCTGCGGGAAAGGCGGTCAGTTCCCGCTCCCCGTGACGGAAGGGGCGCCGCATGTGCGCATCGAAGAAGCGCTGATCGGCGGCGACGTATGATCGATCGCGTGCTCGACGCCGCCCGCGGTAAGGTCGACCGGGGGGAGGGGGGGGGCGCCGACGCGCTGTGGCGCCGGGAAGAGCAGACCGCGGTCGCGTTCGAGTCGGGCAGGCTCAAAGCGGCCGGCATCTCGGAGGAGGCGGGGCTCAACCTGCGCGTGTTGGCGGGCGGGCGAATGGGCGTAGCGGGCACCACCGCCGCCAAGCCCGACCCCCTCGAGCTGGTAGCGCGCGCGCGCGCATCGGCGGAG
>Ga0209761_1001397_pt1 | contig 15600 bp, 15 predicted proteins | sample GraSoi013_1_40cm_4_FD_185818 | JGI IMG/M metagenome (GOLD analysis project Ga0209761, IMG submission 185818) | Grasslands soil microbial communities from the Angelo Coastal Reserve, California, USA - Sample 09_25_2013_1_40cm (SPAdes) (version 2) | ecosystem: Environmental > Terrestrial > Soil >...
GTGGGTCGCCTCGATCGCGCCGGCGAGAGTCCCATCGTGGTCGCGCAGCTCGTCACGGATGAGCACCTTGTCGAGATGGACGTGGCCATCGATGTACGCAGGCAGAAGCAGCCTGCCCCTGCCGTCGGCGGCGGCCGCTATGCGCTCAGCGACGCCTGGGCCAATGGTGGTAATGCGCTCCCCATCGACGATGACGTCGGCGACACCGCCGCCCGGCAAAAACGCATTCCGCAAAGCCCACACGGGCGGCTACCATAACGCGGGGACCCCGGCCACCGGGGACCGGGGCGCAGCGCAAAGGGGGAATTGCGTCATGGCGGTGGCATCTTCAGCGCGCCAGCGCGACATCGTCTATCCGGAGGAACGCCTGCCCTGGCCGCAGACGATCCTGATGGGCGTCCAGCACGTCATGGCCATGTTCGGGGCCACGGTGCTGGTGCCGTTGATCCTGGGCTTCAACCCGAACACAGTGATCTTCTTCAGCGGCATCGGGACCCTCATCTTCCTGGTTGTCACCGGCCGCAAGGTCCCCAGCTACCTCGGGTCCTCGTTCTCATTCATCGGCGCTGTGCTGGCGATCCAGGGTGGACCCGGCCAGCACCAGGGCCTCGCGTTCGCGGGAATCTTGATCGCCGGCGTGATCTACTTCGCCATCGGTCTCGTCGTTCACTTTGCCGGAATCAACGTGATCCGCTTCCTGATGCCACCGGTGGTCACCGGCACGGTCGTCGCCGTGATCGGGATCGCGCTGGCCAGCGTCGCGGTCAGCAATTGGCAGAAGGAGCTGGTGACCGGCACCATCACGTTCCTCGCGGCGGCATTGGCCTCCGTCTATCTGCGCGGTTTTCCGCGGCTTCTTCCTGTGCTCATCGGCGTCGTGGTCGGTTACGTGGTGGCCGGATTAGACCAGGCTGCCGGCGGCGCCTGCGCGGCCGCCGGGTCAGGCTGCCACGTCAACACCTCGGGCATCGGCAGCGCCGACTGGATCGGCTACCCGAAGTTCACGTTCCCCGACTTCGGTGACCCGGTGCGCGCGTTCAGCCTCTTCTGGTTCATCCCGATCGTGCTCGTGGCGGAGAACACAGGACACGTCTTCGCGATCGGCGGGATCATGAAGCGCGACCTTTCCGGCTTTCTGGGCCGCACCTTCATGGGCGACGGCCTCGCCACGACGGTCAGCGCCCTCTTCGGCGGCACCGGCGAGACGACCTACGCCGAGAACATCGGCGTCATGGGCATCACGCGCGTTTTCTCGATCTGGGTCTTCATCGTCGCCGCGATCACCGCCATCCTGCTCGGCTTCATCCCCAAGTTCGGCGCGCTGGTGCTCAGCATCCCGATCAGCGTCCTGGGCGGGATCGAGCTCTATCTTTTCGGGTTGATCGCGGTCATCGGCGCCAAGATCTGGGTCGACGCGAGGGTCGACTTCTCGAAGCGGGCAAACCTCGCCGTGGCGGCGATCCCGTTGATTCTCGCGGCGGGCGGGGCCGATCTGAAGATCGGCTCGTTCGAGATCAACAACCTGGGCCTGGGAGCGTTGGGCGCGATCGTCCTGTACCAGATACTCAGGCCGGGCCACATGCGCGACACCGAGTCGGAGCCGCCGGAGGTCGTCGCGCCAAGCTGACTCCAAGCTGGCCTCGGGTCAGCCGATACGCTTGACCACCTCGTCCAGAGGCCTGCGACGGCCACCTCGCAGCGCGCCTTCGGCCGGGTAGCCGAGCGAGATCGTGGTCTGCACGGTTCTGCCGCCGGGGAGGCCGAGGAGTTTCGCGGCTTGCTCGCGTGCCTCCCCAACAAACATGCCGATGCTGGAACCGATGCCGTGCACGAGGGCGGCGAGCATGATCCGCTCCGAGATCCGGCCCTCGTCGAAGGCGTTCAGCTCGTCGCTGTTCATCCGGGTCGTCGCAGCCGATGACGGGGTGATGCCGCTCACAATCACGGCTCCGGCTGCCGCGCCGCCTAAATGCTTCGCATATCCCTTCAGCTCAGAAAGGCGTCGCAAAATCGCCCTGTCCTCGATCCAGAGGACCTCGAACTCCTGTCGGTTGCTGGCGCTGCCGGACCACCGGATGACCTCTTGAATATCGCGCACGGCCTCAGCCGGAAGGGGTTTGTCGGCGAACCGCCGCACTGCCCGCAGACTCTTCAGAAGCCCAATGAACTCGGTGGCGTGCGCGGTCGTCGCCATGGTGCGATCGTAGACCTCGACGTCAGAGCGCGGGCGTCATCAGCCAGTGCTCCTGCGAGGCGATGTGGCGCGCGGGATCCGGTGAGATCGCCTTGCGCTCGGGGGACCCGTAGTAGTCGGCCTCCGCTTCCGCCCAAGACTTCGGGCCTGAGTAGTGGAGGATCCACACGAACCTGTCCTTTTCATCGGTGCCATCGGTGCCGTCGGTCGTCCACGCGCCGAGGACCTCGAATCCGTATCGGCGGCGTAGCGGCACGAGCTGGGTGTTCCACTCGTCGATCCACTCCTTCATCTCGCCCGGCCTGATCACATACATGCGCAGCTGGTGCTTCATGTGTTCAGCTTGCGGGCTTTCGCCCGCATGTGCATTGTTTGCGCATGGCCAGGGGGGCAGTGGGCTCGCGGGAAGACATCGAAGCGGTCCGCCGCAGCCTCCGATCCGGGATTCTGCCGGTGGAGCTGCTCCCGGGAGGAAAGGCCATCGTTCTCGGGTCGGGCGATCGCCACGTGACGCGCGACGAGCTGAGAGCCCAGGCCGAACAGGTCGCCGGCGGACTTCACGATCTGGGCGTAAAGCCCGGCGATCGTGTCGGCCTGTACTCAGCCAGCCACCTCGACTGGGTCATCGCCTACCTGGGCGCCCAGCGCGCCGGCGCCTGCGTGGTGCCGATGAACCCCGACTATCACTCGGCCGAGGTCGAGCACATCGCGGGCAATGCGGAGCCGCTGATCGTGATCGCTGACGTGGAACGCGCAAAGGTTCTGGGCGGGCTCGGTCTGCGCTCGGTCGACGTGCACGATCCGCCGCGTGGAGTTCCGCCGCCGATGCCCAACCTGACGCCCGAAAGCCCTGCCGCCATCCTCTACACGTCGGGGACGACCGGGCGGCCCAAGGGCGCGGTCCTGGACCACGGCGGGCTGCTCGCCCAGGCGCGAGGGGCGATCGAGATGTGGCGCTGGACGAATCGCGACATCCTCGTCCACGCGCTCCCCTTATTTCATCTGCACGGCCTCGGGATGGGACTGCACGGCACCCTCCTGAGCCGCGGCAGCGCGACCCTCATTCCCTTCTCGCCACAGGCGGTCGTGGCGGAGCTCACGAGGAACGACGCCAAGCGCGGCACCATGTTCTTCGGCGTGCCGGCCATGTATCAGCGCCTGTGTGACTGGCTGGACGAGAATCCGGTCGACCTCTCCCACGTGCGGCTCTTCGTTTCCGGTTCGGCGCCGCTGCCGCCGGCGCTGTTCGAGCGGTGCGAACGCCTCCTCGGCCAGCCGCCGGTCGAGCGCTACGGCATCACCGAAGGCGGGATCGTGGTCACCAACCCGTACGACGGCCCGCGCCAGCCAGGTCGCGTCGGGATCCCTTTCCCCGGCGTCGAGGTCATGCTCGGTGAGAAGGACGAGGTGCTGCTCAAAGGCGGGCAGGTGTTCAAGGGCTACTGGCGAAACGAGGCGGCGACCAAAGAGTCCTTCACGCCTGACGGCTTCTTCAAGACCGCGGACGTGGGCGAGATCGGCGATGACGGCACTCTCGCCATCCGCGGCCGTTTGAAGGAGCTGATCATCTCCGGAGGCCTCAACGTCTATCCGCGCGAGGTCGAGCTCGTCCTCGAAACGCACCCGGCTGTTGAAGAGGTGGCCGTGGCGGGCGTGCCCAGCGAAGCGTGGGGGGAGGAGGTGACTGCTTTCGTCGTGCCGGCGAAAACGCACCCGCTCGTCGAAAGTGAGCTCATCGCATTCGCCCGCGAGCGCCTAGCGACTTACAAATGTCCCCGCCGAATAGTCCTGATCGAGCAGCTGCCGAGAAACGCGATGGGTAAGGTTGAGCGATCCAGGTTGCGGACACCAGAACAGGCCTCATGAGATTCGTCGACCTCACCCAGGATTTCTCGCTGCACACGCCCGCGTTCGCCGGCTACGCCGGGCCGGCGATCCGCTGGATCAAGCGCCTGGCGTTCGACAAGGCCGGCGGTCAGGAGGTCACGATGACGATGCACGTCAGCACTCACCTGGACGCTCCGGCCCATTTTCTGTCCGGCGGCAAGTTCATCGGGGACCTCCCGCTCGACTTCCTCATCGGTCCGGCTTGCGTCGTCGATCTGGAGCGGATGGGCCTCGGCGACTACGACCTGTACGGGCCGGAACACTTCGAACGCTGGGAGAGGGACACCGGGCATCGCATCGAGCGGGGCGACATCCTCGTGATCCACACCGGGTATCACCGCCACTACCCAGAGAACTGGGCAGACCGTTCGCAGGTGGATGAGACGAGGTACTTCATCCGTCACCCGGGGCCGACCCGCGCGTTCGCCGAATGGGTTCTAAAGCGAGGCGTGCGCTGGATCGCGGTCGACGCCGGCAGCGCGGACCATCCCATGAACACGGTCATCCGTCGAATCCGCGCGGACGAGGCCGAAGATGCGGAAAGGAAGCTCGGCCGCGGGCTCGACGAGATCTTTCCGAAAGCCGACTACCAGATCATGCACACGCTGCTCTTCCCGCACGACGTGATCCACATCGAGAATCTCGGCGGGCGCATAGACGAGGTGCTCGATCAGAGAGTCACATTCGGCTGCTTCCCGTGGCGATTCCAGGGCGGCGAAGCGGCACCCTGCCGCGCTGTCGCGATCGTGGAGTAGCTTGAAGCCGCCACACTTCGAGTACCACGCACCGACGTCCGTGGAGGAGGCATGCGCCCTCCTCAGCTCATTGGAGGACGCGAAGGTCCTGGCCGGCGGCCAGTCGCTGGTCCCGTTGCTCAACTTCCGACTCGCGCGGCCGGCCCATCTCGTCGACATCAACCGGATTCCGAACCTGGACCGCATCTATGAGCGGGATGGTGGCGTCGCGGTCCAGGCGCTCGCCCGCCAGGCCGATGTCGAAGATTCCCAGCTCGCCGCCCGCAGGTGCCCGCTTCTGGTCTCGGCGGTGCGTTTGGTGGCGCACCGCGTGATTCGCAACCGCGGCACCGTATGCGGCAGCCTGGCCCACGCCGACCCAGCCTCTGAGCTGCCCGCCGTGCTGCTGGCCCTGAGGGGCCACGTCGTCGCCCGCTCGACGCGCGGATCTCGAATCATTCCCGCCGGCGACTTCTTCACGGGCGTGATGGAAACCAGGCTCGCGCACGACGAGTTGCTCGTCGAGGCGTGGTTCCCGGCATCGACGGGAAGGTTCGCGATCGCCGAGGAGTCGCGCCGTCATGGCGACTTCGCACTCGCCGGCGCCGTGCGCTATGGCGACCGCCTGGCGCTGTTCGGTGTGGCACCGACGCCGGTGCTGGCCGATCGTATTGACCCAACCCACGGACTCCAGCCCAGCGGCGACCTCGAGGCATCGCCTGAATTTCGCCTGCACCTCGTGCGGGTCCTCACCGAAAAGGTCTTCGCCGCTTGAAGGTCAATGGCGTCGCACAGCCTGCGCCGGCGGATCCGAGGCGACTGCTCTCCGATCACCTGCGCCACGACCTCGGCCTGACTGGCACCCACGTGGGATGCGAACACGGCGTGTGCGGCTGCTGCACCGTGCTGTTCGATGGCGCGCCGGTCCGCTCGTGCCTCATGCTCGCGGTTCAGGCCGAAGGCCACGACGTGACGACCATCGAAGGATTGGCCGCGAGTGACGAGCCCCTTCACCCCGTGCAGCAGGCCTTCCACGAATGCCACGGACTGCAGTGCGGCTTCTGCACGCCCGGCTTTGTGATGTTGGTGGTCGGCCTCCTGCACGAGCATCCTGATCCCACACCCGAGCAGGTCGATGAGGGGATCTCCGGCAATCTCTGTCGCTGTACCGGCTACGCGTCGATCAGGCGAGCGGTGCGGCGCGCAGCCGAGCTCACTCAAAAGTGACTACGCGCTGGTTCGGGGCGAAGGTGCAGCGGGTCGAGGACGATCGCCTTCTCCGCGGCAACGGCCACTTCACCGACGATATCGACGATGGGGCGCTCGAGTCGGTTCTGGTCCGCTCGCCATTCGCCCACGCGCGCATCAATTCGATCGATGTGAGCGCGGCGCGGGCGCTGCCGGGCGTGTCGGCCGTGTATCTCGCCGCCGACCTCCCATTCGGACAAACCGACCTTCCCATCCTCATCCCCCATCCCAACCTCACGCACGGGCGTACGCAGCGCTGCCTGGCTTCGGACGTAGTGCGCTATGTGGGTGAGGCGGTCGCGTTCGTGGTCGCCGAGAACCGGTACATCGCAGAGGATGCGGCCGACCTCGTCGAGGTCGACTACGAGCCGCTGCCCGTGGTGATCACTCCCGAGGCGTCGGCCGCCGCCGAGCACCTCGTGCACGACGATGTGCCCGGCAATGTTGCCGCCGAGATGATCCAGGACGTGGGGGACGTGCAGTCGGCGCTGGCTGCCGCCCCTCATCGCAAGCGCCTGCACCTGCGATTCGAGCGCGGCGCCGCCAGCCCGATGGAGGCAAGAGCAGTGTGGGCGAGGTGGTCCGAGCCCGAGCACCGGCTCACCGTCTACGACTCCACGCAGTCGCCGACCTCGATCCGTGGCGGGCTCGCGGTGCTCTTCCGCCTCCCGGAATCGGATGTCGACGTCATCGCGCCCGACGTGGGGGGCGGCTTTGGGCCGAAGATCATGCTGTTCTATCCCGACGAGCTGCTGGTGCCTTTCGCGGCGATGCGGCTCGGGCGGCCGGTCAAGTGGACCGAGGACCGCCAGGAGCACTTCACCGCCGTCAATCAGGAGCGCGGCCAGGTGCACGAGGTGGAGGTCGGCTTCGATGGCGATGGGCGAGTGCTCGCGCTCGACGACGACTTCATCCACGACGCCGGCGCCTACACGCCCTACGGCATCATCCTGCCGATCATCACCGCGGCCCAGGTGCCCGGGCCCTACCGCGTGCCCAACTACCGTGTGCGCTTTCGCGACGTCTACACCAACGCCACGCCCACGTCGCCTTATCGCGGCGCCGGCCGCCCGCACGCGTGCTTCGCGATGGAGCGCACCCTCGACGCGATCGCCGCCGAGCTGGCCCTGGACCGGATTGAGGTTCGTCGCCGCAACCTCATCCAGTCCGACCAGTTCCCATACGAGGTCGGGGTCGCGTGGCAAGACGGCAACCGGGTCATCTATGACAGCGGCAACTATCCGGCCCTGGTGGAGCGGGCGCTCCAGATGCTGGGCCCCCGACCCGATGGCGATCACATCGGAATGGGGCTCAGCCCATACGTGGAGGGGACCGGAGTCGGCCCGTACGAGGGCGCGCATGTCCAGGTGCTCGTCTCGGGCAAGGTGATCGCGGCCACCGGCATTCCGAGCCAGGGCCAGGCTCACGCGACAGCCTGGGCGCAGATCGTCGCCGACCAGCTTGGAGTGGACGTGGGGGACGTCGAGGTCACCAGCGGCGACACGCGCAAATTCCAGTGGGGAGTGGGCACGTTCGCGTCGCGCGGCGCGGTCACGGCCGGCAACGCGATGGCGGTAGCGGCGGGCATGGTGGCGGAGAAGGCGAAGCATGTTGCCGCCGACTTCCTGGAGGTGGACCCCGCCGACCTCGAGCTGGTCGGCGGGGCCGTGCGCGTGAAAGGCTCGCCCGACCGCGGAATCCCGCTGGCCGCCGTCGCTGTGCTGGCCAATCCCATGCGCTACGCATTCGGCGGGGGCACCGAGGCGGCGACGCAGTTCACGGCCAGGCCCCGGCCAGGTCCGCCACTGCTCGAGGGACAGGAGCCGGGCCTAGAGGCGACCGGCTACTTCAGCCCAGTCGGATCGGCGTGGGCAGCCGGCTGTCACGCCGCGTACGTGCGTGTCGACCCCAAGACGTTCCGGCTCGAAATTCTCAAGTACGTGGTGGTCCACGACTGCGGTCGACTGATCAACCCGTTGGTGGTCGAGGGCCAGATCGAGGGCGGGGTGGCGCAGGGGATCGGCGGCGCGTTCTACGAGCGCCTCGCATACGACGCCGACGGCCAGCTGCGAAATGCCTCCTTCATGGAGTTCCTCATGCCGTACGCGACCGAGATCCCCGAGATCGAGATCGACCACATCGAGACGCCCTCGCCGCTCAACCCGCTCGGCATCAAAGGCGCGGGCGAAGCGGGGGTGATCCCGGTCGGGGCCGTGATCGCGTCAGCGGTCGAGGAGGCGCTCGGGATCCCGATCACGGAGATGCCGCTCTCGCCGCTGAAGCTGTACGAGCTAAGCCAGGCACAGACCAGCTGACCCGCGGCCATAATCCGGTCGTGATGACCGCCGAGCGTGCTCGGCTCCACAAATTCCTTCGAGCGGCCATCGTGCTGCAGGCGATTGCTCTTATTGCGGTGATCGCTCTGACCTTTCCGGATTGGCTAGACGGGCACCTCCATCCGTACGCGCCCTGCGGGCTCTGTCTCGACCTTCGCGGCCTTGCCTTCGCCATCTCAGCTGTCGTCTTGGGGCCCGTCATCGTGGTCCTTGTGGTCTTGGCCTGGCGTTGGCGCGGACGGCGTCGGTGGCCGCTGGCCATCGTCGTCGTTGTCGATGCGGCTGCAATCGTTTTGACCGCGACCCTCGTCGTCGGCTTCTTTGGCAACCGGACCGATTCGGTCCCTCCTTACGCCTCGGTCCCGCTGCTCGTGCTCCTGCCAGCGCTGGCAACGCTCGTGCTCGGCATCAACCTGGTCAGGCCGGTGTCGTTGAGGCGGATTCTCGCGGCGAGCGCTGCCGGCTCCGTGCTGCTCGCCGCGTTCTTGTGGTTCTTCGCGATCAGGCCTGTGCAGCAGAGCATCCCGGGGGAGCTCTCGCTTCCATTCAGCAAGAGCGCCGTCTGTGAGGGGCGTGACCTGGGCTGCCGGGATTATGTACAGGGTTGGCTCGACAAGCACGATTGCACGAGAGCGACCTTGTTGGTGTACCGGGGAACCGGCGACCCGTCGAAAGACGAAGCAACCATCGACCGCGCCATGGCGGCCCAGCTGCGACAGGTTCTTGCCGGCGCGCTCGTCAAGCCGCTGCCGGTCGATGTGGCCGTCGGCCGCACTTACAGCCCTCAGGTCGATCCCAACAATGGCGGACTCTGCCTGATCATCACGGACCGCGTCACGCCGCCGCCAAGGGGCTTCGCTTCAGGGCGGTGCGCCATGCTGACCGACTACGCGGACATCCGGTCCCATTGGCCCGGGGAGGATGCGTACGCGATCGGGATCATCTATTACTTCGATCGGCGCGACTACGTCAGCGACCATTCGGTGATGTTCCTCAACACGGCGCTTTCGGCCGAGCCGGGCCATGCCGTCACCCTTCGGGTTCGAGCCGCGCCAAGCACCCGGTGCCGCATTGCGGTTTTCGATTCGTCGGGAGAAGTGATGCAGGGACTCGTAGACAGGACCACGGATGGCGCCGGCGACGTCGCCTGGACATGGTCGGTAGACCCAACCACGAAACCAGGGCAGTGGCCAATCATCGTCATGTGCGGTTCGTCGACCGGGCGAGCTTCCTGGTATGTCTACAGCGCGTCGTCCGCCCTCACGACGGCGGCGACGATGTTTCCTCCTGGCGGCCCCTGGTGAGAGTTGCGCTCCCCGCCGCTCACGTAGTTGGTCGTGCGGCCGGTCACGGACGCGACGAGCATCCCACCCAGCGCTTTGCCGATCTGGTACGCGTCCGCGTCGTCCAGAAGTGTGATTCTCTGGCCGCGGATCTGATCGCTGCCCGGAATGACCGACTTCGCGAAGACGTGAACCAGGCGTGAGAGGTCGGATTCGGCCGGCAATCCATTGCTGAATCGGAGACCGGCAGAACGCAGGGCGTTCCGCACGCCCTCGGCGTCGATGAAGTCGCGCGTAACCGCATGGCCGATCCGCAGCGGGCTGCGCGACGTGTTCGAGTTGCCGAATACGACCACCTCGCCATGGCGCTTCTCGCCGCCCGAGGATGTCATGGCCACCTCCGAGTAGAGGTCCCAGTTGGCTCGCACCACCTCGTCCGACAAAGCCGACTCCGGAACTTCGCCCAGCGCCATCGCGACTCCGAGCGCCGCCGCGTCGTTCGCGTAGGCGCCTGCGCCTTCGGGTCCGAAAGTGAGGTCGTGGGACACCACTGTCTTTCCGCGCGACTCCGCGTCCTTGATGCTCGCGGTCGTCAGTCCAGGCACCTTGACCATGACGAGGTGCACGTCTTTGGGATCCGTCAGCCCGGCGTCCGCCATCGCCAGGTGCGTGGCCGCGGCCACCTTGCGAATCTGTCCCATGCGGCCGACTTCCTCGGGCGGCATCGGATCGGAGCCGGCTCTGCCGACGACCAGCCTCTTGTCTCGGTCTGATTCGAGGCCGACATCCGGGATCTCGACCCATTCCCGCGAGATGGCTGCGATGTGCGGAGTGATGACCCCGGGGCAACCGCCCGATAGGACGAAGATGACCTGCTTGGCTACCTCGAAAGCGGGGATGCCGAGAAACTTGCCCGTCCATTCGCGCAGCACCACGTCCGCCCACACGCGGCCCCAGTCGTCGTGCGCTCCGGTGCCTTCTGTCTTTCCGACCAGGGCGACCAGCGTGTCCGGACTGATCTTCCCCGCATCGGCCAGCCGCTGCAACCCGGACGTGTCCGCCGGCGTGGCCATCGGACAGACGAACAGTTCGACCCGTTGAGCCTTCATCCGACTACCTCCACGCGATTCTCAATCCAGGCCAGGTGGACGTTGGAAACCGAAGCCCGGCATCGCTTCCAGCTGCTCGGCAAAATCGAGCAGCTCGTACTCCTGGGCAAAGCGCCCGACAAGCTGCACGCCGACCGGCAGGCCGTCGTGGAGACCCGCCGGGATGGAGATCGCGGGCACGCGGGCGAAGCTCACCGGCAGCACGAACTGAACGTAGCGCGCCCACACATCCCCAAGAAACGGAGGCACGTTTTCAATCGACATAGGGAGTAGGCCGAGGGTGGGCGTGAGGAGGAAGTCGTATCGCGTCTGCAAAGGGACGGCGACGGCGTCGTTGGCTGCCGCGGTCGCCGACTCGAACGCGCGGAAGTAGTCCATCGCGGTCAGCCCGCGGCCCTGCTCCGCGAGCTGGCGGATGCCGGGACCGAAAGTCGAGAGATCTGCGGGAAAGCTCGCCATGCCGGCACGCCGCACAACGCCGTAGCCCTCGGCTACAGGTTCGGGATTCCACTTGATCTCTTCGATCTCATGGCCGGCCGATTCGAGCGCAGCGGCCGCCCGCCGGGCTGCTTCCTGGCAGGCCGGATCTGCGCCAAACGGGCTGGTGTCCGCCATCCCGATGAGGAACCGCTGTCTCGACTGCGCTCCGTCGGGATTGGTTGCCGTCAGCACCGAGAAGAGCAGCCTGGCGTCCGCGACGGTACGGGTCATCGGTCCGCGGGACTGCATCACCGTCACGTCCACCTCTTCGCTTGGCACGCGATCGGGGGTGGGGCGCAGGCCGACCACGCCGCAGCACGATGCGGGGATGCGTATCGATCCGCCGGTGTCCCCGCCCAGCGCCACGGTAGCCATGCCGGCCGCGACCGCCGCGCCGCTGCCACCGCTCGACCCGCCAGGGGTGATCCCTCCGCGCCACGGGTTCTGGGTCGGCGGGAAGAGGGTGTTCACGGTTCCGATTGATGCGGCCAGCTCGGGGAGGTTGGTCTTGCCGAGGATGGCCATGCCCGCGCGCCGGGCTCGGGCGACTGGAACCGCGTCGGCTACCGCGACGCGGTCTCGCCAGGACGGCGTTCCGTATGTGTAGGGCATCCCCGCCACCGGCTGGCTGTCCTTGACCGCCAGCGTCACGCCCGCGTAGAGACCCGCTGAAGATCGAGCGTCGCGATCCACGTGGATGTACGCGTGGATGTGGGGGTCGACACGCTCGATGGCGGCCAGGTGGGTGCGCACAACTGCCTGCGGGTCGAGCTCGCCCGAGCGAACGCGGCGGACAATTTCAGTGGCTGAGAGCCAGGCAGCGTCAGTTTCGGTCAAGACGAGAACAATTGTCGATGGTGGCACTTCACACCGCACGTCTCGTCCTTAGGCGCTGGAGGCGGAGCGACAGGGAGCCGTTCGCTCACCTCAACGCCGATCCTGAGGTGATGGAGCACTTCCCTTCCACCCTCAACCGCGAGCAGTCCGATGCATTCGTCGAGACCATCGAGACCGAGTTCGAACAGCGCGGCCACGGTGTGTGGGCGGTCGAGGTCCAGGGCGGGAAGGATTTCATCGGCTACGTGGGCCTCCACTACCATGACTTTCCGGCCCATTTCACACCGGCCGTCGAGGTCGGCTGGCGGCTCGACCGCAATCACTGGGGCCGCGGTTATGCGACCGAGGGGGCCCGGGCCGCGATTGCTGATGGATTCACACGAGTCGGGCTGGACGAGCTAGTGTCCTTCACCGTGCCGGCCAACGTGAGGTCGACGCGCGTGATGGACAAGGTGGGCATGACCCACGACCCGGGCGACGACTTCGACCATCCGCGCCTGCCCGAGGGCGATCGCCTCAGGCGCCACGTGCTCTACCGCCTCCGCCGCACGAACTGGAGACCTTGACGTAGATAATTCAACGCTTGTAGAATTCAACTGGCGTTGAATTACGCGAAGGAGAGGTGGCAATGGCGCAGGTGGGAACGTTGAACCAAAAAGCATCGACGAGGCCAGGAGCGGCGCTGCTGGAAGCGTTTCTGCCACCCCTGATCGGTGGCCTCCTGATTCTGATTACCCTGATCGGCCTCATCGGGACCGCGATCAAGAATCCGCAGCCGCATGACATACCCGTCGGCCTTGTCGGACCGGCACAGGCCGTGCAGCAGGTCTCGTCGTCATTTGCAACGGCAGCGCCGGGGGCGTTCCAGTTCACGACCTACACCTCGGAGCAGGACGCACGGGCCGCGCTTGATTCGCGGACGGTCGATGGGGTCCTCGTCCTCGGGGCCGCAAGCCCCCGTCTCATCGTGGCGGGGGCTGCGGGCGATGCGCCGATGGGAGTCATGACAGCCGCCTTCACCAACGTTTTCAAAGCCCAGGGAGCGGCCCTGGCCGTGGAGACCATGCATCCGTTTGCGGGCGGCGACGCGCACGGCCTGGTCCTCTTCTTCGTGGTCGTCGCCGCCCTGATCGCGGCGCTGGTCGCTCAGGTGCTGATCCTCGTCAGTGGAACAGGCGCCGGCTTGGGCTCGCGGCTGGCCTTCCTCCTGGTGTTCGCCGCCCTCGTCGGGCTGGCCGGCATGGGCACGGCGGAGTGGATCGTCGGCGGATACGGGGACGGATTCTGGGCTGCGGCGGGCCTGGTCGCCCTGGCGGCGGCGGCGGTGGGTGCTGTGGTTGGCGGTCTGGGCCGCCTCCTCGGGCCTGCGGGGATCGCGCTTGCCGCGCTGGTGGCGGTGCTCCTCGACCTGGTGTCATCCGGTGGACCGGTCGGGAGCCAGTTGCTTCCCGACTTCTACCGCTGGCTGGCACCGTGGATGCCGGCCGGCCAGGTATACAGCGGCATGCGGGGAGCGCTCTTCTTCGATGGCGCCGCCGTGGCGACGCCGATCGTGGTTCTCACCGGCTGGCTGGTCGCCGGGTTGGCGCTCATGTGGCTCGGCGACCTTGTCGCGACTCGCGGTCGCAAGGCCGTGGCGGCCTAGTTGCCAAGAACAGGGAGGCGCCCCGGACCTGGCGGCACCAGGGAACGCATCCTGGCGGCCGCCCGGTCCGATTTCTCCAACGCCGGTTACGAAGGCGCCACCATTCGAGGCATCGCAGCCCAGGCCAAGGTCGATCCGGCGCTGGTCCTGCATTACTTCGAATCGAAGGATGGCGTCTTCCGCGCTGCCGTCCAGTTTCCGGTCGATCCCGCTGAGTTCATACCGAGATTGCTGGCGCCCGGCCTCGACGGGCTTGGCGTGCGGCTCGTGCGTTTCTTCGTCGAGACATGGGATTCGCCGGCCGGCAGCCCGCTGCTCGGAGTGATCAGGTCGGTGGTCGGCAACGACGACGCTGCCACGCTGATGCGGGAATTCGTGCAGCGCCAGGTGCTCGGACGTATCGCGCGAGCCCTCGAGCTCGATCAGCCTCAGCTCCGCGCCAGCCTTGCCGCCAGCCAGCTGATCGGTCTGGCGATGCTGCGCTACGTGGTCAAGGTGGAGCCGCTCGCGTCAGCCAGGACCGATGAGATCGTCGGGTGGCTCGGCCCGACCGTGCAGCGCTATCTCACGGACCGCGACTTAGCCAAACCCAACCCAAGCTCACGGGGGCGGCGGTAGCGGCTTCTGCTTGAAGTCCAGGCAGTCCGCCATGCCGTCATCGGCAGCGGTGCGCGCGTTGAGTGACGGCAGGCCGAACGCCTTCTCGCAGAATCGCACGAGGCTGACGTGCGAGTGCCGTGCGTGCGAGATGAAGGCCGGCTTCGCGTAAGGGCTAAGCACCAGGCACGGCACCCGCCCGCCGTACCGAAACTGTGTGCCGTCGGTCCACTTCTCGACTACGGGCGGGTTGACGTGGTCGTACCAACCGCCCCAGTCGTCCCAGGTCACGAAGATCGCAACCTTGGGCCACAGCCCGCCCTTGACGACCGCGGCAACCTGCGCGGCCGTCCACTGCATCCCTTTGGTCACATTTTCGACCGGGTGCTCAGATCTCCCGAAAGGAGCGTAGAGCCACGACACCGTGGGTAACTTGCCGGCCGCGGCATCGACGGCGAATTGGGTCGGCGCCTTCTTGTTCTTGCCCTGCGTGTACTTCAGGTAGTCGAAAACGTAGCCGCCGTAGTTGGCCCAGGTGAGCCTGGCCTTGTCCAGCTGCGCGGGCAGCGTCGGCCGATCGAACAGCGGAGCGGGGTGCGGATTTTCGATGATCGGCGAGTCGGCGCACACCAGCATCAGGTGATTCGGGCTCGATGGTCCGGCGACGTCGGTGAAATACGAGTCACAGAGCGTGAATGCTCGCGCCCACGCCCAGTATTTCGGGATGTCCGACTCAACGTACTGAACTCGTGACGCGGTCTTCGCTCGCTTGAGCCAGGCCGGGTGAGTGTGATTGGGATCGTTGGGCGGCGGATTGTGGGCGTGCGCCATGGCCATACCGTTGGCCCCCGGGAACGTCCCGAAGTAGTTGTCGAGGCCATGGTTCTCCTTGACCACGATGACGACGTGTTCGATCGGCGTCGTCGTCGGCATCTAGATGCAGGCCCCGCGCTGGTTCGACCATTCGAGCTGCACCGTCCACGTGCCCAGCCTCTTTGTCTTCCACGCGCAGATGTCGCCGATCTCACCCTGGTTGGTGTCGTACCAACCCTGGCCCGGCACAGGATCGGTGATCGCTTCGCACAGCTCGTGGGAGCTGGTCGACGTGAGTGCGTCGAGGGCATGCAGTCCGCCCACGCAGCCGGAGCAGCCGGCGTATGGCGCGACCGCGTAATAGATGCCACCGGCGATGCTGTTGTGGTAGCCGCAGAAGTTCGCGCACGACTTGTGCCCGCCGAGATCCACCTCGA
>Ga0209761_1001400_pt1 | contig 15591 bp, 10 predicted proteins | sample GraSoi013_1_40cm_4_FD_185818 | JGI IMG/M metagenome (GOLD analysis project Ga0209761, IMG submission 185818) | Grasslands soil microbial communities from the Angelo Coastal Reserve, California, USA - Sample 09_25_2013_1_40cm (SPAdes) (version 2) | ecosystem: Environmental > Terrestrial > Soil >...
TCCCGCTTACACCCAAACAGCCAGACCCAGAGCGCAGGGCCGGCGAGGCTGCCCCCCTCGCATCCGGCCCGGGCGGGTCCCTTGCGGTCAGCCCCGCGGCGGATTGCCCCCCGCCGCAAGCCGAGGCGCCCCGTGCTCCCCAGAGCACGGACGCCCCGAACCGTAAAGTCCCCGCTACACTGGTCGGCATCGCCCGCCTCGCTGCCTCTTCTCCGCCAGCGGAAACACGCCGAAAATCAGCGGCAGGGCCGGAGTATTTTCGCCTGCCGGTGCGGTCGGTCCTGAATCACTGCGATTCCGAGCGCGTGCCTTTCGAGTGGACGATCAACCCGTACCGCGGCTGTGAATTTGCCTGCCGGTACTGCTACGCCCGCTACACACACGAATACATGGAACTTGATGGGGCCGACTTCGAGCGCAAGATCTTCGTCAAGCAGAACGCCGGACCACTGTTGGCCAGGGATTTGCTACACAAGTATCGTTTCCCGGTACGGCTCTCCCCTTCACAGTTTCCGGAGCATATCGCCATCGGCACAGCCACAGACCCATACCAGCCTGCGGAGCTGGAATTTGGCGTGACGCGCGCCTGCCTGGAGGAACTGGCGAAACTCGAGGGACTCAGCCTGTCCATTACCACGAAATCGCAGCAGATTGTGCGTGACCTGGAACTGTTGAAGCGCATCTCCGAGCGGTCCTCGCTGTTCATCAATCTGACGGTCACGACGCTGCGGACGCGCTTGGCTCGCCTGCTCGAGCCGCGCGCGCCGCGGCCCGATCTGCGTCTCGCGGCTGTGGCGCAATTGCGCGAGGCCGGACTTGCCGTCGGCGTCTTTGCATCCCCGCTTCTTCCGGGCATCACGGACCGCGACACCGATCTTGATTCCCTGGCAGCGGCCGCGAAGGACGCCGGCGCGCAATGGTTTGCGGCCGGTGTGCTTTTTCTGATGCCTTCCTCCAGGAAACAGTTTTTGCCGTTCTTGCGGGAGAAATTTCCGCGCCTCGAAAAGCAATACGACGAGTGGTACGCCCGGAATGGCTACGCGCCGGAGGCGTATCGCCGGGCGATCGCCGAGCGCATCGTGCGGCTACGCGCAAAGTATGGCTTCAATGCGCGGCCATGGGATGAAATGCCGCGGCCGACGCCATGCGTGCAACTTTCCCTCGGTTGGGAAACTTCCGTTGAGGCTGAACCGCGACCGCGAAAGCAATTCCGCGCGCTAGGCTAGAGGTACCACGGCGAGGCAGATGGCAGAATTACGGCACGATAATGCGGGGTTCTTCGCGGACCTTATCTTCAGACTTGGGGAATTGCGCGCGCAAGTACTCGATGAATTTGCGAGAGCGCGGGCGCCCATTGGCGTGCAGAAGCCCCATCCGGTAGAGAAACACGAGTAGAGCAAAGATCTCGGAGTCCTTGAGTGTGGAGAAACCGGTTCGCTCCGCTTCTCCCTGCTTCAAGTTGGCCAGAAACTTTGCCAGCTCGCCGTAAAGCGCCCGAGGCGCGGGCCGGTCAGGCGGCTTCTCATAATAAATTCCCGTTGCAAGGGTTTTGTACGCTTCGGCGAGCGATGCGAGAGCGGCCAATACCTCCGAATCGGAGGCGTCCGGCTGCCCCGTGCAGAATTTGGCGATGGCGAACGCCACGCCCGCAAGCTCTGACTGGCGCGAGTAAATGATGTCCGCGGAAAAACGAGCGTCGAGAAACGGCGTATCCGGAGGAAACGGCTTGCGGTGCTCTTCCTCGTAGCGATGCGCGGATAGGAGGTAGGCGCAATCGGCCGGGCAGTCGAGTGTCACTTCGCGCCCGGTGCCGCAGCAGACGGCGCAGATCCTCTCTCCTTTGGCCGGGCAAAAGCGCCCCGGCTTTCGCTTTTCACAAATCGGGCAGGACACGGATTCTCCTGGCTCGGCGCAAGCAAAAGAGCAGAATACCGGTGCCAGGGCTAAAAGACAAAAGTGCGGCGCACGATCGTTTCATCGCCGCCGTGTTGGGGCATGGAGTCCGGAGGGCGTGCGGCGAACTTCACACCTGAGATCTCCGGCAAGCCAATGGACCGATCCAGGACATGCAGCCGCACCGGGCCGCTTCCGCGAACGATCAGCTTCAACTCGATTCCTTCCGCAGGCAAATTGGCGTACACGAGATTCCATTTGCCGCTCCGGTTGAACCGCGCTTCGGACGGTCTGCCGAGCAATTTCCCATTGGCCCATGAATCCAGAATCTCATTCTCAGGCGTTTCGACCGCGAGGGTCCGCGCGCGTCTGGGCGACGCGATGTGCAGGCGCAGAGTGCGCGAATCCCCGGTGGTGGAATTCTCCAGCACTTCCGCGGTGGGCGGCGGCAGAGGGAAGGTGGGCGCGTCATGCTGGAGAAACTCCCAGGTAATCCAGTCGGGTATGGCCCCCTCCAGCCTGGCGCGAGTCGGAGTGGAGCCGACGAATTGCGCCGTCCAGTTATCGGCACGCGCGGCGTTGCTGGCCCATACGGCCTTGCCGGTGTCCGCGTCCAGCGTATACAGAAGAGCGCTCGGCTTGGGATGCTTCGCGCTGTAGTGCGTCATCGATGCTCCGGAAACGAAAGCGGCAAGCGCAACGGCAAGGGCGGTCAGCGGAAGAATTTTACGCACCGCATCGAGGAGCGGCGCCAGCGCCATGAAGAACAAAGCTAGGAACAGGGCCAGTGCCGGAGCTCCCATGGAGGTAAGGCCAAGCGCCTCATAAGTGCCACGGGCCGGTGGAACGAAAATCAACACTGCCGGAAGCGAGAGCAGGCCGAGTGCAAGCACTGCCCCCAGCGATGGCTTCTCCGTCTGTGATGCGCCGATCGGGGTGGCCACTAGGAGGGCGATCAGAGGCCAGAGCAACACGTAAGTTCCTCCGGGAAGCCATTTCGCGGCCGCGATCTCGAGCAGGAGCAGCACGAAGGCTCCGCCGAGGAACAGACTCGCGGGAGACATTTTCTTGAGCAGTAGATAGCAGACAGCTACCCAGAGCAGTACCAGCAGCGCAACGAGGCTCACGCCGTAGGATGCGCTTTGGACAACGTCGCCCTCGGGCAGGAGCCGCGAATGCAGCCAGTTGATTCCCTTCATGAAGCCCCATGCGGTCGCTGCAAGCAGGGCTGCCAGAATGAGATTCACGAGGAGCCCGAGGACGATTCCCCAGACACCTGTCTGCGATGCGCCGCTGGCATAGAAATAAATCGCGATGAACACAACGGCCGCCAGAATCGTGAAGCGCCAGATTTGCGCAGCGGAATAGTGCACAAACCAGCCGCCCGGCACGCCGAAATAGACTGTGTCGGGCGCGCGAAGCTGCGAGAGATCGGCGTTGCCCAGGCTTCGCGCCAGCGCGAGCGCGTAATCGCCATGCTGCTGCAAGCTGCGCCGGCTGAGGTTCTGCGGATTATCCAGGGGCGTGTGATACGCCTCCCAGTGGCCAATGAAGGCGAAGTTCAACCCCGGCGCGCCGTATTTTTTGAACACGGTCATGTCCGTGTCGTTCGGCATATGCTGATAGATTTCGTAGGTCAGTGAAGTACCGTGCGGGTGGGGCAGGGCGTTGGCGTAGAGCTCGATCAGGCGTCCGTTCTGCGCGCTGGTTTCAAACATTTGCGAGGCGCCGGCATTGCCGCGCGCTTCGAAATTCACCGCAACGCGCACGTCCTTTGCCCAGGGATGTTCAGCCATGAACGCCGAGGCTCCCAGCAGACCATCCTCCTCCCCATCGGTGAGCAGCAAGATAAGGTCGTTACGCAAAATCGGCCCGGCACGCAGCGCGCGCAGGGCTTCGAGGATTGCGGCCACGCCCGCGCCGTCGTCGGCCGCTCCGGGCCCGGAGGGCACCGAATCGTAGTGCGCCGCAAGCAGGACCGCATCGCTCGAGCCGCTGGTGCCCTTCAATCGCGCGACGATATTTTCCACCGAGCCGGCAACCTGATATCGGGGTGTAACGCCCGTTGTGCGTTGGATCCCGGGCGCCACGCCGAGCTTGGTAAGTTCCGCAGCGAGATAGTCGCGCACGCGGTCGTGCTCACCTGTGCCGATTGGATGCGGCCTCCACGCGAAATTTTCCAGATAGACCGTCGCGCGTTCGGCGGAAAACTCCGTCGGCGGCGCGGACGCGGCCACCGGCGCCGGTGGCCGATCCAGGAGGATGGCCGCGGAACATGCCGTCAGCACGAACACCAGGCCGAAGATCGCCGTCTTTGACATGTGCTAGGAGCGAATTTGCTGGTCGGGGCATCCCTGTGCCGCTGTCCGGAGCCCCGGCAGGCACAAAGAGTATGCTCCGCTTGAGCAGGATTCAAGCGCGGATGCGCTCGCGCATTCGTTATACGGCGACCACTTTGTTGCGGAAGCGGCGCGCTGCCACCAGCAGGAGAAGGGTCCCCATGGCGAACAGCACGAGACCGTCCAGCCACAGATGCTGGATCCCGGCGCCGCGCAGGATAATGCCCCGCGTGATGTTGATGTAATAGGTCGCCGGAATCAGGTAGCTGATAGCGTAGAAAATCAAGGGCATCGTCTCTCGCGGAAAGATGTAACCGGAAAAGAAAATGCTCGGCAGAAACGTGATGAATGCCAGCTGAATCGCCTCGGACTGGGAATTAGCCTTACTTGAAATCAGGATTCCCAGAGAGAGAGACACGAAAATGTACGGAAGGGAGAGGAACGCCAGCAGCAACACATTGCCGTGAATCGGCACCTGAAAGACCACGCGCATGAAGAATAGAATCAGGCAGAGCTCGAAGAATCCGACTCCGAGATAGGGCAGCAGCTTGCCGAACAACAGACCCATCGGACGCACCGGGGTGACGAAAAGCTGCTCCAACGTGCCGTGCTCTTTCTCGCGCACGATCGAAAACGCCGTCAGAAAAGTGGTGACGTTCAACAGCAGAATGGCCGTGAGCCCCGGCAGGAAGAAATTTGGCGAACGGGAGTCGGGATTGAAAAGCAGCTTCGGCCGCATGTCCACCGGCAGCGCGACGCGGGCTGGCAGCACGCGGCGGAGCGATTCATCGAGCCCGATCGCCGTCGTCACATTAATCGCCTGCCCGGCCACCGAAGAGTCCGAGCCGTCGATCAGAACGAGCACCTGCGCGCTCATTTGGTGGAGAAGCTTGTCGGAATAGTCCACGGGAATCTTGACGCCCACGCGGGCGCGCCCGGAGATGATCGCGTCGTTGAGGTGCTGGTCGTCTTGGACATAACCAATCACGCGGAAGGTGTCCGAATTTCGCAGCCGGTCGATCAGTTCGCGGCTTTCGCGCCGGCCGTCCTCGTTGTAGACCACCGTGTTCACCTGACGAATGTTCGTATCGATCCCGAAGCCGAGTAGGAAGATTTGCAAGAGCGGGATCATCAGCGAGAAAAAGAGCGCCGCCGAGTCGCGGCGCACGTGCAGCGTTTCTTTGAAAAACACGGCGCCGAACCCGCGAAATACATCACGCATGGACAACCTCCCCGCGTGCCTCGAGGGCGGCCTGATGTTTTGAGGTGAGCTCCACGAACACGTCCTCGAGGCTGGGCGTTAGGGGGCGGATCTCCGTCACGCGAATGCCCTGGCTGGCGAGCTGCCCGCGCAAGTCAGCAAGATCGCAATTCTCTTCGATCAGCGCGTGGATCGATTCGCCGAAAATCGTTGCGCTGCGAATGCCGGGAATCTGCCGCGCGAGGCGCAGAGCCCGCGTCACCTCCGGCGTTGCCACTTCGATGCGCTTCGTGCCGGGCGGGTTCACGTCGGGCAAAGACTTCAGTGCCTCTGGAGTTCCATCGGCAATGATTCTTCCAAAATAGATGTAGGCGACGTGACTGCAACGTTCGGCCTCGTCCATATAGTGCGTTGTGACAAAGAATGTGATGCCGTGACCGGAGAGCTCGAAGAGAAGGTCCCAAAGTTGCCGCCGCGCCACGGGATCGATTCCAGCGGTCGGCTCGTCCAGAAACAACAGCTTCGGCTCATGGAGCATCGCACAGCCCAAGGCGAGCCTCTGCTTCCAGCCGCCGGAGAGCTTTCCCGCGAGTCGGCTAAGATACGGCTCCAAGCCGTTCAGTTCCACAATTTCATTCATTCTCCGTCGCAGCCGGTCCGGTTCGAGGCCGTAGATGCGCCCGTAAAACTGAAGGTTCTCCGTGACCGTCAGATCGTTGTACAAGCTGAAATTCTGCGACATGTAACCGATCCGCTCGCGAACTCCCTCCGACTCGGTGCGGACGTTGAGCCCTTGCACCTGCGCTTCGCCTGCGCTGAGAGGCAGCAGGCCGGTCAGCATCTTGATCACCGTGGTCTTGCCGCTTCCGTTGGGCCCGAGGAAACCGAAGATTCCTCCCGCTTCCACGCGGAAGCTCACGCCGTCGACGGCCGTGAAGTCGCCGAAGCGCCTCACGAGGCCTTCCGCCACGATTGCGGGGGTATTGCCGTTATTGCCGCTCATCGCCACTTCAGCTTTTCTCGACTTGCAGCTTGACGTCCGCTGCCATGCCGGCCCGCACGCGGCCGCTCGGATCGTTGATGCGCAATTTCACCCCAAACACCTGATGGACGCGCTCTTCCCGCGTCTGCACGTTGCGCGGCAAGAATTCCGCCTGCTGATTGATCTGTTCCACCACTCCTTCAAAGACCGTTTTCGGGAAGGAATCGACGCGCACCTCGCCCTTCTGTCCCAAGCGCACGCGGCCGATCTCTGTCTCCGGGATGTAGATGCGCACGTAGATCTGATTGCGTTCGAGTAGCGTGGCGATCGGTGTGTTTGGGCCGATCAAATCGCCGGGGCGGACGTCCAGGACTTCGACTGTAGCCGCTGACGGGGCCAGCACCTCCCGCTCGCGATAGCGCGCTTCGTCATAGTCGAGTTGCGCGCGCGCCTGTTCGATGTCTTCGCGACGGTTGCCGTGCGCAAGTTTCTCGTAAGTCGCGACCGTTTGCTTGTACCGGGCCTCCGCTGCCGCAATTTCCTCCGGGCGATAGCCGCGCTCGAGCTCCGCCAGTTTTTTCTCCGCGCTTTGACGCTGCGCCGCCGCCATTTTCCAATTGGCCTCCGCCGTATCCCGCTGCTGTCGCGAGACCATTTCTTTCTTGGCGAGGCTGTCGTAGCGATGGAAATCCGCCTCGCTGCGGACTTCATCCGCTTTGGCCCGGTCAAGTTCCGCCCGCGCCGCGTCAATATCCTCCTGGCGATATCCATTCTTCTTTTCTTCATAGTCCGCCTTGGCTTGCTCCGCGGCCGCCCGCGCCTCGGCAATCTCTTCCGGACGGTATCCCCGCGTCATCTTTTGAAAATTCGCGCGCGATTGCTCGAGCGCGGCCTTCAACTCCTGATCGTCAAACGTGACGAGCACTTGCCCCGGCTGGACGAAATCACCTTCGCGCATGCGCACCTCTGCGATTCGCCCGCCAATTTTCGATCCAACACGGATGTCGCGCGCTTCGACGGTCCCCGAGCCTTCGAGAACGGTGTCGCGCTGCCGCCAGGCAGCATACAGTGCCGTTCCGGCCGCTGCTGCCAGCAAAAACCCGCCGATCAGGATTTGTTTCTTCGTCATGGCCCTTGCTCCTTGGGAGTCCTCCGCGCCGCTTCCAAGCCCGTCCACAGAAGCTCCAGGGCGGAATCGATGCGCGACTTCAGGGGCACGTTCGGATCAAGCGACCACATCAGCAGAGTGCCAAAAACCAACTGGCGGAACGCATGCGCGATGTCATCGGAGGACCGGTCGGAACGCACGTCGCCACGCCGCTGGCCGATTTCCATGAGTTCTCTGAGTAGCAGCCTGGCCTGGGCTTGCTTATTGCGCATCTCGGCGCGCACCGATTTGCTGGAGAGATTGGCCAACAAAATCAAGCGCACAATTTCCGGATTTCGTCCGGGCTCTTCCGTCAGCCGGACACTCATCTTTTGCAGGATTTCGGGGATCGACTCGTTTGCACGGCGTGCTTCTTCGACGAGCATCCGCAGCTTGCCGATTTGCATGTCACCAAAGGCAATCAGGATGTGATCCTTGCTCGGGAAATAGTTGAAGAATGTTCCTTTGCCTACGTCTGCATCGTTAGTGATGTCTTCAACACTGGTCTCGGCGAAGCCCTTCTCCGCGAACAATCGCAGCGCGGCGCGGAATAGTCGCTCGCGCGTTTCGGAACGGTGTCGTTCCCGGCGGCCGGGCGGAATGGCCTGCTCAGTTAGGCCGCGGGCAGGAGGAGAAAGCTGAGGATGGTTCTTCAATTTGACCTCCAGACATATATGACCATAAGTCATATATGACGCAAAGTCAAGCCCCGCTTTCTCTTCGATCGGGGCCAAAGAAGGAGGAGGTGTTTGGGCGACACCCCGGCCCTGCCGAGGTGTCGCCCGTTTGAGAGGTGTTTGCGGTTTATTTCAGCGATTCCGGATCAGAAAGGTTCTTCGGAGATTTTTGGTTCAACAGCGCCACGAGCTTTTGCGCTGATGGCGGAACCGCCACTACGCCTTTGCGGACAATCTCCTCGCCAGTGACCTTCTTGCCGTAGAGCTTCTCGTTCGCGCCGTTGTCTGGCCGGACGGTTGAGCCCTCTAACGAAATCCCGGCAAACAGTCCCCGCGAGCGGGAGTAGGTGAGCATTTCGGCGCGCATTGTCACGTCGGTCGCTGCCTGCGCGTCACGCCCCTTTGGTCCGGCCGCCGCCGCCGCGTCCGCCCCGATTTTGACCTTACTCTTCAGGATCGACCCCGCGCCGCGCGGATTCATCACCAAAATCACGAAGTCGGTTGCCTGCCCGCCGAGCTGAAATCCGACACCGCCGCCTTCGAGCGCCATCATCGTTGGGGCGCTCCACGGACCGGTGAAGTGTTCCCCCGTGCGGCAAGTCATTGCGCCGCGCCCATAGTTGGCGCTGACGATGAAGGCCGCCTTCATGACGGAAGGATAGATGATTACGCACTCCGCCTTGTCCAATAAATCTTGTGGAATATTGTCGGGTATGTCCAAAATGTCCTTTATCACGTAACCGCAATTCTCCAGCCTGTCCTGTTCCTTCTTGTTGTCCCCGGCCGCGAGCGGCAGCGTGATGAGCAAGAACGCGCAAAGAAAGGAACCCATGCGTTTCATCGCGAATCTCCTAGAGGAAGAGTTTATGGGCCGAAATGATGATAGAGCGATAGCAGGCTGGGCGCAATGGTTACACATAGTAATGATGCGTTCAATGTCCCCGCGGGTTGTCAGCGGCGAACTTGGGAAAGCGGGCCTTCGCGCGCAGCGCCCGGCGCGGCCTGTTCTATAATCTTCTTTCCATGAAGGATTGTCAGATTCTCGGCAGGACTCCACGGAGATTGCGTCGCCTCATCGGCGCCCTCACGATTCTGCAGCCTTTCCTTTCCGCCGCACCGGCGCAGGAGAAGAAGGCCACGGCTTCTTCGCCGAAAGATGTCAAGGCCTGCTGTGGAGCTGCGAATCAAGCTCGCCAGAAGCGCATTTCGAAACGGGCGGATGTAAAACGCTTCGCCGCGCGCGCGGAGGCTATCCTCGCCACCCCGCCCGCCGACAAAGCGGATTGGGGGATTTTAGTGGTAGACGCGGAGTCGGGCGACACACTGTACGAGCAGAGCGCGGACAAATACTTTGTGCCGGCGTCGAACATGAAGCTTTTTACGACTGCGCTGGCGCTCGCGAAGCTCGGCCCCGAGTATCGCTTTCACACAACACTCGAGGCGCGCGGACAGCTCACGCCGGAAGGCCGGCTGGATGGCGACTTGGTTCTGGTCGGGCGCGGCGACCCGAATCTCTCCAATCGCAAGTTTCCTTTTGCGAAGCAGCCCGAGCAAGATGGACCTCCGGACAAGGTTCTGATCGAACTGGCTGACGCGGCGGTGTCGAAGGGGCTACGCGAGATTGCGGGCGACGTCGTCGCCGACGACAGCAACTTCCCGCCCGAGCGCTATCCGAACGGCTGGGAAATCGATGATATGGTTTGGTCGTATGGCGCGGCGGTCTCCGCGATCGCTGTGAACGACAACACCGTAACGCTCACGCTCCAGCCGGGCGCCCGGCCCGGGGATCCGGCGACATTTGTCCTCGAGCCGTGGACCGCCGAATTCCAAGTGCGCTGCGATGTGCTAACCGTTGCCGCCGGCGTCAAGTCCGACCTGACGCTCACGCGCGAGCCCGGCGCGCCGCTCGTGCTGATTCGCGGCCTGCTGCCCGTAAGCGCCGAACCGCGCAAACTCGTTCTTGCCGTCGAAGAGCCGGCCGAGCACGCGGCCGCGCTGTTGCGGCGCTTGCTTGAAGAGCGCGGCGTCAAAGTGCATGGAGCGGCGCGCGCGCAACACGAAGCGCCCATTCCGGGGACGGCCGTGGGCGACCCTCTTGTGCTTGCCGAGCACGTCTCGTTGCCGCTCGGCGATGCGGTGCAGGCTATCAACAAGATGAGCCTAAACCTGCACACGGAAATGCTTCTCCGCGCAGCGGCGCGGCAAAACGGGCCGTGGGGCACTCCCGACGATTTGGCCAAATTCGCCGCTGATTTCTACGCCCTCGTGGGAATCGCGCCCGGCGACGTGATGCAGGCGGACGGCTCGGGACTCTCGCGGCGCGATCTGGTGACGCCGCGGGCCATCGTAACACTGCTCGAGTTCGCCTCGAAGCAGCCCTGGTTTTCCGTATTTGAGTCGTCGCTGCCCGTCGCGGCCGAGGACGGCACGCTGGCTGACCGGATGAAGAATACACCCGCTGCGGGACACATTCATGCCAAGACGGGTTCCGTTGAACATGTGCGCTCGCTTTCCGGATTCGCGGAAACACTCTCCGGCCACCCGCTCCTTTTCTCGATTCTGAACAATAACGAGGGCGCGAAGAATCAGGATGCCACGGCGGTCCTCGACGCATTGTGCGTGGCGATGGTCGAAGAGCTCGGGCAAAAGGGGAAGGCAACGGCCAAGCATCCGCACAAGCCGTGAGGGAAGGTCAAATTTCGCATTGAAAGTCTCCGCTTCCTGACAGACATGCGAGCACAGAGTCCAATCATCAGCGTGTTCGGCAGTTCGCGCCCGCGCGAGGGCGATGCCGATTACGAACACGCGCGCGAGCTGGGCCGCGCCCTGGCCGCGCGCGGCTTCCGCGTCTGCAGTGGTGGCTATGGCGGCGTGATGGAAGCGGTCTCGCGCGGCGCGAAAGAGGTCGGCGGCAGCACGCTCGGCATCACCGCGGAGTTTTTTCAGTCTCACGCCAACCGCTGGGTTGACGAAGAAGTCCGCGTCGCCGCGTGGGAAGAGAGGCTTTTCGAGCTGATCCGCCGCGGGGACGGCTTTGTCGCGTGCAAGGGCGGCACGGGAACGCTCGTCGAGCTCGCCATTGTGTGGGAGATGCTGAACAAGTCGGTTATGGCGAGGAAACCTTTCGTCGTGCTTGGCGATTTCTGGCAGCCGATTCTCGAGCGCGTGCGCGAGGTCGAGCGCGGTCATCCCTCGAACTGGGGCGAATCGAACGGGGACTTGGTGCACATCGCGCGGGATCCAGCACAGGCAGCCGCCTATCTTGAAGAGCGGCTGCGGAAAATGTGAATGTCGCGGACGGCGGAAGAGGTTCTCGAATTTGACGCGCTGCGCGATCTCCTGCGCCGCCGCACAACCTGTGCGCCGGGCCGCCGCGCGGTGGACGCCCTGCGCCCCGGCACCGACCGCGCCGCGCTTGAGGCCGCGTTCGCGCTGATTCGCGAGGCGCGCGAATGGCTACGCACCGCCCGCGAACTTGGTTTTGGCGCGCTCGCTGATCCGGACACATGGCTCGAAAGACTCGAAGCGCCTGGAGCGGTCCTCGCACCAGCGGAGTTTCTCGATGCTGCCTCGCTTTTAGAAGTAGTGGGCTGGCTCAAGCAGCAGTTTCGCGAAGAGGCGGCCAAGTTTCCGCTGCTTGCCGCCCGCGCCGCGTCGCTCGCGGACTTCCGCGAGCCGCTTGCGGCGATTCGCCGCTCTATCCTGCCGAATGGCGAGATCAGTGATGATGCTTCCGCTGCTTTGCACCGCATCCGCGCGAGCATCGCGAGCGCCCGCGAATCCATCCAGAAAACGCTCAAGCAGATTCTCCGCGCACGCGGCGCCGAGGCGGGAGAAGACTACGTCACGCTGCGCAAAGACCGCTTCGTCATTCCTGTGCGCGCGGAAAACCGGCGGTCGGTTCCCGGAGTTGTGCATGGCTCCAGCGCGACGGGTCAGACGCTCTTCCTCGAGCCCCTCGAAGCCGTCGAGGCCAACAACCAGCTCGTGCAACTTACCGAAGACGAAGCCGCTGAAATCGCGCGCATCCTGCGCGAGCTGACCGTGCGCTTGCAGGCGCTTCTCGTCCCGTTGCGTGCCGCCGCCGAAACGATTGCCGAGCTCGACGGCATCTTCGCGCGCGCCCGTTTTGCGCGTGAGTTCGACGCAGCTACGCCGGAGTTCGCAGAGGGAAATGAGCTGCGTCTCGACGCGGCGCGTCATCCTGTGCTCGAAGACAAATTGCGGCGTGAAGACCGTGCCATCGTTCCCATAACCCTGGCTCTCGGCGGCATCAACCGCTCAGCGGTTGCAGAGAACGTTGACCCCGACCGGGTCGGGGTCACACAGGAGTTCGATCGCGTTTTGGTCATCAGCGGCCCGAACACTGGGGGCAAGACCGTGGCGCTGAAGACCGTTGGCATGGCCGCACTCGCGGCTCAATCGGGCATTCCCGTGGCTGCCGGCCGCGCAGTGCTCCCACTCTTCGACCGCATTCTCGTGGATATTGGCGACGAGCAATCCATCGCGACCGATCTTTCAACATTTTCCGCGCACGTGCTCAACCTGAAGAGCATGCTCGCCGCCGCGACGCCGCGCTCGCTCGTGCTCGCCGATGAAATGGGCACGGGCACGGCGCCGGAAGAGGGTGCGGCGCTCGCCGTCGCCCTGCTCGAGGGGTTTCGTGCGAAAGGTTCGATCGTCCTGGCGACTACGCACCACGACCGGCTGAAAACGTACGCTTCGACGACGCCGGGCGTCCTGAACGCGGCTGTCGAATTCGACGACTTAAATCTTCGGCCCACCTATCGCCTGATGATCGGCGTGCCCGGCGGCTCGAGCGGCATCGCCATCGCGCAAAGGCTGGGGCTCGCATCGCAAATCATCCAGCGCGCACGCGCCTTGCTCGCGCCGGAAGCCCGCGAAGCCGCCGACATGATCGCCTATCTGCATCGGAGCCGTGACGAGATTGATCGGATACGCAAGCAGATGGCGGAAGAACGCCGCTCGCTCGAAGAGGATCGCCGCAAACTGCGCTCCGAGTGGGTCGAGCGGCAGCAAATGCGCCTCGCGGAGCTCGAGCAGAAATTCGCCGACATGCAGAAGCGCTTCGGTGAGAACGTCGCCCGCGTCGTCGAAGCCGTGAAAGAGCGAGAGTTGCGCTCGCAGCTCGAAAAGTCGGCGCGGCGCAAACTGCAAGACGCTCGAAGTGAGGCGCGGGAGGACTTGAACGCCGCCGTCGTGCAGACGCTTTCCGAATCGCAGCCCGATCTCGGCGCCGCGGCCGCGACCGTAGAGGCCGTCAATCCAGAGCAGCTCGTGGCCGGCGCGCGAATTCACGTGAGAGGTTTCCGCCAGCCGGTGATTTTTCGCCGCAGCGATGGCTCTTCCGCGGAAATCGAAGCCGGCCCTCTGCGGATGAGGGTTGCCATGGACGAAATCATGGGCATCGAGAGCGGCCGCTCAGAGAAACGTTTGGCCACCGGCAACGCAGCCGATGGAACGAAAGCGCGCGGTGTCACCGTCCATGCCGAGCCGGGCGAGGGCGCTGCCACCGACGAAATCAACGTGATCGGTCTCACGGTCGAAGAAGCCACGCGCCGCGTGGACAAATTCCTCGATGAAGCTGCCTTGGCAGGCAAGCCCTGCATCCGCATCATCCACGGCCACGGCACGGGCGCTCTTCGCCGTGGCCTCGGTGAATTCCTCTCCTCGCATCCGCTCGTGGAACGTCACGCGAGCGAAGCTGAAGAGCGCGGCGGCAACGCCATCACGGTAGTAGAATTGCGCTCCTGAGACTATGGCCGAAGTCGGATCATTCGCGGACAAAGTAAAGCAGCAGGCGGATATTGTCCGCGTCGTGGGCGAATACGTCCAGCTCAAGAAAGGCGGGCAGAATTTCCGCGGACTCTGCCCGTTTCACTCGGAGAAGACGCCGTCGTTCAACGTTCATCCTGTGCGGCTGATCTATCACTGTTTTGGTTGCGGCAAAGGCGGCGATGTTTTCAATTTCGTGATGGAGATGGAAAGGTGCGAGTTCCCGGAAGCGGTTCGCATTGTCGCCGAAAAATGCGGCATTCCGGTCCCGAGCAAGCGGGAGCGCACGCCGGAAGAAAAGCGCGAATCGCAGCAACGCTCGCTGCTGGTGGAGATGCACCGCGAGACGCAAGCGTTTTTCGTCAAGCAGCTCGAAGGGACGCTCGAAGGCAAAGCGGCGCGCGCGTATCTCGAAGACCGCGGCCTGGATAAGGAAGTTCTCGTCCGCTTCGGCATTGGCTATGCCCCGAGCGGCGGCGATCTGCTTCTGCGCCATTTGAAGCCGCGCTATCCGGAGCCGCTCCTGGCGGCATCGGGCCTCGTCTCGCGCGATGCGGGCGGCCGCCTGTTCGACCGTTTTCGCCGCCGCATCATGTTCCCCATCGCCAACGAGTCGGGAAAAATTGTTGCGTTTGGCGGGCGCGCGCTCGGAGACGAACAGCCGAAGTATCTCAATTCCCCGGAATCGCCCATCTATTCGAAAAGCAACGTCCTCTATCACCTTGACCGCGCCAGGGAAGCGCTGCGGCAGCAGGATTTTGCCGTTCTTGTCGAAGGTTACATGGATGCTGTCGCCGCGGCGCGCGCCGGTGCAGGCAATGTCGTAGCGAGCTGTGGCACGAGCCTCGCCGAACCGCAAGTGAAGCTGCTCTCGCGCTTCACCCGCCGCATCGTCGTCAACTACGACCCGGACACCGCTGGCCAGGCCGCAACCGAGCGCTCGCTCGCCATCCTGCTGGAACACGGCTTCGAGGTTCGCGTTCTGGCTCTTCCGGGCAAGGCCGATCCCGACAAATTCATCCGCGAGCAGGGCGCGGAGGCGTACCTCAAGCTCTTGAAGGAATCGCCTGCATACGTGGACTATCTCGTCGGCCGCGCGCGCCAAATGGACCTTTCCACCGGCGAAGGCAAGCTGCGTGCCGTGAATTATCTTCTGCCTTACGTTCAGAAGATTCCGAACAGGCTGTTGCGCTCGGAATGGGCCACGCGCATTTCGCAGCAGCTCCGCGTGGAAGAGCCGGTGCTGCGCGAGGCGCTTCGCAAAGCCGCTAGCGAGCGCCGCAGCGAAGTGCAGACCCGTCCGGAACTTGTTGGCCGCCCGGGGCGTCCCGCAGAGCGCCGGCTGATCCGCATGCTGGCCGAGGCCGAAGGTTTCCGCGTCCAGCTTGCCCAGCGTCTTCAGGAAACAAGCCTGTATCACGGTCTCGAAACAGAAAGGATCTTCGCCGCGCTCATTGTCGCCAATCTCTCCGGCGATCCCCTCGACGTCAATGCGCTCGCTGCGCTCCTCGAGGAACGCGAGCGGCGATTGCTTTTTGAGATTCTTTTTGAAACGC
>Ga0209761_1001402_pt1 | contig 15590 bp, 19 predicted proteins | sample GraSoi013_1_40cm_4_FD_185818 | JGI IMG/M metagenome (GOLD analysis project Ga0209761, IMG submission 185818) | Grasslands soil microbial communities from the Angelo Coastal Reserve, California, USA - Sample 09_25_2013_1_40cm (SPAdes) (version 2) | ecosystem: Environmental > Terrestrial > Soil >...
CTCCGCAGGGCGTGGAGGCGGGTCAGGGCGGGGACGGCCTCGGCCGCGGTCATGAAGACGGTCGGGGCGATCGCGACGGTGAAGCATCGACTCCCCGCGTCCGAGATCCGGTCGCCGTACACTTCGTTGGGCGGGTGAAAGACGAGGGACGCGGGTCCGCAGCGCACGCGGATCCGACCCCAGTCTTCCACGTATCCGCCCTCGAGGGCGAGGCAGAGGCTCGCCCACGGGTGCGCCTGCAGTGGAATCTCCTGCGCTGGATCGTAGACCGCGTCGCGCAACCGAAAGCCCGCGACGTCGAGCGCTCTGAGCGGCTGCCCGACGTCGCTAGGCCGCGCAGCAGGAGAGCTTCGCCACGTCCTTGGTGAACGCCTGAGCGGCAAGTTTGATCCCCTCCGACAACGTCAGGTACGGGTGGAACGTCGATGTGAGGTCCTCGATCGTCAGCCCGAGCTTGATCGCGAGCGTCGGCTCGGTGATCATCTCACCGGCCTCGGCGGCGAGGATGTGCGCGCCGATGATCTTCTTTGTACCAGCATCCGCCACGAGCTTGATGAATCCCCGCGTGTCATGCACCGCGAGCGCCCGCGGCACGTGCTCGAGCGGCAGCTTGGAGACGAGCGGCTCGATTGCCTGAGCGCGTGCCTCGTCCTCAGTAAGGCCGACCGATGAGACGGCGGGATCGGTGAAAGTCACTTTCGGCAGAGCCGAGAGATCGTACCGGCGCTCGTTCCCGGTCAGGGCGTTCTCAGCCGCCAGCGCACCGCCATAGGCCGCCACATACACGAACATGGGGTCGCCGATCACGTCGCCCGCGGCATACACGCTCGGGTTCGTCGTCTGCAGAAACTCGTCGACGACGATTGCTCCCTTCGTCCCGAGGGTGACGCCGATCGTGTCGAGCCCGAACCTCGCCGTGTTGGCTCGGCGACCTGTGGCGACCAGCAACTGCTCCGCGCGTGCAGTGCGCGCGTCGGAACCCGCGTGGTACTGGACCTCGTAGCCATCGCTGCCCCTCGTCACTCGATCAACCCTGACGTCGGTGTAGACGTCGAGCCCCTCCGACCGGAGGTAGTCCGCCAGGGCGTTGCCGATGTCGGCGTCTTCCGCGGCGACGACGCGGGGCAGGGCTTCGAGGACTGTCACCCGCACGCCGAGCCGCGCGAACATCTGCGCCAACTCTAGGCCCACGCTGCTTCCGCCGATCACGATGAGCGATTGTGGTAACCGGTCCAGGGCCATCGCCGACGCGTTGTCCAGGTAGCCGGCCTCAGCGAGACCTGGGATCGGCGGTGCCCAGGGTGAGGCGCCCGTGGTCACCACGATCTTGCCCGCAGTCAGCGGACGACCACTCGCGAGTCGAACCCCGCGACTGGAGACGAAGGTGGCGCGCTCCTGGAACAGTGTGATGGAAGGGTAGGCCCGCAGGACGTTCCAGTACTTCGTCTGCCGCAGTTCGGCCACGAGCGCGTCCTTCTGGGCGCGTACGGTCGGCCAATCGGGCTGCCCATCAGTCGCGGGGATTCCCCGAAATCCGTGGTGGACCCTGCGGTGCTGTGCCTCGGCGGCGCGGATAAGCGTCTTCGACGGCACACAGCCGACGTTCACGCAGGTCCCACCCAGCGTGCCGCCTTCGACCATGGCGACCCGGGCGCCGAGGTCCGCAGCTTTGATGGCAGCGGCGAACCCCGCGGAGCCGCCCCCCACGATCAGGAGGTCGAACTCGCCGCCGGTCTTTCTGATCTCAGCCGGAACGTCCGCCCCCTTCGACTGCTCCTTCACGCGCGCACCATATCCCGCCTGCGCGACCGCCCTCTCGATTCTGTCGGCCGTAGCCTCCGGCCCTGCTAGAACCCGAGCCTCGGCATCCGCGTGACTCACCTCGAGGACCTCGCGGACCCCGGAAACCGATTGGAGCGCCTTCGTGACGGAGCGCTCGCAATGGTCGCACGTCATGCCCCGGACCTCGATGGTCAGTTCCTTTGCCTCGTTCACCGCCCGCCTCCGGAAGTCTTGGTCGTGTCCGGCAGGATCGTGGCGCCGAAGCCCGTGAGCCTGGTGAGGTGACTAGCGATCTCCGTCGGCTGGACGCGCCGGGGATCGTAACGCACGACGCCGAGGCTGTCGTCCAGCGTAACGGTGGCGCTGTACACGCCCGCGAGTCGCTTCAAGGCGAGGCGCGCGGTCGTGGGACAGCTCCCGCACGTCATCTTCGAGATGTGCAACCGAACCGTGGCCGTATCCGGAGTCTGGGCCGCAATGCCCAGATTCTGCGCCCTTGCGGCCTGGAGTGCCCCGCCACACAGGGGGCACAAGAAAGCCGCACCTGTGAGTCCGGCGGCGACGAGGAGCCCTGCCTTGGCTGATGACAACATGGTCAACCTCCTGCGGGACGAGCCCGCGTCACGTACTTCCCCCAAATCCACTCGGGGACGCAGACGAGGAAACAGCTTCCCACCGCGACGACGAGGCCGATCGAGCTCCAGCGATCTGGGCCAAGCGGCAAGACGCCCAACCCGTAGGTGAGCGTCACGACCGCACCGAGCAGCAGGAAGGGACCAGTGAAGTAGCAGTGGAGGCGGCCACAGCGGGCTGCGTTGACGAGGCACGCGGTGCCAGCCATTGAGAGCGCCGCCGTCCATAGTATGGTGCGCCAGATCGGGCCGACGACGTAGCCAGCAACGAAGGCGATCAAGGGGAGTCCCCAGAGCAGGAAACGCCCGACGTTTCGGCCAGTCAGATCGCGTTGATCGGGCGTGGAGCAGCCATCGGCCATGGGCAACGTCCTAGTTGAGTAGAAACCTCGACCACCAGGGGAACGTGAGCAGCGGGATCGAGACGATCGTCGCCGTCCACAGCGCCCATTTCATCCGGCGGCGGGCAATCGGCGAGGCACACGCGAGCGCCAGCACGGTGCCCGCGACGAAGTAGAGCCGTAGCGGCTCGAACGTCGCAGCGAGCCCAGCGCCGCTCAGGCCCAGCGCGACGGCGACGAGCGGTCCAGCGCAGCACAGTGTCGACACAACGGCCGCGACAACACCGCCAGTGGCAGCGAGTGCCGTCTTAGTGACTGACGTCGTCATGGTCTTCCAAGACCTCCAGGATCGGGCAGTCGTCCGTCGGCCGCCGCGCCGTGCACGCCGTGGCCAAACGCTCCAGCGTGCGCTTCATGCGTTGGAGATCGCGGATCCTGTGTTCGACGACCTCGATCTTCTGTCTGGTTTTCCGCTCGACGGCATCGCAGGCGGCCCCGTGCCGGACGCGCAGCCCGAGCAACTCCTGGATCTCCTGCAACGAGAAACCGAGCTCCTGGGCGTGCTTGATGAAGCGCAGGCGCGCCACCGCGTCATCGGCGTACTGGCGATATCCAGCGGGAGTGCGCCGCGGGGTCGGAAAGAGACCACGCCGCTCGTAATAGCGGATCGTCTGGATGTTCACGTCGGCCGCGTCCGCGACCTGACCGATGGTCAGCGCCATTCTTGAGCTCTCCTTGAGGCTGAGGACAAGATAGACCCTATACCAAGGTATAGGGTCAAGGGGGCGCTCTTGTGAGACGGATGTGGTGACGGAATAGCCGGCTTGACACATTGTAAGTCCTTACTTACTGTAAGTCATGGCTTACGCAGAGGTCTTTACAGCCCTCGCAGATCCGACCCGCCGCCGCATCCTCGAGGCGTTGCGCGAGCGGCCTAGAACCGTGGGTGAGTTGGCGGAGGGCCAGCCGGTGAGCCGCCCTGCCGTGTCGCAACACCTGAAGGTGCTTCAGTCCGCGAGGTTGGTCAGCGTGCAGCCGCAAGGCAATCGTCGCTTGTATTCAATCAAGCGCGACGGGCTCGATGATCTACGAAAATATCTGGAGAGGTTCTGGTCAGAAGTCTTGTCTTCCTATGGTGCTGAGATTGTGCGACGCATGACACCGAAAAGGAGAACGTAATGCTGGATCCGATCATCCAGACCATCGAGGTTCCCTGCAGCCAAGAACGGGCGTTCACGGTGTCTCTGAACGAAATGGACACCTGGTGGCCGCTCGGCAAATTCACTGTGTCAGCAATGGGCGGCGCGCCCGCCAAGGCGATACGTGTCGAAGCGAAGCAGGGCGGCAAGATCGTGGAGATAGGGCCCAATGGAACAGAGTGCCTGTGGGGCACGATCAAATCATACGATCCGCACGACTTCGTCAGTATGGACTTCCACTTCGCCCCACCAGGCGAAAGAGTAGACGCCAGAACCCTTGTTGAGGTGCGGTTTACCGCCCTTGGAAATAAACGGACGCGAGTCGTCCTAACCCAGAGCAATTGGGAAGCATTCGGTGAGAAGGCGGCGATGCTGCGTGACCGTGGGTACGGCCAGGCTTGGGTCGCAATTTTCGAGGGGGCGTTCAAGGCGGCCTGCGGCGGCTGACTTGTGGGGCCTCGTGCTGTTCGTCCGGCAAGGGCCGCCCCGACCTTGCGCGGCCGTGGGAGGGGGACGCGGTAGGGTCAGGCAGCGCCAGCTCGCGAGCGGATGTCGGCGAGGAACCGCTCGCGATGCTGCGTCATCTCCCGGATCGTGGCGGGCAGCGCTGCCGTCTGGTAGTGACCAGCACCCCACACGATCATCTCGACCAGCACGGGCGCGAGAGCGAGCCCCTTTGCCGTAAGTCGGTAGACCAGGCGCCGGGCATCAGCTGCATCGCGCCCTTTCTCGATGACGCCTTCCGCTCCCAGGCGCCGCAAACGGTCCGCCAGGACGTTGGTGGCGATTCCTTCCCCCCCGGCGAGGAAGTCTTTGTACGTGGTGCGCCCCTTGAAGATGAGGTCCCGTACAATGAGGAGCGACCAGCGGTCGCCGAGTACCTCGAGGGTTGCGTTCAGGGGGCACGCGGAGCGCCGCTCGGCCATGGTTCTCTTCTTCATGGCAGCACTCTAATTGCATTGACTTGCGGTTGGCAAGCGACTTCATAGATTACTTGCATAACGCAAGTTATCTTGGGAGGGGGCCGATGCGGAAACACTTCTTGGCAGTACTCGCCTACGTGGTCGCGACCTTCGCGACCCAGGCGGTGTCGCACTTCGGCGTGAACGCCGCGCACTACGCTGCGGTGACATACCTCCGGGCGCAGCCCATCTTCGCCCTCGGCGTTCTCTCGATGCTGATCCAGGGCAGTATTATGTCGTATCTGTACGCGCAGCTGCCGCAGTCCGGGCGTTCGATCGGCCATGCGGTGCTCTTCGCCTGGCTCGTCGGCAGCATCCTCGTGAGCTACGAGGCGCTCGCTGAGGCGGCGAAGTACGGCGTGCCATCGGTCGCGTCCTGGATTGCGGTCGAGGTGGCGGCAGGCTTTGTCCAGTTCACGTTTTACGGCGTGCTGCTGGGTTTGGTGCATCGCGGGCGCGACCCGCTCGCGGCCCATTGACGCGAAAGTCGGCGTCCAGGCAGGATCTGGCGCAACGCGTTCGCCGCCTGGTTGCCCCCGGATGGAGCAGGTGTCTGGACTCGGGGCGTTGGAAAACACGACGACCCCCTGATGACCTTTCAGGGGGTCGCGTGCTGTGAGTTCCGCTGTGAGTTGCCCCTCCAGGATTCGAACCTGGGTCACCTAATCCAGAGCCGCCGGCCCCAGGGCAACACAAACAGACAAATTGACCGGAAGTGGCGTCCCGACGAGCATCGGCGCCCTGTCGGTCTGACACCTGTGCCCGCTCATACCCGGAGAAACGCTTGTAAAACGCTTGCAGAGAGTTCTGGTCGACTATCCTGACGAGTCATCAGTACAGTTCGGTCACCGACAATGACGTGCAAGCAGTTTGCAAGCGTCCGCTGTGCCTTACAGGTCGTCGGGGGCGTGGCCGGTGGAGGACGTTATGCTCAGCGGGCTCGCCGAGACACTGGCGTTCGCTGCCGTTAGCCGCGTCGCAGGCCTGACGGACGCTCTCACCATTCTGAGGTTTCTCGATTGCCCCCCGGTCTCGAAAAGCGCCCGGGCCGGTTGAGGCGCCTGCCACCGGTCGGTAACGGTCGTCACGTCATTTTCCGAGGGCGGGTCGCGATACTCACTCACCACCGTATCTCAAAACGGTGAAACAGCTCTTCGAAGACCGCTTCGAGAAACCGTGGATCGCCCGGGGGAATGTTCTCCCCTGCCTCCCACGTGCCGTCAAGAAGGGTTCCTCCCGCCATGAACCGGAACACGGGTTTTGAGAAGAGCTCCTGTAGTTCGGCTTCGTACTCCTTGTCGACGACGTCCAAGTTGATTCTTCCACGCTTGAGTTCAACAACGGCCACCAGCCTCTTCGGCTGAACCTTAAGCGCGATCTCTATCGGCGTTTTCCCCCATGATGCCGGGGCTTTGCGTTGACCCTGGTTGGACCTGGGTTCGAAAAGGTGCTTCCGACGCGTCCGCGGCCTCATGATGGAGAGCGCGATTCCCCCGAGCAGCGAAACGAGTAGGATCAGGGCGACAGCCGCCGGGCGGTTCGGCATTGTTCTCTCTACCAGCGCCAGGCCGATTATCACGGCCCCCATGGCCAGGAGGAGGAGTAGCGCCACCCGGAGCCGCTTCTTTGCCCGCGACCACGACCACTTCCACGACATTCGTTTGTCTCTCTATCGCTCCTTCGTTCCCCGGACTCCGCTTCCTTTGCGCATCTCTCGGGATAACCACGCCTTAGCTACGCTCCACTCACGCTTCACCGTCGCGGGTGAAAGGCCTAGGACTTCCGCGGTCACGGTGGTTCTTCTGGTTAGGCCTGATTCTCCCACTGCTGTCGATCGCTTCGAGACTAGAAAGCATTCGGTAAAGAGCGTTCAATCTGACTGCAACCAAGAGTCCGCTATTGGGACGCGCACCGCCCTCGAGTCTGGGTCCCTTCTGCGGTCTGGTTAGACGATTACGGCCGCCCCACAACCGACGAATACCAGCATATCTAGCCTACGACTTGCGATCACCACCCTAAGATCAGTGGCCTTCAAGGCCGTATGATCCAGCGCTTGCAGTACGGCGACGGAGGAGGCGTTTGATAGCAGCGTGGATACGGGTCGTCACCGCACTTGTAGATCGCGCCGCCTGAACAGGAGCCGGGGTTAGGTATGTCGGTCCTGGGACCGCCACCTTCTTCCTGGCCCTGTACCAGGTCCCCCAGACCCCGCCACTGCTGTTGGCCAACTTCGCGCATTGTCGCATTCATTCCATCAGCGATTTCTTGCGCCCTCTGGTTGTTCCGAATCTTTTGCGCGAGCCCTGCCGGGATGAAGCGAAAGGTCTGATAGATCCGGGCATAGAGCGCCTGGTTTCGCTCGAACACAGACTGCGGCGCTGAGATCATCACGTAAAGAAAATGCCAAGTCAGACCATCGCTGTTGACCGGGCTCCATATCACCGCCACGGTTTCCGTTGTCACCTGGACTTGAGTTCGGAGTGCCGGGGCGAGCAAAGATGCAAACGCCGCGTCTCGCTGTGGGAACAGCGTGCTCTGGTAGCGAATCAGCATCACGGGCACGCCACCTTGAGCCGAAAGCTGCCGGTAACCAAGGATGCGAAGATTTTGCAGGCCACCACCCGCAATTTTGGGAAAGAGATACTGGACGACGTCGATCGGACCGAGTGGCGACGATAGCGCCCGGCTCATCAGCACCAGCTGCTGCTGGGGCAAGAAGGTCTTTTGGGCATCGAGAAGGGTCTGCAACATGAACTGATTCGCGTAGACCGCCACCAAGCCGCTACCGAACGCTTCGCCCCAATTACTGACGACAGATGAACCCTCAAACATCGCTGGCCCCATTTTCTGCCAGCCGTAGGGGACTTGCACTGTGAACGTGCCATCGTCGGCAAGCATTTGTTGAAAAGGAACTTGGTTCACCTGTGCAAGCCGTGCTTGCGAATGTGCCACAGGAAGGTCGCTAGGCACGGGCCGGCTGTTGCCACCTGATGGAGAGAAGATTGCCTCGATGTCCCTTAGTTCGCTCTTTACGGAAGAGCACCGGCCCGGCGATACGGGTCGAAGCGGTTCATGGCCTGCCTGGAAGGCTCGGACGATAAGAGTCTGCTCGAGTGGCCTCTGGAGGTTTCGCCCCTTCGCAGCGAACGAGCACCAAGGCGGCGAGGGGATCCCGCAAAGGGTGAGAAGGAAGAGCAGCGGGGCGAGAGCGGTGGTGGAGGAATTCCGGTGAGGGGTCATACGCAGCTCCGGTCAAAGACGAACGGCGACCCTCGGCTCATCGCTGGGTCGCCGCTACTCTCCTGCCGCACGAATGTGGGTCTCATGGACCCGCGTCTCCCTGATTCGATGTTACCGCGCGCTCGGGAACGCGTCAACGTCAACACCGCAGCGTACGCGCGACCTATGGGGCGTTGACTCGTAAGGCTGGGCTTCGCCCTTCGTGATCTCGAAATCGGCTTGCGTGTGTTGACGGTCCGTTGAAACCGGCTCGCTACCGTAATAGTTACTCACCGCCCCAGGCAGGGTGCGTATGCGTCTACGCAACGCCTTGCGACCAGGTCGAGACCAGCCAGGCGCTGCTAGTGCAAACCAACGCCTGATCGTCAGGGCCCTTGACAGCTCGCTCCGAGAACGGGACGGTCAACTAAGCTGCGGTTGGAACGCATCAGAATCTGGGGCGAGAATGCGGCACGGAACGGTCGAAATGCGACAGTTGCTTTGTACCGAACGCTGACAAGAGCGATGGACCGGACTCAAGCCACGTCCCGTACACCGCCGCAAACCCAACAGAGGCGGGCAGGGTCGCAGCGAGGTCGGAGCTGCGACCGCGCAGACGGTGAGTTGCCCCTCGAGGATTCGACTCGATTACCTAATCCAGAGCGGTGGCCCCAGGGCCCTGAAAACCGACAATATGACCGGACGTGACGTCCCGACGAGCATCGGCGCCCTGTCGGTTTGACATCTGTGTCCGCTCAGGTCCGGAGAAATGCGTGCAAAACGCTGGCAACGCTCTCTCGCGGCCCGGGTGGATGCCCGAAGCTCGCGGCTGTGGCGTCCGAGCAAGCCCTAGGCGCGACTCCCCTCCGGCAGCTCCCGGCGCACCAGTACCGCCAGCACGACCGCGGTGAGGAACAGGGCCGCCACGTCGCCCCACAGGTGCCCGATCTGACCGGGGTCGGTCACAGAGTGGACCGCCATGACAGCCCCGTGCACGATACTCGACCAGACGGTGAACCAGATGAGGCTCAGGTTGCGGGCCGGGTCTCGCGCGGCGAGTAGGAGGAACACACCGAGCGTGGCGTAGATGCCCCAAATCATTTGCAGATAGGCTGGCTGCTCTGGCGCCCAGGCCCAGCCGCTCGGCCAGATGCGATTGAAGAGGGGAATGCCGAAGATGAAGATGAGACCGAAGAGTCGGAGCACCGGCCGCAAGATCGAAAAGGGAGAGGGGCCGTTCATGCGATCCTCCGCTGGAAACGTGGCTAGTGGTGAGGCTGACCGCTGGCGCGCCGATCGGCCAGCAAGCCGGTGGCAGTGAGAACCATTCCGAGCCCGACGATCGCGGTTAGCACCAGAAACAGGGGATCGCGCGACGCCAAATAGAGTGGGACCATCGTGCCGACCAGCACGACGCGAACGACGAGCGTCATCGGGTAGAGCACTTCCACGCGATGCCGCACGATCTGACTGACGAGGATGCCAAGCGCTAGCAGCAGGGCGCCCATGAACCTCACGAGCACCGGCGGATAGCTTCCCGTCGCGCCTAAGAGCTGCAGCGCGAGCGCCGGCGCGAAGACCAGGCCGAGTCCGCCGAGCGTGAGATAGCCCACGAGGTAGAAGAAGCTCAAGCGCGTCCAGCGCATCACGCCCCCACCTCGGTGAAGTCCAGTACCGCTCGCACGAACTCGTCGGGTGCGTCGAGTGCGAGGAAATGTCCGGCGTCCTTCACGGTGCGCAACTCTGCGCCGGGAATCGCTTGGCGATCCGCTTCGCGCTCGGCGACCCGCGACCAATCATGATCGCCATACACGAGAAGCACACGTCGGTCGATCGACGTGTATTCCGACCGCGCCCGCTCCCATCCAGCCCAGTGATGGACCAGCGACATGAAGGCCCGATAGTGACCCGGCCGGTTACCGACTTCGTACATCTCTCGCGCCAAGGCCCGTGGCATCGAGGCCGGCCGATAAACGCCGCCCGCGAGGATGCGTTTCACGATCGGGTACTGGCGGAGCCTCGTGAACGTGGCGCCGAGGATCGGCACGTCGTTGAGCGCGAAGAGCAAGTTGGCAATCGCGGAGCTGCGCCGTATCCCGCGCCCTCCGTCGTAATCGTACGGATTGACCGCCATGACTCGACGCACCGACGGGTGATCCCGGGCGGCGAGCAGGAGCGCGATACTCCCGCCGATTGACTCTCCCACGACGACGGCATCCTTGATCTGCAAGGCCTCGAGGAATCCCGCGACGCTCGCTACAAAGAAGTCAGGCGTATACTCGGCTCCCGGAATTCCCGAGTATCCGTGCCCGGGGTAGTCGAGGGCGTACACGCGAAAGCGCTTCGCGAGTGGGGGCACGACCCGTTGAAACATGTCGAGCTGAGTGCGGAGCGTATGCAACAGCACGAGCGCCGGTCCCTGCCCTGCGGTGATGTAGCGCAGGCGGGTGCCGCCGACCGTGACGTAGGCGACGGAGATATTCGGCGCCCATGAGAGTCGCTCGGGTGCGACCGGTGCACGTCGGAGCCACTCGACGGCGTAGGAGACGAGCGGCAGGCCAATCAACACCGCCGTGGCGACGACCCACCCGCTACTCATATGGATGTATATACATGTAGTTGTCATTAGAGACAACGGGTTCTGACGGACCGCAGTTCCCGGGTACCCGCTTGACCGGGCACGGACAAGTGCATACGCATATGAACATGGCTCGAAAGGCGTTAGCACCGACTCCCCCAGTGCCCTCCCTGCCCTGTGCCTGCGCCAACATGCGCCGGGCGGCTCGGGCCGTAACCCAGCTGTACGACGCCGCCCTGCGGCCGAGTGGACTCCGGATCACGCAGTTCACCCTGCTGCAAGTCTTGGCCACGGCCGGCGCGCCGATGACGCAGGGCGCGCTCGGCGATTTCTTAGCCGTCGATAGTACGACGCTCAGTCGTACGCTCAGACCGTTAGAGCGAGCCAAATGGATTCGCCGCGTGGAGGGGAGCGACGCCAGGGAGCGCCGTATTGAGCTCGCGACACTGGGACGGCGCGCCCTCCAGCGGGCAACGCCGGCATGGGAGCGAACACAGCGTCGGCTCCGTGCGGGGCTCGGTCCACGAGACTGGGCCGCGTTGCAGGAGGTGCTGACGGCAGCGGTGGAGGCGCTACGGCGGGCGTGAACCCCTCTGCTGCCTCCGTCCGGATCAGAACAACACCGTGCAAGCTGACGAGATTGTGTCCGCGGTTGCCCTCGGCCTTGACTCTGATTCCAAGACTCGTCCCGACCGCTTGCGAGTCATGCTGAACGCTTGGACGGCGAGCGGAGCGCACCACCTAGTAGTCACCCGGCGGCAGTATCAAACGCGTGGCATCGGCAGTGGGTGATGGATCGATTGCCGTTGGCTTCGTCCATCAGGTTCTCCGCGAGTGAGGTCGGACCAGCCCTGCCGACCGTGCGCCCGTATCGCCGTGATTACGACGGGCCGGCACCCCGCATATCGTGACATCGGGCATGACGTTGCCCCTCGAGGGTTCGAACCTCGATTACCTGATCCAGAGGGGGCTCTGTAAACTCCTGAGTTCCAGCAACTTGCAGCACTGAACGCGAGCTCGTGTCACCCGCTGCTGGAGATCAGCGCAGCTCGCGCGAAGAGTTGCTGAGGTTCGATCGCGACTTTGCTGATCTTTGCAAAGCCCGATTGCATCCCAGAGAGACCGTCAGCAACCCGGATTAAATTATTGGTCGTCCGACGTACGGAGGCCCATATGACCAAGGCTCTCAAGAAGGCGTTCGAGGCCGCCTCCAAACTTCCAAAGGCGGAGCAGGACGCCTTGGCAGCGGCCATCCTCGAGGAGCTAGCGTCCGAGAGACGTTGGGACGAACTGTTCGAACGCTCGGCGGACACGCTCGCCAAGCCCGCCAACGAGGCGCTCGCCGAAGATCGGGCGGGCCGCACGAGGCCGTTGGACGAGCTGCTCTGATCTCTCGAACCACCGAGGGCTTCCGGAAGACATTTGAGCAGTTACCCGAACAGATTCCGCAACAGGCCCGGGCGGCCTATCGGTTGTTTCGCCATGACCCCGCGCACCCCAGCCTACGCTTCAAGAAGGTCCACCCATCCCAGCCGGTCTACTCGGCGCCCGTAGGGCGCAGTTATCGTGCGCTCGCCGTTCTCGAAGGCGAGAGGCTGACTTGGTTCTGGATCGGGAGTCACGCTGACTACGAGGACATGCTGAAGCGGCTCTAGTCGCCGAGGCGATCTGCTAAACTGCGGCCTGACGTGGCCGATTGCGGGCACGAGAACCGAACGGAGCTGCGTATGCGCGGTGAGTTTATAGCGTTCCTGAAGGAGTACGGCGTGATCGGTCTCGCCATCGCCGTCGTCATCGGCGGGAAGACCAACGCCCTGGTGACGGCGCTGGTGGATGGCGAGCTGATGCCCGTGGTCACATTCTTCCTTCCAGGCGGGGCGTGGCGGACAGCGACCTTGGATCTCGGCGCGGTGCACCTGATCTTGGGCCCCGTCTTCGGCGCCGGGCTGGACTTCCTGATCGTTGCGTGGCTCACGTTCTGGTTCTCGAAGCAGGTGTTGAGAGAAGCAAGCGTCACGAAGAAGTAGCACACCCGGAAGGCGGCATGTTCACGATGAACGAAAACGGTGAGGCTTGGGGCTTCTTGCGGCCGCTCACGTGGCAGCACGTGTTGCTCGTCCTGGCCGTGTTTCTCGCGGCGAAGCTGTTGTCAGGCGGGGTGCGGTGGCTGCTCCAGCATTGGGCCGAGCGCGTGCGGCCCCGGTTGCGTCTCTGGATCCTGCGGCTCATCCCGCTCGCGCGCCTCGTGTTCGGGACTGCGGCCGTCGTTGTTGCGGTGCCGATTCTGGTCGAGCCAACCCTTCGTAACGTCGTGACGTTGGTAGCAAGCGTTGGCTTGGCCCTGGCTTTCGCTCTCAAGGACTACGGGAGCAGCCTCGTGGCTGGACTGGCGACCGTCCTGGAGAACACCTATCAGCCGGGCGACTGGATCGAGGTGGACGGGATCTACGGTGAGGTCAAGTCGATCGACTCTCGAGCCGTGCGGATCATGACACCGTACGACACCGAGGTCATCGTTCCGCATTCGACGCTCTGGTCGCACAGCATCTCCAACGCCACCAGTGGCAATAGAAGCCTGTTGTGCGTAGCGGACTTCTACCTGCATCCCGACCACGATGCCGCAGCCGCTCAACGGCGGTTGACGGAGATCGCGGTCAGCAGCTCTTACCGAAAGGCCGACACACCAGTCGCCGTGATCGTGCAGGAGAAGCCCTGGGGCACGCATTACAAGTTGAAAGCCTACGTGAAGGAGAGCCGGGAGCAGTTCGATTTCATCACGGACCTGACGATCCGCGGCAAGGAGGCGCTGCGGGCGATGGGTATCCGATTTGCGCAGGCGCCCTACGCTGAGACGAAGCGCAGTTGATCCGCATGCAGCCCCGGGATGGCTGCAATGGCCGCTGCTTTGAAGGTTTTCAGCGCGTTTGGGGGGCTTCTTAGCGTGCTTTAGTGACAGTGATTAGATTGATCGGAACCGTAGCAGCTTTCAAGGATGCGTTTATGGACTGGCGGAAGTACATCAAGGTTGATCCCAAGATCATGCACGGTACGGCATGTTTCGAAGGCACGCGTGTACCAGTCTCAATTGTGTTGGACAACCTCGCCGCCGGTGAGACTATAGATCGAGTCCTCGAGCAGTATCCCACACTCCGACCAGAGCACATCCGCGCCGCACTCGCCTACGCCGCCGACCTTGCACGCGAACGGGTAGTACCGATCCCGGTCTAGGCCATTCCGTGGCCAGACTGCGCTTCAAGCTAGACGAGAACCTGCCGCGTGGTGCGGTCACGCTACTAGAGCAAGCCGGCCACGACGTTGACACTGTACCCAACCAGAACCTTGCCGGCCATCCGGATGCTGAGGTTCTACAAGCCTGTCAGCAAGAGCGGCGGACTCTGGTCACCCTCGATCTCGGCTTCGCGGACCTGAGGCTGTATTCTCCCACCGAGTTACAGGGGATCGTGGTGCTTCGGACCCCGACACAAAGCATCGCCAGGATTTCGGCACTCGTGGCCGAGATGCTTCGGCTTGCCGACCGCGAGCAGCTCCCCGGCCATCTTTGGATAGTCGAGCCAGATCGCGTTCGCATCCGTTGAGGTATCGCCTCTGCGTCACATGGAAGCATCGTGAGACGCGCGCGATCACGGTCAGTTGCCCCTCCAGGATTCGAACCTGGTTTACCTGATCCAGAGCGCCGGCCCCCGGGCATTGAAAACAGACAAATTGACCGGACGTGGCGTCCCGACGAGCATCGGCGCCCTGTCGGTCTGACATCTGTGCCCGCTCGAGCCCGGAGAAACGCTTGTAAAACGCTTGCAGAGAGTTCTGGTCGACTCTCCTGACTAATCGTCAGTAGAGTCCGGTCACCGACGATGACATGCAAGCGTTCTTGCCAGCGTTTCCGCTCACCTGTCTGGGGCAAGAATCACTTCGCGCGGTTCACACCGTCACGGGAAGTTCTCAGCTTGGGCTGCCAGGACGGAGGCCGTGCTCGTCAAGGAGCCGGCCGCGCGGCCAAGCGAACCGCCTAGCGTCGGCAAACATTCTGGCAAAGCACACGGAAACATCAAACAACAACGGAGCTTGGACCCGTGCAGCGTATCGCGAAACCAGCTGAGGGGGGCACCCACTGACGGTGGGGGTCGCGCGGCGTCTACCCCAGGCGCGCCAAGGGGTCGGCTCCACTTTCTGGGCCCGCGCCTGTACGCTCCTGGGCGGTTACTCGACGCCGACCTTCCTCATGAGCGCGCTAAAGCGCGGATCCGAGCGGATGGGATCGAAGATGGACGAATGCGCCCAGTACAGCAGCCATCCGGAGCGCTCCTCGTAGGCCGCTTGAAGCCAGCGCAGGGCTTGCTCGTTGTCCCTCAGGCCCAGGTGGACAAGGGCGATCGCGAACGCCGTGTTGCCGGGCACGCGGCGCTCGAGCGCCGTGAGGATGTGCTGCGCCTCGGCCCGCTCGCCGGCGCGCCCGGCTACGTACCCTAAGACCCCTGCGAAATCGGGCGCGTCGTCTGCGAGCGCCGCCATCTTTCGAGCCTCCGCCAGCGCCTCGGCGTAGCTCCCCTTCGCGGCGAGCGGTAGGGCGAGGTACAGGTGCGCCCAGGAGTAGCCAGGATCGAGGTCGAGCGACTTCCGCTGCACAGCGATCGCTTCATCGTATCGTCGAGCGACATACAGGATGCTGGCGAGCGATGTGGCGACGTCCGCATTCACCGGATCGAGCTCCCGGGCGCGCCTGGCCTCGGCGAGCGCCTTGTCGAATCGTTTGTGCGCCACCAGGCAGTGCGAGTAGAGATAGTGGGCATAGGCAAGGCTGGGATTCAGCTCAATGGCCCGTCGCAATTCGCGCTCCGCCGCTGGCCAGTCCCAGTCGT
>Ga0209761_1001403_pt1 | contig 15584 bp, 9 predicted proteins | sample GraSoi013_1_40cm_4_FD_185818 | JGI IMG/M metagenome (GOLD analysis project Ga0209761, IMG submission 185818) | Grasslands soil microbial communities from the Angelo Coastal Reserve, California, USA - Sample 09_25_2013_1_40cm (SPAdes) (version 2) | ecosystem: Environmental > Terrestrial > Soil >...
CCTCATGCTGAAGGCAGACTTTCGCAGCGGAGACACCGAGCGTGCCTTTCGGGAAGCGCACGTCGTCGTGCGCGAAACCTTCCGCACGAACCGCTGTACGGGGTTGTCGATCGAGACGCGCGGGTGCATCGCCAAGTATGATTTCTCCAGCGAAAGCCTGATCCTGTGGACCTCGTCGCAGATTCCGCATGTGGTGCGGATGACCGTGGCCGAGTTGATCGGCGTCCGCGAAAACAAGTTTCAGGTCATCGCCCCGGATATCGGGGGCGGCTTTGGGATCAAGAGCCACGTCTTCCCCGAAGAAATTGTGCTCTGCCTGCTCTCCCGGCAGGTAGGCCGCCCGGTGAAATGGGTCGGGGACCGTCTGGAAGATCTGCAGTCGTCCATCCACGCCCGGCAGGGAGTGTTCACTGTCGAACTCGCCGCGCGCAATGATGGAACAATTCTCGGCCTGCGGGCCAAACTCATCAGCGATGCCGGCGCCTATCCCGCGTACCCTGGAACCTCCAACGAACCGCTGCACATGAGCGTGGTCCTGCCAGGCCCGTACCGGATTCAGAACTACGAATATGAAATGTACAACGTGGTCACCAACAAGTCTCCCCTGGGTCCTTACCGCGCGGTCGGGGCGCCTATGGCGACCTACACGGTGGAGTATCTGATTGACTGCCTCGCCCGACAGCTGGGCATGGATCCAGCGGAGGTGCGGATCAGGAATCTCGTTCGCCGGAAGGAGTTTCCCTACACCTCGGTGACAGGACTGGTCTATGAGAGTGGCAGCTACATCGAAGCGCTGGAAAAGGCGCTCGAGATGGCCGATTACAAGAACTTTCGCCGGGAACAGCAGCGACTTCGCGCTCAGGGGCGCTACCTGGGAGTTGGGCTCGCCTGCTACGTGGAAATCACGGCTCCCGGTTCCATGTTCTATGCGATCTGGGATGCCAGCGGGTTCGATACAGTCACGGTGCGACTGACGCCCCGGGGCAAGGTCATCGTCGAGACGGGCATGGCCTGCCCTGGCCAGGGGTACGAGACCACCCTGGCGCAGATTGTGGGAGATGAGTTCAGCGTTGGCCTGGGGGATGTGACCGTCTTGATGGGCGACACTACCGCGACCCCGTTTGGTTGGGGGAGCCACAGCAGCCGTTTCACGGTCGTGTGTGGAGGAGCCGCCGTGCTGGCCGCGCGGCAGGTAAGAGACAAGGTGTTTGAGATCGCCGCTCGGCACTTCGGCGTCAGTCCGGAGACGATGGAGATCCGGAACGGCAAAGTGGCGGTGCAATGCTCGCCCGGCCGGGAGCTTTCCTTACAGGAGGTCTGCAAACTGGCCATGGTGCGCCCCGACCGTGTCCCGGGCGGTGTCCCTATAGCACTCGAGGCAACCCAAAGCTATGAGCCCCCGCCGCTGTCCACACCGAATGCCACTCATCTGGCCATTGTGGAGGTCGATCCGCAGACAGGACAGACACAAATCCTCAAATACATCGTGGTGCACGATTGCGGAAAGATGATCAACCCGATGATTGTGGAGGGTCAAATCCGGGGCGGCACGGCCCAGGGCATCGGCAACGCGCTCTACGAAGACCTGGTCTACAACGAGGACGGGCAACTGCTGACGGGATCGTTGATGGACTACACCATTCCCACGGCGATGGAAACGCCGCCGATCGAGATTGCTCACCTCGAGACGCCTTCGCCCAAAACCATGGGGGGCGTAAAGGGGATGGGTGAAGGAGGGGCGATTGCTCCACCGGGGGCGCTTGCAAATGCTGTTGCCGATGCTCTCTCCCCCTTTGGTGTCAAGGTCACGCAATTGCCAATTACTCCGGAAAGACTCTGGCGACAGATCCAGCAGGCAAAGAAGAGAGAAAAAGGCGCTGCCGCGCCGCCGTAGCGCGGTCAGTCCGCGGACACCGTTTTTCCTTACAAGGAGGCAGGGTGGAAGAAGTGCAGATTTTGGTCGGCATCAGCTTCGCTCTGCTGGGGGGAATCCTTCAGGGTGCAATGCTATGGCCCATGAAGTTGATGGAGAAGTGGGACTGGGAGAATGCCTGGCTGGCGTTTTCCGCAGCAGCCTACTTTCTGGCCCCCTGGGCGCTAGCGCTCTGGAGCGTGCCGCATCTCGTGGAGGCGCTAGGCAAAGTGTCCACCCGAGTGCTGGGAATGACCTTCGTTTTCGGCCTGGGCTGGGGCTTGGGAACGGTGCTGTTCGGCCTAGGCATCGCCATCGTGGGCCTGGGGCTCGGCTACGCCATCATCATGGGCCTAACCGTTTCGGTGGGAACGTTTGCGCCGTTGCTGGCAATCACGCCACAGGAAATGTTTACGCGGCGGGGGTTAGTTCTGCTTGTCGGGGTGGCGGCAATCATCGCCGGGACCGCCCTGTGTTCCTACGCCGGCCGGTTGCGGGAAAAAAAGCTGGGTTTGGCCGTTCCCACGCGCGGCAGCATGCTCCGCCGGTCCTACCGATTTGGGCTACTCTTGTGCGTCTGCGCGGGAATCCTGATTCCCGGTGGAAATCTGGCGCTGGCCTTTGGCTCGGAGATCACCTCGCAGGCCCGTTCCGCTGGCGCCAGTCCACTGCGCTCCGTAAACGCGCTCTGGGCGGTAGCGACTCTCCCTCTCTTTCTTTGCAGCGCTGCCTACTGCCTGTATTTGCTGCGGCGGAACCGCACCGTTGCAAAGTTTCGCCAGCCGGGAACGGGGTACTACTGGCTGTTGATCATTCTGATGGGCGCGGTGCAGATGGCCGGGATCGCCCTCTATGGTTTTGGGGCTGCCAGTCTGGGGGCACTGGGCACCTCGATCGGGTTTTCCATCTTGATGTCCTCGATGATCATTACGGCCAACGTACTTGGAGTGGCGAGCGGCGAGTGGAAAGGGGCCGGGGGTAGGCCCGCAAATCTGATGACCGTCGGCCTGATCATCCTGACCGGCGCCATCTTTCTGATCGGTTTTGGAACCAGGCTGGACGTCCCGATTTGACGGGGGAGGTCAGCGGAAGTGTCTGCTGACAATAATCGCCGGAGCCGCGTGGCCGTTGATATTGGAGGAACATTCACGGATCTGGTGTTTCTCGATGAGCGGACCGGGAAGATGGAGTTCGAGAAGACGCAAACCACTCCCGAAGATCCCGCCCGCGGCGTGATGGTGTCCGTGGAGAAAGCCCAGGTGCAGCTCGATCAGGTGGGACTGTTCATCCATGGAACCACGCTCGGACTGAATGCGCTGCTCGAAAACAAGGGAGCCAGGACAGCGCTGATCACCACGAAGGGGTTCCGGGACGTGCTCGAGATCGGGCGGCTGGATCGACCCCAAATGTACGATATCCTTTATCGCAAGCCTCTGCCTCTGGTGCCACGATACTTGCGCCGGGAGGTGCGGGAACGGATCAACTACCGGGGCGAGGTGCTTGTGCCTCTCGACGAGGCGGAAACCCGGGCGATTGTGCGTTGGTTGCGCCAGCAGGGCATCAGCGTCTTCGCCGTCTGCCTGCTGCACTCGTACGCCAATCCCGCGCACGAGAAGCGCGTGGGGGAGATCATCCGTGAAGAATGCCCGGACGCCTACGTTTCTCTTTCGCACAAGATCATTCAGGAGTTCTACGAGTATGAGCGCACGGTCTCGACCGTGATCAATGCCGCGATCCAGCCCCTGATGGAACTATATCTGAATCGGCTCTGGGACGACCTGAGTAGCAGCCAGTTTCGAGGAGAGTTCTTGATCACGCGCTCGGGCGGCGGCGCGATGGGCTACCGCCAGGCCAAGGAGATGCCTGTCCATACCATCCTCTCGGGTCCGGCCGGAGGCGTGCAAGGAGCAGCTTATCTGGCCAAGACGCTGGACATCCCCAGTTTGATCGCGATTGATGCCGGTGGAACAAGTTTTGACGTCTCGCTTCTCTACCGCGGACAACCTCAGGTTCGCAGCGAAGCCAAGGTCGCGGGTTACAAACTGCTGCTCCCTGTGGTGGATATCGAGACCATCGGTGCGGGCGGCGGCAGCATTGCCTGGATCGACGAGGGGAATGCCATGCAAGTAGGGCCCCAGAGTGCCGGCGCCCACCCAGGGCCGATTTGCTATGGCCGGGGCGGCACGGAACCCACCGTGACCGATGCTGCGGTCAGCCTGGGGCTGATTGACCCCGCATATTTTCTCGGTGGTGAACTTCGACTAAATGTGGCTGCTGCCATGCGTGGAATCGCAGAACGTCTGTCAGCTCCCCTGGGGCTCAGCCCGGAGGATACTGCCACCGGTATCCTGGCCATTGCCGAGACAAAAATGACCGGGGCTATCCGGGAGATGTCGGTTGAGCGGCGTTACGACCCTCGTGAGTTCACCCTACTTGCCTATGGAGGTGCCGGGCCTCTGTTTGCTGCCTCGTTGGCCGAAAGAGTGGGGGTCCCCCAGGTGATCGTACCCCGCTGGCCAGGGAATTTCTCGGCCTGGGGAATGCTGATGTTCGACCTGGTTCACGATTTTGCGCAATCGTACGTGGCCATGCTGAACGAGGTCCGGCTCGAAACGATGAACGACATTTTCAGCCGCCTAGAACAGTCGGCGCTGGGTGTACTCGCCAGCCAGCGCGTGCCCCAGGAAGACCAGCTCCTGTTGCGTTCCGTGGACATGAAGTACCTAATGGCCGGGCATTTCATCAACGTACCAGTGGCCTGCCGGCTGTTGGGCGAGCACGACCGCAAGACTCTGCGGGCCAAGTTCAATGAGTTCCATCGCCTTCTCTATGGCCACGAACTCGAAGATATCTTGCAAGTGGTGAACTTCCGCATCCGGGCCATCGGGCGCGTGCGCAAACCCCGGCTGAACAGAATTCCCCGCGACGGCAAGGATCCGAAGCAGGCATATACCGGAAGCCGCCTCATTTACGACCCCAAGAAACACAGGAGAGTGCGCTACCAGGTGTTTGACCGCAGCCGTCTGCAAGCTGGCAACGTCCTTTCCGGCCCAGCCATCGTCGAGGAGGCTGCCTCGACCACGGTGGTGCCGGCCGAATTCACTCTGCGTGTGGACCCTTACGGCAATCTGGTTCTGCAGGGGAAGGCTTCCTGAACCGTGGCATCTATCGATCCGATTACCGTTGAGGTGATTCGCTACGAGTTGGTCTCCGCAGCCGAAGAGATCAAGAAGGTCTTCAAGCGCACCACCACCCTGGCGGTCCTCTACGAGATCAACGACTTCGGTATCTCCCTCTACGACGACCGGCTGAGGCTGATCGCTGACACGCCTGGCCTGCCGCTCTTCTCCGGTACCCTGGATTACTGCGTGCAAGCATGCCTGCGGCAGCTTGGGTCGGAGGGGCTGGCACCGGGCGACGCCGCGATCATCAACTACCCCTTTGACACCGGCAGCCAGACGATCGACGTGGCCATCGTGTCCCCCATCGTTCACAAAGGAATGACGCTCGGCTACGCCGCCCTGAAAGGCCATATGGGCGACAACGCCGCCATCGACCCCTATCCCACTTACACCGAGGATATTTTCCAGGAAGGCGTCGTTTTCCCCGCGCTGAAGCTCTACCGGCGTGGGGAATTGGACGAAGCGATTCTCCGCCTCATCCATTTCAACTCCCGCATTCCCTATGCGACAACGGCGAACTTTCTGGCCGGAGTCTCCGCCTTGCGCGCCGGCATCACTCGGGTCTTGAAGGTTGTGGAGAAGTACGGCCCGAAAGCTTTTCGAGCAGGCATCGAGGCGATCGTCCGGCACGGAGAGCGAGTAGCCCGGAAGGCAATCGAACAGATTCCCGACGGCAGTTGGACGGTGATGGACTCCCTTGACAACAACGGCATCGATGAGGAACCGGTCAAAATCGAAGTCCGCGTGACGGTGCAGGGCAGCGACATCATCGTGGACCTGACTGGCTCCGCGCCGCAGCAACGGGGTCCGGTCAACCTGCCCTATCCGGGCACCGTTGCGGCGGTGCGCTACGCGGTCAAGGCGTTGACCACTCCGCTGCTGCCCTCCAACGGAGGCCATTTCGCTCCCTTGCACGTGATTGCGCCCGAAGGAAGTCTCTTTTATCCCAAGCCTCCCGCTGCCACTTTCCTATACGCCTGGGCAGGCTTCCGCCTAGTGGAGTTGATTCCCAAGGCGCTGGCCGAAGCCATCCCGGAAAAAGTTCCTGCCTGCTCGGGCGGCGACATCTGCGGTGTGTTGCTGGCCTACTACGACTATGAGACCGGACGCGGCGAACAGGCCGGCGGCCCCGAGGGACACGGCACCGGCGCGAAACACAACTGCGACGGGGAGAATGGCCTGATGCACGATGGGGAATCGGGCTGCTGCAACGCCCCGGTCGAGGTGATGGAGAATCGCGCGCCGGTGCTCATCGACCGCTACGAGCTGCGGCAGGATTCCGGTGGGCCAGGGAAGTTTCGCGGCGGCCTGGGCTTGCGCAAGGACCACCGAACGCTGACCGCCGTATCAATGATTTCGATTGCCGAAAAGACAACCGCGTCGGTGCCCTGGGGCATTGGAGGCGGAAAGTCGGGAAAAAATAACCGCGTGGTTCTGTTTCCGGGGACCGACCGGGAACGCGTTGTCGGAAAATACCGGGCGCAGCTCGCTCCGGGCGCCGTCGTGTCGCAGCAGACAGGAGGGGGCGGCGGCTACGGCAATCCGCTGGAGCGTCCCCCGGCGCGAGTGCTCACCGACGTGCGCGACGAGTACGTATCACCGGAGAGCGCCCGAGAGGATTACGGGGTTGTCGTGCGGGAGACAAAGAAAGGAATCTACGAGATCGACGAGAAGGAAACCAAAGCTCTCAGGAACGAGTTGGTAAAAGAGCCCCAACCCGCCCGGGGATGAATGAGGACAGCAAGCAATGAGTTTCACCGGGACTGCTGCGGTCATTGCGGAGACAAAACTGATTGTTGTTCTCCGACACATTCCCCTGGAGACCCTAGATGGAGTGGCGACCGCCTTGCGCGAGGGCGGGGTTCGTGTCCTGGAAGTGGCGTTGAATACGCCGAGGGCCCTCGACCAACTGCGGTTGCTCCGGCAATACGATTTCTGCCTAGGCGTAGGCACGGCCTTGCACGAACAGACCACAAGGGCCGCCATCGATGCGGGAGCAGAATTCTTGTTCTCGCCCATTCGGAGTTCTTTCTTTCTTCCGTTGTGTCGAGAACGCGGTGTCGTCGGCATTCCGGGGGGCTTGACGCCGACGGAAATCTACACCCTGCACGCGGAGGGAGCTGACTTCATCAAGGTGTTCCCCGGCTCGCTGGGCGGGCCGAAGTACATCCAGGAAATCCTCGCCCCCTGCGAGGACATGAGGCTGGTACCGGCAGGTGGAGTGGACCTGCGCAACCTAGATGACTACCTGGACGCAGGAGTGGCGGCGGTCGCTGTGGGCAAGGAAATCGCGAGTCCGCGCCTGGCAGCCGAGAGAAATTTCAGGGAAATCGCCCAGCAGGCTGCTCGATTCACCGAAAAGATCAGAGCTTCTGCTAGCCCGCGCCCAGCGATAGGGAGGGATAAGAAGAGTGCTTCACCTGGCCGTTGATACGGGAACCACGAACACAACCGTCTGGCTGGTTGAAAATGATCGAATCCTGCGGAACGTCCAGCGTCCTGTGGGCGTCCGCAACACTTCGATCACCGGCAGCCATTCTCTGCTCTACTGCACGCTGCGCGAGTCGTTTCTGTCCCTGACGAGGGAGGCACCTTCCCCGCCTCGTTTTGTGCTGGCGGGCGGCATGATCACCTCTTCCCTCGGCCTTGTTGAGGTGCCCCATGTGCTGGCGCCCGCTGGCGCCGAAAAGCTGTCGCGGCATGTCCTAATGAAAACGTTCCCCGAGGTCTGCCCTTTGCCGTTTTTCCTGGTCCCAGGGGTCCGGATCCAGCGTGCCCCCTGCCAACTGAGCAATGCCGAGCGAACGGACATCATTCGCGGCGAGGAAACAGAAATTGTGGGCCTCCTGGCCAGGAGGAATTCGCGAAAGCCCTGGCTGTTTGTTCATCTGGGTTCCCATGCGAAGGCCATCCAGATCGATGGGCAGGGCCGAATCGTCAAATCGACAACTACCCTTTCCGGCGAGTGCCTAGACGTGCTGCGGACCCAGACGATCCTGGCAAACCGGTTGGCGCGACTCGGGTCGTGCAAGCTGAACGAAAGATTTTTCTTTCAGGGCGCCCGATGTGCGAAACGCCACGGACTGCTTCGGGCACTTTTCATGGTTCGGTTGCTGGAAGAGAACCCTCGTCATCGTCCCGCGGACTTGTACAGCTTCCTCGTTGGAGCTCTGTTGCTGAGCGACCTGCACGCCTTCGAGAGCCAGGGGCTTCTCGAATCGCGCACGAACCAGATCCTGTTAAGCGGGCATCCCGACCTGCTCGCTGCCTGGAGCTTGATGCTCCGAAAGAAGAAGCACGAAGTCGAGATCGTCAGTCCGCAAAAAAGGTTTGCCGCCTTCCTGGCGGGCCTGCGCCGAATCGTGTTCGACAGCCAATTGTTTCGTCGCTTCCTGGCACAAGAAGGGTCCCGGCGCTCAGGCTAGTCAAGTCACGAGAGTTTTCCGGGGGCTGCGATGGCGGAACTCAAAGGCATATACCCGATTCTCGCTACCCCGTTTCAATCAAGCGGGGAATTAGACGAGAACAGTTTCGAGCGGCTAATAGAGTTTCTCGTCGTCTCCGGCGTGCACGGTCTCACCCTTTTTGGCCTTGCGGGCGAGTATTACAAGCTGAGTGATGACGAGCGCCGCGCTCTGCGAGGCATTTTCCTGGCAAGAACCCAAGGGCGCCTAGCACGGATCGTGTCGGTGACCGAGCACTCGGTCGAGGTTGCCTGCAAGCGAGCCCGTGAGGCCGCGGAAGCCGGGGCCGATGCTCTGATGGTGATGCCGCCTTTTTTCCTGTCGCCGGATCCCGGCGCCGTGGGCGACCACATTCGGGAGATCGCCCGCGCGGTTCAGATCTCCCTTCTTGTGCAGTATTCGCCGAACCAGACGGGACTCCGCCTGCCCGCGCGGTTTTTTGCTGAGCTGGCGGAGGAGTTTCCCCATGTGCACTACGTCAAGGTTGACAGCACGCCGGCAGGAGCCATGATCAGCAGCTTGATCAAGGAGTCCCGCGGCCGAATCAAACCCTTCATTGGCTACGCTGGATTGCAGATGGTCGACGCCTTTGCACGCGGCGCCATCGGGTGCATGCCCGGCTGCTCGCTACCCGAATCCTACCTGGAGGTTTATGCCGCACTTGTTCGGGGCGACCGAAAGCAGGCCGCCGCACTGCATTCACGGCTGCTGCCGCTGATCAATTACATGATGCAGTCCCTCGAATTCATTATTCAGTGTGAAAAAACCATCCTTTGCTGGCGGGGAATCATCGATTCCGACTACTGCCGGCGCCCGGGCATGAGATTGACGGAAGATGACCTCCGCTCCCTGCGAGAACTGCTTGATTCTGCGACGCCGCAGTTCGCGGAAAAGCGCACCCGAGCGCAGTAGAGTTAGTTTCGGCCTGCGAGGGGTTCAGCCATGAGGAATCGCGGCGGGGATATTCGCGGATCGTGAAAGGATTTCGCCTCGTTCGAGTGTCGAATGAGCGGTCGGCGGGCGCTTACCCCGTGGGGCCGGATCCGACATTCGATCTCTAAAGCAAGGTTGGACGCTGTGCCCTGGACGAGTCCCTGTCGTGAATGTAAAGAGCGACAGGGTGCTTGAGAGAGCTAAGTCGCTGACGGAAAAGTGAAGGCGGAGCCAAGATCCATGACCGTGCGAATGATTAGTGAGGATCGAGACGAGGATTCTGGCGGTTTTTATTTTTTCCTCTCGCGCACGCTCTGTTGACAGGGGGCAGCCGACTGTGTTTAATGGCGCACAATTGCGCTTGAGCCAGCGCAATTGCTCAGGCGACGGCGAATCATGCTTAGGCTTAGCGTGGATGTGCAGAGCAGCTCTCCGGTGTACGAAGCTGGGAAAAAACCTCGTGACCGTCTCCATACACTGGGCCCCGGAGTCGAAGGGATGCTTCCGAATTCCGGGCTGACGTTCGGCTACGTCGTTCTGGAGGATGTTGAGCCCTTCGAGGACTGGTTGAAGCGGGGTGAGTGGAACTTGATCTATTTCAGCAATCGAATCTGGTACGCGTTGTCGGCGAGCATGCGGTCATGTCCTCACGTCACGACGCCCAAGTTGAGGGCCGATCCGGTTTCTCTGGAGAAAGTGCGAATCGAAGTGGGGATTTTGTTCTAGAAGCTTAAGGAGGCGAGGAAATTTCTGAGGCCAAAACAGGAAAAACTGATTGGGGAGGGAAGCATGAAAAGGTCAACGACGTTGACATTGCTCGTGAGCCTGTGTGTTGCGTTGCTGGAGGCTCCCGCCGCGGCGCAACGCGTGACCTCGGACATCCTTGGCACGGTCCGGGACACCTCCGAAGCGGCGATTCCCGGAGCCAAGGTCACTGCTCGGCACGTCGAAACGGGCCTGGAACGCAGCACGACAACCGACTCGACGGGCGGTTACCGAATATCGGGGTTCGAGCCGGGCACTTACGAAGTCCGCGTCGAACAACAAGGATTCAAAACGACCATTCGCAAGGGCATCACCCTGCTCGTCAACCAGCAAGCGATTGTGGACGTGACCTTGCAAGTGGGTGACATCCAGCAGCGCATCGAGGTCACCGGCGAAGCCGCCATCCTCGAGACCACTACCTCTCACATGAGCAACGTGGTCACCGAGGCCACCCTGCGCGAGCTCCCGCTCAACGGCCGCGACCTGTTCCAGCTCACCGCGCTGCAAACCGGCGTGCTCCCGACAACCAATGCCGGGCCAAGCCCCTGGTCGGAGGGTGGCATCACCAAGGCAGCGGTGCAGGGCTCTCGTCCCACGATGAACAACTTCACGCTGGACGGCGCCGACATCAACGATCCGGGTTTCAACATCTATCCGGGCGGACCGGCCGGCGCGCAGTTGGGTGTTGAAGCGGTGAAGGAATTCCGCGTGCTGCTGAACACCTACAGCGCCGAATACGGCCGAAATGCTGGCGCGAACGTGCAGTTTGTGACCAAATCGGGCACGAACGACCTCCACGGCTCGCTCTTCGAGTTTCATCGGAACGCGGCGCTTGATGCACGGAACTTCTTCGATCCAACCACGAAGCCGCCGTTCACACGCAACCAATTCGGCGTTACCTTGGGGGGGCCGATCGTGAAGAACAAGACCTTCTTCTTTGCTAACTACGAGGGCCTGCGGGAGAGCAAGAGCGTTACGGCGAGCCTGACCGTGCCGGACGCCAACGCCCACAACGGCCAGCTCCCCGACTCCAGCGGCAACCTCGTGAACGTTGGCGTGAATCCCCTCGTCCGGCCCTTCCTGGAACTCTTCCCGCTTCCGAACGGAGCGTCCCTAGGCGGCGGGCTAGCCGAGCTGCGGACGGCCCGCAAGCAGCCAACCCGCGAGGACTATGGCCTTGTCCGCATCGACTACCAACTCACCGATAAGGACCAGCTATTCGGTCGATACGTCATGGACGACGGCGACACGATCGTGCCCTTCCAGAGCACGTTCGTCCCCGGCTTTCCAGGCGAACGCATCCTCCGCAACCAGTACCTCGTCCTGAGTTGGCAGCGAATGTTCCGGCAGAACCTACTCAACGATGCCAAGGTCAATTTTAATCGAACCCGCTACGTGGCCGAGGTGGCCAACAGCTACCCGCTGTCCATCTCGCTCGTCGCCAACCGCCCCGTCGGGGTGATGGCTATCGCCGGCTTGCCGGCCCTCGGTAATAACCTGATCTTCCCGCTGGGTACGTCGTCGAACACCTTCGAGTTTATCGACAACCTTTCCCACCAGCGCGGCCACATGAACTGGAAGTTTGGGGCCGACATCAAGCGCATGCAGATCAACGGTCCCTTCGATCTGTTTATTGACGCGGAATATCTTTTTCTCGGCGCGGGCCAGAGCGGGGGCCAATTCTTCGTCCCGCGAAGCGCGAACCCGCCACTGGAGTCTTTCCTCGTGGGAGCGCCGACCGTTTACCTTGGTACGGACCCGGCGTTTGCGAATTCCGATCGGGGCTTCCGCCAGACCTACCTCGGTTTCTATGCCCAGAATGACTGGCAGGTGCGTCCACACCTGACGCTGAACTTGGGCCTGCGCTGGGAATACTCAAGCAACCCGGGCGAGTCCCAGCGGCGCGTCGCGAACATCCGCAATGTGGCGACGGATCTCACACCCACCGTGGGCAAAGTCTGGGAAAGCGTGCCGAAGAATCTGTTTTCGCCGCGCGTGGGCTTTGCTTGGACGCCTTTCGCCCGTGGAAAAACAGCCGTCCGCGGCGCCTTCGGCCTGCTTCGGGACCAGCTCTGGTCCAACCTCTATTTCGACATCCGCTTCTACGAACCCTTCTACCGCGCCCTGCTCTACATCTTTCCAAACTTGCAAACTCCCCCGAACAATGTAAACGGCCTGATCGGCCCACCTCTTAACATCCCCCCCGCGGTCATCGGGAGCTTCGGGGTCACCTTCCGTCCGGATTTCCCCTACTACCTCCAGTACAACCTGAACATTCAGCATGAGCTGGCGCGTGATCTGCTGCTACAAGTAGCCTATGTTGGCTCTCGGGGCATCCATTTGGTGCGCACGGGCGAAGCGAACCCGTTTGTGGCGTCGCTCGGGCGACACATCAACCCGAATTTCGGCTCCATCCCGCTCATCATCACGGACGCTCAGTCGTTCTACAATTCGGGTCAGTTGAGCTTGCAAAAGCGCTTCTCCCAGGGCCTCTCGTTCCAAGCCTCCTATACCTACTCGAGGTCGATTGACGACCAGAGCGGGCCGTTCCCGAGCGACTACGTCTCCGAGTCAGGCGTGTCGCAGGACTTCTTCAATCGCAAGGGCGACCGCGCTCGTTCCTCCTTCGACCGGAAGCACGCGTTTGTTTTCAATGCCCTCTACGATCTGCCATTCGGCCCGGGCCGCCAGTGGGCCCACGACGCAACCGGAGCCAGCGGCAAGATCATCGGCGGCTGGGGGATTGGCGGGATCATCAGCGTGCTGTCCAACGTGCCGTTCACGGCGAACCTGGGTTCGTTCAACAACTCTGGCACCCAGGCGTCCTTCAATGGTGACCGCCCGAACCTGAGAGGCGCTCTGGTGAACTGCGGTGCAACCATTCTGGGCAAGCCCGACCACTGGTTTGACCCCTCCGTCTTCGCCTTGCCTGCGGCCGGACAGTTCGGCAACGTCGGCCGCAACACCATCTGCGGTCCGAACCTGAGGAACGTGGACTTCTCGGTGACGAAGGACACGAAGATCGGAGAGCGTCTCGGTGTTCAGTTCAGGGCCGAGTTCTTCAACCTGTTCAACCGCACGAACTTCGACGTCCCGGTCAACACGCAGGGCCCCAACGGAAACGGCGGCAATGGCGATGCCATCTTCATCGGCCGCAAAGCACCGCCGTGCAACCCGAGTACGGACCCGGTTGGCTGCGGAATTTCGGCCCCCAACGTGGGCCACATCTTCCGCACCGCCACCACATCCCGGCAGATTCAGTTCGGGCTGAAGCTCACATTCTAAAGACCGCGTTTCCTTTGAATCCGGTGGCTAGGGCGTCGATGCAGGCCCGGGGCCACGGTACTCACAGAAGGCGATGAAGCGGCTCGATAGCGAAGCACTCGAAGAGATTGCACTCGGCGCCACGGTCCTCGGCACCGGCGGCGGCGGCGACCCGACGCTTGGCAAACTGATGGCTCAGCAGGCCGTGGCTCGCCATGGCACGATTGAGCTGGTTCCGCTCGACGCCGTCTCGGATGACGACTGGATTATTCCCACGGCAATGATGGGTGCGCCGACGGTGATGGTCGAAAAGATTCCGGGCGGCGGCGAAGTCGTGGATGCCTTCCGGATGCTCGAACAGCGGCTGGGGTGTCGTGCCTTTGCGACGCTTTCGATTGAGGCCGGCGGAATCAACTCGATGATCCCCATGGTCGTCGCAGCTACCCTGGGAATGCCGATCGTGGACGCCGACGGGATGTGTCGGGCGTTTCCGGAAATTCAGATGGTGACGCCCACCTTGTATGGTGTCTCAGCGACCCCCATGGCGCTCGCGGATGAAAAGGGCAACCGGACATTGCTCGAGACGCCAGACAACTTCTGGACCGAGCGAATCTCGCGGGCGGTCACCGTGCAGATGGGAGGTTCGGCCAGCATCGCTCTCTACGCGATGAAGGGAGCCACTGCCAAGAAGGCGTTGATTCCCGGCAGCCTCTCGCTGGAGCGTTCGATCGGCCAAACGCTGCTCGCCTGTCGCCGGCAGAAGCGCGATCCCATCGACTCGCTGCTCTCCTTGCTGCACGGTCGCCGGCTCGCCGTCGGCAAGGTTACCGACGTGCGGCGGCGCACCGAGCGCGGCTTCGCCCGCGGCGAGGTCGAGATCGCGGGAACGCAACGGGACGCCGGCGCGCAGTGCCGGATTTTTTTCCAGAACGAAAACTTGGTCTTTTGGAAGAACGGTCAGCCACAGGCAACGGTGCCCGACTTGATCACCGTGGTGGACGAGCAGACCGGACTGCCGATCACAACCGAGTTGCTCAAATATGGCTTGCGCGTAACGGTGATCGCTATTCCTTGCCACGAAAAGTGGCGGAGCCCACAGGCACTGGAGCTGGTAGGGCCGCGCTATTTCGGCTACGACATCGACTATGTCCCGCTCGAGCCAGCCGCTGTCAACTGAGATTTGCCGCCTCGGTGTCGACGTAGGTGGTACCAACACAGACGCCGTCATCCTGGACGCTGCCAACCACGTTCTGGCCAAGGCCAAGTCGCCGACCACACCTGACGTGAGCACCGGCATCACCAACGTGCTGCGCAAGATTTTGGCGGAATCCGGGTCTTATCAATCCATTCGCTTCGCCATGTTGGGGACGACACACTGCACCAATGCCATCGCGACGCGCCAGAATCTCAGCCCAGTGGGCGTCGTTCGCCTGGGTGCGCCAGCCACTCTCGCGGTGCCGCCGCTCGCGACTTGGCCCGAAGACCTGCGCCGGATCGTGCTGGCTGAGACCTGTATCTTGCCTGGAGGCCACGAATACAACGGCGAGGAAATTTCGCGCTTCGATCAGATGAAGTTGCGCGAGGCCGCCCGTAAAATGAAGGGACGTGTCCGCGCCGTCGCAGTCACTGGCGTCTTCTCTCCAGTCAATCAAGAACACGAGCAACAGGCCCGGGAACTCCTCCGAGAGGAGCTGGGCGATAACACGTCTGTGACCCTGTCCAGCGAAATCGGCAGTGTCGGTCTGATCGAGCGCGAGAATGCAACTGTGCTGAACGCGGCGCTCATTGAGGTTGCACGTATCGCAGTGACTGGATTTGAGAAGGCTATGCGCGAACTCCGTATTCCGGTGACGTTGTTTCTGAGCCAGAACGACGGCACGCTGATGTCCATCGATTACGCGCTGCAATACCCGATTTTCACCGTGGCCTCGGGGCCGTCGAACAGCATCCGCGGCGCGGCTTATTTGAGCGGGTTGCGAGAGGCCATTGTGGTCGACATCGGTGGGACCACCACTGACATCGGCGTCCTCCAAAAGGGTTTTCCGCGGGAGTCTGCTATGGCGG
>Ga0209761_1001406_pt1 | contig 15576 bp, 20 predicted proteins | sample GraSoi013_1_40cm_4_FD_185818 | JGI IMG/M metagenome (GOLD analysis project Ga0209761, IMG submission 185818) | Grasslands soil microbial communities from the Angelo Coastal Reserve, California, USA - Sample 09_25_2013_1_40cm (SPAdes) (version 2) | ecosystem: Environmental > Terrestrial > Soil >...
CGGCACGCGCCCAAGAATTGCCCAAACCCGTAAGCCCACTCGAACGAGAAGAACTCAAAAGGAGAAGGGAGGATGTTCTCGAAGCCATAAAGAAAAGAAATCGACGGGGTAAACATGTCCGAAGTGTCACGAGATAAGGTGAACAAAATCAGGACGGAAGTCATGAAGGCACTGAGTAATCTCTCGAGTGAGGGCCCTGAACCTCGGTATCTTTTGGTCGAAGAAAGACACCTGCGTGGTCTGGCCGAATCCTTAGAACTTGCGGCTGGAGCAAAAAGGCTCGAAGTGATTAAGGAATCAGTACTCGATGAGAAAGAATACATCGAAGAACTAATCAAAGAATCTTATTCGATGACTTTCGAAGAAGGAGAGACCCTCATGGAACGGATCTCTCACAATAAGAGCGTGGGCGCAGAAAGTCGCCCGCGGAACAGCACAAATGAGCAAGACAGGGGATAAGCCGAATCCAGCTGGCTAAGGGCCATGACCGATGATCTTTCGGACCTGGCACACAGGTGAAGAACAAGCGAGCTATCGCGGAATTGCTGGCGTTCTTCTTACCTTGGCCTACCTGTGCTTCATGCGGTGGAGATTATGGCGCTGCCGCTTTCGAGTACACCAATAATCAAATGCCGCGGTTGAAGGGGTGTTCAGGATAAGCATAGAGCACATGGACAGATCCGGATAACTCATTGTGAAGTGCCACATCATGTTAAAGCTGCCTGCAAAAGCGTTTTCCTCAGTCTTGTGATGTTATGGTGATGCCAGTATCGAAGGGAAAATTTTGTGATATGTGATGTGACCCCTCTTGGTCTCGTCTCGTAGGGTGAGTCAAATAAGGGTGTGGATGGTCGGATTGTCTCCAGATGTTTCGAAAGGCGAGGAGACCCTTTCTTTGTATTCTCCGCCTATCAGTGCCTTATGCTTTCGATAATGCCCGTTAGGATTGGCTCAAAACCGTCCTTCTTGAGAAGGTTACCAACGACAACCATGTCAGCGCCGGCTCTTGATATTTCCTTCGCTCTGTCTTGTGATGTGATGCCACCACCGACTATCAAGAGCCCCGCGTAGTGTTTCCGAACCGTCTTGATTGTTTCCGGAGGCACTGTCTCCGCTGAGCCGCTCCCCGCTTCCAAGTACAGTGTCCTCATCCCCAGATACTGCGCGGCCAGTGAATACATCACAGCTAGGCTCGGCTTATCGAACGGGATACCGTTCGCCTGGCCGACGAAACTCGTGCTACTGGCGCTCCCGAATACCAGATATCCCATGGGAATGCTTTCCAGCTGGCTCTTGTACACTTTCAGAGCCCCTAGCGCTTGAGCGCCGATTATGAAGTAAGGATTGGTGGAGTTCAAGAGACTGCTGAAGAGTATGGCATCAGCGAAGTGCGATACGCCTGTGATGTTACCTGGAAACAGAATCACAGGGCATCTCACGCTCTTCTTTATCCGCGTCACAACTGAGTCGAGCTGCCGCTGATCCGCTACCGTCGAGCCTCCAACCAGAATCGCTGAGACACCTGCCCGCTGCGAAGCGGCTGCGACTGTGGCGGCCTCCGAGGCTGTGAAATCCTCCGGGTCAATCAAAGCTGCGCAGATGCTTCCCGTTTTTTTGGCCTTCGAAACAAGTAAGGACTCGATTCTTCCAGGCTGCAAACTCTAAGCGCCTGCTCGCGCGAAGTCGTCTACGAATGTGTTGTACACGTCTATTTCTGCGCGGCGTGTAGGGTACCTTAGTTCTCGCCGTAGCCCACAACCAGTGTTGCCGCAGGCCACCATAAACACGGTGTCTTGTGATGTCTCGTCCTCATGTGATGTGATACGTACGGTCAACATTCCACAACGTGGGCACGCGAATACCTTCGGGAGCGATCTCTTCACAATCCGCAAAGCCTTCCTTCTTCTGCGACCCATCTTCCCGGGCAGGACTTTACAAGCGACAGATAAAACATTCGTGGTAGGTGCACAATCAGATTCGGTTTTGCCTGCAGCATCGTACCCGCTTTAGCCTCTACACCGGTAAGGTTTATCGAAAATTATTGTTTACTATGCATTTGTGCGTCTAAATAGTGTATTCAAGATAAGAAACATACAATAAATGTAGTTCAGGTAGCGGAGGTTCTTAATACTAAGTTGTATTATGTCATTCAGTTATGGGGTACGACTACGCAAGAAAGCTGGGAAGGTTGTCCGCCCTGACTGAAGCACAGATCGAATCGCTTCAATTGCATCGAAGAGTGCTTCGCGGTGAAATCAGCTCAAAAGAAGCAGCGAATCTGAGGACGCCAGACCCAGTCAAGATAGGAACGTATCACAGGGTACTCGATCAGGCACTGCGAAACCTTCAATCTGCAATCTGGACAGTCATTGTCGGCTTGGATTTAGGTTTCGTCCGTGCCGAAGAGCTCAAGCGCCTCATCGAAGTCCTCCCGTCGAACTTTGAACCCGATGAAGCTCACCAAGAGGAGCTTCTCGATGTGATTCGTGCGATTGTGAGAAGAGTTGTGATTGAGTGATATTTTTGCACGAGTGGACATGATTTATATCGTGCAACATCACAAGCGGGAGCGTCTTTGGACGGCGACTTAATCACATACTTTGCGGCAGGCCTAATCGGCCTCTTCGTAGTGTTAAGTTGGGTCCTTCTCTCAAAGTACAGGAATCTTACTGCAAAGGTTGCCGAATCCACCGAGCTTGGTCGTGACATCTGGAACGCCCTAGACTCTCGCCTCAAGAAGCAGGACGAACGCATTCTTGACGTTGTGACGCGGTTCGATGTCTACGAATCAAGGTTAGCAGAAGTGACGCTCCCCAGAGCCGCAAAGGAGCGCGTTCCTGTTCAAACCGCAAAAGCGGAGGTGCAGCCGCAGCAGAAGGCGGAAGCGAAGGAAGAACAGAAGCAAGAAGTGAAAACCGCCGCCCCAACTAGGGAGGATCTCGAACCAACCGAACGTGTCGTCCTTCAGCTCCTCATGGAGCGTCCCCGTACCTCCATTGAAATCAAGACGCTCGTGAAGAAATCTCGGGAACACTCGGCCAGATTGATGAAGACTCTGTTCGAACGGCGTCTCGTTTCTCGAGCCGATCAGAAGAAGCCCTTTGTGTACGAACTCACGGAAGAGGGACGTCGTTACCTGTCCGCGAGCTGAGCAGTCTTGAGGTAGACTCGTCGATACACCCACGAATTGCCAAACTTTTCTCGCCGTAAATGATTCTTATCGGTAAGCCGAGAAAGATAGGTGGAGACGGTAGCGAGCCTCACTGGCGAGCCGTATCTCTCTTCGAATTCCTGAGCTACATCGGAGGAAGAAAACTCGCCCCCAGGGAACGCTGTCTCGATCAAACCGTAGAGCTTCCCGAAAAAAGTGTCCTGACTCGGCGTGGGTCCATGGCCATCTTCGACTGGGACGTTTATCATCTCCATCAAGTCCATGACTTTCATTACCTTTTCTCTCGACAGTTTTCCCTCGAGGGCCAGAGTGTACTTCGTTCCTTCATCGTCTTGGAGTTCGATCTTGACCCTCTTTCGCAAGTCGGTGAACACCTCCCCTTGCAAGGTTGATTTAAGGCGCTCTGGGTGTGAACTTGTGAACTATGCAGCAAGAATCTTTGACCACACGATGAGACGTTCGGGAGAGTTCACAGGCGTTCACTAGCCTCATCTGCGAACCTCTCTGTAACGGCTTCTTTCGTCCTATAGAAGGCAAGAATCAACCCCCTCTTCGTCCAAAGGCCTAGAGTTGTTCCAGTGGAAACATTGGGGTCTGTCTTCATCCCGTCCTGCGGTCTAGTTCACTATGGTTCACTACAACCCCGGGACCCCTCTCTTTCCAGTGGAAAAAGCTCCAGCACGGAACGGACCATCGCGAATGAGGTTTCCATGCTTGGTTTCGAGTATTAGACATCTGGACTTATGCCGATTGTTCTGCAATCAAGCGCGGGCTGCGTGGCGCTCTAATTCAAAAATAAACCGCAACGCGCAGCTGTAACACCGGAAATGATGGGGCGGAGAGCTTATCTAACCAGTGTTTCCACTGAAAAAAGAATGACTGAAAAGGTCGATTCGATCTTCAGGAGGGCCAAGGAGGGAAAAGCGCTATTTGTCAACAGAAAGGTGCTCACTCCCGAGTACGTTCCGGACAAACTTCCTTTCAGAGAGAACCAACTGAACGGAGTCGCCGAAGTCCTTGCGCCAGTCCTTCACGGCTCGAAACCGTCCAACCTCCTCCTATACGGAAAGACAGGTACTGGAAAGACTGCCGTGGCGAAGTATGTACTGGGAAGACTTCAAGCCGAGACCTCGGAGTCCGCACTCGCGGTGTCATACGTAAACACGAGAATCGCAGGAACAGAATATAGAACCCTGGCCGAATTTGCCCTATCTCTTGGATTATCCCGGAAAGAAATCCCTTTCACCGGGCTCTCCATCGGAGAGCTGATCAGCCGAATCTTCGAGCGAATTCGGTCTGGAGGACGTCATGTGATTTTCGTGATCGACGAGATAGACTACTTGGTGAAGTCGCAAGGTGACGGCAGTCTGTACGAGTTCACAAGGGCGGGCGACAGAATAATCCCCGGCTCTTTGAGTCTGGTAGGCATCTCCAACGACCTGAAATTCAAGGAAGACCTTGACCCACGCGTACTCAGCAGCCTAGGAGAGGAAGAGATGGTCTTTCCCCCGTACAACGTAGACGAGTTGAAGGAGATTCTGAAGGAGAGAGCTGCCATAGCCTTCGAACCCTCTACATTCTCCGAGTCCGCAATCAATCTATGCGCAGCGATGGCCGGGTCTGAACACGGCGATGCGAGGCGGGCGGTGGACTTGTTGAGAATAGCTGGCGAGGTCGGCGAACGCGAAGGGCTGCAGACAATTGACGACACATGCGTAAGGAAGGCCTCCGACAAGATGGAACACGACCGCATCGAAGAAGCAGTTCGTTCTCTCCCTCTTCAGAACAAAGTCATACTGCTCGCCGTTTCGAGGTTCATAGGTGGAACAAATACAGGCGAGGTCTACCTAGCCTATAGTTCGATAGTGAAAAAGACTTCGACGGAGCTACTGACACAACGCCGAGTCAGTGGCATCCTCGCGGAGTTGGACTTGCTGGGCTTGGTCGAAGCGGCCGTAGTGAGTAAGGGAAGACGTGGGCGAACAAAGAGAATAAGGTTGCTCCTTGAACCCGAAACGCTGAACAAAATACTCGGAGAGGATCCTGCACTGGCCGGCCTATTCTAGGAAGCGCCCAACAGACCTTCTTTCCCGAAGTTCCTTCGGACCACGTGAAGGTTAGAGAGATTCACTATCGGGATGATGCTGGGTGTGGGTTCAAGACCCATATTTGCTTGAAAACTCGTTTGCGACTGCCAAGTGCCGGAATTAACTAAGAGTGTTCCCCTGTAGTTCGACACGTCGAAAGCATGCACGTGACCGCAATGCATCACGTCTGGAACGGGGTCGATAACAAGCATGTCTCGAAGCTCCGGAGCCAGGGCGGTCCTCTTCCCGTAGGTCGGAGCGAGGTGACGCGCCCTGAGCAACAGTTCCATGGCGGCTCCAGGCCTACTGTAAGAGAGTTCTGGGACAGTGGCAATAATGTCATCCAGGCTCCTGCCATGATAAATCAAGACGCTGACGCCGTTCAACTTGACAGAGGCGGGGTTGCCCACTGCCTTGACGTTCTCCATCCTATAGAGCCCCTCCGCGACTTCAATCGGAATGGCGGGCTGCGGTAGAGCCTGCCTAACGGCATCATGATTACCTGGCGATACAACGATTTGGATGTGCCTAGGAATCTGCTCCAGCAACTGTACGGCGAGGAGGTACTGTTTTCTCAAGTCCCTCTCACTCAGCTGTGCTTCCTGGTTAGGATAGACCCCTACCCCATCCACGAGGTCTCCAGCGATCACGACGTACCGTATGCGGCCGACCATCTCTCGATCCCCCAGTTTTCCATTCAACCAGAGAATGAAGCGTTGAAAATCATCGTGAAGAAACATCCGACTACCGACGTGCAGGTCTGACAGGAAGACCGCATAGACCTCGTGTGCGGAGGTGGTCGGCTTCTTGTGGGCGATGTCCGGAAGAGTCGGGGAGCTAGCGAAAAGCTGTCCCGACTTTGACCGCGAGACCTCCACCACGACCAGACTGTCCAACGGAAGGCGCAGAGTCGATTTCGCTACGCTCTCGGAACAAATTATCCGAAGTGTGCCCGTTAGATCGTCGATAGTTAGTTCCATGCTCCCTCGCCTCTCGACGCGATTCGACAGCAACCCAGCGACTTTCCTACTCTGACCAGCGACCACACCCTTGGCCGACTGGACCGTCGTCAGCCCCCGCATATCCGGCCTCTTCTGCAAAATCGAAAGAAGATGTTGATATCTATCTCGAAAGAGTCTCTTGTACCCCTCGTCCGCCTTGATTGGCGCTAATCGAGGCGTTGGATCAGTCACAACTTCTAGGCTGGGCTCCAAGTCCAGTTGTGCCGATTCTATTTCACTCTGATGCGTGACCAAGTCAGGCGGAAGGAGCAATTCCAAATCCTCACTCGTAATTCTTCGCTCGACCGATGACACGTCCTTCTTTTGGGCGATGATCCTCTCAACCAATTCGTTCGGGTCAACCTCTGCAGGCAGCTTGGTCAGGAGGTCAAAGGCAGACGCATCCAGCATGAACCCTAACGAAAGAGCCCTCGTCACCACCTTCGAGTGGTCGACAGACAAGCGTGCCTAACTAGACCCACGCTGATTATAAACAACGCTTTCGATACACTTCACACCCTCCTGAATCAAGAGCTCCGATTCCCCAACATCCCTCGACTCAGAGTAGATTCTCGTCTTTGACTCCGTTCCAGATGGTCTGAACATCACCCAAGAACCATTTCCAAAAACCATCTTGTAGCCGTCAAGCATGCGTTCTTCCTTGATTCTGAAGCGTTTGAAGGCCTCCCTTGCTCTGCTGACGAGGGCGGGTAACTCCACCCTCAGAGCAAGGCTAACCTGCCTGTAGTGCCAACTTTCCGAAGCGGTGAGCCTCTCTAGCAACCGCGAGTCCTTCGAAATTGTGGTGGCGATGAGGGCCGCGGCATTCATTCCGTCCTCCCACAGCCCCCAAGCCGGGTCGGTCACTTTACTGGGCTCCGTCGCAAAAACGCCGCCTTCCTTCTCCAACGAGGCGAACGTCTTTCCCACCTTGCTACGGACAACGCGCAATCCCATCATTAGAGCCTCCTCCTCCACAGCGGTCGACGTATTCTCTGAAAGGATAGCGGCGCCAGAAGTCTTCTCCAACCCTTTTAGGGCCAAGATTGAGCATACCGAGTCTGGGAGGACGCGGCCTGCTCGGTTCACTATCACCAGCCGGTCAGCGTCTCCGTCATGAGCGAACCCGAAGTCGACGCCCAAGTTAGGAACCATTCTGCCGAACTCTTCGAGATTCTCGGCGGTCGGCTCCGGTTGGCGTCCCGGAAAGCGCCAAGATACCTGAGCATTAACCGGTATAACATCATGACCAAGACCTTTGAGGACGTACGGAGTGATTAAGCCCCCCGGCCCAGCTGCACAATCTACCGCGATTCTCAGCCTCTTGCCCCCTGGCTGATACCTCGAAAGTAGCGCTCCCCTGTACTCGTAGAAGATTTCAACGTCTCGCGTAGCCAAACCAAATTTCGTCGAGTTCTTCTTGACCTCTACTGCGAGAGCTCTCTCCACCCTCTCCTCATCCGACTGAGAGAGTTCCATCCCCCGTCCGTTGAACAGCTTCACGCCAGAGAATTCTGGTGGGTTGTGCGAAGCCGTAACCGAAAAACCGATGGAGCACATTCTGCCCCTTGCCCCGAAGGCGGTCACAGGCGTGGGCACCAGACCGAAGAGCAACGCTTCGCTGCCGGTCGAGTTAATGGCGGCGGTTATGGTTCTCGCCAACAAGGCCGAAGTCTTTCGGCCGTCCCACCCTACTCCGTAAGTACCGCGTCCGAAAACGAAGGCGGTCGTCTCCGCAAACCGGTAGACCTGCACAGGCGTCTGAGTCTTGTTGAAGACCCCTCTAACCCCGGCGGTCCCGAAGACATGACTCAGCATCCCTCTACCTCTCGATAATCTTCGTCCAGAGTTCAGGGGTGGCCTCTCTGGCCAGATTCAGCATCACGTTCACAACCTCCTTGATTTCCCACTGAGCCTGGAGTGCAGTCCGCTGCCAGACGATGTGCATCAAACTCTTCGCGGTCACCGTCATCACCAGCTTCGTCTTTATGGCGTTAGGCAGAACATATCTCGCGTCCTCCTTAGGCACGCCCAAAGCGATCATGCTCTCGAAGGCCTGATACGCCGCCTTCAGCGCTTGGTCGTACACTCTCATGGCGCTCTCGTTCGACTGCACACTAGGGGGCGTGACGAAGCCTTCCCTCGATGCCGAGGAGAAGCGCTGCGATTCTTGATCATACGAGGCGAGTCTGTGCCGAACGAGCTGGTGGGTCGTCACCCGGCTGCAGTCCTCAATCTCGAACATGTATACGACATGATCAAGCAACTGAGACGGGTCAAACGACACGTTCTTGACGCGCAGAACATACTTCACGGCTTCGAGTTCGGTGTGAGAAAGAAGCTTCACTCGCATACGATCAAACTCCAAAGACCACGGAATTGAACACAGGGCTGGTTCCATTCGCATTCAGCCGTTCGACGATGGTACTTGCGAATGGCTTGTGAATTTCGTCCCTCCACATCTCGATTAGGGTTCGTGCATTCATCGCGACCAACCAGTCCCTGCCGTTTAAAGGTAGCAAGCGAATGAAAGGGTATGCGGTTGCCACTCTTCTCATCTCAGCTTCCGGCGTGTCCTCAATCAACAGCTCCAGACAATAGTGCTCGAAGACATCCAGCGACTTGTCCTGGAGCGCCCGCGTCAGGAGATACTTCCAGTACTCCCGTCCCTTCTGCTCCAGTTCCACTTCAATATCTTCAATCGGCTTAGTGCTGTAACAGCGTCGCATTGCGACAGCAATGGTCCTCTCCGGATTAGGGGTGTGCCAAACCAAAGAAACCTTCATGACAGGCTGGCAACACATCGGCATCGTTCTGATTTAAACATCCCTTCTTTCGAGGAGCGACTTAATTGGAGCAAGGTCATCTGAGCTTTGAGAGCGCTGGTGGGATGGTGCCCGCGTTCTTCGCCAAACCCGCGTCCCCCGCTGGCTCTGTGGTCGTCCTCCATGAAGTGTGGGGTCTCGTGCCACACATAGAGGACGTGTGTAAACGCATCAGCAAACTCGGGTTTACAGCGGTCGCCCCAGACCTCTACTGGAAGCATAATGAGCTGCTTGTCCCAGAAAAGATACGTGCAGCGATGGAGGGAGTGTGGAACCTCTCTTTGCTTGAGAGACGTGACATAAACAGGGTCAGGGAGGCTCTGGCAAAGAAAGGCCTTTCACACGAGATTATGCGGGTGGCCACGACACTCTACAACCAGGACTTCAGGGACCAGATGCTGGATGACGCGGTCGCATGTGTGAAATACTCTTACGAGAGAACTCCTAGAGTTGCAACCCTGGGATTCTGCTTGGGGGGCGGAATCTCTGCACGAGTCGCCACAAGATTGTCGCAGCTGACTGCGTGCGTCGTCTTCTACGGGGAGCCTCCAGACACTCTTGGGGTCCAGAAGATCAGGGCTCCAATCTTGGCCATCCACGCAGAACAGGACGAAATAATCAACTCAAAAATTCCTGAATTCGTCCAGTCCGTCTTGGCCTCAGGGAAGGACTTAACTCTCAAGGTGTACCCTGCAACAAGGCACGGGTTCTTCAATGACTCGAACAGAGAAACCTACAACGGGGCGGCCGCGGAGGACGCGTGGGAGCTCACAAAGTGGTTCCTCTCAAGAAAGCTCAGACAATAGCGAAATCATCGATTGCTTCGTGACATGGAGCCACATGCTTGCGCCTACCAAGAGCAAGAGGAAAGAGTGACGGGTTCAGGCCGCGGCTAATTCGGCGGCACATCTTTTCGTAAATCGGACGATTTCCGCCTTCTTTTCGCCGAATAAACTTGTAATAGTCTTGTTTGGGGCGCCGGGGGTGGGACTTTCGCCCGAGTCACCTTCCTTCAATGCTGAGGCTTCCTCCCATCGGGATTCGAACCCACACGACCCATAGGGTCACGGGCTGACTTGCCTGAACGATCTCGAGTTGCGGATCCACTCCGACAAGTGGATTGCCCGCGCGTTACCAGGCTCCGCCACCCCGGCAAGACTGCCGGAGCCAAAGGAGCCGTTATCTACTTTTTTGTGAGAACCCGTTTCCTAATGCGTTAGACCGTTCTGAACGATTCCCCGCAGCCGCAGGTTGATACCGCGTTGGGGTTTGTCACCACAAAACCTCCCCCCATCAGCTTCTCGCTCCTGTAGTCGATAATCGACCCTGCGATGAACGGGGCGCTGGATTTGTCGACAATCACCTTGGCGCCATACGCCTCGACTACGTAATCGTCTTCAGTTATCCTCTCATCAGGAACCATTCCGTAAGAGAGCCCAGAACACCCTCCCGCGGTAACGAAGACACGAAGCCCCGCACTCGGCTTCCCCTGCTTTCCCAGATATGCCTTGAGCTCCCTGGCGGCTGTCTCGGTCATCTGGACTATTGGCTTAATCTCCGCTTCCTGAGTCATTCTGGGGTAAGAAGCGTCAACTCCTATAAAAACTATCGCGGCGTCTTGGCGACGGCGGCCATAACCTCTTCGTAGGGTGGCTCGTTGCTGGGGACATCGGTTATCCACTTGTACCTCAATATCCCCTTCGTATCGACCACGAAGACAGACCTCTTGGCCACCCCCCTGTAACCGTACCCCACCCAAGGATCCTGCAGTACGCCGTATAGCTTGGTGACCTTCTTGTTGAAGTCGCTGAGGAGGGGAAACTGCAGCCCATACGTCTGCGCGAAGACTTTCAGAGTGAAGAGGCTATCTACGCTTATCCCCGTAATCTGACCTCCCACGCCACTGATTCTCGAGAGCCCGTCACGAAAGGTGCACATCTCCTTGTCACAAACGCCAGAAAAGGCGAAAGGAAAGAACGCCAGGGTGGTCGTTCCTTTCTGCAGGAATTCCGCGAGGCCTCTCTGCTGCTTGTTGTAATCAGGCAGAGAGAATTCAGGGACTCTTTGACCAATCCTCAGGACCAAGATGCAGATCCCTCTCCGCCACTCATTTAAGGTGTATCTCAGCGATGCTCGGGCAGCTTTTGGAGTAACTCCACATACTTCGAGATGAGCGAGACCAGCTGGTCCTGCTTGAGTGTGTCCTGCTCCTTCTCCAGCAGGTCAGCAGCTTCCCTCGCCTTCGAGAGTAGAAGCGTGCGGAGAGACGAGGCCACAGCCTCGTACGTAACCACTTCCGTGGTGAGGACTCCAGAGAGGTCGTCGTGACTCGTGCAGATGACCTTTCCGTGGTACCTTACTTGGACACCGCCACAAACAGTACAGGGTTCCTTTAGGAGGGTTGCGCCTCGTCGAACAAGTTCAACCGTGATCCGCATCTTCTCCTTTGAAGCTCTACTCAAGCGAATGAAGCACCAACCCCATAGTTATAAAAATCAGTTTGACCTCGACGACAGAAAAGCACATATCCCGTCCAAAGGAAGCGAAGAAGGCACCGACCACGGTGATTAAACTACGAGTACCAAGATTAAGAAGCAGCAGGAGAACGACGCGAAACTGGCGAAGGCAACCACGACGCTCCAGCAGATAGCCGACTCGAACATAACGCCCAGGAACATCCGGAAGATAGTCAAGGACTCAATCTTGATGCTCCAGGACCCGAAGCAGAGCCTCGCCGTGAGAGCAGCCAACGCGATAAGCCTCCTCGACGAAGTCGCGCAGGACCCTAACATGCCCTCTTTCGCCAGAGTCACACTATGGTCGGCAGTCTCGGAACTCGAATCTATCCGAGAACAGTAGGAAGCTTTTAACGCAACAAGAAAGGATGAGAGAAGCTCGTTTGCCTGCCTGCCCGAAGTGCGGTAACAAAGAGGAAGCGCCTTCCAGATTCTTCACGGTGATTGTGGAACCGGCCAAAGGAGAACGCGGCTTGACCGAAAGGAAGGTCGGGATGTACACCTGCTCCAAATGCGGGACCAAATTCCCCGCCGTCCTGAGCCGACAGCGCTACCTGATCGTCGCGGCGGAAGAGCTCCATGGCATTCAGCGAGAGCTCAAGGCGGTCGCGGTTGACAACGAAGAACTGAAATCGAGGGTCCAGGCGATGGCTAAAGAGCAGGAGAGGCTACAGACCTTCCTCGAGAAGACTCAGAAAGACACCGAACTCAAGCAGCTTGAGACGAAATTGGACGAGCTCGAGACGTACGTCAAGTACCTGAGAAAAGAGAGGGAAGAACTCGAGCAGAAAGCCACGAGACTGCGTTAGTTAGACCTGAAGGCCCTCGGACCCCTGAGATTCCACTTCGAATGTTTCTTCGCTGAACTTCGCTGCCTTCTCTTCCAGAACGGCTTTCTCAGTCCTGAGCGCCTGGACCTCGCCCTCCAGCATATTCACCGCCTTCTCCAGCTCCAGCGTCGATATCCTCTCCTTGAGCGTCACGATATCGCCGAGAAGCGAGTTGCGTTCAGTCTCCAGAGACCCTATCTTCCCCTCGAGCTCCGTCTTGCGGTCTGCGTACTCGGTTACGGTTTCCATCGGAACCAAGGCACCGTGCGCCACGCATTCTTTTCTCCAGACAGACGCAAAACAATTCACTTAATCGTAAAAGTGATTCAATCTCCGTGATTCACCTCAAACCGCAGAGCGTTTATCAACGAAGAATTCACCGCCACCCGACGTGAAGGGGGGGATCTGGGTCTGGCCGACGGACCAGAAGACGCAGCGACGGACGCTCAGGAAGGTGTCCCGTTCCCCTCAGCTCTCCACTCTCCTGAAGGCAATAGCCGGGAGCAGCGAGGGACTGAGCAATCCAGAGGTTAGTGAAGTGCTCGGGAACGACTCAGGGTGGCTGGCGATTTGGGCTGTAAGACAACTTCTGTCTCTCGGCTTCGTGACTTACAAGACGGACCTCTTTGGCGAACCAAGCAGGTACGTGATAACAGACCTGGGCAAGCGGGCCGCGGCTATCATCTCGGGACAACCGATGCCGAAGCCTGAACCCTCACAACTGACCCTCCCCCAACAAAAGCCGGTCTGAGTGGATCTTCTCCCCATCGAGGAGGAAAGAGCTCCAGAGCTACTCGATCTTGTATCGCTTGGAGACTTTCACGATGAGGAAGATTACGAAGGCGACGATTATGAATGTAAGGAGCGCGTTTGCGAAGTCTCCCACCCGGAACGGCCCCACCTCATACGTGTTGAAATCCTGTCCGGGTGGAAGGACGAATGAAAGTATCGGCAGAATCAGGTCGGTCACCAGTGCCTTAACAAGTGCACCCAAGTAGACTCCGAGAATGAAAGCCACCGCCAACCCAAGCACCTTGTACTGCGAGAGGAACATCTTGAACTCCTCAATCAAGCCCTTGGGCGCCGCCGGAGGCGCGGGCGGCGCTGGTGTGAGCAGCCTCTTGATTTCGCGTAGTTCAGCGAGAATCTGCTCGTCTACGGAAGGCATTGAAACATTTCTCGCGATTCGAAAATTTAGCCGTTCAGTGGCGGATGAACTCTCTCTCTCGTCAAGCCGCTCCCTTTCTCAAGCCGCGCATGCCCTTCTTTCGCAGTTTCGCTGCATACTTCACAGATTTGATTATGTTCACATACCCAGTGCACCTGCAGAGATTGCCCGAGAGTGCTTCCCTAATCACCTTCTCGTCCGGGTCCGGCTCAGCTTCTAGAAGCTCGTAGGAGGCCAGTATCATCCCTGGAGTGCAGAAGCCGCACTGTAGTCCGTGCTTCTCCCAGAAGGCAAGCTGGATGGGGTTGAGGTTCTCAGCTGTTCCTATCCCCTCGATCGTAGTCACCTTCTTTCCTTCAGCCTGTAAGGCTAGGACCGTGCACGACTTCACGCCCCGACCGTCGAGCAAGACCGTGCAAGCACCGCAGTTTGTCGTTTCGCAGCCGACGTGCGTCCCCGTAAGGCCCAGCTCTTCCCTCAGGAAGCTGACGAGAAGCATCCTCGGCTCAATCTGAGCATCTCTCATCTGCTGGTTGACTTCCATGGATACCCGGACCTTGGTCATCTTTCTGCTCGCCTTCTCGCCGCCGCTTGGATTGTCCTCGAGGTCATGACTTCAACCATCGCGCGTTTATACTCGGCCGAACCTCTCAGGTCACCGGAGGGCTGGGCTTCCTCAGCCGCGGCCCTCGAGGCCCGGTCGATTGTGTTCTTGTCTAGCTCGACTCCTTTCAGAATCTCTTCTGCTCTTGTCGCCTTCACCACGGTGGGGCCGACGCCCGTGAGGGCTATCCTAGCTGCCAAACACCTGCCATCCGAAGACATCTCCAGTACCGCCGCGACTCCAACAATTCCGAAGTCGCCTGCCTGCCTCTCCAGTTTCAAATACGCTCCTCGCCGAGTCGGCCCAATCGGTATCTTCACTTCGACGAGTACCTCCGTTCCCTTCAGCGCGGTGGTGAACGTGTCCACGAAGAAGTCTCCGGCTGGAATGACCCTACTTCCTTGGCCAGAAGCGGCTACGATGCTGGCGCCCGCCGCCACCATGACCGCAGGCATGTCGTTTGTCGGGTCGGCGTGAGATAGATTGCCTCCAATGGTGCCCATATTGCGGACGAGTGGGTCGGCAATCTGGTGGGCGCATTGGCTCAGGATTGGGCACTGCCTCCTGACCAGGTCGGAGCGGGCTATCCCGGCTATTCTCTCCATGGCCCCGATCGCAAGGTGGTTCCCTTCGTCCCTGATGTATGAGAGACCCGGAATCCTCCCGAGGTCAATCAGATGGGAGGGCGAGAGTAACCTGAGTTTCATCAGCGGGATAAGACTCTGTCCACCAGCCAGGAACTTCGCATCCATCCCATACTCTTCCGCGAGCGATGAAGCCTCCGCGACTGACTTCGGCGCATGATATTCGAAGGACTTGGGGTTCATCCCCCTTCGGCGCCTCGCCGCTTCAGTAAAATCTTTTACCTATCGAATTCGGCACGTCCGACCCGTTGCCTTCCATGCAGGCCGTAGTGAAGGAGGAGAACCCTGTCCTCGGCCAGCCTCTGAAGAGGGTCGAGGACCCCAAGTTCATAACCGGAACCGGCCTCTTCGCAGACGACATCCCTCTCCCAGATGTGCTTCACTCGGTCTTCGTCAGGAGCCTCTACGCGCACGCCCGCATAAAACGGGTCGATGTGACGGAGGCTTTGAAGCAGCCCGCCGTCAAACTGGTACTCACCGGGCAAGATTTGCTCAACCGAGTCAACAAGATGCGAACCGTCGGAGAGTGGGGGGACACGAAGCCTACCGACAGACCCGTCCTCCCCTTTGACGAAGTCAACTTCGCTGGCGAAGCCATCGCACTCGTCGTCGCCGATGATGTGTACTCAGCCGAGGACGCATCGGAGCTTGTCCAGGTGGAATACGAGTCCCTCCCCGCTGTCGTCGACATGGAGAGGGCGGCCAGCCCGGGCTCGCCCAGGGTGCACG
>Ga0209761_1001407_pt1 | contig 15574 bp, 13 predicted proteins | sample GraSoi013_1_40cm_4_FD_185818 | JGI IMG/M metagenome (GOLD analysis project Ga0209761, IMG submission 185818) | Grasslands soil microbial communities from the Angelo Coastal Reserve, California, USA - Sample 09_25_2013_1_40cm (SPAdes) (version 2) | ecosystem: Environmental > Terrestrial > Soil >...
CCTCCGCCGCCCTTCGAGAGTCGGAACGTGCTGTAGGACTTCGACGCAGACGGCCTTGGTGACTTCGGCCTCAACGGTCATCACTTTCGTCAAGTCTGCCTCCAGAGGCGAGATGTTCTCCAACCCGTCCGCAGTCGCTCGTTTCCGGAGGACTTCTAGACTTTGCCGGGATCGGTCGATTGCGACCACCCGTCGGCAGTATGGAGCAAGGGCTCGGGTGATTCTACCGGTTCCACATCCGAAGTCTGCGAGCACATCGCTCGGCTGCAACGCCAATGCGGCTCGCAGAAGTGCGACTTCGACTCCCACAAACCGAGATCCGTGCTGGGCGGCGTAACGTTCTTCGTACTCGCTCGCTTCGGCTTCGCGAATTTCCAGTTCGCGACGGGATGCCTCGTCAGCATCGGGGAGCACGGCGACGAATATGGATTGTTGGGGATAAGCCCGACGGCTTTCCACCTCGGCGTGCGCTGCGGCTTCCCAGGATTGAGTTCAGCGAGGAAACTTATAAGTGGCGCCGCCCGCCCTGGGCGCACTCCGATGCCCACCCTACCGGTCGCGATGGTCGTCGATGTCGACCCCGATTGGCGCTTGGCGGGACAGTCATCTCGGGCATATTCCGGCGAATTGAGCTGGGACGGCCTCCGGCGCGGCGTTCCGTTCCTTCTCGAGTCCCTTGCAGGAATCAGAGATGACTTCGGCGGACCAGTCCGCTTCACCTGGTTGTTGAGATCTGATGAACAAATGGCGTCGACCTACGGAGATCCTGCCTACATTGCCGACGAGTTTGCGGATTTCTGGCGTCGTCGGCGGGCAGCGGGTGACGAGATTGGGTGGCATCCTCACACCTGGCGCTACTCCGAAGCGGAGCATCTCTGGTACCAAGAGCACTCGGACGAGGACTGGGTCCGACGGTGTTTGCGGGAGGGCTTCAATTCGCTGGCTAGACGATTTCCAATTCAAGCGGCGAAGGCTGGCTGGACGTATCATGACAACCAGACGATTCGGACTTTCTCTGAGCTGGGCGTGAAGGTCGATCTCTCGGCGCTTCCCGGCATGGCCCATCGCGGGTCCGTGCCCGGGACTAGGCATCCTCTCGGAGACTATGATTGGAGACGTGCCCCGCAAGAGCCTTACCATCCTCGTCCCGACGACTATCAAGTCCCGGGTGACGGCCACGCCCTACCGATCCTCGAGGTCCCAAATTGGACCTATCCCGTCGGAGCCTTCCGGCGGCTGGAGCATCAGGTTCGTGGTCGGTCGTGGCGCGATTTCGCGAATCCCGCCAAGAGTCCGAGGTTGGTTGGGAGGGCATTCCGAAGGCCGCCATACACCGTCCCTTTCGTCTGTTACTTCCATCCCGAAGAGTTGCTGAGCCCTTCCTGGATGTTCGGCTCGAAGCATGTTGGACAAAACCTGGCAAGCGTTCTGAAGGCCTGCGCGGCCCAGGGGCTCCGCTCCCGTTTCGTGGTTGCGTCGGAGCTGTCTGGAGAAGCGTGATTTGGATATGCGGCTGCCACCTAAAACTGTGTATGCCTTGCTGTTGTTCCTCCTCGGGCTTAACCTCATCACGAGGTATCCACGAACGCCCCACGAGCTTGGTTTTGATGGATTTGTGTACCATGGGATGACCGTATCGCTCATCCAGCACGGAAATGCCGAATGGATTCTCACTCCGTTTAGCTACTTCGGTCTCTATCCTCTGAGCCATCCCAGCGGGAGTTTCTTTTTCCTCGCAGACCTGGCTCAACTCGCGGGAGCGCCCGTCGAAGCGGCAATCCTGCTCTTCGACATGGCTTTGGTTGCCCTCGGCTTGCTCAGTGCTTTCCTGCTTTCGATGGAGATCCGCAGGGACGAGGGTCTTGCTCTGCTCGTCGCAGCCCTATTCAGCTTGTCCCCTCGGTTCGTTTCCGGCCTTTTGTGGGAAATCCCAACGCGCACCCTCTTTTCTTCGCTCGTGCCGCTCCTAGTATGGCTCCTCCTGCGGCTTCACCGGACCCGAGACAAGCGCTCGCTCGGTTTCGTACTGCTCGTCTTGTCGGTGATGATGTCTGCCCATCGTCTCACCGTCCTGATGGCGGCGGTGTTCATCGCATTCATACTCACGGAAATCGTAATTGTTGCAGTTCGAACTCTTCGGATTCGCTACGCGTCCCTCGTCCTGAGATCGCAATTCCGTCGAACAGCGAACCTCGCGGTCCTGATCGGGTTCTTCGTTCTCTCGATTTCTCTCATCACGATCGGCGGAATTCTCGGGAATTACGGCACTGGACGGGCTGGATTCGGATCAGGCGTTGTGCTCGAATTATCAAATCTCGGCGTCAGCCTCGCGCGCAGCGCCGGATTCCTGATTCCGGTCGTACCGCTTGGAGTGATCGCGGTTTACCGACAACGCATGAAAGACTTCAAAGAACCATTTCTGTTGATGATCCTCCTCGTTCTCCTCCCGACACTGACGCTTCGGCAGTACACGGGCTACTATATCATCGCGGTGACCGCCCCGTTCATCGGACTTGGGATTTGGTGGATGGTCGAGAAGCTAGAGGGGCGGACGCTGAGGGTTGCAGTGATAGCTGCCGTCCTCGCGGTGACCGTCGGGTCCGCGAACTACGTTCTCGCCTTCGATCTCCAGGCGCAGCCGTTCATGGACGAGGAGACCTACGGGCACGGATTGTATGTGCTTTGGAATACGCACGGAACCGTCGTTGGTAACGACGGCATTTCAGAGTCCCGAACTACTCATTTTCGGCTTCGTGAACAAGTCTGGACTGGCAATTTTCCAGATTCCCGTGTCCGATCTCACCCTTGAATCGGATTCCCCGTTCTTCCTCGAAGGGGTTCAGGTTGAAGCGGACTGGGCGACTCTTCTCGACCACCTGCCCCAGAACGTTCCGAGTCGGATCTTACAAACCTACAACCCTCAGTTTCTCGCCGAGAACAAGCAAGCCGCGGGGGGTTACTTCGCTTATGGACGTACATATCCTTCCGCCTTCATCGCGAGCGTGCATGCCGGCTCGTACAGAATTTTCGACACTGCCGGGGAGTCGTTGTGGTACATCGGAGGTCTGGGATGACTCGGATCGCCCTCCTCGCACCGTATGCCCCGCCCGTGCCTGGAGGGATCTCGACATTCGTGTCCGGGCTCTCCGACATTCTGAGACAGAGCGGTCACGAGGTATCCTTGCTCGCGGGCGAAGGCGACGGCGACAAGAGCGGGCATTCCAATCTCGGCATTCGACGAGGATACGTGATCCGGGCTGTTCATGGCCTAGAACAGGTTCAGCCGGAAGTGATTCACTGCCACTCCCATTGGTATTCCCTTGCCGCCGGGGTGAAGTATCTTCAGAGACATCCTGGTGTCCGGCTCGTCTTTTCGTTCCATACAACGTCAATTCCCATCTGGAGGTCACGATTTGTCAGACTCTTGAAAAGGGTCCACGTCATCACGTTTGTAAGCGCGGCGCAGCTTTCGGGACTCCGGTTCGGGCTTCGTCTCGGGGGCGACCTAAGGATTCTACGGCCAGCGATTCGAATGGTCTCGGTTAATTCTGCTGAGGCTCAACGCTGGGCGAACCAATACAACCTCGATGGCGCCTTCCCAGTCCTGATGTTTGTTGGGCCGCTCGAATACCCCGGAAAGGTCGCCGGTGTCGTTGACCTCATCCGCGCCTTCCACGATGTTCGATCTAGATATCCTGACGCGAGACTTCTTATCGTCGGCGACGGAACTTTGCGGCCTCGTGTGGAGGCAGCGGCGGCCAGTCTTCGCCCGTCTGTCACGGTGACAGGATTCATGAAAGAACCCCGAGTCGCCCTCACCCGAGCCGACTTGTACTGCCACGTATCGAGGCAGGAAGGTCTGCCGATGGCCCTCTTGGAGGCGATGTCCCTCGGCCTCTGTGTCATCGGCTCGAGTGTGGGGGGAATCCCAGAGGTGCTGGACACCTCCAACGGAGTTCTTGTGGGGCCCGAACCACCAGTGATCGCGGACACAATATGCGACCTACTGGAGGACAACTTCCGTCGAAGGCGGATGTCCGATGCTGCGCGCGCTACAATCGAACATTCCTATACCTGGGAATCTCGACTACCGCAGATTGCAGACATCTACGCTCTGGCAGGGTGACATGGGCGACGAGCAACGAACGGAAAAGCCGGAAATCTGCATTTCGATCGACGTAGAACGGGACTACCGAGTCGACCGCCGGGTAACTGTCCGCGGAATTGCCGAAGGGTTGCCCGTGTATTTGGACGCGCTTCAGTCTCTTGAGATCCCGTACGATCTGTTTGTCTCCGGAGAGATCGTCGGCGAGCTCTCGAGTGAGGTGTTCGGGGGGGATGGGCTAGCGGCCCTGGGGTCGCATGGCCTCACTCATGAACCCGGAGTTAGATCGTATCTCAATCGTAAGACCCGACCGGTCATCGAACACGAACTTCGGGAGGCCACCGAACGCATCCGTTCGAGGTTTGGGAGCTCACCATCTCATTTCCGAGCACCAAATTTTAGCACTAGCGCACAAACTATCTCGGTTCTAGAGCGGCTAGGATATCGCTCGGACTCTTCTATCCTCCCTGGGCGCCGTGTTCGGCGATGGAGGACCCTCCCCGTGCTCGATCACCGAAACGCCCCGCTCGATCCGTACCATCCAGATCCTCTATCAATTCTTCAGGAAGGATCGTCTTCGATTCTCGAGATCCCAGTTACGCCCAATCCGTTCCAGGCCGGCTCTCCGCTCGGCCTCGGGTTCCTCCATCATGCCGGTCTCGAATCCTTCATCACGGCGATTGCAAACGTGAAGACTCGGTATGTGATTTTGCTCGCGCATTCATGGGAGATGGTTTCTTGGCGGCGGCAGGATCCCGTTGAAGGTTGGGTTCCTCAAGCGTCTTCATCGTCTCCGAAATCGCTCCGAGGCCTTGTCGAACAGTTCGGAGGGTCCAAGTTTGTGAACATGGATCGGGTTGTCGCTCAAGTCGAGGATCGGGCGATTGGTAATCCGGGCTGAGCAACACCAAGGATTTCGTTGTAGGCGGCGGCGTATTGCGAGACCATCGCGCGCAGATTGTTATGCCGAATGATGGCGGCTCGGCTTTGTTCCGCCCATTGCCTCGGAATGCCGCGATCGATAATCTGCGCCATTGCCTTCGCCATGCCATCGGGATCTCCGGAAGGGAAGATCCATCCAACCCCAGAACGTTCCACTAGCAGGCGATGGACCGGAATGTCACTTGCCAAAACAGGTAGCCCCACAGCCATCGCCTCCAGGACCGCGAGCGGCATGCCCTCGTACCGTGACGGCGCGACGAAGACATCCCCTGCACTCAGATACTCGGCTAGATTATCGAAGACCGGCCCCACCCTTACGACCGAGGAAAGGTGGGGAATATTCCGTGTAGACCGCTCGATAAATCCAGGCTCATCAGGAGTCGGCTCTCCGAGAAGCATCAGCTTGAATCGGCGCCTTCCGAGTTCGTCGGATTCAGCGGCTTTGAGCAGGACATCGAGTCCTTTCGAGGTCGTCCATCGCCCGGCGAACACAAAGACTGTGTCGTCTCCGAGCCCTAGATTGGCTCGGATTGTCACGCGCCCTCCCGGAGAATACTGAAAGAAATCTGTGTCGACCCCGTTCTCGATAATTCCGAAGCGACTCGACTCGGAGACATCGCGAACGAACGGACTCACAGCAACTGACCGGGTTGCGAACCGCAGTGATAGGCGTGCGATGGCGCCGTGGGCGGCCTTGTGAAGCCACCCGCCCGCGATCGGAGGCCAAACGTGAAGCGTCAAGACCGATGGTTTCCCGAGAACCGAAGCGACGAGAATCGCGAGGAAGCATTGAAGATGGGCTTGCTGTGCATGGAGAACTTGGAACCTGGATCGGTATCGAATGACGCTGGCTACGGTTTTCAAGCCGAGTTCGAGGCTTTGAAACTTTTGCCATCGGAGGGAGATTCCCGTGTCGCTCGGCGGCTCCGCCGTTGAGTCCCCTGCCGGATATGCGACATGCGACCAGATCCCTTCGGACTGAAGGGCTTGCCGCAGATCCCGGACGAAGCGGCCAATTCCTGTAATCCTGGACAACGGGTAAGGAGCCACGAAGAATACGCCGCGAACTCGATTGCGTACCGGGAGTTGTCCCCGCAACCGGGAGTCGCTCATGGAGGTCCGTCCGACGGCGACGACTTGACAGGCCGAGCAGGAACACCGGCCACGATCGCACCAGGGGGCACGTCTCGCGTCACGACGGAGCCCGCGCCAACGATTGCCTTCCTTCCAATCGTTACTCCAGGGAGAATGACGCAATGAACACCCACAAATGCCCCTTGTTCAATCCGCGTTTCAGCGACGACTTCATCCCCAACACCGGTGTACGCCTTTGACTCATCGTGGGCCAAGACGGTTGAACGTGCAGAAACGGTAGCGCTCTCCTCGATGACGACATTCTCAGGGTACAGGTTATCGATAATCACAAAGTAGCCGACCTCCGCACCCTGTGCGATTCTGACTCCGCGGAGGCGATGAAAAGCGACTCTTAGCGCAGAAGAAGGGCTCCACCAAGCGGGCAGGAGGAAGAGCGCCGAACGAGAGCGGCGAGAGAGCGACCGTCGGGCACGTCTGGGATACGCTCCCGAAGCGGAACCCGAGGTCATGGTCACTCTCTCTCCGACGGCGCGCGTCGAGGTAAGCGGAGGAACCCACCCCAAGTGTCCCGCCCTCCCGATACGAAGCCGAGGGCGACCCCGACCCCTGTCAGCAGGACCGATGCTACGACGACCGCACCAAGGCTAGGGGCTGGTGGGAGGCTTAGAAACAGGGATGCGGCACCCCCTAGGAGAGCGACCGTCGCTGTCTGGACAACCTTGTTTGTTACCAGTCTGGTCCCTGCCGGTCCGAGAACATGGCGGTCGAGCGCTCGAACCAGGAGGATCGCTACCAGACAAAAAGTGAGTGTCACGGCGATCGCGGTCCCGAGTGTTCCAAATGCACGCGTCAGCAGAATGGACAACGTAGCGAGAGTACCCGCCCCCACGGCGGACACTCGAAGGCCGACACCCGGCCGCCCGACACCCGAAATTGACGAAGCGATCGAGCGGAGGCATCCCAAGGCACAGGTCCCTGCGAGCAGAATCAAGGACATGTCGTAGGCGCCGATTGACGTCGGCCCAAAGACCCCGAGGAGAACAGGACGACCGAAGAGGATCAAGGCCGACGCGAGGACTCCGATGATGGCGATGGAGCCGAGGAACGCAGTTGAGACAAACGTCGAAACGCGGCGCCAATCGTTTGCCGCCGCATACTGTGACGTCACAGGGTATGTCGTTGTGCTGACACTGCCAGGGAGGATCCAGAATGCGCGGGTGATGAAAACGGCCAAGGCATACGTACCGACGGAAACTGGGTCTCCTGTCAAGAACGAGAGCACCACGATGTCGACCTGGTAAAGGATTGTGCTGACCGCGTTCGTCGCGGTGAGCCTAATCCCGAACGGGATGAGGCGCCCGAGATCAGCTTTGATCATCGGGAGGCTCCCGTGGGCGATTTCCTGTCGATTTAGAGTCAGCAGTATCGCGAACACGAGAACTGATGCCAAGGACGAGGCGACCATCACCCCAATGAGACCTTGGCCAGTCGCTAAGAAGACGATCGACAAGGACAAGCCCCCTGCGGATTGAACCATCGTGAGCAGGGCCAACTCTCTGAAGTGGCGCCGACCCTGAAGAAGCCCGAGAAGAGATGCCGTACCCATGTTAAACGGCATCTGCAGTGCTTGGAGTCCGAGAAGGAGGCCGAAGTTAGAGTATCCGCTGGAGACCTCGACAAATCGTGCGACGATTGCGAGGGCAATGCCCGTTACCCCGCCAGCGATCACGCCGAATACCAAGGAGCTCGCGACGAACGATCCCGGTTTTTCCCGCTTGGCCTCGCGCTCCGACATGAGTTTTGTCAGGGCCCCGGAAACTCCCAAGTCCCCCGCCATACCAAATAGCGAGGCGACGGCGATCGCCGAGGCCCAGATACCATAGCCACCGACACCCAAGTACAGGACGAGGACGGGGTTTAGAATCGCACCGACTACAAGAGCGACTAGTGTCGAGGCGAAGGTCCAGCTGGTGCCGAGGAACAGCCTTCGCCGCTCAGTGATCATCGCGACCGGTCCGTAGCTCACGACGTCGCTATTAAAGGCCAGCGGCGTCCGTACCTCGGGCGATATGCTTCCGAGGCACGCCTATTAGGACAATCTTTCGACGCTTCAGCCGGGATGTTGAGACGTGCCTGTCAGATTCTCTTAAGTGCAATCCTGGCCCTCGACCAGGGATCTTCATGCCAAAGCGCTCGAGGGCTAGTACCGCCCTCAAGTGAGCACTAGCATCGAGAAGCGGCCGATTTCGTCGAGAGTGAAACGCATCAGACTGTAGCTCGGGTGACCAGCGGATTTGAGCGCTGCCCGGACATGCCACGCGTACCTGCTAACGTGCAGATCATCGAGGACTAGTAATCCATTCCGCCGCACAAGGGGCAGCACCTCTCCGATTTTGGCCGCCCTCGTGTCCATTGTCCCCAGATCGTAGAGGACAAGATCGAACGGATTCTTCTCTTCCGCCTCGAACTCGTCCCAGGTTAACAGATGGTTCACGTCCATCCCGTGCCGATCGAGGAATCGGCGGGTAGCTTCAAGCCAAAGTGGCGAATCATCGACAGACCAAACCGCCACGTCTCCCCCTGCTTCTCTGGCAAATTTCCGAAGAACGAGACTGCTGAACCCTGAGCCTAGATCGAGAACCCTCTTCGGTTGTGCAAGGGTTAGCAGTACAGTCAGGAAAACGGCGAGTTCAAAGGAAACCGCCATGGTCCGGTTTGACACTGTTGTAACGTACTCTTGATAGAATGGGTGAAGAGCGCTTCGAGGCAGAGTTGCGAGACGCTCGTAGTCGCGAAGCTCCGGAACTCTCCGGGCGATTCGGATTGCGTCGATCGTCCCGCGCATCCTCGCGAGGATTCGAAGCCCAAGGCGCCGTACGTCTAGAGGAAGGGCACGTCTTGTGAAAGGCACCTCGTTGGACAACCCCCTGCAAATGGCGCGTCGCGAATATAACATATGCTGAGATAACGGCTAGACCGCATGGAACACGACCTCAGTTCCAGCGAGGCCCGATGTGGCGTGCGTCGCGGACTCAGAGCGAAACCATAATTAAGCCCGCTCTTTGTCGATGTCGACGTTCGTTCATGGTCAGCGAAGTGCTCGTGGTTTTTCCGCAACATGAGAGCTTTATCGACCAGGACATCCGTCTTCTCCAGAATCACTTTGGTGTTGCCGAATTGGAGTATTCGAGTCGCCACGACCGCTTCACGCTCGTTCGGGAACTTCGGAGAACCCGCGTAGCGATCGCTTGGTTCGTCCTGGGCTATGCTTACGCCCTTGTTCGCCTACGTCCGCTTTTCGGCGTGAAGAGCCTCCTGATTCCTGGGGGGTGGGATGTTGAAGCTCTTCCCGAACTCGGATACGGCGAGATGCTGTCGAAAAAGCGGGGCCGTCGTACTACCTTCGCTCTGTCTCGGGCCGATCGCGTTCTCGCCGTATCGCTTTTCAATGAGGCTCGTGTTCGACGATGGGCCCCTGCCGCCCGGGTCGATGTCGTATACCATGGGTTCGATTCATCTTTTTTCTCGCCAGGCAATTGCGATCGAGTAGGTGTAATGACGGTCGCGCGGTTCTCACCAGCGACTCTCCGGCTCAAAGGACTGTCGACTTTCTTAGAGGTCGCGAAACGCTTGCCAGAGGTGCCCTTCACGATTTGCGGGGATTCTTCCGGAAGCAGTTCGCTGCTCGCCTCGGTTCCTTCAAACGTTCGTCTCACCGGATACGTTCCTCGAGATCGGCTGGCACAGCTCTACCGGGAAGCGAGCGTATACGCGCAGCTGAGCGCAGTCGAATCGTTTGGGTGCGCCTTGGCGGAGGCGATGCTGTCTGGGTGCACACCTGTTGTGAGTGAGCGCGGCGCCTTGCCAGAGGTTGTAGGATCGGTAGGCGAACGGGTCCCGTATGGAGACGCCGACGCAGCTGTCGCCGCAGTTGAACGCGCTCTCAACAAGGATCAAGGTGACGCGGCACGTCAGCACATCCAATCGCGGTTTCCCCTTGAGACACGTGAATCCCGTCTCGTCGCGGAGGTTACGGAACTCCTCGAGGAGCCATGATGAAGCGTTTCCTTCTAGTCCCGCACATTCAGGGATGGGGACATCGCGTCCGTTGTCAAACGCTTGGGGCCGAACTCCTCAGCGGGAATCCTCGATGCCGCGTCACGATCGCCGTCCGTCGCGATGACCCAGTAGACCCAGCTGAATGGACGTTCTTGGCCACGACACGGGGACGCCTAGCCCGAATGTTGGAGATTGTCCGCGCTTCTGCACTTGTGCAGGATGGTTTCTTTTTCTACGACTTCCGGGTTCGTCTCATGAAAATTCTTGGCGGTAGGCTCGTGCTCATCGTCCAGCCCACCGGGTTCTCGGAAGATCGTACGACGGCGGCGGCCGTGTGCGCTTCGGACTTAATTCTGGTGCCGTTCCCGAAAGAATTGTTCGAAGCCGATTGGCCGCTCCGAGGAGTCACACCGAAAGTTTGCGTTGTCCCGCCAATCCTTAGCATGGGACCTATTGAAAGAGATCCACCCTCGGACAGGCTCGTCGTATGCTGTCTCGTGACTCGGCCCGTAGATGGTTTTCCCGAACTGCTAGAGGAGTGCAAACGGATTCTAGAGTCGAGACTGGTTCGTCCAGTAGAGATTGCTGGCAGGTTCGGGAGTCTGCGGTCAGTTGAGGACCATGTCTCCGTTCTGTCGCGGGCCCACGTAGTTGTCACCCAAGGTATGACGTCGGCTTTCGAGGCCTTTTCTCTTGGAATCCCCGTGGTCCTTGTTCCTCGCTCGGATGTTTCAGAGCAAGTCAGCACTGCATCGGCATTGAAGAACAAAGGCCTTGCCGAGTGCGTGACTTCTGATCGGCTTCACGCAAGTAACCTCGCAGAATCGATTCTAGATGCCTTCGCCAGACCATCGACCAAGCCAACGTTGTCCGTGAAACCATCGGGGGCTGCAGAGGCAGCGACACTTCTTCGGCGCCTTGTTGGGCTCGAATCCGCCGGGCCTACCCCTCGGCCGGCGACCCTCGGGGTCGTAGCCACGAACTACAACTGTGCCCATGCACTGGAGCGTCACTTGGACTCTATTTACCGGCAATTCCCGGAGGATTTCTTCGAGTACATCGTTGTCGACAATTTCTCTCACGATACAAGCTCGGAAATTTTCCGGGAATGGGCTTCAACGCACCGCAACTTCCGGTGGCTCCGAGCTCGTTGCACTAGGGGGAGAGGTCGCGAGATTGCCATTTGCGAATCGAGTGCGCCCTATGTCCTGACGGTTGACACAGACACGGTTTATCGACCGATCCTCCGCTCATTCGTCGACCAGGTTCTGGAAAGGTGGCCACGTCACGCGGTTCAAGCCATCTACTCGGGAATCTATCCGCGATTACTGCTTCGAGCAATCGGGGGCTTCGAGAATTTCAATTACGGAGAGGATTTTGAGCTGTGGATGAGGCTCTGGCACATAGGGCGAATAAAGTGGTGTCCTGTTTCAATGGGTGAAAACCTGAAGGAGCCCGGAACCCTAGACGCGAACGATTTCCTGTCTGCTCGTTACAGCCTCTCGAACCGGGTGGCCCGACTCCTGCGCTCGGAGTTCGATCGGCTGCGTCTTTCGCGGTACGAGGTATTCGATCTTCGATCGATTCTTGCGACGAATACTGTGGACCTCGGACTTGGGCCTATCGAGAACCATTGGTTCGGGGAGCGACACATGGGAAGTTTGTGGCGGGAAGTACCCGCTTTCGCTCGCTCACTTTCGCAGATTCTCCGATCGTAGCACCGAGGCGACTCCAGTCGACACTTCCCCACTTCTGCCGACTCGGTGATGTCAATGTCACGCTTGGGAGACTGACTCACAGCGAGTCTTTCGGGCGTCCCTCAGTCTCTCCCCAATCGCGCGAGCCATGGAAGCATCCAAGTTGATTGCTGAGGGAGCAGCCTTGTGACCACCAGACCGTGCCGAAGAATTCTTGAACGGACTGTCGCACGGTGTGACGAGGCGGTTTACGCCAACGGATGCCCACAGCGTTTCCCCGTCTCAGGAGGACGTTCTTGGCGAGCGATGTTTCTTCCGGGATGCTTGAGCGCGTACAAGGCTGAGCACATCGGCGACGCCTCTGGCAGTCGCTTCCCAAGAGCGAGCGCTTTCAACGGCGCGTCGGCCGTTGAGGCCCATCGCATGAGCTTCGGAGGGGTTCGATAGTAACCGTTTCACCGCAGTCGCGAAAGCGTCCACATCCTCAGGCTCGACGACCAAGCCCGCACCAGAATTCAGCACGAAATCGCCAAGAGCATCGACCCCGCCCAGGACGATGGGTCGAGCACATGCCATGTACTCGAATACTTTGATCGGCGATGCCTTCCTCCCTTGTCTGAAGGGAGCCAGACACACATCGGAGGCCGAGATATATTTCGGAACTTGCGCATGCGGTACGTTCCCTTCGAATCGAACGAAAGCCGTCAAGTTCATCGCGACGGCCAGCGACCGGAGTCTTCCGATTTCTGGACCATCGCCGACAAGGATGAGTCTTACGTGTTCATCGGTGAGGATAAGACGCTTCATGGCCCTCAGGATCAGGTCGACGCCTTGCCAAGGGGCCAGATTTCCAACGAAACATAGAATTCGGTCATGTGGGCGTAGGCCCAACAGGGCTCTGCACGACATGCGATCCTGCGGGTGAAACTCGGACAAATTTGCTCCATTCGAAACAACAACGATGCGGTTCGTTGGCAAACCGTACGTAGAAAGGGTGTCCGTTCGGACGCCTCCACTCACCGCAACGATCCGGGACGCGGCCTTCAGCATGAGTCTCCGCGCCCAATATTTGAACGGTCTGGCTCGCCGTGTCCTCTCGCCGGGACTATCTCGCCGTTCATCGGCCAAGACACCGTTAACTTCGAGCACAAAAGGAATTCCTGTAAGCCGCGAGATTGACCACGACAGTTTGGGGGACGTTCGACGCTCGTAGATCACGTCGGCCCATCCTGATGCCAATTCCCATCCGAAGAGAACCTGCGATGGATCCGAATCCGGCCTCGTGAAGTGACGAATCCCTTGCGGCGCGTCATTCGGGGATGTGCCTGTGACAAGAATTACGCGATGCCCTCCGTTTCCTAGCTCCCTAGCGAGCTCTCTGACGTGCACGGCATCGCCACGGTCGTGTTTCAGGTCCACGTCGACGGCTAGGAAGAGAATGTTCATCGCTATTCGCAACCTACTTTGCGGTCGTCGGTCGGCCACCAGGCTCGGTGTTCATCTTCGTTCCGCACGCTCGACAACGCATGATTGTAGAAGTGCATTGGACATGATAGTACGCCCCGCACGTGCATCGAGTTGCGGGGACAGCGGGAGAGAGTGCCTCTCCGCAAGCCCGGCAGCCAATACGACCTGCTCTCTCGAGGGGAGTTTTCGCCACCTTTTCCGGCCCTTCTTCCGCCGGGAGGAATTTGAAAAGGGCGGCCCAGAATAGGGCGATCCACCCGAGGAAGATCAGCCAGCCCGCGTAGGAATGGGCTATAAGCATGTTCTGGAGATCGGTCTCCGTCGAGTCTGTGTAGTATCCCACCAGGACGATGATCACCATCCGAAGGACGTTGGCGACGTACGCGGTCGCCATCCCGAATCCGAGGAGAAGCCATAGACGCCGAGCCGGCCGCTGGAACTCGGTCAGTACGAACGCCACAAAAGCGGATGCAAAGATTCCGAAGGAGTAGATTCCCGAACAAGCCGTTGTGATGACGACTGTGACTTGGACTCCGAGATGTTGCGGTGTGAAGGTTAGGCCGGGCGCCGTCGCTCCCGCGACGGGATGGATTGTGTTTTCGACACCGATCAGATGGAGAACCGCACTGGTCTGAGGCGCGAGGGCGACCCACGAATAGAAGTCAACTGACCGTTCGAAATTTGCCTCCCATGCTCGCGCCAGGAGAAGAGGGACGACCAAGATGGCGTTAAGGGCGATAACGAAGGTGAGCACGAAGTCCCGCTCCCGCGAAAAACGTGGCGGTAGAAATCCGTAGCCCAGGAAGACGCATGCTGCGAGAATCGCAATCGTGTCTTCCGCCTGGAGGGCGGGCGAGGCTGAGAGTTTCAGATTGTATACGAGGTCTGCCGAGAGGATCGTCACTCCGATCATCGGAAAGAGGCGCTCGAGTTTTCCGTTCAGGGTCGCTCGTCGAATGAGACTGCTGGCAAGCGACGGAGGCGCTTCCGGGAGCCGCGTGCTGGCGGGCCATACGATCCCGACGAGCATCGCTGCGCCACCGACAACGAGGGGGATGCCGACCCAGGCCAGGGACGTCCGTTCCGGTTGGTTCAGTAGGAGACCAACACCGGCGAAAGTCGTCACTAGAGCTGCCAAAATCGTTGCGCGTCGGTGGCCTTGCGCGATGGCGACCCAGCCCATGATCCCCATGACTGTCAGCTTCGATGGAGCCTTTGCGAGCGTATAAGAAGGCTCGCCGCCCGTTATCGCAGTCGCGAGAAGTCGGACGATTCTTATATTCACATACGACTTTCAACGCGCCCGGTCCCTCGATGAAAGTTGTCGACAGCTCGGCTTCCATTCTAGCGCCTCGCGAGATTCCACAGATTTTCGAATCGCTAGGACGTCGAAGCGTGTCTGATGGATTTTGGGACTACTACAAGGTGGATGTCGAGAACGCCGCGAGGAATCCTCAGGAGCGCCTGCTTCGGTTTGTGTCAGACATCCGGGACTTCCTTCAACCCACAGGGATTGCCTTGAGCGTCGGGTGCGGATTTGGAGTCCAGGAGATCCTCCTTAGCTTCTTGTGTCCGGACCTGGAGATTGTCGGAGTAGACATCCTAGATGACAAGCGGGCCGGGACCAAAATTCGTTCAATGAAAGTGGTTGCCGATCATGTCCGAGCAGACCGTGTCTCACCGCTTCTCGCTGACGGGGGCCGACTACCCTTTCGAGACGGCAGATTCGACTACGTGATAGCCATCGACTCACTCAGCCATGCTGACTATATGCGAGCGGACCGGGACTTGGAAACGAGCCAAAGCCTGTTACTCTCCGAGATGTCAAGGGTCGTCCGTCCATGGGGCCATCTCGCAGTGGTGGAGAACAGCTCCATGAGTCCTCGGAATGTAATGCGAAAGAGTGGAACCTCGTGTCATCCAGTCAACCCCTTCTATCTCGGAACGGTGCTCGAGCGCCTGGGGCATGACGACGTTCGCATTCTTCCCTACTACGACCTCAGCGGCCGAACCGATCTGCGGGCCCGGGCTGTGAACCTGGTCCTGAAGCACTCGAATGCGCTTGGAATCCTTCTTGCGCCGCTGTTCATGTTGAGCGCAAGGAAGAGACCGGAGTCCCCTCGACACTCCCAGGGTGATCGCGCCGGGTTCTAGACATTCCTCGGTCGGGTCCGTAGTTCCGGTTTGAGGTTGGAAATACGTCCGGCTC
>Ga0209761_1001411_pt1 | contig 15543 bp, 24 predicted proteins | sample GraSoi013_1_40cm_4_FD_185818 | JGI IMG/M metagenome (GOLD analysis project Ga0209761, IMG submission 185818) | Grasslands soil microbial communities from the Angelo Coastal Reserve, California, USA - Sample 09_25_2013_1_40cm (SPAdes) (version 2) | ecosystem: Environmental > Terrestrial > Soil >...
TGCTCGTCGCGACAAGAGTGTTGGTCGAACACTAAGGAGCCTGCATCTTAGGCGGCACTGCTTAGCGCAGGAGGGACACCCCGAAGGCGAGTTCCACGAAGGCGGCATGCGGATCTTTCGCGTACCCTGATTGGCCGATGCCCGAGGCTGGCAGCTTCAACCGCGTGTTAGGCGGCGCTACCATCTCGGGGACGAGCGGACGAAGGCAGAGAAGCTGAATTCGGAGGACTTGCTACCTGCGCCGCTAGAGCCTCCATCTGGCGCCCGCGCAGACGCGCCCACCTCGGCAACCGAAGCACGCCGCTAACGATCATTCCGACACCGGTCGCGAGGAGAAGCACGATTCCTGGAATAGCGTCTCCCAAGTGGCCACTGACCGCAGTCACCATGGCGACAGTCGCCGTCACAGCAAGGGCCGCAAACCCAGCTCCAATGGCCGCGCGAGCCGCGCCGTGCAGCGTCCGGAAACGAAGACGGTGGCCTGTTTCGGTCGGTTCGAGGAGCACCTGCAAGTTCCCGTTCGTCCACTGCCGCAATGAGCCGTCCGAGCGCGTGGTGCCGCGTGCGTTGAAGACGTCGCGCAACTGGACGACCAGTTGCTCCCACTCTTGATCGGTGAGCCGGCGATTGAGGTTCACCGTGCGCGCCACCCCGATCGGAAGCCCCAAAAACGTCCGCGATGAAGCCCCTTGACGGATATCAAGGGCTTGAGCGGCCTGCGCCACCGAGGCCGGGGAGATGCCGACTTCACGGCCGATGGCTTGCAAGTCGCTAAGCGTTAAACCCTCCTCAGCTGGCACTTCCCGCTGGGGGCTTTGCGGCCCTTCCGCTGCGGCGCGGAAGATCGCCGCCATCTCCTTCTCGTTGTATCGTCGATCGGTCATGTCAACCAAGTATCGCTGGAGCAGTCATCTGAGGCAAATGCGAGACGGTAAAGAGCAACTGCAGCGGCTTTGCCGAACACGACGCCCATCATGTGGAGAGCGGACACGTGGCTAACGATGCCCGGGCGCGTAGCACCAGTGAGGGCGGCACGGGATCGCGGGAATCCAAACGTCCATGCGAGAACCGAGGGCTGCACCAGCACCCGCGCCCACGACGAACCCAAGTAGCATGGGACCGATGTCCTCGGACTTGTCGGGAGCGTGGATCAAGGCTCCGATCAGCCCCCCGACATAGAGGCTGCTTGATCGCTGCGATCGGCGAGGTCCGAACATCCGCGCCTTGCGGACCGTTGCACCTAACGCTTGTGAGGGCGTCGGAGGAGGTGGGGAGTGCGGCCGACAGGACCCGCCGAGGGCGACTAGAGCGATGGACGCGGGGAAGATCGTACGCATGTGCCGCTGCCGGGCGCCGGCCGCTTCAGGCGCGTGTTAGGCGGCTGGACGCCCAAGCGCCAACCTGACTTGGCTCAGGTGATGTTCGTTATGAGTGGCGACCTTATCGAATTCATCCCGCAACGTGCGCACGCCGTCTACGCTATGCACGAACTCAAGATGGCCGTTGCGCTCATAGTGCACGCCAGCATAATAGATGACTGCGTTGCGAACCGATTCGTATACGCGCCGGGAGATATCGAGCGGCACGCGCGAATAGTCGAGACCCCGAGCCCATGCATCCTGATCCATCACCCATAGCACCTGCCGAGGCTCACTGAGCACTCGACGGATGCGATCAAAGAAGACGGTCTCGCTATCGGAGAGGTGGTGCAGGATATAGCCGACTGACCACTTGCCTGGCGCGTAGCTGCGCGCCAGGTCCCCTCGGTTGAGCGAGAAGCACTTCAGCGTCTCGTCCCGAGTCCGTTCAAGCTCTTGAATAAGGTGCGTGCGCCCTCCAGCCGCCCAACGGATCGCGCTTAAGCTGCGGGCGCAATACACACGGGCGCAAGGAGGGTGAGGGGCTGATCGAGCCAGTAGGCGAGACAACCCAATTCCTCCCTACTCAGGCGCGCCCGGCAGCTTGAAGCGCTTGTTAGGCAGGCGCGGCAAGGTGGAGGTGGGCGGGAGGTGCGGTGACAGGCGTTACGTCTGGGCCCGCGTTCGGGCCTATACGCTGTCACTTGCCCCCACACAACCATTGTGTCAGTACCTGAGCCAAACCAATGCGCACATTCGAGAACGCATGGTCGGACTGTAGTGTCAGACTCGTCAACTGCTTGGCGCCAGCCTCGCGGAGCTTGGCTCCCAACGGCTCGTAGACCTCGGACAGCGGGACGGCCTCATCGTGCGTGGCGGCGAGGAGCAGCAACCTCTTTGTGGCAAGGACACCCGCATGGCTCTGGAGGCTCCAGTCGGCCGCATGGGTCACGGCCTCGCGGCTCAGCTCCTCGCCGGACGTGCCCCGCAGGGCGCCCAGTTGCGCCCCTCGCCGTTGCACCCCCTTCGCAAACGCCCCAGTGTCCCTCATCGCTGACCCACGACTGCCAAGATCCACCGGAGCGAGAGCGGCTACGGCCGCAACCTTCTCAGTAGTCGCCGCCGTGTAGAGCGCAGCGAACCCGCCGAAGCTGTGTCCCACAAGGATCAGGCGTTCCGGATCCACGCGCATCGATTCGGCGGTCGCGGGCTCGCGGAGCCAGATTAGAGCCGCCGTAACGTCCTCGAGCACGTGCGAGTACGAATAGATCCCGGGGCTCCCCCAGGCCCCCCGGTAGTAGAACACCAGCGCGTTGAAACCTGCTCGTCGCACTGCTTGGGCCAAGTCGGCGTTCTTTTCGTCCCCGGGGAACCCGTGAAGAAACACTACAGTCGGGTGAGCTCCCCGGCCTTGGGCCACATAAAGAACCCCGTTCAGACGGACGCCAGCGCTGGGGATCAGTACCGCACGGATCACCGGTGGGTAGGCGGTGTCGACCGGGCTGGGGTCGGCAGTTACCGCGGCCGGGCTGCATGCCACGTTCTGTGCGTGGAGCGAGCCAAGCCCAGCCAGACAAATGGCGACAACGAAGCCTGCGGTCTGGCGGAGGTTGGGCCCAACTCGACGGGCGTAGGACAAGGTCCGTGCCCCCCGGGGGCACAACACTCCGCTTCCTTTAAAGCGATCACCGCCCGCCAGCTTCAAGCGCATGTTAGGCGGCGGCGCTAGTGCCACAGGCTGACGATGATCGGTATCACCAGCATTTTCACGAGCCAGTCACCGGCATGGATCGCGGCCACCTTCCACGGGATGTTCTCCCAAAGGACCGATCCCGTGAGAAGGATCACCGGGAACCCAATCCACAAGAACAGGCCAAAGTGGACGGCGCCCATCCAGCTGGCGACGCCGAGGAGGGCCGCGAAGCGCGCGATCACATAGGCGAGGACGAGGCACCGGGCCAACTCGATGAGCAGCTTCCCGCCGGGCATCTTCGCGCCGGCCATCGCCGCGACTGGGTCCATACCGCGCAGCCGCATCCAGGGCTTGTAGAACAACAACGGACTATACCAGAGGCCAGCCCAGGACGAATACCGCGAAGGCTGCCACGAGCACGGCTAGGTAGTTCACGTGCACCATCGCTCACCCTCTCCCTTCCATGTGGGAATCGCGGCCGCAGCCTAGCGCCCGCGTTAAGCTGCGAACGCGCAGGGCTGGAGCTATGCGTACGGTTGAAGCCGTGCGCGCGTTCGTCAGCCTCAACGCAATGTTAGACGGCACCAGAACGAGAGACCGTGCCGTTCGCGTCTGATGCAGCGTCATCAAGGTTGCTTCTGAACGCGGTAATGCAGTTGAACCACACCATCCTCGAAGCGATCAACGGAGTGCAAATCCAAGGGCACGTGCCGCCGCCGCCGCGCTATCAGTGGGATGCCGTCCCCAATGAAAGCGGGGGCCACACTGATGACGAACTCGTCGATCACCTGCGCGTCAAGAAACGAGGCGATGATCTCGCCACCGCCCATCAACCAGATATCTTTGCCAGGCCGCTCTCGAAGACGGTTCACGAATGGGCCGATGGCATCGTTCACGAACTCCACGCCTGACGGGGCGTCAGCTGGCGGCGGATGACGGGAGAAAACGATGTTCCGACTCTGTGAGTCGAACTTCGCCCCCATTCGCAGGCTCACCTCGTAGGTCTTCCGGCCAAGCACCTTCGTGTCAACCGACCTCATGAAGGCGTCCATGCCATAGAAACCCTTTGGTGCCGGGCGGGAGGTCAGCCATTCGAGATCGCCGTCGGAACGCGCGATATAGCCATCCGCGCTGGTCGCGATGTGGACGATGACTTTGCGACGCTTCGTCACGAATCCGATCTCCGTTGCCAAGAGCCTAGGAGCGGCCGATACGCGCAGCCGTCGCCCGGGGCGGCTTCACGCGCTTGTTAGGCGGCACGCCCCCGAACCATGTGTCACGCCTCAATCTTGTAGATCTCGCGCCGACCGTGGTCGACGAAATCGTGATACCCCTTCATTATGCTCTCGAATTCCTTCATGTCGTCGCTGTTCTGGCCACCGCCTTGCATCATCCGCTCGAACTCGGCCATGTTCGCAACCTCCATCTCGGCTACGAGCGTCCAGTACCGATCGGCGCAGACGTCGGTCATGACACGCATCTTCGGCATGCCAACCTTGGCGCTCAGCTTCGCCATCGCGAGGAACTTCTCGACCAAGGGCCGTACCTTTCCAGGCTTGCAGTACATGATCTCGCGAATGAGGAGCATGCGGGTTCTCCCGTGTGAGGGTTGGGTACAGGCAGCGGCGGGCCGCCTAACGGACCGCGCGTAAGCTGCGGGCGGCTCGCCCGCCGGCGCAAGTGAAGGGGACGACAGTCCGTGCTCCCCCAGGGCACAACACTCCGCTTCCCTTAAAGCGATCACCGCCCGGCAGCTTCAAGCGCCTACGTTGGCAGCCGCGTGGACTGCCAGGCGATCAGCTCCCAGCCGCGAGCACCGTGGCGGTACACCGCGAGATAGCGAATGCGGAAGGCGTGAGCTTGGCCACCAGCTTCGACTCGCATCGCCGACTGGCCCGTGACAATCGCGCTGGACCCGAACACCCGGACCTCGCGTGCCTCGGGAGCGATCGACGCATACCGCAAGGCGCCGGTACCCACAATCTGCAGAAACTCCGCCCTCGTGTTCTGGGCACCATCGGTATGGGTGTACGTGAGATCGGTGGCGAGGAGTTGCCCGAGTGCACTTGTATCGGCATGGACCATAGCCCTGAACCGCCGATCCTCGGTACCGAGGACTTGGCGGATGGAAGCGCTATCGACTTGTGCTCCGCAGAGACTTGGCAAGAGCGCGCACGCGGCAACGAGGAGGGGCGAGCGACCGTTCATGTGAGGGTGCGGCCTGACGGATCGCGGTTAAGCTGGGGGCGACTCGCCCGTCGGCGCAAGGCCGTGGGACGACAGTCCGTGCCCTGTCAAGGGCACAACACTCCGGTTCCCTTAAAGCGATCAACGCCGTCAGCTTCAAACGCTTGTTAGGCCTCGGCGTCGGTCTTGTCAGGTGGGACCTTCGGAGGCTCGTCATCCCCCATGAGCGCGGTGTCCAGGTCCTCCAAGGCCCGCGGCAGGGGCTGTAACGTTTCCGGCGGCCCTTGGTAATTCATCCAGCTGAACTGCATTCGAAGCAAGACCGCGACTGGCCCGATGGCCAGCCCAACGAGCAGGAGCCACCAAGGGCGCCTGCCGAGCACGACCCACAAGAGAAGGCAGCCGGCGCCTATTGTGAGGAGGCTGAGCACAATGCGCCGCGCGCGTAATGACTCTCGGCGCCAATAACGCCACGCCCACTTCGCCGCCGCCAGTACGAAGAGCAGCACGGCTGGGACGAGATAGTCAAAGCTGTCGAAGGCAGTCTCCTTGAACCAACGGACAAGGTGCATACCAGCTCAGGACCACTGAGGCCTAACGGATCGCGCCTAAGCTGCGGGGCGAGCGCTGGCGGGCGCAAGCGCCTCGCGCAGTCGCCGTTGAGGGAACAGGCTGGGCTCCCAGTCCCTTATATACCTTGACACGCATATGCTCTGTGGAGTATACTAGGAGAGTGGAATCTGTGTTCGCAATCATTGCGGAGCCGAACCGCCGCGCGATATTGAGCCTCCTGGTCTCGTCCCAACAGTCGGTGGGAGAGATCGAGCGTCAGCTTCGTATGCCGCAGCCGACCGTGTCAAAGCACCTGCGAGTGCTGCGCGAGGCCGGTTTCGTGGAATCCACGGTGGACGCACAGCGCCGTCTCTACCGACTGAAACCTGAACCACTTCAGGAGGTCGCTGCCTGGCTGGCTCCGTTCCGTCGGTTCTGGTCCGCTCACGTGGATGCTCTCGAACGCCACCTCGACCGCATGGATCAATCAACACCAACGAAAGGGAAGCCACGGAGAAGAAGATGACCGCTCGCGAGCAGTACGCACCGGGTCCAGCCAGCGGGGCGCAGGTACGAAAGGACGGCGAGAAGTGGACGCTCATTCTCGTCAGAGAACTGCGCCACTCGCCGGCAAAAGTCTGGCAGGCGCTAACCGACCCGGCGCATCTGCGCGAGTGGGCGCCCTTCGACGCGGATAGGAGCCTGGGTACGGTTGGCAGCACGGTGCAGCTCACCACGGTGGGAGCGCCCGCGCCGCACGTTACCGAAACCAAAGTGACGCGAGCCGACGCTCCCAAGGTGCTTGCGTACAACTGGGGTGGCTTCGATATGCGGTGGGAACTCGAAGCCGTTGGTGGCGGCACGCGCCTGACGCTGTGGACCAACATCGATCGCCGCTTCATCTCAATGGGTGCTGCCGGGTGGCACATTTGTTTCGATGTTCTGGATCACCTTCTCAGCGGAACTCCCATCGGCCGCATCGTTGGTGGCGAGGCGATGAAGTTCGGCGGCTGGCAGCGGCTGAACGCGGAGTACGCCAAGCAGTTCGGTATTGACACGCCCAACTGGCCGCCCAACGCCCCGAAGCGTTGAAGCGCCACCCAAACCCCGCAGGTACCGATGTCTACAGCAACCGCCCGCGCCGTCTCCGTTCCCCGCTGGATGCTGTGGACCGGCTGGCTCCTTGGCCCTGGCGCCGCGCCCGCAGAGCGATCAGTGCCGCCAGCAACGCTTCTTGATCCTGACTCTTCTAGGATGAGAACATGAACAAGTCGGACGCGAGCCAAGGCCAGTCGGCATCGGAGCTCATCTCGAAAAGAATCGCCGAACTCGGGGACTGGCGCGGGGAAACCCTCAGCAGAATGCGCAAGCTCATCAAGGAAGCAGACCCGGACGTCGTCGAGGAGTGGAAGTGGATGGGCACTCCGATTTGGTCGCACGACGGCATCATCTGCACTGGCGAATCCTACAAGAATGTCGTGAAGCTTACCTTCGCCAAGGGCGCGTCTCTCAAGGATCCGGCCCGTCTCTTCAACTCGAGTCTCGACGGAAACGCACGCCGCGCGATCGACATCCACGAAGGAGAAGAAGTTGACGAGTCCGCCTTCAAGGCGCTCGTCCGCCAAGCGGTCGCCCTCAACAGTTCTGGCAAGTCGAAACCTTCGAAGAAAGCGAAGTCCTGAGGGGTAGCCGAGGTGTCGTTCCGCCCGAGCGTGCCCAGGTTGAAGATGGCCTCGACAGTTCGGTTGGCCTCGGCTGAACGCGGAGTACGCCCGGCAAGCGCAAGCTCACGATCGTCACCGGCGTATCGGGCTCGGGGAAATCGTCGATCGTGTTCGACCCGTTGGCGACGGAGGCCCAGCGCCAGCTAAGCGGCTTCTTCGACAACGACAAGAAGCTCAGCAAGTTCACGAAGGGCGAAATGGAGCTGCTGCTGCCGCTTCCTATCCCTTGGCTCGGGACTTGAGGAGCCTGCGTAGCGCGTCGTTCACCGCTTGAGAGTCCTTGAACTCCGCAGCGACGTCGGGATCGAGGACAACGATGTTCGTACCTTCCCGAAAGCGCTGGGCGTACTTGCCGCGTACCCCACCGGTAAAGTCGTACTCGGGACGGAGATCGTCGCTTGAATCGGAGGGTTTATCGGTCTTCTTATAGGTCTGACGCGGCGCGTCGCCGGTCGGGCGTTGATGCGGATCGCCGCCGTCGAGAATGTCGGGCCTTGTAATAGACCTGACGCGCGTCGGGAATCCCAGCTGCTGATCGTACTCGACGATGACATCGTCCAGTAATTCATTCTGATTTGCCGCGCGGATGCTGTGAAGACCTGCTCCACCGTTACGAAGCGGCCCCGCTGGGCAGGCGGGACTTCCGCGCCAGTGTCCAACAGAACAACCCGGGTCATCTGGCCGCCGACGACCTCAACCCGCGCCCATTGCGTGATCAAGGGTTCGCAAAAGCACGAGCGCCTGATCTCGAAGGTGTAGTCCTGGAACCCGCGACCCGCCCAGCGAGCCTCGGCATCGGCAAGCGCGCGGAGCTCCCCTAGCGAGAGGGGGGACTCGCATGCCGTGAGAGAGGCTGCGAGGACAACCAGGGCACTTACCGTGAAGAAGCGGTTCATGCGGTCAGGAAGCGGTCACACGGAAATACCCAGGCGGAGGCCGGGAGGGTCACATTCGGGCGCCGCCTAACGGATCGCGCTTAAGCTGCGGGCGCTGGTGACCGATTCATTCCTCAATCTACGCGCGCCGCGGCGCCCTACTCCGTCGCCGCCACGACGGACCGCCGGCTCGCGGCAGGACCGTCGCTCGTGGCATCAGCGCAAAGAGTCGTGAGGGGCCGATCGAACGTAGCGCCAGAGCGCCCGGAGTTCGTCGTCCGTCATCTGCCCTCGACTGACCCAGGGCATTGCCGGACCGATGCGCGTTCCGTCGGGGCGCGCGCCGAAGCGCATTGCCCGAATGAAATCGTCCTCGCTCCACGCGCGCAACGCGGCCGAGGTGAGGTTGGTGGCCCGCGGCGGTGGCCCGCGGCCCCCGGCCAGATCGGGTCCGTGACAGCCGTGGCAATACGCGATTCGGGCCAGATACTTTCCATATTCGACGGTCACGCCACGGGGTGGCGGAGGCGCCGGGGGCCTCGAGTGGTCGACCCACTCGGCCGCGATCAACGGGCCCATCGTGCGCTCCAAGATGCCGGTTGGCAGCAACGCACGCCCGAGGAGGCCGAATTGGGAAGACGGCAGTTCACGGTCCACCGGCGGCACGGATTTGAGAAAAACGATCAGCGCCGCCAGATCCGCATCGGAAATGTCGCGGAAGCGTCGGGAAGGCATCCACAGCAGGCTGCGGCCGTCAGGCCCTACTCCATGCGTAATCGTCCGCACCCAATCGGCGTCCGTGTACCCAGCGACGACCCCACCGCGACCAGGCGTGATGTTGTCGGCGACAAGCCGTCCGAGCAGCGGGGTGTCACCCAAGACGGCTCCGCCGAAGTCGTAGCCGTGACAATCGACGCAGCCGGCGACCGCTACGGCAAGGTGCCGGCCTCGCCGGATCTCGGCCGAATCGCTGTGCAGCGCAGGCACGACCACGGCGACGGTGTATTGGCGGTTGATCCGGCGGTTCGCAACCACCGACGAGACCACGCCGGCGGTCAAAGCGAGACCGGTAATCCCAGCAAGGGCCAGTGAGATCACTCGGAGGGACGGCTTCACGGTACGCTACCCACGACCGGAATCGCCGCTGAGAGGTCCGCCGGGAGATGGCTATCATGAAGATCCCGGATGCGTTTCAGTTCGAGGCCGAGTTCACCAAGAAGTTTTGAGCCAGTGGTCCAGGCGACCTTGTGCACAAGATAGTGGAGCCTCTGCTCATCCTGAGAAAGGCCTGCAGCGGCGAGTCTCTCCCCGAGGAGATCGTTGAAGGCGTAGAAGTCATCCATCCCGGAGAACTGATCCACGTTTCGCGGCGCCGCCTAACGGATCGAGCTTAAGCTGCGGGACGAACGGCAGCGGGCGCATGGAGCGAGGCTCCGCATTCCTGTCACTTGCGCCACGTCAACGCGACGACGTATGACGCGACGATCACCAGCAACACGATTTGGACGACACCACTGATCTTGAGCCACCGCTCCCGACTGTTGCCCGCGGTCGCCCCGAAGAGCGCTACTGGTATCCCGACGAAGATCGCAAGGGCAAACGTGCTCGGATGTCCTTCAGAAGGCGTTAGGGGAGCGATGAGCCCAACGGCGAAAATGACCCACGCGAGAGCAAAGAGACCCACTGCCAGGGGGACCCGGAGCTTGGGCTGAGTGACGACTGGTGGTGGCGTCATGTGCTGCCGCCTAACGGATCGCGCTTAAGCTGCGGGCGACTCGCCCACCGGCGCAATGTTGTTGAACGTTAGTCCGCGCGCGCCTGCGCACAACACTCACGATTCCCTAAAGCGATAACCGCCCGTCAGCTTCAAGCGCTTGTTAGGCGGCTGCATCCGGCACGCGAGCCAGGAACTCCTCGACCTCCCCCGATGAGCGAAGAATAACAACCCGCTTTCGTTGGTCGAGTCCCGCCAGCCGCTCGCGAATGATGCCGCGGCGGCGAGATGGATAGGTCCAGATCCAGGTCAGAAACTCCCAGCTGAGGCGCTCCGGACAGCCGCACGGAAGCTCAGGTCTCGTTTTGCCGAGGTGCCGCAATCGGCGCCTGAGGACCCGCCAGAGACAAACGGCACGCGGGAGATCCAAAAAGATCACGGTATCACACGCCTCGAGACGGAGGTCGAGCGTGCCGCCATAGTTGCCGTCGATGATCCACGCATGGCCCTTGACCAGCTGCTGCACCTTCGCCCGCCACTCATCCGGAGGCGTTGGCTGCCAGCCCGGGCGCCAGTAGTGCGCATCGAGATGTATGAGAGGAAGCCCAGTGCGTTGGGCAAGCCGTCGGGCGACCGTGGACTTTCCGGATCCCCCCGTGCCGATTACGAGGACGCGCTTCAAGCGAACGTGGCGACGCAGGCGCTTAACTTCCCTTAGAGCGATCATCGCCCGTCAGCTTCAAGCGCTTGTAAGGCGGCTTGCTCCGGATTACGGGGAAGCCATGCGGCTCTCGTGTGTCGAGACGAGCCGCCACGTGCCGGCGCGCCGCACGTAAACGCGCGTGGAGCGGTAATGGCCGCTGAGATCCGTTCCCGCCCTCGGGCCGCTCACGAGTCTACCCTCCGTGACCCTCAAGCTCGTGAGCACGGCGGCGTCGCCGAAAACGCGCACGCGGACGCTGTCAGCGCGGTATACGCGGTAGCTAACGTCGCCTGCCGCGTAATAGCCGATGACTTCATCGCGGGTCCTCACGCTGCCGGTGGACGTGATGAAGAGATATTCTGGCGCCAGCACGGTGTTGAACACGGCCGTATCGCTGGCCAGAATAGCGGCGTTGAAGCGCTGGTCGATTGTAAGCACGGCGCGCCCCTCCACCGGGACTTGCCCCGTGCTCCGGGCACCAGTTGCGGCAGCGTCACCGGTGATCAGCAGCGTAGCCGCTGCCAGCGCATAGACGCCGGGGCTCCACTTGATCATGTGCTCAACTCCATAATCGAGTTCGCAAGCCGCCTAACGGATCCTGCTGAAGCTGCAGCGCGACTCGCGCGGCGGCGCAGGCGGAGAGAGGCTCGGGACCTCGCCGACCGTCGGACATGGGACGTTGCTCTACGTCCTCGTCTGCACGACGTAGCCGCCTTGGATGTCCCAGGATGACGTCCCATCCGCGTTGAATGTGCCTTTGCACGTACCCTTCCCGGTGAGGCCCTTCAGCTTACCGGTCCCACCTGCAAACGTCCAAGTACACCGCGCGCCTACCGGTGCGTTGTCTTTGAGCGTGGTTGCGCCCTCGAACCGAACGAAATACTTGTCGCCACCGGCCACACTCCCGACGCCATAGCCTCGATCGCGCGACATGTTGCCGCTGATATCGGAGGTGAACGTATCAACCTCGTCCTTCAGCCGGTCGCCGGCCATGTCGCCTTGCGACCAGGTGCATTGCTGGATACCCAGTGACATCACGTGGTTGGCCTGGTCACCGACCGGCGCGGTGTAGTTCGGATCGGGTTTGGCGCACTGTACCTTTCCGGCAAGTTTGTGTTGGGCTTGCGCTGCACTCGTAGCAAGCAAAGCAAGGAGCCCGGACGCAGTGCAAAGGGCCGTTCTCATGGAGCACCTCCACGTAGAGAGTGTCACCGGTAGGTTCTGCAAGAATACATCTTCGCCACCGCGGGCGACGCCAGCCCGGCGGCCCGTTCGGCAGCTCAGTTAGGCGGCCCCACGCAGCCCGCACCCATCGGACTGGCCCCGCGCTGTGACACCGAGGCCGGCAACATAGATCCCCCCTAGGGCGGGGGCCAGTGGCGAGATCAGTCCTCAGGTTACCGCTTTCTTCACGAGCGCGCCGATCCTTGCCTCCTCGGTGGCAGTCAACTCCTTCAGCGCGAAGGCGACGGGCCACATGGCACCTTCGTCGAGGTTCGCCTTGTCGCTGAAGCCGAACGTCGCGTACCTGGTGTTGAACTTCTGCGCGCTTTGGAAGAAGCAGACGACCTTACCGTCCTTAGCATATGCGGGCATTCCGTACCAGAGTCTCGGCGAGAGGGCTGGCGCGCTGGCTTTGATGATAGCATGGAGCCGCTTGCCCATGGCGCGTTCCGGTTCCGGCATCTCGCCGATCTTCGCGAGGACGGCGTTTTCCCCGTCCGCCTTGTCCGCGCGGCGCGCCGCCGCCTTCAGCTCTTGGATGCGCTCCTTCATCGCGACTCGTTCCTCGTCCGTGAATCCCTTGAACTTCTTGCCGATCGCGGTGGTGCTCTTGGCGGGCTTCTGCGTTTCCTTCCTTGGGCTCATAGAAACATCCTCATACTGACTTAGATCGCATAGTGAACGTGTCGTGCCGCCTAACGGATCGCGCTTAAGCTGCGGGCGAAGTGATCGCTGGCGCAAGGAGGCGCAGCGGCCGATCGAGCTGGTAGCGAGGCAACGCAATTCTTCCCTACTCGTGAGCGCCCGTCAGCTTCAAGCGCTTGTTAGGCGGCAGCGCACGTGTCAGCCGGCTACGGGAACAGGACGTGCGCGACCGCCGATTCCCAGTTCCGATAGATCAACGCAACGGCAGTAACATCGAAGGTCGCATGAGCCACCATTGGAAGCCAGAGCTGCCTCGTGACCCCGTAGATCGTGCCGAACACCAAGCCCGTCACCGCGGCCTGCTCGACGCCAGGCAGTCCCTGGTCATGATAGTGGGCGAGCGCGAACAGCCCTGACGTGAGCAGGACGGTGACAGCCAGCGCCGCTCGGCCAGCACCGAGCAGCTTGCCCAGACGTTCGAAGAAGAAGCCGCGAAACACGGTTTCTTCCCCGAAGCCGGCGCCCACTATCACTGCATACAGTATCCAGGGCAAGGCAGCCGTATTGCCCGCCAAGTAATGGTACCGCGGATTGACCGCAGGGGCCCCGAACAGCGGCATCACAATGGCCTTCATAGCAAGTTTGAAGGCGATGCCAAACGGTATGCCGATCGCGACGATACGCGTCCAACTCCGTGGCGGCGCAAAGCCGAGCGTTCCCCAGGCAGTGTGCGAACGGCGCGCCCAAATGAGGACGAAGACAGCGCTCAGGGGCACGATAAAGAGGTTGCCAGCCAGGATAATGAGCAACGCGAGTAAGCCAACCGGGCCAAAACCCCGCAGTTGTTCGGCGACATCACTCGAGTGGGCCCGTGATGAGTCATCCTCGAGCGCAGGTGTGGGAACGTCGCTCATTCGTGCTGCCGCCTAACGGCTCGCGCTTAGTTGGGATGAAGCGGCTGGCCATCCACGACACGTGGTGGCAACATCGCCCCACAACCTTAGAACGCGGTCGTACAGCCGCAAAGGGACGGGAGGCCAGCCGCCATGGATACGATAGGGCTCGATCTGCACAAACGCGAGAGTCAACTCTGTATGCTGACGGAGGCGGGGGAGATTGTGGAGCGCCGGATTGTGACGAGTCGGGAGCGGTTCACGGCGGTGCTCGGGGACCGGACGCCAGCGCGCATTCTGGTGGAGGCGTCGACCGAGAGCGAATGGGTGGCCCGGCACCTCGAGAGCTTGGGGCACGAGGTGGTCGTGGCCGATCCCAACTTTGCACCGATGTACGCCACGCGGCGCCGCGGGGTGAAGACCGATCGGCGGGATGCGCGCACCTTGGCGGTGGCCGCAGGGGATCCCGTCGTGGCGCGGCTGCGAACCGTGCCGGGGATCGGACCGGTGACCGCCGTCGCGTTCGTCGCGACCCTCGATGTGGTGACGCGGTTCGCGAGTGCCCACCACGTCGCGGCCTATCTCGGCCTCACACCGCGGGAGTACAGCTCCGGCGAGCAGCAGCACCGCGGGCGCATCAGCAAGACGGGCAGCCCCCGGATGCGGGCGCTGCTGGTCGAGGCGGCGTGGCGCGTGCTGCGCAGCCAAGACCCGGCTGCCGCGCCCTTGCGGGTGTGGGCCGAACGGATCGCACAGCGCCGCGGGAATAGTGTGGCCGCCGTTGCGCTGGCGCGGCGTCTGGCGGGCATTCTGTACGCGCTGTGGCGCGATGACGCCGCCTACCGGGCGCCCGCGCCGCGTCGTGGCGCCGTCACGGACGCGTAGACCGAGTTCGCTGAGTGTGACCGACATGAGCGGTGAGCGCGTCGCAGGTTATGGCCGCGGGTGAGGCCGTCGCTTAGTTAGCGCCACCGCTCCCGGATCCCCCACTGCGCCGACGAGGCGGTCGCTCGTCACCGAAGAGCGCGTACAGAAGGCTGAGCGGCACCTCGAGCGAGCACGGGACGACGAAGGGCCAAACACGAAACCCGGCTCCGTGCTGGGCTTGACGGGGTACGCCGCTTCACAGAAAGCTGCGGGCGACCCGCCCGCCGGCGCATCGCCGTTGGACGACAGTCCGTGCCCGCTAGGGCACGACACAATCGCTTCCTCTAGAACGAGAGCGCCCGGCAGCTTCAAGCGCATGTTAGGCCGCGGCCATTCGCCGCCAACCGGCCGCGACATACGGGCCTAGAGATCAGAGCTGTCCTCTCGCCGCTAGGACGGACGCGAGCATCGCGAGGACGAAGGCGAGGCCGCCGAGACCCACGACCGCCAGGGCGATGTTGCTCCACTTGCGGAGGTCCGGTTGCCGATACAGGCCGCGAATGGCGAGGACGAAACCAGAAGCAAATGCGATCAGAACGATAGCGAGCCCAATCGCCGCAACGCCGAGGAGTGTGACCGTCGCCGAGACCGCACCGCGATTGCCCGCTATGGCACCAATAAGAACCAGAGCCAAACACGCGAGCACGCCCAGAAAACCGCCCCGAATCAGTTTGGTGGAGGTGAGCACGGCCCTCAGCCTTCCTGGTACCTCTCGTGGATTTGGATTGCCGCGGCCTAACGAATGGCGCCTAAGCTGCGGCGCCGAGCTGGAACGTTCACAAACGCAATTCTACCACAGACGACGGGCGCCGCCAACTTCAGGCGCTTGTTAGACGGCGCGGTCAACACAACGGCACCCGGATAATCATCACAGCACATCGCCGGACGCCACCTCACTTGTGCTGCGCCCCGGTCTGCTCCCCTCGAAGCCGATGCGCACGAAAGAACGCCCACATCAGGCTCGATGCGTCGATACTGTTGCTGGTGCGCCCGACGAACCATTCCGGCAGCGGCTGGCCACCGGGCCAGGTGTGGCCTCCTCCTTTAA
>Ga0209761_1001415_pt1 | contig 15523 bp, 19 predicted proteins | sample GraSoi013_1_40cm_4_FD_185818 | JGI IMG/M metagenome (GOLD analysis project Ga0209761, IMG submission 185818) | Grasslands soil microbial communities from the Angelo Coastal Reserve, California, USA - Sample 09_25_2013_1_40cm (SPAdes) (version 2) | ecosystem: Environmental > Terrestrial > Soil >...
GGGGGGGGGGGGGGGGCACCTCCAGCGGAGATTTCGGCGCTGACTTCGACCTCTCCGACCTCGGCTCCTTCGGCGGCTTGGGCGACCTGTTCTCGTCCATCTTCGGCAGGCGCGGCACCGGCAGGAGCGACGATGCCGAAGAAGCGATTGAGGCTTCGGTCTCCATCCCGTTCCGCGTCGCCGCGCTCGGCGGCAAGGTGCCGGTCACCCTGCCGATGGTCGAGGTGTGCCCGACCTGCGGCGGCAACGGAGCTGCGCCCGGCGCGATCATCTCCACGTGCCCAGAGTGCAAAGGGCGGGGCATCGTCTCGTTCGGCCAGGGCAGCTTCGCCGTCAATCGGCCGTGTCCGGTGTGCCGCGGCAAGGGGAAGGTGCCTTCGGAGCGCTGCCCGACCTGCCAGGGCAGCGGTGACGTCCGGGTAGAGAAGCGCCTGATGATCACGGTGCAGCCGGGCACTGAGGACGGCACGCGCGTGCGGCTGACGGGGCAGGGGACCAAGGGCCGGGGCGACGTGGTCGTGGTGTTCCGGGTCGAGCCGGATCGGTTCTTCCGCCGCGAGGGGCTGGATATCATCTGCGTCGTCCCCGTCAACCTCGCCCAGGCGCTGCTCGGCTCCCGCATCAAGGTGAAGACGCTCGATGGTCGCAAGGTCGTGCTGAAGGTGCCGCCCGGCACGCAGCACGGGCAGAAGTTCCGCATCGCGGGCCAGGGGATCGAGAAGAACGGTCGTCGCGGGGATCAGTTCGTCGAAGTGCGGGTCGAAATCCCGGAGCACTTGACGCCCGAGCAGCAAGCAGCGATCAAGGCGTTCGCGGAGAAGACGGGGCTGAAGTACTAGTCACCGGGTGTCGGGTACCGGGTATTGGGTATCACATCACTAACACCACTTTCCCCACGTTACGCCGCTCGTGGATGTAGCGGTGCGCCGCCGCGGCCTCGGAGAGTGGGAAGGCGCGGTCCACGCGCGGCGCGAGCTTCCCCTCCCGCGCGTAGCCGAGCAGAGCCTCCACCTGCGGGTGGAGCAGCGCCTGTTCTTTCCAGAGGTGGCCCAGACTCACCCCCGCCACGCTCTTGTTGTCGTTCATCAGCCCGAGCGGGCCGAAGCGTGGGAAGCGGAGCAGCCGCCAGATCGTCTTCAGCAGGTTGCGCTGCGCTCCTTCCGACAGCGCGGACGCCCCATAGCACACCAGCCGGCCGCCCGGCGCCAGCAGCCGGTAGCCGTGGCGCCAGGAGTCGCCGCCCACGCCGTCCAGCACGACATCCACGCGCCCCCCAGGGGCGGCCGCCCGGACCGCGTCGAACCAGCGCGGGTCCCGGCCGTCGAGTGGCTCCACGCCGTACTCGCGCAAGACCGCGTGCTTGCTGGTAGAGGCGAGCCCGAGCACCCGAAATCTGAGGATGCGGCTTAGCTCCGCGATGGCAAGCCCCACTCCCCCTGCCGCTGCGTGGACCAACACCGTTTCGCCCTGCCGCACCGCCGCGACCCGCACGAGCATGTGGTGGGCGGTGAGATACACAACCGGGAAGGCGGCCCCCTGCTCGGCGCTCCAGCCATCGGGCAGCGGGAAAACGGACGGGGCGGGGACGACCACCAGCTCGCTTTGCCCCCCGAACCACGTCATCGCCACGACTTGCTCGCCAAGCCACGGGACGGTGACGCCGTCGCCCACGGCATCCACCACCCCTGCCACCTCGTAGCCGATGGTGCAGGGGGGCTTCGGGGCATCCGGGTAGAGGCCCTGGCGGGCGAGGAGATCGGAGAAGTTGACGCCCGCCGCGTGCACGCGGATTCGCACTGTTCCCGGCTCGACGCGCGGGTCCGGCGCCTCCCGCACCTCCAGGACCTCGGGGGGCCCGTAGCGCGGGATGACGAGCTGTCTCACGCCAGGTCGGCGCGCATCGCGAGCGCGCTCTGCGGGCACGCGTCGGTGAACTCAACCGACCCTTGGACAGCGGGGTCGACGTCAGTGCGCAGGACCCTGTGGAAGCCAAAGCGGAGGAAAAACACGCTGGCGCTGTCTGTGAGGAGGTATATGGCCCTTACGCCACGAGATCGCGCGAGGTCGAGCGCCGCGTTCGTGAGCTGTTCCCCGAGCCCCAAGCCCCGGGAGCTCGGCTCGACGGCCACCGAGCGGAGCAGCGCCGCCCTGCCGTAGAGCTCCAGCGCGGCAGAGCCGACGATGCGGATGCCCTCCCGGGCGACGAGCGTGGTCGCCAGGTGCTGCTCGAGGCCCGCCTGCGGCAGCTTGCAACGCTGCAGCAGGTTGAGCACAATGGGGAGATCGGCGCCGGTTGCCGCGGCGATCACGACGTTCATGGCACTCAAACCTAACTTGCCCGCACCCTTCAGAAACGCTTGATTCTCCTTGATCCTGGAGCCTGATCCCCACTCGGCGTCTCGCGCCTGCGGCCTAGAGACGGGGTGGGGCTGGGTGGGGTGGTATTGGGGTGTAGGTCAACTGGCAGACCGCCCGGCTGTTAACCGGGAAGTTGGAGGTTCGAGTCCTCCCGCCCCAGTTCGAGTTACGCGTCCAAGGACTGCCGTCACGCCTCGATGTCGACTGCGACTCCGCCGCCCACTGCACGTCCGCAATCTCCCGGTGAGGAGATTGCCAACACCATCAGTCACGCCGTGGGCCTGGTGGCGACGCTCGTCGGCGTACCGTTTCTCATCGGCCACGCCCTGCGCCGCGGGAGCACCGCGGGCGTCGTCGGTGCGAGTGTCTTCGCCTGCACGATCGTGCTCCTGTACCTCGCGTCCACGCTCTATCATGCGTTGCCCCGCACCAGGGCCAAGCGGCTGTTTCGCATGTTCGATCACGAAGCGATCTTCCTGTTCATCGCCGGCACCTACACTCCCTTCACGCTCGGCGTGCTGCGCGGCGTGTGGGGTTGGAGCCTCTTCGGGATCGTCTGGGGCCTGGCGCTGCTCGGGATCGTCCTGAACGCGACTGGCGCAATGCGGTACCGGCGGTTCTCCACCGGCGTCTACCTCGGCATGGGGTGGCTGATGCTGATCGCGATTCGGCCGCTGTGGTTGCGGCTACCCCTGCCGGGTGTGCTCTGGCTGCTGGCGGGCGGCCTCGCCTATACGGTGGGCGTCGCGTTCTTCTCGGCGAAGCGGATCCCCTACAGCCACCTCATTTGGCATCTCTTCGTGCTGGTGGGGACGAGCTGCCACTTCATCGCGGTGCTCTTGTACGCGGCCTGACCGGCCCTTCAGCCCCTCAGCACCGGAATCCCCTCGAGGAACCTGTCTACTGCGGGACTACCGATGATCGGCCGCACGTGCTCGGTCACGAGGCGGCCCAGCCGGGGAATGTCGGCCTTGTTGATGCCGGCGGCGGCGAGGGCCGCGAGCAGGCCGGCCGGCCCGGTCACCGCGGCCATCTCGCCGGTGCGGCCGCTGCTCATCAAGGCGTGGCCCATCATGCTCTCGGCATTGGGGATCGCGTGCTTCACCTGCTCGAAGGCATCCTTGGGAATGGCCATGCGCAGCGCCATCAGGACTGCGCCGATCCCCTTCTCGGCCTTGCCCTCCTCGATTGCTAAGTTGGCAGCGACCTGCTGCAAAAGATCCATGAGGTGTCGGTGAGGGTGGCCACTACTATAGCAGGTTCGGCGAAAGACTCCTATCTACGAAGACGCGCAGGGAGGCGCCGTAGCGTCTCCCTGCGCGTCTTGCTCCTACTGCCCCACGGTGAAGTCGACCCGCTTCAGAACAGTCCCCGAAGCATCGCGTATTTCTACGTGCCAGGCTCCCTTCCAATCGGCCGGGATCGTCTTCTTGCTCCACGTCCGCCACGGCGAGCCGCCGACCTGCAGCTCCACGTCGGCGACCTGCGTGTCGCCATGGAACCATACGTGGTGGATGGTGGTCGCCGCTCCAGCGGGCGCTCCCGACACCTTCGTGAAGAACACCAGCGTCCCCACGGTATCGGGGAATGCCGTGCCCGTGTCCTGGGGCACGCGATCCACGATCGCGCGCGCGACGGCGGCCTCGGCCACCGCGACTGCTGGGGCGGGCGCAGGGGTGGGTGGGGGTGGGGCGGCGGCCTTCGTTGTGTCTTGCGCGGCGAGCGGAAGTGCCGCCGCGATCAGCAAGAGAGTGCCCAGAATCCGACTCATGATGGCTCTCCTGTTTGGGTCGTCCGTTGTACGGCGCGGCGGCGGCGAAGTTCCAGCGCGCTCCCGATCATGGCCGTGAGGAGGCAGCCGAGGCCGGTCCCGGCCGTCTGGAACAGGATCTGGTACTCGAGCTGCTTCCAGTGGCACTTCGGTCCGAACACCGGGCCGACCAGGTGCCCGCAGCTCGGCTGCGAGAACGCAAATCCCCAGCCGGCCCCGAGGCCGAACGCCAGCGGGAGAATCGCCAGCAAGAAATGTCGCAGGATGATTCGCATGACTCCTCCCTTGCAGTCGCCGACCTGGTGGTTTCACCGCCCCCGCGCGATCGGCCACCGGTCCACGACCTGGCCGTCCCGCACCACGTGAAACTCGTCGAACTGGGCGACGGTGAGGCAGGAATGGTTGGGCAGGACCTCGATCCGCTCACCCACCGCGAAGCGACCGTCCATCATCGCGGGCGAGGCGGCGCGGATGATCCCGTGCTCCTGAGACACCGACGCGAGGGTCAGGTCGGGATGACCCTTCACCGCGCCCATCGCCTGCGGCAGGTTGCCGTGACTTGGCCCGGCGTCCTTTGACAGCGCCAGCGCGCCCGCATCCACGATGAACTGCGACGCCCCTGGCTGGTGCGACACGACCGTCGCCAGCACTGTGACGCCGACATCGGCCCACTCGCAGCACCCGATCAGCACCATGGTCCGGTCGTAGAACACATAGTTGCCCGGCCGCGCCTCCGTGACGCCGGTCAGATCACGCACCGCGGTCATCGCCGGCGTCGAGCCGACGCTGATCCCGCGAACGGGAATCGGCTCCTTGCGCAACCGCTCGGCGAACTCGACCATCACCCGCCGCTCCGACTCGGCCACGGTGGCCGCTTCCACCTTGCTCGTCGTGCGGTAGGCATGGCCCGAGTGGCTCAGGATGCCGTCGAACACCAACCCGCGCTCCCGGCCAAGCTCGCGCGCGACCTCCAGCGCGTAGGAGGAAGCTGGATCCACGCCCGCGCGGTGATAGCCGCAGTCCACCTTGAGCCATACATGCAGCCCCGAACCCGCTAGCGCCTGGGCGGTCGCGAGGTCGTCCACGACCACACGCACCGTCGCTCCGGTTTCGTCCACGATGCGCCTGACGTGCGGCAGGTGCGTGGGGTCGAGGGGAAACGCCCAGGTGAGGTCCCGCAAGCCGGCGCGCGCGAACGTTTCCGCCTCGACGAGCGTGGCCACGGTCAAACCCACCGCGCCGTGCGCCAGCTCGCGGCGCCCCAACTCCACACACTTGTGCGTCTTGGCGTGCGGGCGCAGCTGCACGCCGAGCTGCCGGGCGCGCGCAGACATAACGGTCAGGTTGCGCTCGACAACGTCGAGGTGGAGTAGCAAGGCGGGGGTCTCGAGGTCGTACATCCTATACCAGGGCAGGTTCAGGACTCCGTCGGAAGTGCACGAGCCGGTGCCCGGCGAGGGCGGCCAGCAGCAGGAGCGCTCCCCACACGTAGTTGTAGCGCTTGAGGAGCACGAGCGCATCCGGGTACAGGTGATCGAACGTCAGCACGCCGGAGAGCATGATTCCGGCGACCCACAGCGTCGCCCGCCAGGCAAGCGCCGCGCGCCGCTCCGCCGGCGCAGGAAGGGTGAGCGCCGCGACCCAGGCAGGGATCGCGAGCAACTGGTAGTAGAACCACCCGATCGGGGACACCAGCACGGCGAGGATGGTGACGAGGCCCGCCTCGTACAACGGATTCCCCTCCTCTCCTGCCCGGTGGGCCATCAAGGCGGCGGCCACCAGCGCGGCGCAGGCCCCCATCGCGAGCCAGACGCCGGTGTCCGAGCCTCCGAGCCCCAGCACCCAGCTCCCGAGCGGCTGGAAACCGAACCCGGCTGCCCGTTGCCCCCCGCGGGCCATCATTACCCAGTCCCGCACGTCGGACACGGCCCCGGTGGGGCCGTAGCGCAGCATGGATCCCACAGTGAGGGCGCCCGCGACCGCGACGCCGGCCCCCAAGGCGCGCCAGCGGCGCCGGTAGGCGAGGTACGCCAGCAGTAATCCGGGGAACATTTTTGCCGCCGTGGCGGCACCGAACCAGACCCCGGCGTTGCGCTCGCGGCCCTCGCAAAGGTCATCGATTCCCGCCACGATCAGCGCGAGCAGCACGACCAGGAGATTCTGATGCTCGAAGTTGCCCTGGAGCGGCTTGGCCACCGCGGCAACTCCGAGCACGACGGGCTTCCAGCCCCAGCGGCGGGCGAGGCGCGCCAGGCTCCAGGCGAGCAAGGCGACATTGGTGGCGGCCCAGAGCCCCTGGGAGAGCGCCAGGCTCGCGCGGGCCACGAGCGCGAAGGGGACGAGCGCCGCGATCGCGAACGGCGGCCAGAAGACGCCCTTGGTGGGGCTTTGCGTGTAGAGCGGCGTCCCGGAAAGAAGGCGATCGCTCAGGCCAAGCTCCACCACGAAATCGCCGCCCTTGTGGATGCCGACCGGGATGACGACGGCGGCGTAGAGGACGCAGACGACGACCAGGGCTGTCCGCTGACGGCGCGTCAGCTCCGCCATACCCCATCGGCGAAGGTCCGTCGGCTGCCCCAAGCCGTACGGGTCCTATTCATCGATCCGGCGACTGCGCACCTCGATTCGCCGAAACCGCTCGATACGGCCGGAGCCGCCGACGAACGTCGAGGCGAGCCAACTGGTCAGCCCCACTACGATCGAGCCGAGGATCGCCGCGCCCAAGCCGTTCAGCGTGAATCCCGGGAGCAGCCACGCGACCAGCGCGAGCGAGATGCCGTTCACCACCAAGATGAACAGCCCGAGCGTCAGGATCGTGATCGGGAAGGTGAGGAAGAGCAGGATGGGGCGCACGACCGCGTTGACGATACCGAGCAGCAGCGCCGCGATGAGCAGCGTTGGCCAGCTCCGGAATCCCACGCCCGGAACGATGGCGGAAGCCGCCCAGAGGCCGAGCGCGGTGATCACCAGGCGATACAGGAAGCCCTTCATTTATGACCTCCGGCGCAGCACGTCGATAGTGACGAACGCGCCGCCCGCGACCGACGCCGCGACGAGCGCAGGCCGGATGGTACGGATCGAGGCCTGGGAGGTGCCGAACCACGGATACGTGGGCAGTTCGGCCAGCCGCGGCAGCAGCAGGAGCAGATAGATCCAGTCGATGAGCACCACCGCCAGGATAACGGCGCCGAGGAGGCCGAGGGCGCGGGTGGGGAAACGCGCGTACGCGGCCGCTGCCACCGACCAGAGCCCGACGGCCGCGAGGACGGCGGAGCTGACCACCAGCCCATCATGCAGGGTGACGCCGGCGACCCCCACCCACGTCAGCCCGCCGAGCACCGCTCCGCCGAGGCTGCCGAGAAACCCCCAGCGCGACCGGCCGTCCTCCGTCATGTCGGCAAAGATAATCGGGCCGCGCCTCACCGCCGACCGGCGACGAACTGAGCGGTGGCGCCGGGCCTCACCTGGACACCCAGCTGCTCGTCGAACAGGACCGCGCCGCGCAGCGAATCGCGGCCCCACCACGAGGCGTTGATCCCGCCGAAGGGCCCGAGCTCGGCGGGCCAGCCGAAGATCGTCACGTGTTCGGGGACGCCGAACCACGTGACCGCGAGCGTCTCCGCCTTCGGGACTATGAAGATCAGGCGGCCGCTGAAGTGACATTCCCTACCGACCACGACCGTGTCGGTGTCGAGGACGATGTCGGTCAGCCGGAAGCGGTCGCCCATCTCGGGCATCGTGAGCGTGTCGCCGCGCGCCACGACCCAATGGCCGGAGTAGGGGCGGGAGTAGCTCCGGACGCGGCGAAACTCGGTGGTGCGGCAGGGGCCTGCGGGGGCGCAGGCGAGGAGCGAAACAGCGAGGGCGAGCCCGGCCAGGGACCGACCTCTCACGGCTCCGAATCGCGCACCGAGTCGCTCGCCCGCACCCGCGCACTGGTCGAATCGGCGGCGCTCAGGGCCCGTCCCACGCCGCTGGCTCCGGGAATCCGGGACTTGGCGAGCACGCTGTCCCGCTGGCGCTCGGTGAGCGTATCCTGGCCTCCGGCCGCGTTCGACTTGGCCGTTCGACCGCCGCAGGCGGCGCAGGCCAACACTCCCACCATCATCCAGGTCGTCCGTCTCACGTGGGCCTTTCGTCTGGGAGACCGCTTTGCAAGTTGGCGTCTTGCGACTTCGCTGGCAACGGTCACCTTGAAGGTGACTGCTATGGGAGCGTGAAATGAAGCGGCTGCTGTTTCTCGGGCTACTCGCCGCCTGCCGCCAGCCCTCCGCTGCCGACCTGCTCGCCCGCGGCCGTTGGGTGGACCTCTCCTACGCGTTCGACTCCACGACCATCTACTGGCCCACGGCGCAGCCCTTCCGGCTCCAGGTCGTCTCGGCGCAACGCACCCCGAAGGGCTATTACTACGCCGCCAACAATTTCGCGGCCGCCGAGCACGGGGGCACCCATCTCGATGCCCCGGTTCACTTCGCCGAGGGCCGCCACACCACCGACCAGATCCCGCTCACCCAGCTGGTCGGCCCGGCGGTCGTGATCGACACGCGCGGCGCGTCGGACGCGGATCGGGATTACCGCATCACCTCGGGCGATCTCACGCAGTGGGAAACCGCCCACGGGTCGATTCCGGAAGGCACCATCGTCCTGTTTCGGACCGGCTGGGGGACCCGCTGGCCCGACCGGGCGCGCTACCTCGGCACGCTCAAGACGGGGCAGGCCGCCGTTGCGGAGCTCCACTTTCCCGGGATCGACTCGAGCGCGGCGCGATGGCTCGTCGGGCGACGCGTGCATGCGGTGGGGATCGACACGCCGAGCATCGATTACGGCCAGTCCGCCACGTTCGACACCCACCAGATCTTGCTAGGGGCCGACATCCCGGCGTTCGAGAACGTGGCGCAGCTGGAGCAGCTGCCGCCAACGGGTGCAGTGCTGGCGGCGCTGCCGATGAAAATCAAAGGGGGGAGCGGGGGGCCGCTGCGAATCGCGGCATGGGTTCCCGAGTGACCTCAATGTGGAATGCGGAAGTCGGAATGCGGAATGGATGCTCGCCGTGGGATTCCGCATTCCGCACTCGCATTCCGCATTCGATCATGCCGGGAGCCCCTTGCGCACAAGGTCCTCCATTACGCCGGCAAATCGGTCGATCTCCGCAATCGTCGTGTAGACGTTCGGCGTGATGCGCAGGCAGTTGAACTCGGGATGCGCGATCGGCGTCACGATGATCTTGTGCTTGTCGTAGAGGTACCCGGTCACCTTCCCAACGTCGAGCGCGGCGGGCGTGAATGACGCGAGCCCGCACGACTGGGCCGGATCGTAGGAGGTGAGGATCTTCACCCCCGGCAGCTTCTCGAGCCGCTTGGCCCAGCGGTCGCGCAGGAACCGCAACCGCGCCGCCTTCCGGTCCGGGCCGATCGCGTCGTAGAAGTCGAGCGCCTCGGCGATCGCGTTGTGGTTCGCCGCCGGGTGGGTCCCGATTTCCTCGAACTTGCGGATGTTCGCGTTCATCTCGGGCGGCGCCGCCATCAGCGGCCATAGCTTCTCGATCTTCTCCTTGCGAACGTAGAGAAACCCTGTGCCGATCGGCGCGGTGAGCCACTTGTGCAGGCTCGTCCCGTAGTAGTCGCAGTCCAGCTCGTCACGCGTGAAGGGGAAGTGCGCGTAGGCGTGCGCCCCGTCCACGATCACCTCGATGCCGCGGACCCGCCCCAGCTGGCAGATCTTCCGCACGGGGAAGATCTGGCCCGTCAGGTTCGTGATGTGGCAGACGTGGATGACCTTCGTCTTCGGTGTGATCGCCTGCTCGATCCGGCCGGCAAGGTCGTCGAGCGAGGGCGGCGGAACCGGGAAGGGGATCTGCTTGAGCACAATGCCGTCGCGGCGCTCCCGCTGCTTCCAGGTCGTGATCATGCGGGGGTAGTCCTGCGTGGTCGTGAGCACCTCGTCGCCCCGTTGCAGCGGGAGACCGAGCTGCACGATCTCGAGGGCCTCGCTGGCGTTCCGCGTGATCGCCATCTCCTCGGGGTCGCACCCGAAGCTGGCGGCGAGGCGGCGCCGCACCGACTCGATCTCGGGCTCGATCCACGCCCACATCGTGATCGCCGGCGCCTGGTTGGAAACGGCGAGATAGCGGAGCATCGCCTCCTGCACGACTCGCGGACTGGGCGCCACCCCGCCGTTGTTGAGGTTGATCAGGCCGCGATCGATGTCGAAGGCCCGCTGAATCTCCCGCCAGAAGTCTTCGTCCTCCGCCACCGCGGCCGGGTCCCGGTCGTCCACGGCCCGCGCGGTCCGCAGGATGTGCGTCACCCCATCGTTCTTCAAGGCGGGGAGCGTCACTGTGGCGGCGAACAGAGAGCGCACGAAGCGACGACGGGTCGTCATGGGGGATCCCCTCAGGTTGAAGTCAGGCACCGCGCCGCAGGCGGCGCAGCAGCATACCGTAGGCGACGAGGTTCGCAGCGAGCGCCAGCGCGCCCAGGATCACCTGCGTCCGCCGGGTGAGGCTGGCGGGGTAGAGCACGGGGAGCACGTAGTGCTCGAGGAACCCGCCCGGGTAGCCCGCCAGGCCGGCGCGCAGCCGCAGCCGGTTCTCCAGCGGCGTCAGGGGGCAAATCCCGCCTGCGAACTCAATCGCCACGCCCCAGGCGGCCGCGGGCACGTGCGGCCAGACTACCCGGCGCCACCGCCAGGCGAGGAAGCCTCCCCCGACCACGAACAGCACGAACAGGGCGTGACCGGCCACCACGAGATCGGCCAACAGGCGGTACGGCATCCCTGGTAATAAAGCGAAACCCCCCGCCGGGCCAGTGGCCCAGCGGGGGGTCGTCACCGTCCATGCGGCTCAGAGAAACAGCGCTCGGACCGGGTCGAACAGGTCGCCCAAGTGATTGGAGAAATCCTCCGCCGCGCCGAACAAGGTGCCCAGCGCCTCGAGCTCGTCCGCAGTCAGCGGTTGCCCGTTCGGGTGCGTGATGGTTGGGTTGCTGAACGGGCCAGTGATGTTGGCGAACGTGCCGCCGTTGACTTTCACGGTCACCGCTACGGTGGTGACGCCCTGATGGATCGTCACCGTGCCGTCGAGCGTGATCGTCTCGCCCGGACGGGTGAACCCGAAGTGCACGGTAATGGTCGTGTCTTGCCCGCTGACCTGCAGCGACTCGCTCAGCGTCACCGTGACGGCGGGGTTGTTGAGCGTGAACGTCGCCGTGGCGCTCACCCCAACGGGCGAGGCGGCGAACGTCACTGAGAACGTCAGCGTCTTGTTTGCATCGCCGGCGAGCCCGTTGCTCACGGTGCCCGTCGCCGAGGCGGTGAACGAGTCGACGCCCGGCGTCACCGTTACCGTGTAGTCGACATACGTCGGCGCGCCACCGTTGCCCTCGACGAGGATCTGCAGCGAGGTCGTGTTGCCCGCGCTGCGGTCGATGAAGTCGGCCGTCCCGACTGGGGTGAGCGGAGTGGCTGGCTCGTCGGTCAGCGGGTCGATGGCGTACAGGATGAAGCGGATACACGGCCCGTTGGGGCTGGTGCAGCCCGTCGTCGCCGCCTTGTAGTAGCGGTGGTTCGCGGCGTCCCACTGGAACACCGCGCCCGCGATCGAGTCGATCCTGGGAATCCCTGCCGCATTTGGGCTCGAGAGCTGCGGGACGAGCGACTCCAGCAGCGTCGCCCGCTCGACGGTTAGGGCGAACGGCTGCGGCGCGCCGAGGTCGGGCCTGGTCGCGTTGAAGAGGCTGGCCGAGCCAAAAATCGCGGACGCCGCGACCGGGGTGAGCTTCGCGCCGATGGCCGAAAAGCTCTTGAAGACGGGGGAGGAAAGGGCGCTGTCGGCCGCCCGGACAGCGGCGGCCGTGGCCGCGGGGTCGGCGAGCTTTGGGGCTGTAGTCTCGCTGCACGCGGCCGCGAGGACGGCGAGCGTGGTGCCACCGGCGATCCGCCGCCACAGCTGGGCGTGAGTCATACGGCTGCCTCCAGGGATTTGGATGCCGCGGCGGGCGATCCCCTGCTTCGCCGGGCCTTCAAGTATTCGTGTGTGTTGGGGGAGGGAGGTGTGACCACCCTCACCCCGCCACTGGTCAGTTAATTAGGCCACCGCCGAGCAGCCGCCCGGTCTCGTCGTAGAGTACGCCCGACTGGCCGGGCGTGATGGCTCGGACCGGCTCGGCGAGGTGGAGCTCCAGCCCGCTCCCCGCCCCCCTGTCTTGGCGGATCGCAGCAATCGTGCCGGGGACCGCCTTTGAGCGGTAGCGGCACTGCACCCACACGTCGGCCCCGCGTGCCAGGGGGTCGGCCAGCCAGTTGACCGCTTCCAGCGACACGGTGTGTCCAAACAGATCGGTCCCGCGGCCGATCACCACCTCCCGTGTCTCCGGCCGGATGTCCACCACGTACATCGGCTCGGGGAAGCCACCCGGCAGGCCGCGGCGCTGCCCGATCGTGTAGCGGGCGAAACCGTCGTGTTCGCCGACCACATCTCCGCCCACCGTGACGAGCGGCCCGGGGGCGAGGGCGGGCGCGTCGCCGGGCAAGTGCTGCTCGAGCACCGCCGCGTAGTCGTCGTCGGGGACGAAGCAGATTTCGACCGACTCCGGTTTGTCCGCGGTGACGAGGCCGAGCCGCCTCGCGACCGCCCGCGTCTCCCGCTTGGTGAGCCGCCCGACCGGCGCGAGCATCCGGCGCACCACGGCGCGATCGATGCCCCAGAGGAAGTACGACTGATCCTTCTGCGAGTCGCGCCCCCGGTACAGGGCACCGCCCTCGGCGATCACGTAGTGGCCGGTCGCGACGTGGCCGCAGTCGAGCGCGTCGGCGTGGGCGAGGAAGTCCCGGAACTTGGTGAACGAGTTGCAGCGCACGCACGGGATGGGCGTGCGTCCGCGCGCGTATTCCGCGACGAAGTTGTCGATCACGTCGCGCCCGAACCGGGTCTCGAGGTTGAGCACGTAGTGGGGGATGCTCAGCCGGTGGGCAACGAGCTTGGCGTCGGTGATCGAATCGAGCGAGCAGCACGGCCGATCGGGGACGCGGTCGCCGTAGCAGAACAGCTTCATGGTCGCGCCGATGACCTCGTACCCAGCAGCCACGAGGAGCGCGGCGGCGACCGACGAATCCACCCCGCCCGACATGGCGACTAGCACCCGGCCCTTCATTCGGCCCCGCCGGTCTGCATCATCGGTGCAACACCGCAGCCAAGGACCGTACCTTTTCCACGATCTTCGGAAGGGCGCCGATCACCGCGTCCACGTCCTCCGCGGTATTGTCCTTCCCGAACGAGAAGCGCAGCGCAGCGATGCCGAGCTCTCGCGGCACGCCCATCGCCGTGAGCACGTGGGAGGGCTCGATCGAGCCGGTGCTGCACGCCGAGCCCGACGAGCAGGCGATACCCGCCAAGTCGAAATGCATGAGCAGCGCCTCGCTGTCCGTCCCCGGGATCGACACATTGGAAACATGGGGCGCCCGCTCGGCCTGCCAGGCGTTGATCACGGCGTCCGGCACCGCCTGCAGCACCCGGAGCTCCAGATCGTCGCGCAAGGCTCGCAGCCGCCGCTCGGTCTCCGCGCGCTCGGCCGCCGCCAACTCCACCGCCTTCCCCAACGCCACGATGCCGGGGACGTTCTCCGTGCCCGGCCGGATGCCGAACTGCTGCCCGCCGCCGTGGATGATCGCCTCCACCGCCTCACGATCTCGCACGATGAGCGCCCCGATGCCCTTGGGCGCGCCGATCTTGTGGCCGGAAATGGTGAGCAGCGTGCAACGAACGTCCGGAAGGGAAACGGGGACCTTCCCGAACGCCTGGACGGCGTCGGTGTGGAACAAGACTTCCGCGCTGCAACATCGGTCGGCGATGCGGGCGACCGGCTGGATCACGCCCACCTCGTTGTTCACCCACATGACGCTCACCACGGCGACGCCGCCGGCCAGCGCCTGCTCCAGCGCGCCTTCGTCCACCACACCTGAGGCGTTGACGGGGAGGATGAGCTCCAGGCCGCCGAGGCGCCCCACCGCGTGGGCGGCCGCCAGGACCGCCTTGTGCTCGATCGCGGACACCGCCACGCGGAATGGCCCGCCGCGATCCCGTGACGCCAGCGCCGCCCCGATGATCGCCAAGTTGTCGGCCTCAGTGCCGCCTGAGGTGAAGATCACCTGGTTGGGCTCGGCGCCGAGGGTCTCCGCGATCGTGCGCTTGGCTTCCTCGATCCCGGCCCGCGCCGCACGCCCGAACCGGTGGGCCGAGGACGGGTTGCCGAACGCCTCCTTGCCCAGGTACGGCAGCATCGCCTCCAGGACCTCCGGCCGGACCGGCGTCGTGGCTGCGTTGTCGAGGTACACCAGGCGCTTGCTCATAGGAGGCGGAATCTAAAGGCTAGAGGGACTGCACGCCAAGCGTGAGCACGTCCTCCACATCCATGGTCTCAAACGTGAAGAACGGCTCGCCGTAGGGTCGGCGGATCAGCGAGCCGTAGTGCGCCGCTTGCACGCGGATCAGCTCGTACAGATCCTGGCCGGTCGGGTGGATTTCCCCGGCCGCCTTCGCTCCGTCGAACTGCGAGGTGTAGCAGCGGATCGCCTGCATCTTGGCCTCGAAGGTCTCCGAGATGTCCACGACGAACGACGGCTTCACGGGGTCCTCCCGGTACGCCAGGGCGTACAGGAGCTTGAACGGGCGGTGGGGCGCCACGCCGGCGCGGGGGGCGTATTTCGCCAGCCCGGCCAGATAGCAGGCGTCGCGCGCCGCCTCGGAGGCGATGCGGTGGTCGGGGTGCCGGCCGACAGGGTAGGGCAGGATTGCGACGCGCGGCCGGAGCGTGCGTAGGAGCTCCACCAGCCGGCCGCGGGTCGCCTCGTCGTTGGCGAGGTGGGCGTCGGGCAGCTCCGCGTTGAGGCGCACCGGCACGCCCAGCGCCCGGGCTGCCCGTTCGGCTTCCACCGCCCGGGTCGCCGCGTCGCCGTGCGTGCCCGTCTCGCCCTGCGTGAGGTCGAGGATGCCAACGCGGTGGCCGGCACGCGCGGCTTTCGCGAGCGTGCCCCCGCACGTCAGCTCGGCGTCATCGCGGTGGGCGGCGATGGCGAGGAGGTCGACCGGTTGCATCACCATTCCCGATTCCCCTTTCCCCATTCCCCTCTCATTCGTAGCGGAGCGCCTCAACGGGATCCAAGCGCGCCGCCCGTGCCGCGGGCCCGACGCCGAAGATAATGCCGATCAGGATCGACACCACGCACCCGACGATCGGACTCCACAGTGGGACGCTCGTGGTGAAGTTCATCAGGGCCTTGAGGACCTCGCCCATCGTGAGCCCGATGAGGATGCCGAGCAGGCCTCCCAGGAACGTGAGCGTCGCCGCTTCCACCAGGAATTGCCACAGGATCTCACGTCGCGTCGCGCCGAGCGCTTTG
>Ga0209761_1001432_pt1 | contig 15446 bp, 16 predicted proteins | sample GraSoi013_1_40cm_4_FD_185818 | JGI IMG/M metagenome (GOLD analysis project Ga0209761, IMG submission 185818) | Grasslands soil microbial communities from the Angelo Coastal Reserve, California, USA - Sample 09_25_2013_1_40cm (SPAdes) (version 2) | ecosystem: Environmental > Terrestrial > Soil >...
ATAATTGGTTCGGAGACAAAGGCTGGCAACGCGACCCGCGAGCGCCGCGAGCGCGATCCTGCCGATCAGTGCTGTGCGTAACCGCATTGGATCATCCCCCTCAGCTCGCTGGCTTCGCGGAGCTGGACTTTTCCCAGTTGACGAACAAGAACCCGCCGGGTGCGTCCAACTTCGGCTCGCCCGGTCCAGGCAGGATTTGCAGCTGCAACTCTTCGATCTTGTGCTTGGAGCAATCCCAGCAGGCGAGCGCGAAGTCCCCGTCGCGCCGGGTGCGGGACAACAGCATCACGTGCACCATGGCGTTGTCGGTCACGAGCGCGCCGTTCTTGTACAGGTGCCCGAACGCCCACAGCGCCACCGCGCTGTTGATCGTGGGCACGAGCGGCGTGTGCACCGCCGTGTTGCCGTGGTAGTAAAGCCCCAGGATCACGCCGCCGAACCGCGGGTGGTGAGGGACATCTTTCGTCTGGACACGGTCCAGCGCGAGTCTCCAGCGGGCGCCGTCCTGAGTCGTGAACTCGGCGACCCCATCCACCGAGTCGCGCACCGCGCCTTTGTCCCAGGCGGTGAAGGTGAAGGTGCCGGAAATCGGGGTCACGTTGTTCGAGTAGGGCCCGTTTTTCACCTGCGACTCGAGCCCCTCCCGCTCATCCCCGAACTGCTTGAGGATCGGGGCCGCGCTGTCTGGGAAGGGGAACGGGCCGGGGAGGATCTGGATCGCGGGCCCGCCGCTGGTCACCCGGATCGCCTGCACGTTGGCGGCCACGACCTTCAACTCGGTCTCCATGCCGAGCTTCTTGTGCGAGTCCTCGCCCACGGGGCAGTACACCTCGTAGGTCCCTGGTTTGAGCGTGAGCGTCAGGGTGGCGCTCGACCCCGGCTGGATGACGGCGGTCTCCTGCTCGATCCCCTGGCCCTCGACCTCGAACGCGTGCGGGATGCTCCCGACGTTCGCGACCGTGAACGTCACGGTCCCGGCGGCGATGCTGCGCTCCGAGAGCTCTACTTTCCATTCGGACAGCTTGGCGCTCACAGCCGCCGGGCCGCCCGGGGCGCGGCGCGCGGGGGCCCCGGCGAGCGTCACGGCGGCGAGCAGCAGCCCCGCGGCGTTCCGGACCGGAACGGCATGTACGTACGACATAGCGATCTTCCTCCTGCGAGAGTGTGATGGCAGCTTGGTTCGATGCTGGAGACCCCGCCCAGCGCAGGGTTATTCCGCCGGGAATAATCCCGCCGCTCGCGGAGTCTTCTCCCGAAGGCCAACGCGACATCTTGAGGGCCGGTTGGAGTCAAGCGAGCTGGCGCGATTCGAAGCTGTCGTGTTGCCGCACCTGGACGCCGCGTACACGCTGGCGCGCTACCTGACGCGGAACGAGCACGACGCAGAAGACGTCGTGCAGGACGCCTGCCTGCGCGCGCTCAAGTATTTCGCCAGTTTCCGCGGGGAGGAGGGGACGGGCGCGCGGGCCTGGCTGCTCGCGATCGTGCGCAACACCGCCTTCAGTGCGCGGCGCCGCCAACGCCCGGACGCGGGCGTGCTCGAGTTCGACGAGGCGCAGCACAGCGGTGCGGTGGCGGATGAGCACCCGGAGGCAGCGTTGCTCCGCAGTGCCGCCAAGGAATCGCTCGGTCGTGCGCTCGACCGCTTGGCGCCGGAATTCCGGGAGGTGATCGTGTTGCGCGAGCTCGAAGGGCTGTCGTACAAGGAGATCAGCGACGTCGCGGGCGTGCCGGTCGGCACGGTGATGTCACGGCTGTCGCGCGCCCGCACGCGCCTCCAGCAGGCGCTGCGTGAAGAGGAGGGAGGCTGACCGTGACCCATCCGGGCTTCGAAGCCCAGCTGGACGCCTATGTCGATGGCGAGCTTGCCACGGTCGACGCGCGCGATCTCGAGGCGCACCTTGCCCAGTGCCCGGAGTGCGCGCGGTTCCGGCAGGAACGGCTCGAGTTGCGCGCGGCGATCAAGGCGCGCGTCCCCGCGTTCGAGGCACCAGCGGCGCTGCGCGAACGCGTGCGGGCGGCGGTCGGGGCGGCCGCGGGGGCGCGCGCCCCTCGTCGCTTCGCCGTGCGGGGCGTGTGGCGTCCGCTGGCACTTGCCGCGTCACTCGCGGTCGTCGCCGCCGGCAGCTGGCGCCTCGCGCTCCAGCGCGCGGCCGGGGAGACGCTCGCCGATGACGTCCTCGCGAGCCACATCCGCTCGCTCCTGCCCGGGCACCTCACCGATGTGCTCTCTGCGGATCAGCACACCGTGAAGCCGTGGTTCAACGGCAGGCTCGACTTCTCGCCCCCCGTGTACGACTTTGCCGCGCGCGGATATCCGCTCCTCGGAGGTCGGCTCGATTACGTCGATGGGCGGAGCGTGGCGGCCCTCGTGTACGGGCGGCGTCACCACCTGATCAACGTGTTCCTGTGGCCCGCCGGACGCGGCCCAACCGCAGCTCCCGCGAGCGAGACGCGGCAGGGATACCATCTGCTGCACTGGGCTACGGCCGACTACACGTACTGGGTGGTCTCCGACCTCGGACTCCCCGAGCTCGGGGACTTCGCCGGACTGCTTCGGCAAGCCGACTCGGCCACTGGCGCCCCCAAATGAACGGCGGGCCCCACGCGGTGGAGCCTGACCATCACGTAGTGGAGTAGGCTGGGTCTCTTTCGTCCTGTAGTCATCCGTCTGACAGCTCTCTTCCGCTGGGTTCCAAGTGCCAACGGTGTCGCGTCTGATACTGCTGCCGATGAGCGACGGCTACCATTGCCTTCGTTCAGCGATCGATCCTACTCACGACGGAGAACGCGATGAAACCGACGGTTTATGCACCCTTCCTGGGCCTGGCGGCTCTGGCGGCGTGCAACAATCTCTACTCGCCCGGCTACACACCGCCCCCGCCGCCCACCTTCACCACGTTCCGGGCCGAGGGTGACACCTTTACCATTGCGGACAACCTGGACGCCTTTCGGGCCGCGCTCGGCGGCCCGCTGAACGCGCCCAACACGCCGCCCGCCGAAAGCGGCCGGCGCGAGATCAACTGGGACCGCGTACCCGCTGCCGTGACCAACGTCGACACCTTCCCGGCGACCTTCTTCAACGTCAACTCGAAGCGGGGTGTCCTGATGTCCACACCCGGTACCGGCCTTCGGGTGGATAGCGCCGCCTTTGCTTCGCTCAACGCCGGCTTGGCAACCCAGTTCAAGGCGTTCTCGCCCAAGAAACTGTTCGCGGCCGTCGGCTCGAATCAGGTCGAGGTCGATTTCGTCGCCCGGGTGCTGATCACCAGCGGCGAGGCCGCCTTGAGCGCGACAGTCGCCGATCTGAGTGCGAGCGACACGAAGGACCTCGTCGTGATGGACGATTTCGTCTACGGCGAGCCGCGGCCCCTGCCGTAACACCCGCACGACCGTCGGGGGGTCGTAGGGCCATGTTTCGCACCGGCTCCACAGCACCATCATCGTCAACTAGAAGGAGAATGGGAATGAAAACGATCACGGCTGGAATGCTTGCGTTGGCCGCCCTCGCGGGGGTCGCATGCAACGACTACTCCACGGCGCCTGCGAGCCCGTCGTATTCCGCCGCCGGCCTGCCGGCGTTGTCCGCTGCCGCCGGCCACGGGGGCGGGGCCCGGAGCGGCTTCGGGTTCCACGGCACGGTGAGCGGCTTCCCCACCGGAGCGGTGTTCCTGACTGGCGGCGGATCGTTCGACGCCGCGACCGCCTCGAACGTCGTGCCCAGCGAGACCGACGTGAAGTCGGGCGGTGGGTTCCGCTGCACCGCGGCCGTTGCCCAGGGACCGCTCGCTGGGTGCGCCACGGGCGAAGGAGTACGGTGGGACACCGCGCAGCTCCTGGCCTCGACGACCTTCAAGTGCACCGGCGCCGACGCGGGGAAGCCCATCGCCACGGGTGCCGGAACCGTGGTGTTGCGCGCCGACTTCTACCGCGCTGGCGACGGCATCGACGAGTCGTTCACCGCGCAGATGATCGTCTCCGACACCGACATCGCGCCCGACATCCCGGGGGATCAGACTCTCTGGGTGCAAGGCGTTGGCTGCGGAGACGCCCTGGTACACTTCAACCGGTAAGCGCTTGCACGGAGGTGTAAACATGCGACGCATAGCATTGGTCGTAGCAGCGGCACTCTTGTCCTTGACAGCGTGCGGCGGCGTGACCTCACCCCAGGGGGGTGGGGGGAGCCCGGTCGGCCAGGTCACGGTGGGGAACATCTTCTTCCGGAGTACCCACAACGGAAGTCAGAACCAGGCCGTGGACACGATCGCGGCGGGCGCCAGCGTCACGTGGACCTGGGACGCCGCGGGCTCGCACACCATCCAATCGACCGGCGTGCCCCCGGAGATCTTCAGGAACAGCGTGGTCATGGCCGGGGCCCACGACACCTATACGGTGACGTTCCGGACTCCCGGAACCTACACCTACGATTGTGCGATCCACGGCTCGGCCATGACCGGGAGGATCGTGGTCCAATAGAGAGGCACTCGAGCACCACCCTGGGGCCCCGGCGCGTCCGGGGTCTCACCTCCTTCCTTGCGGGAGGCATTCTCCACATTTTCCGGCCCAGGAGACTCGATGCCGTTAGCCTTGCCGGAACCAACCCAGCCCAATACGCCCGCGCTCCTGGAGGCCTTCTTCGAGCGCTCCCAGGACGGGTTCTTCTTCATGATGCTCGATCAGCCGGTCGAGTGGGGGCCGGAGGTCGACAAGGACGCCGTGCTGGATTACGTCTTCTCCCACCAACGCATGACCAAGGTCAATCCGGCGATGGCGCAGCAATTCCGGGCTCGGCCGGCGGAGCTGATCGGTCTGACGCCGAGTGACTTCTTCCGGCACGACGTCGCGGCCGGCCGCCGAGGCTGGCGGAAGCTGTTCGACGCCGGTCACACCCACAGCATCACCAACGAGCGCCGGCTCGACGGATCGACGATGTGGGTCGAAGGCGACTACATGTGTTTCTACGATGCTGCCGGCCACATCACCGGGCACTTCGGGATTCAGCGAGACGTCAGCGACCGCGTCAGGGCCGCCGAGGAATTGGAGCAGTCCCGGGCTGAGCTGCGGGCCCTGGCGGCCCGGCTCCAGACGACCCGTGAGGAGGAGCGGACCCGGATCGCGCGGGAGATTCACGACGAGCTGGGGCAGGCGCTCACCGCCCTGAAGCTCGACGTCGCCTGGCTCGAGACCCGGCGGTCCCGGAGCAATTCCGGCACCTTCCGCCTCGGCGACGTGTCGCTCGCCGACCGCGTCGACGAGACGATGCAGATCGTGCGCCGGATCGCCAGCGAGCTTCGGCCCAGCGTACTTGATCAACTCGGCCTGGAGGCCGCCATCGAGCTCCTGGTGCGGGAGACGTCCCAACGGACCGGCATCGCGGTCACACTCCATGCCGACGACTTTCCCCGGCTCCCCGACGAGATAGCGAGTCACGCCTTCCGAATCATCCAGGAAGCGCTGACCAACGTCACCAGGCATTCCAAGGCTAGCCGGGTGGACGTGTCGGTGCGCCGGGTGGGGGCGGTCATCATCCTCGGCGTCGAGGACAACGGGGTCGGATTCACGCCCCAATCGCTGAGTGGGCTTCGGTCGCTGGGATTGGTCGGCATCCGCGAGCGGGCGTTGGCGTGTGGGGGGACGCTGCTGATTCGGGGCGAGCCGGGGCAGGGCACCGGTATCGCCGTCACGATTCCGGTCGCCGCGTCGTGACCAGACCGATCGCGAAGATTCGCATCTTCATCGCAGACGACCATCCGATCGTCCGCCAGGGACTCCGCCGTATCGTGGAGGCGGACGCGGGAATGGTGATTTCGGGTGAGGCGGACGACGCCGCGGCTCTGCTCCGCGCGCTCGAGACCACGGCTACCGATCTGGTGCTGCTCGACGTATCGATGCCGGGCGGCCTGTTTCTCGAGACGCTGCGGGAGCTGCGCGCACGCCACCCGACGATTCGGGTGCTGGCGTTGAGCGTCCACCCGGAGGATGAGTGGGCGGTACGGGCGCTCAGGGCTGGTGCCTCGGGCTATCTCACCAAGGACCATTCGCCGGATCAGCTGCTGGAAGCCATCCGCCGGGTGTATCGCGGCGGCAAGTACGTCAGTCCGACGCTGGCGGAGCAGCTCGCCACTCATCTCGATGGCGGCGGACAGCGAGCCCCACACGAGCTGTTGTCCGATCGCGAGTTCGAAGTCATGCGCCGGCTGGGCAGCGGCCTCACCATCTCTCAGATCGCCAGCGAGCTGGCCCTCTCGGCCAAGACGGTGAGCACGTACCGCGCGCGCATTCTCGAGAAGATGGCGGTCGCCACCAATGCCGACCTGGTCCGCTATGCCGCCAGGTATGGGCTGATTTCCTGACGGGGACCACGTCGGGGCCGCGGAGTCTTGCGGCATCCACGTAGGCCATCGGCTGACAGCCGGCCTGGTGAAAGACTGACAGGCCAAGTGCGAAGCGCCCGACTGCCTCGCCCTGTCTGTAATTGTATCCTGCCAGCAGTCCTCGAACCCATGGGAATGGCACGATGCGGCCCGACTCTCCTCCAGGCTACGTTCGCCCTGCTGCTGGCCTTTTGGCCCAAGCCTGCCGGGCTGCCGCTGAGCTGAAGCGAGCAACGTGACGTTGCCGACGGGGAACCACGCTGCCGAAGCTGGCGTTCGGCCCTGTGTCGTTCGCCGGCTCGTCGCTCCTGAAGATCGGGTCGCGGCGCTGCAGGAGACGGAGCTCGAGCGCGCGCGAGCCGAGCGGGCTGCGCAAGAGAGCGAGGCGCGCTACCGGTCGCTGTACAACGACACGCCCGTGATGCTGCACTCGATCGGCGAAGACGGGCGGCTGCTCGCGGTCAACGATCATTGGCTCAGGGTCATGGGCTACGAACGCGGCGAGGTGCTTGGCCGTCTCGTTACCGAGTTTGTCGCCGAGGAGTCGCGCCCCGGAGTGCTTGCCGCCATCGCGCGGCTGCGGGAGACCGGGAAAATCATCGACCATGAGTCCCGCCTCGTCCGGCGCAGTGGAGAGATGATCGACGTGCTGGTTTCGGCCAGCGTTGAACTCGACGAGGCTGGCAGAATCGACCATTCGCTCGCCGTCCTTACCGACATCACCGCGAGGAAGCGAGCAGAAACAGCGCTCCGGCGGAGCGAGGCTCGGTTGGAGGCGGCAGAACGCTATCGTGCGCTGCTCCAGATCAACAACGCCGTCATCACGAATCTGACGCAGGAAGCGTTGTTTCACTCAGTCTCCGAGGCCCTGCGTCAGGTCGTCCCCTTCGACCGGGCCGCCTTCACGTTCTACCAGCCCGAGACCGGGACATTCCGCTACCTCGGCATGGAGAGCCAGTTCCACTCGGACTATTTTCGAGCCGGACGCGAGTTCGAGCGGAGCCACAGCGTCTCTGCGTGGGTGTTCGAGCATCAGCAGTCTGTCGTGCGCGGCGATCTGGAAACGGAGCAGCAGTATCCCAACGATCGCCGCCTCGTGGCGGAAGGCATCCTTTCCGACTGCGTGGTGCCTCTGATCAGCAGGGGCAAGAGCATCGGCACACTCAACGTGGGGAGCAAGACCAAGAGTCGATACTCCGACGCGGACTCAGGGTTCTTGCAGGAAGTGGCGAATCAGATCGCGCTCGCCGTCGAGAACATGAAGTCGTATGAAGAAATCGCGGCGCTGAAGGTGAGACTCGAGAAAGAAAATGTCTACCTCCAAGAGGAGATTCGCACCGATCACAATTTCGAGGAAATCGTCGGTGACAGTCCGGCCCTCTTGGCGGTACTCAGGAAGGTCGAACAAGTCGCTCCTACGAACTCCACAGTGCTCATCTACGGAGAGACCGGGACCGGGAAGGAGCTGATCGCGCGGGCGATCCACAACCGCAGTCCCCGGAAGGATCGTCCTCTGGTGAAGCTGAACTGCAGCGCCATCTCCGCGGGTCTGGTCGAGAGCGAGCTGTTTGGTCACGTCAAGGGAGCCTTCACCGGTGCGATCGAGCGCCGCCTCGGTCGCTTTGAGCTGGCCGACGGCGGTACGATCTTCCTCGACGAAGTGGGAGAGCTCCCGTTGGAGACGCAGGTGAAGCTGTTGCGCGTGCTCCAGGAACACGAGTTCGAGCCGGTGGGCGCCAGCCGATCGGTGCACGTGGACGTGCGGGTGATCGCGGCAACCAACCGAAACCTCGAGGAGGCCGTTCGCACTCGCGGTTTTCGCGCTGACCTCTTCTACCGTCTGAACGTCTTCCCGCTCGAAGTGCCTCCGTTACGCAATCGCGCCTCCGATATTCCTCAGCTCGCGATGTTCTTCCTCGCTCGCTGCTCCAAGAACCTCGGCAAGCAGATGACGGGCATATCCCAAGAAACCCTGGACCGGCTCGGGAGCTACGCGTGGCCGGGAAACGTCCGTGAGCTCGAAAACGTCGTGGAGCGGGCGACGATCCTATCGCCGGACTCGATCCTCGAGGTGGAGCCTGGCCTCCTCCCGGCCTCGGCCTCCGGGGTCGTCAGTGCCCGGACCAGCAGACCCGTTGAATTGCCGCGCCTTTCCGGCCCGGTCCCTTCCGCCGTGCGTACTCTTGAAGACGTCGAGCGGAGTCATATCATCGCCGTCCTGCAGCAAACGGGCGGAGTCATCGAGGGACCCAAGGGGGCAGCGAGGATTCTCGATCTGCATCCTAACACTCTTCGGCACAGGATGACGAAGTTGGGGATCAAGCCCGCCGCACACCGCCGGTCGTAGTCCTCCTTTCCCAGACACATCGAAGCCTGAAGCTCGGCCACCATCTGTCGGAGTCATCTCACCGCGGCCGGTAGCTCGCTCCCAGGAACGGTGGGCGCTGCTGCCCGGAGTTGAGCGCCGGGGCGCACGTGAACGCGCGTTGGCAGCGTCCGATCGATGTCCCTCGCTGGCACGCGACGTGCCTCTGTGGTCGTTGAACTCGAGGAGCGTGACGCAGTGCTCAAGATCTCGGATGCTGGGACGTCGGACCCGGACGTTACCCTGTGGCTCGATGGTGATGTGACGGGCCGCTGGGTGGAGTGCCTGCGGGGCTCCTGTGACGTCGCGCTCCGCAGCGGCGCGCGGCTCACACTTGACCTCGGTCACGTGTCCTTCGCCGACTCTGAAGGGATTGTCCTCCTCAGGAGCCTGACCGACCGCCAGGTTCGACTCGTGAACGCCTCACCATTCGTGGCGGAGCAGGTGAGGAGAGTACGGCCGTGATGACCCACGCCCCGCGAGGTGACGCTCCACCCGCGCGGTGCGTTCTCGGTAGGAACTGGGAGCAATTCGAGCTCGCGCAATGCCGCGAGCAGAGGAGAAGGACATGCGTATCGGAACTGCGGTAATCGGCTTGCTCGCGCTGGCTGCGCTCGCGGGCTGCGGCAGCTCAACCTCTCCCACGTACGGGGGTGGTGGCGGGGGCGGCGGCGGGGGCGGAGGTGGTGGCCCGGCCGGCCAGATCGTCGTCGGGAACATCCTGTTCCGGAGCTCCAACAACGGGAGCCAGAACCCCGCGCTCGACACCGTCGCCGTCGGCACGACGGTCAAGTGGACCTGGACAGCCACGGGATCGGTCCCGCACAGCGTCGAGTCGCAGGGCTCGCCCAATTTTGCGGGCAGCGCCGTCGAGACCGGCGATGGGAAGACCTACTCATTCACGTTCACCACGCCGGGTACGTACTCGTATGATTGCGCCGTGCACGGCGCGGCGATGCGCGGCATCATCGTTGTCCGCTAGCAAGTGTGCTGGGGTCCCCGGATCCCGAGCGGGATTCGGGGGCCGCCGTTCTTCTGGAGGGGGCCATGGGCATCAACCTTGAGGGCTCGGTTTGCCACGTCTCGGCTGGAGACCGGGTCGGCGAGTTGCTAGCCGGGCGGTACCGGGTGCTTCGCCGTCTCGGAGCCGGCGGCATGGGGACCGTCTACCTCGCCGAGCACGTCCACCTCGGACGCCTCACCGCCGTCAAGGTGCTCTGTCCGCCACTGTGTGAAGACGACCCGAGCGCCGAGCAGCGCTTCCGACAAGAGGCGCTGCTTGTAGCCAAGGTGCGCCACCCGAGCGTCGCTCAGGTGTACGACTTCGACCGCGGGCCCGACGGACAGTTCCTCCTCGCGATGGAGTACGTGGAGGGTGAGACTGTGGCACAGCGCCTGCAGCGCGGCGGCCCCTTCCCCCTTCCCGAGGCCATACGTGCGCTGGGCATCGTGGCGGACGCGTTGAACCACGTGCACTGGATCGGCATTCTCCACCGCGACTTGAAACCTCAGAACATCATGCTGGGTTCAGGGGGCGTCGTGAAGCTGCTCGACTTCGGAGTAGCGCACGAGATGGCCCAGCTCCTGGCGGCCGATGGGTGCCAGCCGGGCACCCTCGCCTACATGAGCCCCGAACAGCTGCTGGGCGACGCCATAGGTCCCGCGAGCGACATCTTTTCACTGGGCGTCGTGTTTTACGAGATGCTCACAGGCCGGCTCCCCCACGCGGGGACGACGGTTGCGGAGCTTCGGATCCAGCGCCTGCGACGCCCGCCCATCCCGGTGCACTGGCTCCGCCCGATCTGCGCTCCCGCATTGGCGGAGGTGGTTGCGCGGGCCCTCCACCCCGAGCCAGCCGAGCGCTGGCCGTCGGCGCTGGCCTTCGCGCAGGCGGCGGCGCAGGCGGTCAGTCGCGGCCCTTGAACACGTCCCTGTTAGAAAGACTTCGCCAACTCGACCTCGGGGAGTACTGACACTATGCGTCTCATCGTTCTCCAGGCCACGTCCGCCCTGCTGCTGCTCTTTGTGGCCGGCTGCGGGAACGATGCCACGACGCCAACCCCCCCGCTGCCGGACCCTTCGCTTCAGGACGGCCTCTGGACCGTCAGCGGGAGTCCGTCCGCGATTCTCCGCCTGGACCCGACGCAGCTCAGCGACACCGGGCAGCGTGATCCGGCCACGACCCTGACCACCCCCAGCGCGCTTCTCCACACGCTAGCCGCTGTCGCGTTCGACGCCGCCGGCAACCTGTGGATCGCCAGTGAGGACGACTCCTTGCTGCTCGCCTTTGCGCCCGGCGCGCTCGCCAGCTCCGGGCACAAGGCGGCTAGCACGGTGATTACGCCGACGCGGGGCTCACTCAGCGGACCCATCGGCTTGGCGTTCGACCCGCAGCACCGCCTCTGGGTCGTCAACAACCAGAGTGCCACGCTGGTCCGCTTCGATCCCGCTCAGCTGGCCGCCGGCGGCGCTCAGACGCCGGCGGTGGTCCTGTCCTTACCGGGAAGCCCGGTGGCCATTGCCTTCGATGCCGCCGGTTCGCTCTGGGTGTCCGACAACCAGTTCCACGTGATCTACAGCTACACGGCCGACGAGCTCGCGACGTCAGGGTCGCCGCCCCCGGCGTTCGTCCTGACCGCCGCGGACTCCCTCGTGAATCCCACCGGCTTGGCCTTCGACGCTGCGGGGAACCTGTGGGTCGTCAATAACGGGAGGAATAACCTGGCCGCGTTCAGCCCCGCCCAGTTGGCCGGCTCCGGACCCTTAGGGCCTCACATCGTGATTTCCTCGAACCGGGGCTCTCTGACCATTCCGATCGGCCTGTCGTTCGAGGAGGACGGGAGTTTGTGGGTCGTGGGGGGCACCGGGGCGTTGACGAGGTTCGCACCGGCAAGCCTCAGCGCGACCGGAGCGCCGGCGCCGAGCGCCCGGCTCAAGGTGGCCCGTCACGCAGTGTTCTGGAGTGTGGCGCTCTGGCCCAAGCCTGCCGGGCTACCGCTGCACTGAGACGAGGCCCCTTCCCTCGAGTCAGGAACGTTGCTGGGCAGCGCGAGACGGGCGTCTCACCGTTCTGCCGCTTTCGCCGCGGCGCGCCGAAGGCGTTAAGATCACGCCGGGGACCTACGGAGTAAGGTTGAATGGATCGCACTCGGTTTCTAGCGCTCGCGCTGGTGTGCGTCGCACCGGCGAGCCTGCCCGCACAAACCCAACCGCGCTTTGCGCCCGCGCGCCTGGCGCGCATCGACCGGTTCATGCAGCAGTACGTCGATTCCGGGCAGATCGGCGGTGCGGTCGGGCTGGTGCTCGAGGACGGTCGCGTCGTCTACCAGCATGCGGTCGGCTGGCTCGACAAGGAGTCGGGGCGCCGCATGACCACTGACGCGCTGTTCCGCATCGCGTCACAGACGAAGGCGCTCACGACGGTCGCTATCCTGTCGCTCGTGGAGGAGGGGTCGCTCGCGGTCGGCGATCCGGTGAGCCGCTACATCCCGGCGTTCGCGCACACCACCGTCGCGACGAAGAGCGACACCGGCCTCGTCACGAAGCCCGCGGCGCGACCGATCACGATCCGGGATCTGCTCACGCACACGGCCGGCATCTCGTACGGCACTGACGGGCCGATCGCACCGCTCTATGCCGCGAAGGGGCTCGGGCCCGCGGCGGGATGGGGCTGGTACACGGCCGACAAGGACGAGACGATCTGCACCACGATCGAGCGGCTCGGGACGCTGCCGTTCACTGCGCAGCCAGGGGAGCGGTGGGTGTACGGCTACAACACCGACATCCTCGGCTGCGTCGCCGAGCGCGTTTCTGGGATGCCGCTCGACGAGCTGATCCGCACGCGTATCACGGGTCCGTTGAAGCTGAACGACACCTATTTCTTCGTGCCTCGAGGAGCGACTGGGCGGCTCGCGACGGTGTATGCGAGCGACTCGACCAATCACGCGCAGCGCGCCCTTGACGGCCCGCGCGGGCAGGGGAACTACGTGGACGGCCCGCGCCGGAGCTTCGCGGGCGGCGCGGGGTTGATCTCGACCGCGGCCGACTACGCCCGCTTCCTCGAGATGCTGCGCAACGGCGGCGAGCTCGGCGGCGTGCGCATCCTGGCGCCGCACAGCGTGGACCTGATGACGCACAACCAGGTCGGCACGCTGTTCGACTCGACCGGCGCACGCGGATTCGGGTTTGGGTTCCAGACGACCGAACGCTACGGTGCCAACGGGATGGCGTCGGTGGGAACGTTCAGCTGGGGCGGTGCGTACGGCAGTGGGTACTCCGTCGATCCGGTCGAGCACCTCGTGATCGTGTTCATGATCAACCAGCTGCCGAACCGTAGCGACATCGCCGGGAAGTTTCCCACGCTGGTCTACCAGGCGCTCGTGACCAGCCGGCGCTAGCGGGGGGGGCTGGCAATTCGGAGCCCACGGCGACGGCTGCCGCCGTGCCGTCAGGCCCGCCCACGAAGATGCGTGCGTCAGAAGGCTGCGGCCTACATCTCCTTGTACTGCCACGCCCCCACCACCGCCGCCAGCGGCACGCACACCAGCGCGGCGAGGGTAGTGATCACGTACAGGCGGTGCGGAAAGATTCCCATCGGTGCTTCCGCAATCGCGTGGAAAAATGCGATCAACAACCACGTCGCCACCCCGGCGTAGACCGCCGTCTTGGCCCCGGCGCCGTAGCGCGGCCGGATCGCGGCGTACAGCCACACCATGAAGATCCCCACGAGAAAATCGTAGATCACGAACCACTTGATCAGCGCCGCATCCATCTGACCCTTGCCGAGCGCCTGCATCGCGGCGTTCCAGTCGTTGCTGAGCCACACGCCGTTCACGACGTAATCGAGCACGTTGAGCACGAGACCGGCCAACAGCCCGCCGACGACCACACGACCCCAGTTGATCTTGCCCATGGTCACCTCGAGAGAGGGGGAACGGATCAATGGCCGCGGCCACAGTACGGCGTGTGTGGCCCCGGGCGCAAGGACCCGTCACCTTCCCCCGACCGCCTTGTACAACGCCGCGTACGCCGCCGCCGCGTCGATCCGCCCCTGGGCCAGGCGATCCTGAGCCTCGAGCTCGGTCCGCTCCGCATCCAGCACCGGAAGGAAGTCTGTGACACCTTCCTTAAACCGCAGCCGCGCCAGCTCGGCCGCGCGCTCACTCGCGGCGCTCGCCTCCTGGAGCCGTTCCACCTGGAGTCGCGCAGCGCGATACCGCGTGAGGCTGGTCTCCATGTCTTCAATGGCGGCGAGCACGACGCGACTGTATTCGGCGCGGGCCGCTTCCTCCCGCGCCTGCGCCGCGTCGGCCTCCGCCTTCACCCGCCCCAGGTTGAGACCCGGCCAAGTGATCACCGGCCCGATCGCGTAGCGCAGCGTCTCCCGGTTGCCTACTGAATTGAATTCGGGCGCGGCATAGCCCACGCTTGCCCCGATGGTGAGCCGCGGCAGGTAGCTCGCCTTGGCCGCTCCGACCAGCGCCCCCTGCGCTGCGGCGAACCGCTCGGCCGCGGCCACGTCGGGCCGGTACCGGACCACCGCTTCCGGCGTCCCGATCGTGGTCACCTCCGGAAGCGGTGGGAGCTGCCCGGTTTGCTCGAGCTCCCGGGCCAGGTCGGTAGGTGAGCGGCCGACCAGCGTTCCGATGCGATACTGGGCCGCCGCCACCTGGGCCTCCCGGGCGGGAATCGAGGCCAGCGTGGAGCTCAACTGGGCCTGCGCCCGCTCGGTATCGAAGGTGCTGCCGCGCCCCGCGTCGAGGCGCTGCCGCGTAAGGTCGAACGTGCGGCGCTGGTTTTCAGCGTTCTCGCGAGCGACCGCGAGCTGCTCCTGCGCTCCCCGCAGCTCGAAGTAGGCGCGGGCCAGCTCCGCGGTTAGCGTCACCTGCACGTCGCGCAGCTCTTCCTGGGCCACGCCAACCAGCGCGCCCTGCGCCTGGACGCTGTGGCGGATGCGGCCGAACACATCCAGGTCCCAGGAGGCATTCACCCCGGCGTCCCACACGCTCTGGTCCGGAAAGATGCCCGATGCGCCGGGGAAGCTCGCGCTGGACAATCGTTGCCGAGCGTAGCCGGCGGACAGCGTCGTCGCTGGCGTCAGGTCGAGCGCGGTGCGGATCCGGTCCGAGCGAGCGGCGCTGACGCGGGCCCGCGCTGCCCGAACGTCCAGGTTACCGCGCACCACCTCGTCGATGAGGCGGGACAGTGTAGTGTCGCCCAGCCGCGTCCAGTAGTCCCACGCGGCGCCGGCCAGGACGGTCGAGTCGGCCGGTGCGGTGAGCGCCCGGCTCGCCGCCGTCGCTAAATGCGGGGCGGGGGCGGTTCCAGCGGAATCTGTCGTTCCCCGGAACGACGCCGGCGGCTGTACCGAGGATGATCGGTAACCCGGGGCCGTGGCGCATGCGGAGAGCGCGAGGAACCCCAGACCACAATAGACGATCGCGCTACGCATTCGCCGCCTCCTCCACCAGGGCAGGTTGGATCACGAGACCTTCGCTGGCCGCTTCCGTGCTGGGACGGTGCTCGGCCGCGATGAGCGAGTAGAACACCGGGACGACGAACAGCGTGAACAGCGTCCCCACCGTCATGCCCGCCACCAGCACGGTCCCGATGCCGTTGCGCGCTGCCGATCCCGGCCCGGTCGCGAACACGAGAGGGAGATGCCCGAACACCGTAGCCGCCGACGTCATGAGCACGGGCCGGAGCCG
>Ga0209761_1001436_pt1 | contig 15432 bp, 11 predicted proteins | sample GraSoi013_1_40cm_4_FD_185818 | JGI IMG/M metagenome (GOLD analysis project Ga0209761, IMG submission 185818) | Grasslands soil microbial communities from the Angelo Coastal Reserve, California, USA - Sample 09_25_2013_1_40cm (SPAdes) (version 2) | ecosystem: Environmental > Terrestrial > Soil >...
CCCCGCCGGCACCAATGCAGCTGCAGCGCATCACCGACGTTCACATTCACATCCAGCCGTGGCGCGACCTCAAACCCCAGGTCCAGGAGGCGATGCGCAAGGGGAAGGAAGACCACTGGAACTTCCTGATCTCCGTCATGGACGATCCACGCGCCTTGCTCGAGGTGATGGATCGCGCGGGCGTGTGGCGCGTCGGCCTCGTGAACTATCCAAGCCCCGACATCATGGGATTCGACGATTCGACGAACACGTTCGCGGCGAAGTACGCGCGCGCGAATCCCGAGCGGCTGATCCCCTATGGCGGCGTCCACGCGCGCTTTACCCGTGACCCCGCCGGCGATGTCGATCGCTTGATCGATCAAGGCATCCGGCTGCTCAAGATCCACCCGCCGCATCAGGCGTTCCCCGCGAACGCCTACACAAATGGTCTCACGGCGCTCGCCGCGATTTACGTGCGCTGCGAAGAGCGCGGCCTGCCGGTCATGATTCACACCGGCACCTCGATCTTCCCCGGGGCGCGATCGAAGTACGGCAATCCGATGGAGCTCGACGACGTGGCCATCGATTTTCCCGATCTCCAGCTCGTGATGGCGCACGGCGGACGGCCCCTGTATATGGAGGAGGCGTTTTTCATCCTGCGACGTCATGGGAAAGTCAGGCTCGATGTCTCGGGCATTCCGCCCTCCAAGCTGCTGGAGTACTTTCCCCGCCTGCCGGAGATCGCGGACCGCGTCCTCTGGGGTACCGACTGGCCCAGCCCGGGCGTAAAAGATCTGCGGCAGAACATCGATCAATTCCTAGCCTTGCCGCTGACGAAAGAGCAGCAGCAGGCGATCCTCGAAACCAACGCGCTGGCGCTCTTCCCTCTGGAGCCTCGCACTCATGCGTAAACTGTTCGCTCTGTTGTTGATTGTCCCCGGACCACTATTCGCCCAGGCAGGACGCATCGCGTTCGAGCAGTTCACGCTGCCGAACGGCCTGCGCGTGATCTACTCCGAAGACCACTCGACGCCGATCGTGACGGTCGATGTGTGGTACGAGGTCGGCTCGCGCAACGAGCGGCCCGGCCGCTCCGGCTTCGCGCACCTGTTCGAGCATATGATGTTCGAGGGCTCGGCGCACGTGAAGAAATCGGAGCATGGCCAGCTCGTGGAGCGCGCCGGCGGCACCTACAACGGCAGCACCGCCGAGGACCGCACGAACTTTTTCGAGACCGTGCCGTCGAATCGCTTCAACCTGGCGCTGTGGCTCGAGGCGGATCGGATGCGGTCGCTCGGCATCACGGAGGAGAATTTCGAAAATCAGCGGCAGGCGGTGAAGGAGGAGCGCCGGCTCCGCGTGGACAATCAGCCGTACGCCGGGGCGTTTACCGACGGTCTCACGTGGCCGTTCGACAGCACGACGTGCTTCCCGTACGCGCACACGGTGATCGGATCGATGGCCGATCTCGACGCCGCGAAGGCGCCGGATGTGCAGGCGTTCTTCGATACGTACTATGCGCCGAACAACGCCACCCTGGTGGTGGTCGGCGACTTCCGCCCGGGCGAGCTGCGACGCCTGGTGAACCAGTACTTCGCGGCCGTGCCGAGCCATGCCGCGCCCGAAGGGCCGCGCTGTGACGCGGGAACGGCGTCGGCGAAAGGTCCGCAGCGGCGGGAAGTGCACGACCCCCACGCGAATCTCGATTTGGTCATGCGGCTGTATCGCATTCCCGAGCATCGCAGCGCGGACACCCCTGCCCTCGAGGTCCTCAACATCATCCTCGGCCAGGGCGAGAGCTCACGGCTCAACGTCTCGGTAGTGCGGCGCGACAAGGCGGCGGTCGGCGCGGGCTCGGTCCTGAACCCGTATGGGTCGCGCAACGGTCCGGGTGTGCTGGCCGCCTATGGCATCGTCAATCAGGGTGTCTCGGCGGACCGCCTCGATAGCTTGCTGAGTCAGCAGCTCGACTCCATCCGCGCGAACGGCATCACCCCGGCCGAGCTCGACAAGGCAAAGAACCTGCTCCGGGCGGGATTCATCGACAACCGCGAGACGACGTTTGGGAAGGCCGAGGAGCTGCACCATTATCTCACGTTCCATGCGTCGATCGATGAGATCAACACCGATCTCGACCGTCTGCTCGCGGTGACGAGCGACGACGTGAAGCGCGTCGCGAACGCGTATCTCGCTCCGGCGAATTTGACGTTACTGATCGTGCGCCCGGGGGGCGGGGCGGGCGCGGCTCCGTCGTCGGGAGGTCCCCAGTGAAAACGCGCCGCGCGCTCGGCGCGCTTCTCCTGCTTGCGGGACCGCTCGTCGGGCAGGAGCCTTTCCCCGCGCGTCCGCCGGCGCCCGAACGGCTGCGCCCGGTGCAGTTTCCGGCGTTCCGCGAAGTCGCGCTGCCGAACGGGATGACGCTCCTCCTCGTCGAGAATCACGAACAACCGACCCTGTCCCTCAGCTTGAGCTTCCGTGCCGGGAGCGCCTACGATCCCGCCGGCAAGGAAGGCGTCGCGGCGTTTGTTGCGGAGCTGCTGACCAAGGGCACGGCCACGCAGAGCGCCGATCAGATCGCCGCGGCCATCGAAGGCGTCGGCGGCAGCATCGGTGCGAGCGCGGGAGACGATTTTCTCACGGTTTCCGCCGACGTGCTGAGCGATCACGCCGAGCTGGCGTTCTCGCTGCTCGGCGACGCGGCCCGGCGCGCGACCTTTCCCGATCAGGAGATCGAGCTCGCGCGCACACGAGCCCTGTCGGCGCTCGCAGTCGAGCTGTCGCAGGCCCAGAACATCGCCGCCCGGGCCTTCCAGCAGGAGATCTTCGGCCGCAATCCCTACGGCCGGAACACGAGTGCCGCCGGATACAAGGCGATCACACGCGACGACGTCGTCGCATTCGCGGGGCGGCGGCTGCGCCCCGGTGGCTCACTGCTCGTTGTCGCCGGCGACATCACGCTGCCGCGCGCCCGCGAGCTCGCGACACAGGCGTTCGGGACCTGGCGCGGCGCCGCGGCGTCGGCGCCCGCCTTCCCCGCTCCGCCGGCCAAGCGAGGCACGGACATTCTCCTCGTCAACCGGCCGGGCTCGGTGCAATCGAACATCGTCATCGGCAACACCACGTTCCTGCCGACGGACACGACGTATTACGCGGCGCGCGTCGCGACTCATGTCTTGGGTGGCGGTTCCGACTCCCGCCTCTTCATCATCCTGCGCGAACAAAAGAGCTGGACCTACGGCTCCTACGCCGCGCTGCGGCGGAATCGCGGCGTGGGTTTTTGGCAAGCGACGTTCGAGGGGCGCACCGAGGTCACCGATAGCGCATTGACCGAGTTGCTGCACCAGATCGATCGCATTCGTACCGAAACGATTTCCGACAGTGAGCTCGTGGCCGCGAAGGGATTCCTCGTGGGCTCGTTCCCGCTGACGATCGAGACCCCGCGGCAGATCGCCCAGGTGGTGTCGACGGCTCGGCTCCTAGGGCTGGGGGCGGACTACGTACAACGCTACCGCGAGCGGCTCGCCCGCGTGAGCGCGGCGCTTCACGATTGTCGTCGTCGGCGACGCCAAGGCGCTGTACGACAAGCTCAAAGCGATCGCCCCCGTGCGGCTCGTGGACATCGAGAGCAAGGCGATGGATCCCGCCGAGCTCAATCCGAAAGGCGGGCCGGTGGCGTTCGATCGCAGTCAGATCGTGGCGCGCAGCGACAGCTTCCAGGCGTTGGTGCAAGGCAACGTGTTGGGCGGCCAGACGGCGAAGGTCGATGTGATGGGCGATTCGATCGTCTACACGGAGGCGACGACCATCGGCCAGTTTCAGCAGCAGTCGCGCGTCGTGTTGAACGGCGATCTCTCAATGCGGCACACCGATCAGACCGGCACAGTCCAGGGTCAGCATACGGAGATCCATCTGACTTATGCTGGCGGACGCGTCAAAGGCACCTCGATGGCGCCGCAACCGGGCGGCACGCCCAAATCGATCACCGTGGATACGACGATCGCCGCGGGCACCGTCGACGACAACGCCCTGGGTCTGCTCTTGTCCGCGCTGCCGCTCGAAGCGGGGAAGACGCTCAACCTGAACGTGTTCTCGACCGGCGAGGGCACCACGAAAGTGGTCAGCGTGAAGGTCGCCGCGCTCGAGAACGTGGCCGTCCCGGCCGGTACCTTCCCGGCGTATCGACTCGAGCTGTCAGGCATGCAGCTGCCGGTGGTGATGCACGTGACGCAGCAAGCGCCGCGGCGGCTCGTCCGCATCGCCCCGACCGGGGCGCCGCTAGTGCTTGAACTCGTGAAATAACCGGAGGGTTCGCCATGCGGTGTTCACTGATCGCCTTGGGGCTCGTCGTGACGGCCGGATGCGCGTCGGCCGGCGCTCGCACGACTGCGGCGGCTCGCCTGGCCGCCCCTCCGCCGGCTGCCGCTCAAGACACGACGGGAATCGCCCCCCAGTATCCGTCGACCTACAAGCGCCACGCCAATCCTCCGGTGCTCATTCGTAACGCGACCATCATGACGGCGGCTGGCCAGGAAATTCAGGGCGGCTCGATTCTCTTTCGTGATGGACGAATCGTGGCCGTGGGTACGAGCGTCGCTGCGCCGAGCGATGCGACGGTAGTGGACGGCACCGGGAAGTGGGTGACGCCCGGCGTGATCGACACGCATTCGCATATCGGCGTCTACGCCGCGCCGGGTACGTTCGCGGAGTCTGACGGCAATGAGGCCACGACCCCGGTGACGGCCGAGGTCTGGGCCGAGCATTCGTTCTGGCCGCAGGATCCGCAGATCCCACTCGCGATCGCGGGCGGCGTGACGACGATCCAGGCGCTGCCGGGATCAGCGAATCTCATCGGCGGCCGCAGTGCGATCCTGAAGCTCGTGCCGGCGCGCTCGGTGCAGGAGATGAAGTTTCCCGGCGCGCATTACGGGCTGAAGATGGCCTGCGGCGAAAACCCCAAACGCGTCTACGGACAGCGCGGCGGGCCGTCTACCCGCATGGGCAACATGGCTGGCTACCGGGCCGCGTTCATTGCCGCGCAGGATTACCGCCGTCGCTGGGACAAGTGGAACAAGGACCATCAAGGCGATCCGCCCGAGCGCAATCTGCGCAACGAGACGCTCGCCGAGGTGCTGCGCGGCAACATCTACGTGCACAACCATTGTTACCGGGCGGACGAGATGATGCAGATGCTGGATCTCGCCCATGAGTTCGGCTTCAAGATCCGCTCATTCCATCATGCCGTGGAAGCGTACAAGATCGCCGATGCGCTGGCACGTGAAGGCACCGCGGTTTCCATCTGGTCGGATTGGTGGGGATTTAAAGAAGAAGCGATGGACGGGATCTATGAGAACGCCGCGCTGGTGCAGCAGGCTGGGGGGCGCGTCGTGATCCACTCCGACGATGCGTCAGGCATTCAGCGGCTCAATCAGGAAGCGGCGAAGGCAATGTATCACGGCCGGCGCGCGGGAATTCCGATCACGCGCGATCAGGCGGTGCGCTGGTTCACCGCGAATCCGGCGTGGGCGCTGGGTCTCGATTCCCTCGTCGGCACGCTCGAGCCCGGCAAGATGGCCGACGTCGTCCTCTGGTCGGCCGATCCGTTGTCCGTGTACGCGCAGGCCGTGCAGGTCTATAACGACGGCTGGCTCGTGTACGATCGCCACGATCCGGCGCACCAGCCGAAAACCGACTTCACCTTGGGGCAGCCATGATTGCCTTCCTGCTCGCCCAGACGATCGCGATCACCGGGGGCACCGTATACCCGGTCTCGGGAGCGAAGATCGAGAATGCCACCGTGCTCATCCGTGACGGTAGAATCGCGGCGGTCGGAGCCAATGTTGTCGTGCCGGCTGGTGCGACCCGCATCGACGCATCCGGCAAGGTGGTCACGCCCGGCTTCATCGATGGCGCCGGCCATATGGGGCTGCGGGAGATTGGCAACGTCGACAACACCAATGAATACACGTTGCGCGGCAACGACGTCGCCGCCGGGTTCAACGTGCTCGAGGGCATCAATCCGGCCTCGACGCTGATCGCGGTCAACCGGATGGAAGGCATCACGACGACCCTCGCGGTGCCCACCGGCAACCTCATCTGGGGGCAGGCGGTCCTCATCGATCTGGACGGCGCGACGATCGAGGCGATGCGCGTGAAGGCCCCCGCGGCGATGGTTGCCGATCTAAGCGAGGGATCGAAGAGCGCGGGTGGTGGCTCGCGGGCGGGCGTGGCGCAGCGGTTGCGTCGGGTGCTGGACGACGCGCGCGAATACGCGACGCGCCGCGCCGATTACCGCCGCCGTCAGATTCAGGATCTCAGTGCCAGCGCCGCCGACCTCGAAGCATTGCAGCCGGTGCTGCGGGGCGAGCTGCCGCTGCTCGTGCAGGCGAATCGCCGCAGCGATATCGAAACGGCGCTGCGGATTGCCAAGGAGTACAAGCTCAAGCTGATTCTCGCCGGCGCTGCCGAGGGCTGGATGATTCCGGGTGAGATCGCCGCGGCGGGTGTGCCCGTGCTCGTCGAACCGCTCGACAACATTCCGTCGTACGACGCCCTCGGCATTCGCTACGAGAACGCCGCGCTGCTCACGAAGGGGGGCGCGAAGGTCGCGCTGATGGAAACGGCGACCGAGAACACCCGCGACCTGCGGCAACAGGCCGGCAATGCGGTCGCGAATGGGATGACGTGGGATCAGGCGCTGCGGGCCGTGACGCTCACGCCTGCCGAAGTCTTCGGCGTGGGAGATCGCTACGGCTCCCTGGAAGCTGGAAAAGTGGCGAACGTGGTGGTTTGGACCGGCGATCCGTTTGAGTTCACCACCGGAGTCGAGCACGTATTCATTCGCGGACGGGATATTCCTCTGAGGAGCAGGCAGACGGAGTTGCTGGAGAGATATCGGACGCTGCCGCCGAAATACTGAGGGCGGCAATGGCGGCAGGGGCGGCAGGGACGTTCTCACTTGCGGCCCCTCATAGCTCGTAAGAGTCGCCACGTGACCGCTCCCGCGTGATTTCGAGTGGCTTCCAGTCTTTGCCACATATCTCGATCAACGTAGCCGCGATCTCGAGCCAACCGAAGTCCTACCTCGACCTCAGTAACCGATCCAATCGCGATATCCAGATAACGCGCGAATTCTCGCCGTCCGCGTTTCGCGCATCCCTCCGCTATGTTGGCAGCGACAGAAAATGCCGCGCGACGAAGCTGTGATGATAGACCGTAACGCTCTTCCCGTGGGAATCGATCAGTCGCATTGTAGATCTGAAGAGCCATTTCATACGACAGCTTCCAAGCATTGAGTCGCTCGTATGAAGGCATATTGGAATCTCTGAGAAGACCGGAGGGACTTGGTACCAAATAAAAACGGCAGGGCTCGAAACCCTGCCGCCATTGCCGCCTTTGCCGCCCTAGTTCTTAGAAGGCGTCTCAGCGACCACAGGATACACACTCACCTGCATCCGCTTCTTATCCTTATGCTCGAACTTCACCTGGCCGTCTACAGTGGTGAAGAGCGAGTCATCTGACGCACGGCGCACATTCCTTCCGGGGTGAAACTTGGTGCCCCGCTGGCGCACGATGATGCTGCCCGCGGTCACGAATTCCCCGCCGAAGCGCTTCACACCGAGATACTTCGGATTCGAGTCGCGCCCGTTACGCGAGGAGCCGACGCCCTTCTTATGAGCCATGCGATCCTCAGCCGACCTTCACGTCGGCGATCTTGATTTCGGTGAAATCTTGCCGATGTCCCGCGTGCCGGCGATACCCAGTGCGCCGCGCAAACCGGAAGATACGGACCTTCTTGTCCTTGCCGTGACGCACGACCTCGGCTGTGACCTTGGCACCCTTGATCAGCGGCTTGCCGCTCTGCACCTGCTTGCCGTCGCTCGCGACCAGCACGTGATCGAACGATACCTCGTCCCCCGGCTTGGCATCGAGCAGCGGGACCTTGATCGTGACTCCCGGCTCGGCGCGGAACTGACGGCCGCCGGTGGTGAAAATCGCGTAACTCATAGGGCGCGGAACCTAAATGCGGACAATTGGTTAGTCAAGGTCACGGGATGTAGGGGCGCAGCATGCTGCGCCCCTACGCCACCGCATATTGCTCGGTCACATCGCGGCCCGCCGGCCGAGCCATCATCCTGAACTCATCGAGTCGCATCATCGGGTCATCTCGTACCTCGAGCTCGAGCCCCGTCTGCTTCTCCAGTTGCCGCAGGAAGTTAGGCTCCTGCTCCACGAGGTAGAGCGCGACTTCGGGATGGAGCCGCACCGAGAGCTGGCGCTCCTTGTGATCGGCACCGGCGCGCTTGAGGGAGCGCTCCATGCGGCGCACCACAACTTCGGGCCGGAAGACGCGCCCCGTGCCATTGCAGGTCGGGCATTCAGTCGTCATCGACTGCCAGAGCGAGGGTCGAACACGCTGGCGCGTCATCTCGATCAACCCCAGCTCCGACACGGCAAAGGCACGGGTGCGCGCCCGGTCCCTGCCGAGATGGGTGCGCAGCTCCTGGAGCACCTTGTCGCGGTTTGACCTGGTCTCCATGTCGATGAAATCGACGACGATGATTCCGCCGATGTCGCGGAGCCGGATCTGGCGCGCCACTTCGCGCGCCGCCTCGAGGTTGGTGCGGAAAATGGTGCTCTCGGGATCGCGCTTGCCGGTGTAGCGACCGGTATTCACGTCGATCGAGATCAGCGCCTCGGTCGGCTGGATGATGAGATAGCCGCCGGTCGGGAGGTCCACCCGCTGCTTGAAGAGATTGCGGATCTCCGCCTCGATGTCGTAGGCATCGAAGAGCGGCGTCTCGTCGGTGTACAGCTTCACCTTCGGCAGCAGCTCGGGATCGATCTGTTTCAGGTACTGCTCGACCTCGTTGTACAGCAGCTTCGAATCGACCAGCAACAGGTCAACCTTATCGGAGAGGAGATCGCGGACGATGCCCCGCGTGAGGCTCGTCTCGCGCTGGACGAGCAGCGGCGCGCGTCCTGATGCTTCCTTGCGCGTGATCTTCTTCCAGAGGCCGAGCAGGTGGTCAATCTCTCGCTTGCAACTCGCTTCGGTGAGATCGTCGGCGACGGTGCGAATGATCCAGCCGCCCGAGTCGCCGGGGACAAGCTTCGTGACCATCTCGCGCAGTTTGGCGCGCAGCTCGCGCGATTCGATCTTGCGGGAGACGCCGACCTTGGATGCAAACGGCATGTAGACGAGGAACCGGCCAGCGAGCGAGACCTGCGCAGTGACGCGGGGGCCCTTGGTACCGATGGCTTCTTTGATGACCTGGACGAGCTTGGTCTGACCGCGTTTCAGCTCGTCGGCGATGTTGGGCGCCGGGCGGCGCCGCGATCCGCGCTGGGGGCCGCGTCGCCCCTTTCCTTCGCTTTTTCCGCCCCCGCCCCCGCCCCCGCCCCCGTTGCCGTTGCCATTCTCTTCATCGGCGTCGTCGGGTTCGCGGTCTTCGGGGTCTTCGTCCTCGTCGGCCTCGATCAGGTCCGACGCGTGGAGAAAGGCGCTCTTTTCGGCGCCGATGTCGACGAAGGCCGCCTGGATGCCCGGAAGAACGGCCTCGACCTTTCCGAGATAGATATCGCCAACCGAGCGGCGGGAATCGGGACGATCGACCAGGAGTTCAACAAGTCGGTCGTCCTCGAGAATGGCCACGCGGGTCTCCCGCGGGCTTCCAGAGATCAATATTTCGCGCTTCAAAGCAGTTACCCTCGCGCCCGGGCGGGAAGCACCCTCCGGGGAGCCTGTGGTTATCCCAGCAATAGTCCAACGTGCCCGGTGGCGCGGGCAGAGAGATGAGTCGATTGGGTAGGCGGCTGAGGAACGCCAAGGACCAATTCATGTGGGTAAAGCTAGGATGAGCCGAGACTTGGGTCAATCTATCAGACCGCCCAGGAGCTGCCGTGCGATCACGACGCGCTGAATTTCGCTCGTCCCTTCGCCGATTTCGCAGATCTTGGCGTCTCGCATCATCCGCTCGACCGGGTACTCAGTGGTGTATCCGTACCCGCCGTGGAGCTGGACCGCTTTGGTCGTGGCCCGCATGCAGAGCTCGGAGGCATAGAGCTTGGCCATCGCCGCTTCTTTCTTGAATGGATGGCCATGCTGCTTGAGCCAGGCCGCGTGATAGACGAGCTGTTTCGCCGCCTCGATTTCGGTGGCCATGTCGGCGAGAGCGAAATGTACGCCCTGGAAGCTCGCGATCGGCCGGCCGAACTGCTTCCTGGTCGACGTATAGGTCACGCACTCCTCCAAAGCGCCCTCGGCCAGTCCCAGCGCGAGGGCGGCAATGCCGATCCGGCCGCCGTCCAGGGTGTGCAGGAACTGCCGGAAGCCGCTGTTCAGCGGGCCGAGCACGTTCTCCTTGGGGACGACGGCGTCCTGGAAGATCAACTCGCGGGTGTCGGACGCGCGCCAGCCGAGTTTGTCCTCTTTCTTGCCCGAGAGGACGCCGCGGTTTTTGGGAAGCTCGGGCGCGTGTCCGATGCCGAGACGCTTGGTCTCGTCGAGATCGCAGGTGTCCTTCGTGACGATGAAGGCGCTTATGCCGTGGGTGCGCTTCGCGCTCGGGTCCGTGCGCGCCGTGACGCAGAAGATCTCGCCGACGCCGGCATGGGTGATGAATATCTTCGATCCATTCAGCACGAAATGATCGCCGCGATCGACCGCGGTGGTCTTCGTCCCACCGGCGTCAGATCCGGCGCCGGGCTCCGTGAGACCAAAGCCGCCGAGGACCTTCCCCGTCGCGAGGAGCGGTACAAAGCGCCGCTTCTGCTCGTCGGTGCCGAAATCCATGATCGGCGAGGTGCCGAGCGTGGTGTGGGCGCTGACGGTGATCGCGTGACTCGCGTCGACCTTGGCGAGCTCGTGGATGACGGTGATGTAGGACAAGTAATCCATGCCCGACCCACCGAGCTCCTCCGGCCACGGAATGCCGAATAGCCCGAGCTCCGCCATCTGCTTCACGTTTTCCCAGGGGAAGCGGCTGTCCAGGTCGTATTGGCGGGCCGTGGGCTTGACGACCGTGCGGGCGAAGTCTCGCACCATCTCCCGCACTTGCAGGTGGTGCTCCGAGAAGTAGAGGCTGTCGTGCATCCCGAAATATGATCAGGACTCCCCGAAGTACTCCAGTATCAGTTCACGATGGTTCGCCCGTGACTCGACATAGCGTCTCATCGCGGGACTGATGTTGCCCCAGGCAAAGTCCTCCGGCCGCCACAGCACGAGGCAGTCCGACATCTTGCCGTCCCTGCCGCCCCTGCCGGCCTCTTGGTAGTAGGCCTCGATGGTCGACGGCGGGCCCCAGTGCAGCACCTGGCGCACATCCGGCTTGTCGATCCCCATGCCGAAGGCGCTGGTGGCGACGATCACGTGCACCCGATTCGCGAGAAACGCCCGCAGCACGTGCCTGCGGGTGCTCGCGGTCAGGCCGGCGTGGTAGGGTGCAGCGCGCACACTGGTCCGGAGCAGGGCGCGGGTGACCAACTCGGTGAGGCGCCGCGTCGGCGTGTAGATCAGAGAGGCACCTGGCGCATCTCGCACACGCGCGCGGATCGTGGCGAAGCGCTCACGATCGTCGCGTACGCGGCGGGCCAGGAAAACAAGATTCGGGCGGTCGAACGACGTGACGACGACTTCCGCATCGGGCATCCGCAGCACGTGGAGGATGTCGGCTCGAGCGGCGGGGGTCGCGCTGCCCGTGAGCGCGATCGTCAGCGGACGGCCGAGCAGTGACCGGAACAGGCCGAGTCGCCGATACACCGGCCGGAATTCGCTGCCCCATTCGGTGATGCAGTGCGCTTCGTCGATGGCCAGCAGGGTCACGCGCGTGCCGCCCCCCCCGGTTGCAAGCCGACGCGTCAGCGATCCCAGCCGTTCCGGTGCGCAATAGAGCAGCGCGAGCCGGCCGCTCGTCGCCGCGTCGAGCACGATGCGTCGCTGTGCGGCGCCGAGCTGGCTGTTCACATACGCCGCCGCGATCCCGCGGCGCCTGAGCGCCCCCACCTGATCCTGCATCAGGGAAATGAGCGGCGAGATCACGAGCGTGAGTCCCGTGCCGAGCAACGCCGGCACTTGATAGCAGAGCGATTTGCCGGCCCCCGTAGGCAGCACAGCGAGGACGTTGCGACCGGCGAGCAGCGGGCCGAGCACTTTGAGCTGATGCACTCGGAACCGCGCGTGACCGAATCGCTCCTCGAGGATTCTGCGGGCGGCGGCGAGTCCCACGGTACACGTCGGCACGACTCACGAAATAGTGATCACGGCAGCGCCCCCCTACCCCAAAAACGCGGCCCGGGGCACGTTTACGCGTCATGACTCCCGTACTGATGACTCTCATGCTCGCTCAGACGCTCACCTACCCGCCGACGCACAAAACTGACGTCGTCGATGACTACCACGGCACCACGGTCGCCGATCCCTACCGCTGGCTCGAGGATGTGGACTCGCCCGAGACGCGCGCGTGGGTCGAGGCGCAGAACCGTGTCACCTTCGCGTACCTCGAGCAGATCCCGGAACGCGAGCGGATTCGGCGCCGTCTCACCGAGCTGTGGGACTATCCGAAATACGGGGCGCCGTTCAAGAAGGGTGGCCGCTACTTCTTCTTCAAGAACTCAGGGCTACAGAACCAGTCGGTGCTGTACTCGCAAAGCGCCCTGACGGCGCAGCCCGAGGTCCTGCTCGATCCCAACACCCTGTCGCCCGACGGCACGGTCGCGCTCTCGATCCTCGCCTTCACCGAAGACGGGCGTACGATGGTGTACGGCACATCGGGCAGCGGCTCCGACTGGCAGGAATTCCGGGTCCGCGATGTGACGACACAGCAGGACCGCAGCGATCACCTCCGGTGGATCAAGTTCTCGAGTGCGGCGTGGACTCATGACGGCGCGGGATTTTTCTACAGTCGCTATCCCGAGCCGGCTGCCGGCGGCGATCCGCTGCTCCAGGTCAACCACGACCAGAAGGTCTATTACCACAAGCTCGGCGCCGATCAGTCGGCGGACCGGCTGATCTACGAACGGCCCGATCACCCCGACTGGGGTTTTTCAGTGGAAGTCAGCGCGGACGGACGCTACGCGGTCTACACGGTCTGGCTCGGGACCGATCGCCGCAATCGCATCTACTATCAGGACCTCGGCGATCCTCACCATCCGCGACTCGACGCGCCTGTGGTCCGGCTGCTCGACGACTTCGACGCCTCCTACGGATTCGTGGGCAACACTGGACCGGCCTTCTACTTTCAGACCGACAACCGGGCCCCGCGAAGCCGTATCATCGCCGTCGACCTGCGCCGGCCGGAACAGAGTCGGTGGACGGATCTCGTCCCGCAGGCTCCGGACGTCATCGAGGGGTCGCAGATCGTCCACGACAGCTTCGTCATTCGCTACCTCCACGACGCGTACTCACAGCTGCGTACCTACGCGTTGGATGGCACGCCGCTGGGCGAGGTCCCGCTCCCCACGCTCGGCTCGATCGTGCAGGTGACCGGCGAGCCGCGTGACACGGAGATGTTCTACGCGTTCACGTCGTTCCTCTATCCGACGACGATCTTCCGCCACGACTTCACGACCGGCAAATCGAGCGTGTTCAAGGCTCCCGAGATCTCGTTCGATCCGTCGAAGTACGAAACCGTCCAGGTGTTTTATGTCAGCAAGGACGGCACCCGCGCGCCGATGTTCCTGACCTACAAGAAAGGCTTGCGAAAGGATGGCGCGAACCCGACGTACCTCTACGGCTACGGTGGCTTCAACGTCAACATGACGCCGGGATTCTCGATCGGCGTGCTCGCGTGGCTGGAGATGGGCGGTGTGTACGCGCAGGCGGTGCTGCGGGGAGGGTCGGAGTACGGGGAGGAATGGCATCAAGGCGGCATGCTCGACCGCAAGCAAAACGTGTTCGACGACTTCATTGCGGCAGCCGAGTATCTCATCGCGGAGCGCTACACGTCGGCGGCGAAGCTGGCGATCGGCGGCGGTTCGAATGGAGGGTTGCTGGTCGGCGCCGTGCTCAATCAACGGCCCGAGCTGTTCGGCGCTGCGCTGCCGGCCGTCGGCGTGATGGACATGCTCCGCTTCCACAAGTTCACGATCGGCTGGGCCTGGGTTACGGAGTACGGTTCAGCCGACAGCGTGGGGCAGTTCCCCTTCCTGTATCGCTACTCGCCGATCCACAATATCAAGGCCGGGACGCACTATCCACCGACGTTGATCACGACTGCCGATCACGATGACCGTGTCGTGCCCGGGCATTCGTTCAAGTACGCGGCGACGCGGCAGGCCGCGGTGGGCGGGGGGGGGCCGGAGCCGGTGGTGATTCGCATCGAGACGAAAGCTGGGCACGGTGCTGGGAAACCCACGGCGAAAGTCATCGAGGAGCAGACCGATCGCTGGGCGTTCCTCGTTCACAATCTGCACATGCAGCTGCCGGCGGAGGCGCCTGCCCCGCCACGGCCTTAGGAGACCACCGCAATGCCGAAAGTGAATTGCTCCTTGTGTGACAGTCTGGTGGAGGGCCGAACCCTGGCGTCCCCGCAGAAGCTGGAAAACCGGATTCTGGATCTGATCAGGAAGGATCGTCCGGAGTGGGAGGCGAAGCGCGGCATTTGCCCGAACTGCCTCGAGACGTATCGCGCGAAGAAGTTCATCGGCTATCTCGAAGCTGAGTATGAGAAGCTTTCGGAGCTCGAGCATGCCGTGGTCTCGAAGGTCACGCGCCGCGGTCGCGTGAGCAAGCTAGTGCACCAGGACATGGCTACGCAGATGACGTTCGGCGAGCGCGTGGCCGATAAGGTGGCGCAGTTCGGTGGGAGCTGGCCGTTCATCGGGTTGTTCGGCGCGATCCTCGTGGTTTGGATGCTGATCAATACGTGGCTGCTCGCGCGGCATCCATTCGACCCTTACCCCTTCATTCTTCTCAACCTCGTGCTGTCGACGCTCGCCGCGCTGCAGGCGCCGGTGATCATGATGAGCCAGAACCGGCAGGCGCATAAGGATCGCATGCACGCGCAACAAGACTACGAAGTCAACTTGATGGCGGAGATTGAAATCCGGGACCTACACGATAAGCTGGATTCGTTGCGATTCAAGCAGTGGCACGAGCTCTGGCACATCCAGAAGCGGCAGATCGAATTGCTGGAGCACTTGTGCGAGCGGCAAGCGAACCCCGATGTGAAGATTCCCGCGCCGACGCCGTACGTTCCTCCGGAGCTCTAGCCGGTATCCTTCCAGTCGATCGGATAGCCACGGCCGCACTCGTGGCACTTGGCGTCTTTGCGGCCCTCGGGGACTACCGTGCGCGTATGACAGCCCGGGCACACCAGATGGGGCTCGCGGACTACGCTCCAGGCGTTTGGCCGCTCGATGCGAATCTCGAGATCGCCTTTCGAAATCCGAATCTCCACGTGGTGCACGTCGAGGACGACAAAGTCCTTCGGCGGATTCTCGACGACGCGATACCAC
>Ga0209761_1001437_pt1 | contig 15425 bp, 15 predicted proteins | sample GraSoi013_1_40cm_4_FD_185818 | JGI IMG/M metagenome (GOLD analysis project Ga0209761, IMG submission 185818) | Grasslands soil microbial communities from the Angelo Coastal Reserve, California, USA - Sample 09_25_2013_1_40cm (SPAdes) (version 2) | ecosystem: Environmental > Terrestrial > Soil >...
GTGTGCTGGCCGCCGGTGGGGCTCAAGCGATCGCGGCGCTCGCGTATGGCGCTGGACCGATCGCCCCCCGCGACGTGATCGTGGGGCCGGGGAACCGTTATGTGACGGCAGCGAAGCAACTCGTCTCCAGCGCGGTCGCAATCGACCTGCTGGCGGGCCCCTCCGAGCTGACAATCCTCGCGGACGACACGGCCGACCCGGGCAGGGTCGCCGCAGACCTGCTCGCGCAGGCGGAGCATGATCCCGATGCCGTGCCGGTGCTCGTCGCTCTCGATCCCGCCCTGCCTGATCGCGTGGAGGCAGAGCTCGCTCGCCAACTCAGGGACCTGCCCACAGCCGAGACGGCGCGGTCGGGGCTCGCCAACGGCGGCGTGATCGTGGTGGCGAGCGTGGACGAGGGCGTGGCGGCGTGCGACGCGATCGCACCCGAGCACCTGCAGCTCGACTTGCGTGAGGCGCCCGCAGTAGCCCCGCGGCTCGCTCACTACGGCGCACTGTTCATCGGCGCGGGGGCCGCGGAAGTACTGGGCGATTACGGCGCCGGCCCGAATCACGTGCTGCCGACCGGCGGGACCGCGCGCTCGACCGGCGGGCTCTCGGTGTACACGTTCCTGCGTGTGCGCACCTGGCTCCGCATCGACGATCACGCTGGGGCGCGGCCGCTGATCGAGGACGCCGTGTGGCTCGGCCGCGCGGAGGGACTCGAAGCGCATGCGCGCGCGGCGGAACGAAGGTACGTTTAGCGGAAACGGCTCCAAGGAGAGAGCACATGCGGACGTTTCTGCTGATCGCGACGCTGACGTTGGCTCAGGCCCAGCCGGGCTACGGCCAGATGGCGCCATTCACCTGCTGGATCCGTGGACCGGCGGATAAGCTGGCGGAGCGGCCCAGTCCGCTGGACTCGATCTCGGTCCAACTCGGGGGCGGGACTGTAAAGCTGTGCTACGGCCGTCCCTCGGCGCGCGGCCGCAAAGTCATGGGCGAGCTGGTCCCGTTCGACCAGCCATGGCGGCTCGGCGCTAACGAAGCCACGACCATCCACCTGCCCTTCGCGGCACAGCTCGCCGGCGTGCGCCTGGAGCCGGGGACCTACACGCTGTACGCGATTCCCGGCGCATCGAAATGGCAGATCGTGGTCAACCGTGGCGTTCAGCGCTGGGGCGTTCCCATCGACAATGACGTGCGCGCCAGAGATGTGGGCGCCGGTACGGTGGCCACGGAGTCGCTCGACGCACCGGTCGAGACCCTCACGCTCAAGTTCGCGCCCGCCGCGGGGACCGCGACCGAGCTGGTCGTGGAGTGGGAGAAGACGCGGGTGCGGATTCCAATGCGCCGCGCATCATAGGTGATGACGCTGACAACCGGCCTCATCGGGGAAATCCAGGCGCTCAAGGCGGAGCGGCGCGCCGCCATCCTGGCGCACAACTACCAGATTCCGGCGATCCAGGACCTGGCCGACGTCGTGGCGGACTCGCTCCAGATGGCGCGTCGGGCAACCGAGCTGGACGCGCCCCTTCTGGTCATTTGCGGCGTCCAGTTCATGGCCGAGACGGCCGCCATCGCCAATCCGGATAAGCGCGTCGTCATCCCCGATCTCGAGGCCGGATGCTCCCTCGCCGCGACGATCCACGCGGAGGACGTGCGGGCGTGGCGCGCCGAGCACCCCGAAGGTCTCGTGGTCGCGTACGTTAACTGCAGCGCAGTCGTCAAGGCCGAAGCCGACTACTGCTGTACCTCGGGGAACGCGGTCGCCGTCGTTCGCTCTCTCCCGCCGGACGTGCCGGTGCTGTTCGTCCCGGACTTCTTCCTCGGCAGCTACCTGCGACGGGTGACCGGGCGCGATCTGGACGTGTGGATGGGGGAGTGTCACGTGCATGCGGCGCTGACACCGGACGTGCTCGCGGCCCAGCGACAGCAGCACCCCGACGCCGAATTCCTGGTGCACCCGGAGTGCGGCTGCGTGACGAGCGCGATGTACTACGCCGAGTCCGACGGCGACGTCGCGGCGGGACGGACGGCGATCGTCTCCACCGAGCAGATGATGCGTCGCGCACGCACCTCGAGCGCCCGCGAGTTCGTGGTCGCGACGGAGACGGGGGTACTGCACCGGTTGCGCCGCGAGAACCCCGCGAAGCAGTTCTTCGCCGCCGCCGAGTCGGCCGAGTGCCGTTACATGAAGATGATCACCCTCGAAAAGCTGCGCGACTCGTTGCGGGACGTGAAGTACGAGGTCACCGTGCCCGAGGAAATCGCGCGGCGCGCCCGGCGAGCCATCGACCGGATGTTGGCTATTGGCTGACCCCCTGGGCCTGGAGGAGGTGCGCCGGGCGTTGGCCGAAGACCGTGCAGCGGAGGACGTGACGACCCGGCTGCTCGGTCCTCTCGCAGACGCCCCCGCCACGGCTCGCTTCGTCGCCGAAGCGCGCTTCGTCGTGGCCGGCCTGCCGATCGCGCAGCTCGTGTTCCGCGAGCTCGATCCGCGCGCTTGCCTCGAATCCGTCGACGCCGAAGGCGACTGGACCGCGCCGGAGAAGACGTTCGCCACAGTGCGGGCGACCGGCCGAGCCGTGCTCGGCGGCGAGCGGGTGGCGCTCAACTTTTTGCAGCGGCTCTCGGGAGTGGCGACCCTGACCCGGCGGGCCGTGGACGCCGTGGCGGGAACGCCAGCGACCATCACGCATACGCGGAAGACCACACCGGGACTGCGGACGCTCGAGCGGTACGCGGTACGGGTCGGCGGCGGAATGGACAACCGCGCGTCCCTCGCGGAAGCCGTGCTCTGGAAGGACAATCACTGGACGCTGCTGGGCACGGGACCACGCCCGCTCACCGAGGCGCTCCGAGGAGTCCCCCCGGGCCTTCCGATTGTCGTCGAAGTCGAGAGCGACGAGCAGCTGGATGCCGCACTCGCCGCGGGCGTGACCCACATTCTTGCCGACAACCAGACGCCGGAGCGCATCCGGGGGTGGGCCGGTAAGGCCGGCCCGGGCGTCACGATCCAGGCCTCGGGCGGGATCACGCCGGAGACCGCGCGCGCATACGCGGAGGCTGGTGCGACGCTCATCTCCATCGGCGCGCTCACGCACTCCGCTCCGGCGGTGGCCATGACGTGCCACGTTGCCGTTGACACGCCACGACCCGCTCTCTAGGTTGCCCTTTCACATGCGCACCGCGCCGATGTGTTGTCCGATCTGTTGTCGCAACCGCCACCCTCAGGGGTTGGACGGACATCTCGGCGCACCCAGTGACGACTTGAGGACTCGCTAAGCCTCCTCGCCTTCTGAGCCGCTCCCAGGCCCGGCCACCCAGCGTGGTCGGGTCTTTTTGCTTGTGGGATCACCTCAACGACACAGCGAACACCGATGGATGTGACGTCAAGCGCAATCGCCCTGATTCTTATCACGCTCGTCGCCGGTACCGTCAACGGCGCACTCGGCTACGGATTCTCCTCGATCACCGTACCTGTGGCGCTGCTGTTCTACACAAATCGAGTGCTCAATCCGGCGCTCGTGTGGGTCGAGGTGGTCCTGAACGCCTACGTCCTCTGGGTCAACCGGGCGAGCGTTCCGCAGGTCTGGCGCCGGGTGGTGCCGATGATCGTCGGTCTGGCACCCGGCGTGGCACTCGGCACCGCACTGGTGCACCGCGTGCAGCCGGGGTGGCTCAAGCTGGCGACGTTCATCGTCCTGCTGCCGCTGATTCTGCTGCAGGCAGCCGGATTTCGCAGGCCGATCAGGGATGAGCGCCGCGCCGGGCTGTTCTTCGGAGGCGGGCTGGGCGTGTTGTACTCCGTAACGACGATCTCTGGCCCGCCCCTGGCCGTGATGTTGAGCAACCAGGGGCTCACAAAACAGGACTTCCGAGCGGGGCTCGGACTCGTCCGACTTGCAGAATCGACGTTTACGGCCGTGGCCTACTACTTCGCCGGTATGTTTTCAATCGAGAGCGCGGGCCTGCTTCCCTTCATTCTCCCGAGCCTGGTCGTCGGGATCCCGCTCGGCGTCCGGATCATACGCCAGGTGCGCCCCGAGACGTTCAGGCGTGTGTGCATGAGCTTCGACGCGTGGATCGTCGGGTTTGGCATCTCGACACTACTGCGACAGCTTCACGTCATCGAGAGCAGCGCTGCGTTCTCCGTTCTTGTGGCGGTGGGCGTGATCGACATCTGGCTGCTGTATCGCTTCTTCCGCCACCAGCCGCTGGGGGCCATTGCGACCGGCCCCCAGCCGGCTCCCCAAACTCAGTAGAGGTATGCGACGGCCAACGCCACGCTGACCTGATCTTTCTTGCCGCGGAACGCCGCCAGCGTGGACCGGTCGTACCGCAGCTCTGGCCGGACCACGGCGCCCGGCCACGTCTTGATGTTCAGCGTCGCCGTGCCGCTCCCGAACTTCTGCCCCGTGTTTGCGGGGAACCCGACTAATCCGTTGAACGAACTCCGGGCGCCGTTCTCGTCATTCACGTAGTCCCCGCGCAGCGCCAGCCCGACGGCGGCGGTGACGTCGTACGTGACCCAGCCGCCGAGGGCCCACCACTTCGCGTTCTGGGTGGGATCGGGCAGCGCCGCGTTCGCCTGTTCCGTGCCGTAATCACCCTGCACCCACACGGCCGCCTTGCCGAGCTTGCGCCACAACAATCCCTCGAAGCCGTAGCGGTTGGCGCTGTTGTTCCCGGGTTCTTCCGCGCCCCAGTATCCCACGATGCCGAGCGACGTCAGCGCGTCGGGATACAGTCCCACGCGCCCCATCAACGACTTGTGGCTGTTGTTGTCCGACACCTGGTCCCACCCGTTGATCACGCGGAGCTGCAGATCCACGTAGTTGTTGAACTTCGTTTCTACGCTGAGCCCCGTTCCGGTGAAGTTCTCCACGTAGATGAACTGGTTGCCCTCAGACCAGTTGGGGTTCGCCACGGTCTCGATGACTTCCAGGCCCATGAGGGTGGGAATCCGTCCCACCTTGAACTGCAGCCCGTTCCCGCTGGCGGTGGGGACGTTCAAGGTGACATACAAATGCGGGAGGTCCGCCTGGGACCCGAGGTTGAAGCCTCCCGACTGAATCACCGTCGCGTCCTGCCCTACCAGGAGCTCCGTGTGGAACCCCGCGCTGAACTTCGCGGGGTCGTAGGGCTTGTCGAGCACGACCGCGAGGGCGTTGAGCATGAAGCGGTTCTGCAGTCGATCGTACAACCGCCCGACGATCGTGTCCCCGCTGCTCCTCCCCGAGTACGCGTACGACCCGGCGGCGTAGCCGGTGAGCTTGAAGCCCGCGAGCGCCGTCTCCAGATGGTTCACCGGAGGTGGTGGTGGATCAGGCTTTTTGGCGCTATCGGGTGGGGACGCTCCGCTCTGGGCAAAGAGCATCCCCGGGGCGACGAGCCAGCCGCCCACGAGCGCGGCTCGCGCGAGACGGCTTGCTGGTACTCTCATACAGTGGCCTCCTTCAGGGCCTGACGCTGTACCGCATCGGCGGTCACGGCCGTGACCGCGGCGGTGTCCACTTCGCCCGTGCGGATCCGAACGATCCGCGCGAGCGGCTGGACGAAGATTTTCCCGTCACCCACCTGACCGGTGCGGGCGGACGTGATGATCGCCTTGATGGTCGGCTCCACGAACGGCTCCGAAACCGCCATCTCGAGCCGCACTTTCTCGCGGAATTCGAGCACGACGGTGCGGCCGCGATAGTGCTCCTGCAACTCGAGCTCGCCGCCGTGGCCGGTCACGCGACTGACCGTGATGCCCGTGACGCCGGCGCGGAACAGCGCCGCCTTGACCTGCGGCAGCCGCTCGGGGCGGACGACGGCAGTGATGAGTTTCATCAGGCCGCCTCCGGCTCGGGCTCGAGGTGTCCGGCCCCGTGAGAGGCCGTCTCGCTGAGGATCACCGCCGAACCGATTTCGTGCGTGTCGGGATAGGCCAGGGCGCCCATCTCCGGTAGGTCGAGACCGAGCTCCTCGACCTCGGGCGCCACGCGGTGGCCGTTGACGACGAACGCCGTGACCTTGTACGCGGCGAAGGCCATGACGCCCACGCCCACGATGTTGGCGGCGCCGCCGATCAGCTGGGCTGCGAACTGACTGGCATCGCCGTAGAATAACCCCCGCACCGCCCCGTTCACGCCGTTCCACCCATCCCCGTACGTGCCGTCGGCCAACAGTCCGAGCGACAGGATGCCCCACAGCCCGTTGACTCCGTGCACCGAGATCGCGCCGACCGGGTCGTCGATGTGCAGTTTGCCGTCGATGAAGAAGACGGCCACGCAGACCAACACGCCGGCTATTCCGCCGATCAGCACGGCCGACGGCGCGGTCACGAACGCGCACGGCGCCGTGATGGCCACCAACCCCGCGAGAGTGCCGTTTGCCAACATCGAGGGGTCGGGTTTGCCGTACTTGAGCCACATGTACAGCATCGACGTGATCCCACCCGCCGCCCCAGCCAGCATCGTGTTCGTCGCGATGACCCCGATGCGCAGGTCCGAACCCGCCAGCGTCGAGCCGGCGTTGAAGCCGAACCATCCGAACGCGAGAATGAACGTTCCGATCAGCGCCATCGGGATGTTGTGGCCCGGAATGGCGTTGACGCTGCCGTCGGCGTTGTATTTCCCGCGGCGCGGACCCAGCAGCGCCGCCGTGACGAACGCCATCACGCCGCCCGTCATGTGCACGACGGAAGATCCGGCAAAGTCCACGTGCCCGTGCCCGAGGCCGAGGTTCTTGCCCAGCATCGCGAGCCAGCCGCCGCCCCACGTCCAGTTGGCGTAGATCGGATAGATGACGGCGCCCACGAAGACGCTGAACACCACGAACGCCGAGAATTTCCACCGCTCGGCCAAGGCCCCGGTCGGGATCGTGGCCGCGGTGTCCATGAAGACCATCTGGAACAAGAAGTACGCGAACACCGGCGCGGTGTACGCGACGCCCGTGAGAAAGAAACCGGTCCCGCCGAACAGGCCCCACTCTTTGCCTGCGATCGTGAGGGAGACCTCGTGCGCCAGCTTGTCGTATCCGCCGAGCGTACCGAGCGCCCCCACCCCCCCTGCCTGGAGCGCGAAACCGATCGCCCAGTAAGCGATCATCGCGATGCCGTAGACCATGAAGTTCATGGTGATCGTGTGCGCGGCGTTCTTGGCACGCGTGAACCCGGTCTCGACCATCGCGAAACCGGCCTGCATGAACATCACGAGAAACCCCGCGACCAAGGTCCACACGAAGTTGATCGCCACCGTGTTCGCCGCAGAGGCGGCGCTCGCAGCCCTAGCGAGCGAGTCCGCCGCCGGCACTCCTTGTCCAGCTAAAACCAGCGGGCACGCCAGAGTCATTAACAAGCCAAGACCGACCGAGCGTCTCATACAACCTCCCAATGGGGGTGCGGGGAGCGCATAAGTGCTACTGAATTCGTGCACAAATTGCACAGATTGATGTACACTCCGCTACTACCCAATCGGGTGGTGTGACGTGATGTCGTAAGAATCGTGGATATTATGCACATTTCAGTATACATTAGTGCTGCCGTCCCGTTCCGCTTGACACGGTCAGCGGCCCTCGGGCAGCTTTCGCGCTCGACCATGTTCTGCGACATGAATCCGCGCTCCGGAGTGTCTTGCCCCCGCCCGCACGGCGGCCGGCCTCAGCCGGCCGGCCGAAAGCGGGCGTGTACCTCGCCGCGATAGTCGATCGTCGAACAGCTTCTCCACAACCGTTCGTGTCACCCGTAGCGCGCGGCGCGCCGTTTGCCCGACGCGGCAGAAGGTTCTCCTGAGGTGAGTCCGTGAGTGAGTCGACAGCACCATCGGCCCGTCGCGCCGATGCGACGGTTCTCAAGTTTGGTGGCACATCCGTCGCGGACGCGGCGGCCCTGCAGCGCGTGGCTGGCCTGGTCCGCCACGCCCAGCGCACCACGCGGCCGATCGTCGTCGTGTCGGCGCTCGCGGGGGTCACGGACGCCTTACTGTCGGCCGCCGACGCGGCGGCGAACGGCGAGGCGGCCCGGATGCGGCCGGAGCTCGATGCCCTGCTCGAGCGCCACGCCGACATCGCCGGACGGCTGGCCCGCCCCGAAGGCGCGAAGGGGCTCCGCACTGTCCTCGGCCGGGCGAGTGGGGAGATCGCGGACCTGCTCAGACAGATCGCCGAGGACCCAGCACGCCGGCCGGCCCTGGGTGACGAAATCGCTTCGTACGGCGAGCGCTTTTCTGCAGCGCTCCTGACCGCCGTGCTGCTCGCCGCCGACGTGCCGGCGCGTTACGTGGATGCGCGCCACTGTCTCATCACCGACGACACACACGGTCGGGCCAGCCCCCTCGTACCGGATACGGAACAGCGCACGCTGGCGGAGCTCGCCCCATTGCTCGACCGTCGCCTGATCCCGGTGCTGGGCGGCTACATCGGGGCGACGCTCGAGGGCGTGACGACTACGCTGGGCCGGGGCGGCTCCGACTACAGCGCGGCCCTGGTGGGCGCCGCCGTCGCGGCCCGGGAGATCCAGATCTGGACCGATGTGAGCGGGGTGCTCACGGCCGACCCACGGGTCGTGCCGAGTGCGCGGACGATCCCGAGCCTTTCTTACGCCGAAGCCGCCGAGCTCGCCTATTTTGGGGCCAAGGTATTGCATCCCAAGACGATCCAACCAGCCATGGAGCGCGACATCCCGGTGCGTATCTGCAACTCGCACGCGCCCGATGAGCCGGGCACTGTGGTAACCAACCGAGGGGAAGTGCGCGCCGGGGCCGTGAAGGCAATCGCCCACAAGGCCGGCGTCACGGTGCTGCAGATCAACTCGACCCGGATGCTCGGCGCCTACGGCTTCTTGCGCGGGCTGTTCGACGTGTTCGAGCGGCACCGCACCGTCGTGGACGTGGTGACGACCTCCGAGGTGAGCGTATCGCTCACCATAGACGATGCGGGGTCGCTGCCCGACATCGTTGCGGAACTGCGCCCGTTAGGTACCGTTTCGGTCGAGTCGGGCCGGGCCATCGTGTGCGTGGTGGGTGAAGGCCTGCGGACCACGCCCGGGATCGCGGCGCGCGTGTTCGCGACCGTGGCCGACATCAACGTTTCGCTCATTTCGCAGGGCGCATCGCGCGTCAACCTCACATTCGTCGTGGACGAATCCCGGGTGCGGGAGGCGGTGTTGCGGCTGCATGACGCGCTGTTCGAGCGCGAGCGCGTGGACATGAACGAGGCCACCGCGGCCGGTGAGCGGGCCCCGTGACCGACCTCGTCTCGCTGGCATGTGACCTCGTGGATGTCCCATCGGTGTCCGGCGAGGAAGCGCAAGTCGCGCGGTTCGTGGCATCGTACCTCACGGACCTGGGCTACAGCGTGGAGCTGTTCGACGCCGCGCCGGGGCGGCCGAACGTGCTTGCGAGCACCGATCAGCCGCCGCGGATCGTACTGTCCACCCACCTGGACACGGTGCCGCCGCACGTGCCTGCCCGCGTGGTGGACGGCGTCCTGTACGGGCGCGGCGCCTGCGACGCAAAGGGGATCATGGCGGCGCAGATCGTCGCGGCCGAGCGGCTCCGCGCCGAGGGGGTGGAGGAAATCGGACTGCTCTTCGTAGTGGACGAGGAAATGGGAAGCGTGGGGGCGCGGAAGGCTAATGCGCACCCCCTGGCGGAGGAATGCCGCTGGCTCATCGACGGCGAGCCGACCGACAATCGGCTCGCCACGGGGTCCAAAGGATCCCTGCGCCTCACTTTGTGCACCGCCGGCGTTCCCGCCCACTCGGCCTATCCTGAACAAGGCCGCTCGGCGATCGATGCGCTACTCGACGTGCTGGGGGACGTGCGTCGCACCACCTGGCCGACCGACCCGGTGTTCGGCGAGACGACGGTCAACATCGGCGTCGTCGCCGGGGGAACACGGCCCAATGTCGTCGCCGCCGACGCCCACGCGGACCTGCAAATCCGCCTCGTGACCGAGGATCAGCCGGTGAAAGCCCTGCTCGAGCGGGCGGTTCGGGACCGGGCCCGAATCGACTACCTGACGGCAGTGCCTCCGCAGCGCCTCGCGACGGTGCCAGGCTTCGAGACCTGCGTCGTCCGCTTCACCACCGACATCCCGCATCTCACGAACTGGGGCACGCCCCTGCTGCTCGGCCCCGGCTCGATCCTGGACGCGCACACCGCCCAGGAGCGCATTTCGGAGGCCGAGCTGGCCGCGGGGGCCGACGCTTATGTGCGACTGGTGCACGCGCTCGCGGTGCGAAAGGACGAGGCGTGAAAATCGCCCTGTTCGGTCACGGGGCGATGGGACGGGTACTCGAAGAGAGCGCCCGCGCCACGGGCCACGAGGTCGGCGCCATTTTCACATCTGCCAACGTCGGCGAGGCCGCGCGACTCCTGCCGGGGCACACCGTGGCGATCGATTTTTCAGCTCCCGGTGCCGTGCCAGCCCACGTGGAAGCCGCCGCAGCCGCCGGGGTCCCCCTGGTGCAAGGCACCACGGGCTGGCAGGGCGACGAGTCAACAGTCCGGAAGGTCGTGGAGTCGCGCGGCGCCGCGCTGGTGTACGGCGCCAATTTCTCGATCGGCGTGAACCTGTTTTACCGCATCGTCGCGGACGCCGCCCGGCTGTTTCGCGGCGCGGGGTACGATCCGTTCATCGAGGAGGCGCACCACGCCCGCAAGCGCGACGCGCCGTCGGGGACCGCGCTGGCGCTGCAGGCCATCCTGTCACGCGGCCTTGGACAGGCGCCAGGGACGAGCATTCCAATCGCGAGCACCCGCGCCGGTCATATCCCGGGGATCCATCGCGTCGGGTTCGACTGCACCGCCGACCAGGTCCTGTTGGTTCACACGGCCCGCTCCCGCGCGGGCTTCGCCGCCGGCGCGCTGCTCGCCGCCCGCTGGATCGTGGGGCGGCGGGGTATGTATGCCTTTGCCGACGTGCTGAACGACATCCTTGCGCTGGAGACCGGGCAGGAAAGGAAGGTCCGATGACCCAACAGCTGGAGTGGCTGCGCGGGTGCGGCACCGCCCTCGTCACCCCGTTCAACGCGGCCGGCGAAGTGCACGAGGCGCGGTTTCGGGCGCTGCTCGAGCGGCAGATATCGGCCGGCGTGCGACTGCTCGTCCCCTGCGGAACAACAGGCGAAGCCGCGACGCTCACGCCCGCCGAGCAGGAGCGCGTCATCGCGCTCGCGGTCGAGTCAGCGCGTGGGCGGGCCAAGGTGCTCGCGGGCGTCGGGAGCAACGCCACCGCCGCCACCATCGAGCGGGCCAGCGCCGCTCGAGCCGCGGGCGCCGACGCGGTCCTTGTCGTGGCCCCGTACTACAACAAGCCCACGCAAGCGGGGCTGCAGGCGCACTTCCGGGCCGTCGCCGAAGCGATGGGGGATGTCCCCGTGGTCCTGTACAACGTTCCCGGTCGCACGGCATCGAACATCGCCGCTGCCACAGCCCTCACGCTGGCGCGCGAGACGAACAACATCGTCGCAGTGAAAGAGGCTTCGGGGGACCTGGCCCAGATCATGGCCATCCTGCGCGAGCGGCCGCCCGGGTTCCGCGTGCTCTCGGGGGACGATGCCGTGACCCTGCCCCTGATCGCGCTAGGTGCCGACGGCATCATCTCCGTCGCATCGAACGAAGCGCCCGATCTGATGGTCAAGCTCACCGATAGCGCGCTCTCCGGCCGGTGGGACTCGGCCCGCGAGCTTCACTACCGGCTGCTCCCCCTGATGGAAGCGAACTTCATCGAGTCGAACCCCGGGCCGGTCAAGGCGGCACTCGCGCTGATGGGACTCCTGGAAGAGCGGTTTCGCCTGCCGCTCGTCCCCGTGCAGGAGCAGACCCGAGCCCGGCTGCGCGTCGTCCTGGGAGCGCTCGGGTTACTGCCCGGCGCCGCGCATGTCGCTGCGTGAGCGGGTCGAGGCGCTCACCGCGCAGAAGCGGGAGCGCTACGGCGAGCCCGAGCGCGCGCTGTTCGCCGAATTCCGGACCGCGCTCACCCGCGGCGAGATCAGGGCCGCCGAGCGTGGGGGGGATGGGGCGTGGTGCGTCAACGCCTGGGTCAAGCAGGGGATCCTCCTCGGGTTCCGCATGGGCGTCCTCACCGACATGTCGGCGCACCCGACCCTCAGGTTCTTCGACAAGGACACCTACCCGGTAAGGCCGACCACGCTGGCCGACGGTGTGAGGATCGTCCCGGGCGGGTCGAGCATCCGCGACGGCGCCTACGTGGCCCCGGGCGTGGTCTGCATGCCGCCGATGTACGTGAACGTGGGCGCGTACGTGGACCAGGACAGCATGATCGACAGTCACGCGCTGGTCGGCTCGTGCGCGCAGATCGGCAAGCGGGTGCACTTGTCGGCCGCGGCGCAGATCGGGGGGGTGCTCGAGCCCGTCGGGGCGCTGCCGGTCATCATCGAGGACGAGGCGCTAGTGGGCGGCGGATGCGGAGTGTACGAGGGCACGCTGGTGCGGGAGCGCGCCGTGCTCGCGCCGGGAACGATCCTCACCGGGTCGACGCCGCTCTACGACCTGGTGCGCGATCAGGTGTACCGTCGCGACGGGGACCGGCCACTCGAGGTTCCCGCCGGCGCGGTGGTCGTACCGGGCGCGCGCGGCGCGCCCGGTGCGGCGGCCGCGCGGTGGGGGATCTCCGTCTACGCGCCGGTGATCGTGAAGTATCGGGACGAGAAGACCGACGCCGCGACCTTGCTCGAGGAGTATCTGCGATGAAGCAACAGCGTGTGGCGGTACTGGGGCTCGGAAAGATCGGGAACATACTGTTGCAGGGGTTGCTCAAGGCGGGTCTGCCCCCGGGGAACGCGGTCGCCACCGTGCGGCATCCGGAGCGGGCGCAGGGGCTCGGAAAAGAGCGTGCCATTTCTGTGGGAACGGACAATCGCGCGGCGGTGCGCGGGGCGGACGTGGTCATCATCGCCGTCAAACCGCAGAACGTGCGCGAGCTGCTGGAGGAGATCCGCGCGGACGTGACCCCGGCGCAGCTCGTGATCTCGGTCGCCGCCTCCGTCCCGACGGGCTTCATCGAGAGTCTGCTCGCGACACCGACTCCCGTGGTGCGCGCCATGCCAAACACGCCGAGCCAGGTGGGCGCGGGCATGACCGGCATCTGCCGGGGAAAGCACGCGACGGATGCGCATCTCGACACCGCCAGGCGGCTGTTCGATACGGTGGGCCGGACGGTGGTAGTGGATGAAAAACACATGGACGCCGTGACCGGCCTCTCGGCGAGCGGTCCGGCATTCGTCTACATCATTCTCGAATCGCTCGCGGAGGCCGGCGTGAAGGTGGGTCTGCCGCGCGATGTCGCGACATTGCTCTCGGCGCAAACGCTGCTCGGCGCCGCGAAGGTGCAGCTCGATACCGGCGATCACCCCGCGTTGCTCAAGGATGCCGTCACGACGCCGGCCGGCTGCACCATCGACGGCATCCTCGAGCTGGAGGAGGGCAAGCTGCGGGTCACGCTCATCAAGGCCGTGGTGAAGGCCACCCAGCGCGCCAAGGAGCTGATGTTTGAGAAGTAGCCGAGAGGCTACTTGTAGTTCTGGAACGGCTCCGCGAGCAGCCGGATGCCGAGCGGCTTGTACTTGAGCAGGTGCGTGAGGCGAACCTCATCCCCCACTCGTTCCACCCGCGTCTCCAGCAGCTCGAACTCCTTCGCATCGCCCAGCCCCAGCTGATTCAACCGCTCGGCTTCTCCCTTGCACACGTCGCCGGGCGTGGGCTTGGGGTTCGGGTAGGCATCCTCGTGGTGGCGACGGAGCGCATCCCAATGCTCATCGCCGGCGCGTTCCACCGATTCACGGATGTCGTCGCGGGTGAACGGCATACGCAGAAGCTATCTCGCCGGGAGCTCGACGTGCAGATGGTCGCCGGTTCCCACATGGCGCAGCGTCCCGAAACCCATGCTCCAGAAGTACAGCTGTATGAGCCGATTCTCCGCCAAGCCGCGACCAGCCGTGCGGAGGTCGGCCGCGTGCGCATAGCCGTCGCGCTGTACGTAATGGAGCGACCCGTCGTTGGGGGGAAGGCCCATTGTTTGATAGTCTTCCGGTCGGCGCGCGAGGTCGCGACGCGCAGCAGCGGGTGGAGTGACGCATAGTAGGCCCGCACGCGCTCCGACTTGGCGTTGGCGCTCGACAGATAAATCAGGGAGTAACCGCAGTATGCGACCACGAGCGGGAGCGCGAAGCGGCGGGCGATGAGCGCGAGGCGGACGCGACCCGTGAAGCGGTGCCACACCAGCGCCGCGTACCCCGTGACGATCGCGACAGTGCACGCCGTGCCGCCCGCGAGCGCGAGCACGGTCGCATACCCTTCGCGCGTGTAGAGGAACACTGCCACTTTGACGAGGACGAGAAACGGCAAGAGGGCAACCAGGAGAGCTTGCGCGACGAGGCGGAGGAGCAGGAGGTGCCAAGCCGTGCGGCGTTTGACACCGGTCGTTACGGCCCCGGCGGCGATGCGATCCCACTCGCGCAGCGCGCTGGAGTCGATGGGGGGAAGGGTCACGGAAGCCCTACGGACCGCCCCGGCTGAGGGTTGCGCCGTGTGCACGCTGGGGCGTCGTGCACGTCTCTCTAGGGACCTACCCTTCGGAGACTTCCATGCGCACACCCATCCTCGCTGCGACCCTCGCCCTGGCGGCCGCCTGTAACTCGCCGCTCGAGCGTCAGTCCCGCACGGCGGACTCGCTTGCCGTCAAGCCGGCCGAGCTGGCCGGGTTCGCGGCTTCACCCACATCGGTGCCGGCGCGCTTGATGCGAGCGCGAACTGCAGCGGTCTCGGACGAGACCGCCCTGCCGCCGCTAGCCGGGGCAACCTCGAACATGGTGATCCGCACCGGTCAGGCGAGCATCCAGGTGGATTCGCTTGAGCAAGCAGTGGCGCGCGTGCGGCTGCTCGCGAGTCGAATCGGCGGTTACGTCGCCAATACGAGCATGCAGACGGGCCAGGGCCAGCTCCGGTCGGCGAGCATCGAGGTGAAGCTCCCAGCCGACCGGTTCGACGACGGCCTGGGTGGGCTCGCGAGCCTCGGCAAGCTCGAGTCCGTGAACGTCAACGCGGAAGACGTGGGCGAGGAGTTCACCGACGTCACCGCGCGCATGGGGAACGCTCGGCGCCTCGAAACCCGCCTGATCGAGCTGCTTGCGACACGAACGGGGAAGCTCTCGGATGTGCTCGACGTCGAGAAAGAGCTGGCGCGGGTGCGGGAAGAGATCGATCGGTACGAAGGACGCTTGCGTTACCTGCGAGCGCACACCGCGCTAAGCACCTTGACGATTTACGTGCACGAGCCGTTGCCCGTGGTGGGGCACGCGGGCTCGAGCGTGATCGGAGAAGCCTTCAAGCAGTCCTGGCGGAACTTCGTCGGTCTCGTGGCGGCGATGATCCGCTCGCTCGGGATCGTGATTCCGGTGGCCGTGCTCGTGCTGGCCCTCTGGGTCAGCGCGAAAC